>WNGF01005111.1_pt1 | contig 16902 bp, 14 predicted proteins | sample 5400641 | NCBI WGS metagenome assembly WNGF01 (sample SAMN13153371, study PRJNA577476) | soil metagenome | isolation source: 80 cm soil or saprolite under grassland replicate 2 | place: USA:California | collected 2016-06-15
GCGGCCGTATCGCGCCGGGTGGCGAGCTGCCGGTCAACACGAATGGCGGCGGACTCTCATGCTGCCACCCAGGCATGTACGGCCTGTTCACATTGGTCGAATCGGCCCGTCAACTGCGCGGCGAGGCGGGCGAGCGGCAAATAGCGGGAGCGCAGCTCGCACTCGCGCACGCCAACGGCGGCGTGCTGTCGAGTCAGGCGACCGCCATCCTGGGCACGCGCGCCACGTTGTAGCTCATCGATAAGGAACGCTCATGAGAAAGACACAGGATGCGTTCGATCGGCAGTACGTAGGAACGACGACGTACGCAGCGGAAGCGCCTGCGATTCGTCTCGACGACGAAACCGAGCAATATCGGGTGTTGAGTCACAAGCGCGCGGATCTCTGGGAGGAAACCGCCTTCGCACTCGTCGCCGAAAGCGGCGATCACGACGTGCTGCTATGGACGGCCGGCTACATAATCAAGGGCCAAGGGCGCCGCGTATGGATCGATGAGGACGCGGTCGAGCACGACATCATGCTGATTGCCGTCCCCAAGGCGAACCGCGGCAAGATGACCGACAACAACTTCGTGCGCGCGGGCTGGCATCCGACCGAGCGGCTCCAACCACGCAAGCTGCGGATAGAGCGAACGCACGATCGCGTCGTCTGGCATTTCGAAGATCACCGATTCGTCGCGCGGCCGCCGGTGTGGGAAGCTCAAGGACTGTTCGCCGGCGTTGATCTCGATTTGCGCTTTAGTCAAGTCGGACAGCCGATCTGGCATTGGGGTCACTTTGCCGATGCCGAAACGTCCGACCGGGCCGGCTACGACGTCTTCGCCGACGTCGACGGCACGCTCGCGACCGCTGGACGCACGTTCGAAATCAGGAACGGTCACGGCGTGCGCGAGCACATTCTCGTCGGGCAGTCCGCCGACCCAATCCGCAATCTTCCCGCGCCACGAGTGATGTATTGGCTCTATCTGACCAAGGACGATGTCGGCATCAACTTCTTTCGGCCGGGAATCGTCGATATCGGCGCCGTCTATGTCGGCGAGCGTGCGATCAAGTACAACCCGGCTGCAAACCAGGGCGCGATCAGCTTCGAAACGACCGAGCACTGGCACGATCCGCGTAGCGCGACGTGCTTGCCGATACGCTGGCACCTAACCATGACATCGACCGAATGCGTCGTCGATCTGGACATGTCGTGTCATGGACGCGCGTACTCGTTCTGGCATGGCGATGCCGGCACCCGGATGTACTGCTATCTGCTGTGCACCGCGAACGGCGCGCTCTCACTGCCCGATGGCCGCACCGTGGCGTTCGAGGACCACGTGATGTTGAATTCCTTCAATCGCACCATTCTCGTGAAGAGCGAGACGCTCGATGGGCCCGTGTATTAGCGACCGATGCGACGACCCGCGAGGTGACACATGGCGCAGCTGACCATGCTGAAGGGAAAGATCCACCGCTGTACCGTGACGCAAGCCGACCTCGATTACGAAGGCAGCGTCACCATCAGCGAAGACCTCATGGAGGCAGCATCGATCGTCGAGCACGAGCAAGTGCACATCTGGGACGTAACTTCCGGCGCCCGCATCACGACATACGCCATGCGCGGCGCGCGAAGCAGCGGCACGATCTGCATCAATGGCGCTGCGGCACATCTCATTAAGCCGGGCGATCTCGTTATCATTGCGGCATTCTTGGCCGTCGATGAAGCATACGTCGACAATTGGAACCCATCGATCGTCCTGGTCAATGCGCACAACGGCATTCTCGGCACGACTATCCGCGAGTGCCCTGGTCCAAGCTCACGTTCCGCGCAGGAAAGGCGCAGCGTTCAGATCGCGGCGTGCGCGCGTGGTGATCTTGATGATGCAATGTCGGGATGATGATCTGCCGTTCGGTGGCTCGCAGTCGACCTACTCCTCGACGGTCAGGTCGACGCTCGCCCGCTACCGTCGGATCACAAGTCCGCCGCTCTTTGTGTTGTATCTTCTTGATTGATGCTCAGATAGCGCAAGGCGCGGGAAAAAATATTACCGGGAATATTACCGAAGTCCGCTGCTCAAGGAGCGCTAAACCATTGAATATTGGCTCCCCGACCAGGGCTCGAACCTGGGACCTGCGGATTAACAGTCTATCGCTGACCGCCGCTCTTTCAGCGACTTAGGCCAAAATCCGTTCCGCAATTGGCCAAAATTCGACGCGGCCAAAGCCTTTACTGGCGCGGCACGCTTTGGAATTGCGGAACGCAATCCAGTCCGCCTTTTCAAGACTCGTCTTCACGCATTCCGCCGTCGTAAACCGTAAGCTTGGGGGGTAGCTTGACTCCTCGCGCCTCTGCCATTGCGCGCGCGAGCTTTTCCAGCACGTCCGGGCGAAGCTCCTCCAGCAAGTCGCACCATTTTGCAACCGCCGCTCCAAAGTCCTCGATCGTGCGAACACTTGTGGCGTCGAGCCCCACTGATCGGAATTCATCAATTTCGTCGGGTGTGAAGCGAACCAGGTCTCCGTCCCGGATCATGGCTTTTGGCTGGCTAGCGCCCTGCACCGGCGCATTTCCTCGGTTGCGTTATTGAACGAAGGTAGCGCTGTTTGCCCCAACCTCAAAGACGGTGATACTATAGACGCTTATGTGCTTAGGAGTCTACGCATGGAAGACACAATTCGTTGGACCGTCAAGGTCTCGCCGGAGACTGACCGATCGTTACGCTCCTATCTCGGACAGCATGGCATGAAAAAGGGCGATCTATCCAAGTTCATCGAGCGTGCAGTACAGAAGGAAATACTGACGCAGACAGCAGCTGAGGTAAAGCAGCGCAACACGGATCTGACAGGTCAGCAGCTGCAAGCGTTGATCGATGACGCCGTCGCCGCCGTACGGAAGGATATGCATGCAGGGACCCGAATGACGGCCAACTCTCGTTAGCGTTTATCCGAGCGCGCGCGTGCACGGAATGACCTCTGCATTCATTTCATATTCCTGGGATAGCGAAGCGCACAAACTATGGGTACGCGAACTCGCTACCCGGCTCCGCGCGAGCGGCGTCGACATTACGCTTGATCAATGGCACCTGGCCCCCGGTGATCAGTTGCCTCAGTTCATGGAAACGGCGGTCCGGGATAGTGATTTCGTTCTGGTCGTTTGCACTCCTCGTTATAAGGCCCGATCGGACAACCGAGCAGGCGGTGTCGGCTATGAGGGTGACATCATGACCGCCGAAGTCATGACCACGCGAAACCAGCGCAAGTTCATTCCCATTCTGCGTAGCGGGACCTGGACAGAGGCGGCTGCTTCATGGCTTGCAGGAAAATACTATGTTGACCTGAATGCAAAGCCTTACTCGGAAGCTCAGTTTGACGACCTCCTTACAACGCTCCACGGCACCCGACCGCAGGCTCCGCCGATCGGTGTCCGACCGGTGCGGCCAGCATCCCCCGCCGGTACGACCGCGACTAAGGTCGAGCCGTTGCGCATGACGGGGGTTGTGGTTGATGAGGTTGGAGCCCCACGCAGCGACGGTACACGAGGGAGCGCGCTCTACGTAGTGCCTTTCCAGCTCTCGCGCCAGCCACCACCCGGCTGGGCCGAGGCATTCGTCGCCTGTTGGGACCATCCGCCCCAATGGACATCAATGCATAGACCAGGAATCGCTTCGGTACGCGGTGACAGGATTATCTTGGACGGTACAACGGTCGAGGAGGTTGAGCGATACCACAGGAATACGCTCATATTGGCTCTCAATGAAGCGAACAAGCACGTCAGCGACTTGGACGCAAAGCGGCGCCGCGCTGAGGAGGATGAGCGCCATCGACTGGAAGAACACAACAAGATAGTAAACGACGCGGCCACGCGGTTGAAATTCGACGAATGAACACCGCTAACCGAGCGACGCCGTGAACCGATGTACCGCGTGCTTGCGCTCGCTGTTGCAGGGCCGTTGGTCGCGACCGTTAGGTTTCACCGTGTGGAGGTGCGCGTGAGCCAAGAAAAGCGTAATGCAATCGCCAAATATTTGTCCGACAACATGTCCGGCCTACAAATCGAACAAAAGCACGATTTTGATCGTGGCGCGCAGACTTTCAAGGTTCATGCTGTCGACGGGTCGCGTCTTCTCAAGGTCAGCGACGAATTTATCAGTGACAATGACATTCTCGACATATTGCGCCGATTCGATCAGTGGAAACTGACCGATACCTTGCTGCGAGAAAAGCAGCTTGGCATCCTTGCTACCGAGAACGGCCTCGAAACCTTTGATCGTGATTGACTGGGACACTTCACCGCTCGATCAACGCGGAGGTCCCGGCGGCACACAGCGCGACCGTGGCCTCCGTTCATCGAAGCTTCGTGCGCGAGGGCGCGCATGACAAAGCGCGAGCGATTGCGAAGAGTTGTGCTCGTGAGCTGTGAGTTTGCCCGCAATCTCGCCTTCTATCGTGCTGGGTGGGACCGTAAGCGCTTTCGCCAAAATACCGAATTTTGGCGAACGGCAAACTCGAACTTCCTGGATCATTGCATTTTGGAATGGTGCAAGCTCTTCGGCGACCGGAAAGCGGAACATCATTGGTCAAAGCGCGTTGCCGACCTCGTCACCTTTGAGAGGGAACTTTATCGGAAGTTGAACGATTCTCCTGCCGAGTTTGAAACGTATCGCGTGGAACTTCGGCGCTACCGAGACAAGTTCATTGCTCATCTCGATAGCGATGCGGTGATGCACATTCCGTGGCTTAGCAAGGCGCAATCTTCTGTGTGGTTCTATCACGATTACGTCGTGCAAAACGAAGCACGACCGGGCGATCTCGCCGGGCTGCCATCGAAGCTCGGCTCGTACTATCGGCAATGCGCCGATGAGGCAAATGGTATCTACCGCGCATGACATGCAAGACCTAGCCCGGCGAATTCTATGCGAGTCATCCTGGATACCAATGTACTCGTCGCCGCTCTTATGGTTTCAGACGGCCCGCCCCATCAACTGTTCGAAGCATTTCTGAATGATGGATTCACCTTAATCACCTGCGATGCGCAAATCGAAGAATTTTCGCGCGTGACTCGCTATCCCGCGATTCGCAGTCGTATCCATCCGGCGCAAGCCGGGAGATTGCTCAATGCGGTGCGATCTCTGTCGGTGCTCCTCGAAAAGCTCCCACCAGCAAATGTGTCGCGCGATCCTCACGACGACTATCTGTTCGCAATGGCTCAGGTCGGCGAAGCAGACTACCTGGTTACCGGTGACAAGGCCGGAGTCCTCGCGGTTCGCAGACACGGCAAGACGCAAATTGTCACCGCCCGAAAGATGGTGACGATCTTGAAGCTGTAGCGCGCGGCCCCAAGCGCTCGAATTGAACGTGAGTCTCCCGACAGTCGCATGTGAACCGATGAAGCATATTCAGACCAAGGACCTCGATGACCGCTGAGCCCAGAGGCCGCGACCTCTTCATCGTCGACAACAGCGTGTCGGGGTGGACTGCGCTCCGCTATCTCGAAGAATGGTCGGGTATCGCGAAGGCATTTGACATCGCCACGGGCTATTTCGAGATTGGCGGCCTTTTGGCTCTCGGCGAAAAATGGCGGGCGCTTCAGAAGATTCGCATCTTGATGGGCGCTGAGATGACGTTGCGCACGCGCAAGGCGATCCTTGATGCGGTGCGCCAGCGCGCCCTGATAGAACTCGATCAGAGTATCGAAGCCACCAAAGACACAAACCCCTTTCTCAACGGAGTGCCGGCGATCCTTGAAGCGCTGACCTCCAATCAAATCGAGTGCCGCGTCTACGATAAAGAAAAGTTTCACGCCAAGGCATATATCACCCACGCAACGCTGGAGGTCGTGGGCTCGCAGGCATTGGTCGGCTCCAGCAATTTCACCGCGCCAGGCTTGACACAGAACATCGAACTCAACGTTCAGATTCAGAATGCTCGCGAAGTCGCCCAGCTTCAGGAATGGTTCGAGGAACATTGGAAGGACGCCACGGACGTAACCGGCGCCGTAATCGAGACGATTGCGCGCCACATCCATCTCTACACGCCATTCGATGTCTATGCGAAGGCGCTACAGGAGTTCTTCCGCGGGCACGAGCTCACCGCAACCGAATGGGACGAGACTCGGTCGAAGATGTTTCCCAGGATCGACCGTTACCAGAAGGAGGCGTACTGGGCGCTGATGAAGATCGCACGCCAGCACGGCGGCGCGTTTCTTTGTGACGGCGTCGGTCTCGGCAAGACTTTCGTTGGGCTGATGCTCATTGAGCGACTGGTGCTGCACGAAGGAAAGCGCGTGGTGCTATTCGCGCCGAAGGCCACCAAGGAGGGGGTATGGGAACCTCACCTGCGCGAATGGCTGCCACACATTGGTGGAGTCGGCGGCGGCGCGGACTTCAGTAACCTCGCCGTGTTCAGCCACACAGACCTCGACCGCGAGGGCGATTTTCCGGAACGTTTTCGGCGCATCGCCGAGCTCGCCGACGTTGTCGTGATCGACGAAGCGCACCACTTCCGCAATCCCGGCCGCCGCGGCGGAAGCGACGGCCAATCCGCACCCTCGCGCTACTGGCGGCTATACGACCTGCTCGACAACGCGGTACGACCAAAGACGCTTTACATGCTCACCGCCACGCCGATCAACAACCGATTGAGCGATTTTCGGCACATGACCGAGCTTTTTACGCGCCGGGACGAGGCATATTTCGCCCGCACACTCGGAGTCAATAACCTGCGGGCGCACTTCAACAACATGGAGAAGTCGCTGCGGAGCACCGTCGGCCATGAAGTCGCAGACGTATCAGGCCATATGGCTGAGGTGCAGGATTTCCTGGCATCTGACGACATCTTCCAACACCTCGTCGTGCAGCGCAGCCGAGCCTACGCCCGCGAAAGCCAGATACGCGAGACCGGCAGGGCCGCAGTATTCCCCGAGCGCGGACCACCGCAAGTGGCCGAATACTCGATTCGCAAAACATATGGCCGGTTGCTCGATATGTTCGAGAACGCATTTGCGCGCAAGAACCCGCTCTTTACTCTGCCAATGTACTACCCACTGGGCTGGTACAAGGGACCGGACAAAAGCATTGATCCGTTCGACCAGAACCGACAGAAGCAGGTAGTTGGCCTGATCCGAACCAACTTCCTGAAGCGCTTCGAGAGTTCAGTCGCCGCGTTCGAGCTTTCGTGCGACCGCCTAATGCAAAAGCTACTGGCCTTTCTCGAAGTGCATAGTGAAACCGATACCGAGAAGAAAAGACTCGAACGGTGGAGGACTCAGAACCTCGAAATCCTTGGCTACGCCACAAAACGCCAGTTCGCACTATGGGGCGACGACGCTGCCGAGTCCGACGACGAGGACATCGTGCCCCAGGAGATGCTCGATGCTGTCGAGCATCTCGACCGCAATGAGTATGATGTCCCGGCAATGATGGCCGAGGCGTTCCATGACCTGGACCAGATCGTCCACTTCCTTGACGAGGCCCGAAAGTTTGAGCCGAAGCACGACGACAAGCTGCAGAAGCTGATCCGGTTACTCAAGTCCAAGGAGCTCGTCGACCAGAAGGTGCTGATCTTCACCGAGTTCGCCGACACCGCTCGGTATTTGAAGGGCCAGCTTGACGAGGCCGGCATCGAAAACCTCGCAGAGGTGGACAGCGCCTCTAAAGGCAACCGTGGCGACTATATCCAACGCTTCTCGCCCTACTACAACGGCACCTCGTCATCGACGCTCACGGACAAGGGCCGTACGGAGATTCGCGTCCTCATCTCGACCGACGTCCTTTCGGAAGGCCTGAACCTCCAGGACGCGTCGCGGATGATCAACTACGACATCCATTGGAACCCGGTGCGATTGATGCAGCGCATTGGCCGCGTCGACCGGCGTATGAACCCGGAGGTCGAGAAGCGGCTCGTCGCCGACCATCCGGAGGTCGCCGCATCGCGAGGCAAGGTGAGTTTTTGGAACTTCCTGCCGCCAGACGACCTGAACGCAATCCTCACGCTCTACACCAAGGTCACCCAGAAAACGCTGTTGATCTCGAAGACCCTCGGCATCGAAGGCAAGAAGCTCCTGACGCCCGAGGACGATTTCGACGCGCTCAAGGAGTTCAACCACGCCTACGAGGGCACCAAGACCGCGGTCGAGGACATGCATCTCGAATACCAAGCCCTGCTGCAGGCCGACCCCGAATTAGATGGCCGCCTCAAACGACTACCTAGCGCCGTCTTCAGCGGCCGCAAGCGCGTGGCCAAAGGCGTGCGCGGCGTCTTCTTTTGTTACGCGCTTCCGGCCCTCGATAGAGAGGCGGGTGAGTTCACCGAGCAGGCCGGCACGACCCGCTGGTACCTCTATGACCTCGATCGCAATGCGATCCTCGAAGAGCCTGGCGAGATTGTTACCAGCATCCGCTCGAAGCCCGACACACCGCGCAAATGCATCACCGAAGAGAAGACTCTCGTTGAGTTGCGCGCCGCAATCGAGAAGCACATCAAAAACAGCTACCTGAAGCGTGTCGACGCGCCCGTGGGCGTGAAGCCGGCGCTCAAGTGCTGGATGGAACTGAACGAGGGCTGAGCAGATGCCGACTGATCGTCGCACCGAGCTCGCCGGCATCAAACGGATAGACCAGCTTGTCCGTTACTTGCGTGACCGGATGGGCTGGCCGATCGGCAGCGGGGACTTCGAGGAACTGACCTTCGAATACACGCCGGACGAGCTCGGCATCGACGCAAAGAACGCGGCGAAAATCCAGGAGATCAAGCGCCTGCGGCCGCTCTCCCCTCGTCAGCCCTGGGGCATCTTCTTCGTGAAGTTCGAGCCGAAGAGGCTGCCAGTTGTCGCGCTACGTCGCATCCTCAGCCAGGTCGCACTAAAAAAACGAGCATCCGCCAACAGTGCGGAGCGGGCTGCCTGGGCCGCGGACGACCTGCTTTTTGTGTCCAATTATGGCGAAGGAGACGAACGGCAGATCAGCTTTGCCCACTTTTCGAACGCGCAAGACGGCCACGACCTGCCGACGCTCAAGGTACTCGGTTGGGACAACCTCGACACGGCACTGCATCTCGACGCCGTTGCCAAGGAGCTGACCGAACATCTCGCCTGGCCTGATGACGACGCGGACGTCGAGACCTGGCGCCAGCGTTGGCGCGCAGCGTTCACCCTGCGCCACCGCGAAGTCGTCACGACTTCGAAGGAATTATCGATCCGCTTGGCGGAGCTAGCTCGCGCCATCCGCGACCGCATCAAGACCGCACTCGCCATCGAGACCGAGACCGGTCCGCTGACTAAGCTCATGAAAGCGTTTCAGGGGGCGTTGGTTCACGATCTCGATGCCGACGGCTTCGCCGACATGTACGCCCAGACAATTGCGTATGGCCTGCTCTCGGCGCGCATCGCCGACCCGCACAAGAGGACGAGCGACGACTTCGCCGGCCACATGCGCACCAACCCGTTCCTGCGCGAGCTGATGGAGACCTTCCTCAAGGTCGGAGGGCGGCGCGGCAAGGCAGGTGGGCCGGGTATCGACTTCGACGAGCTGGGCGTGAGCGAGGTCGTAGAGCTGCTCGACGACGCCAACATGGAGGCCGTCGTCCGCGACTTCGGCGACCGAAACCCGCAAGAAGACCCGGTCATCCACTTCTACGAGCTTTTTCTCAAGGAGTACGACGCCAAGAAGCGTATGCAGCGCGGTGTCTTTTACACCCCACGCCCGGTGGTCTCCTACATCGTGCACTCGCTGGACGACCTCCTGCGCTCGGAGTTCAGCCTTGAAGATGGCCTCGCCGACACCACGACCTGGGGCGAAATGGCGAAGCGCCACAATGATGTCACGATCCCGCAGGGTATCCGGCCCGAGCAGGCCTTTGTGCAGATCCTCGACCCCGCGACCGGCACCGGCACGTTTCTGGTGGAAGTCATCGACGTCATCCATAAGACGCTGGTTGCCAAGTGGAAGACGCAGGGGCACGGCGACATCAAAATCGAGGCGCTCTGGAACGAGTACATCCCGAAGCACCTCCTGACACGCCTACACGGCTACGAGCTGCTGATGGCACCCTACGCCATCGCGCACCTCAAGATTGGGCTCAAGCTGTATGAGACCGGCTACCGCTTTGGTAGCGACGAGCGAGCGCGAGTCTATCTCACCAACGCACTTGAGCCAGCGCACGATTTCGCAGGGCGCTTCGAATTCGCGATCCCGGCGCTCGCGCATGAAGCGCAGGCCGTAAACGAGATCAAACGAAAGCAGCGCTTCACGGTGGTGATGGGCAACCCACCCTATGCTGGACACTCCAGTAACAATAGTGATTGGGCACGGGCGCTTGTCAGTCGCTACCGAAAAATTGAAAACGAAGAGCTCCGTCTCGCGCAAGGTAAGTGGCTCCAGAATGACTATGTGAAATTTATTGCACTCGCTGAAACCACTCTTGCACTGAGCTGCATCGGTATCTTGGGGATGATCACTGATCACAGCTACGTCGACGGGGACACGTTTCCGGGCCTGCGATACGCGCTACTGCGCCAGTTCTCTGGACTGGAGGTTCTCAACCTGCATGGGAGTCTTACCAGGAGGGAAGCACCCCCTGAGAAGGGAGTTGACGAGAACGTATTCGACATCCAACAAGGTGTCGCGATCGCTATCGCTTGGGTGAGACGGAGGCCGCATGGCGTCGGTTCGCTTGCTGTTGCGGACCTCTGGGGCGATCGTGTCACGAAGTTCGCCACGCTCGCTGCTCCAGACTGTCGCTCACGTCGCCTCGCGTGGCGACCTGTCTCGGTCTTCGATGAACGTTACCTTTTTATCGCAGTAGATGACCATGCCGATCCAGATGGCGAGTATGAGTCGTATGACGCCATTGATACTGTCTTTGCGGAAAATGGCCGGCCCGCCCCCGGATTCCTCACTACGCACGACAGCTTCGCCATCGCATTCACGAAAACTGAGATCATCAGAAACGTGGATGAGCTGGTGGGATCAAGGAACGAAGAGGGTGCCCGACAGTTATTTACACTGTGCAGCCAGGAGCAGTGGCAATATGGAGCTGCGAAGAGGGCCTTGCAGAAGTCAGAATGGCGGCATCAGATTCGATCTTGTCTTTATCGCCCTTTCGACCACCGCTGGACTGTGTACGATCCCCACGTTTTAGTGCACAGGCGAGAGCGGGTGAACTCGCACTTGCTGGAGCCCGGGAACCTGGCTCTGCTCACAACGAGGATGACCAAGGGCGACGACTTTAGACACGTGTTCGTCACCGACCGAATCACCGAGGTCATTTGCCTCTCATCAAAGACATCAGCCAACGCATTCGTTTTCCCGTTGTTTCTGCGAGATGATGCCCAGGTGTTGCCAGGCATGCATTCAGCGGCAGAGAGACCGAACATCGCGGATCGCATACTGAGTGCATACCGCGCGATTGCTGGTAACGCGGCAACGCCACGGGCGCTGTTCTTCTACTACTACGCCGTGCTTCACAGTCCTGCGTACCGAACCCGATACAACGCACGCCTGATTCGTGAGTTCCCTCGGCTGCCTCGACCAGCTCACAGAGGCCTACTTCGTTCCTTAGGGGCACATGGGGAGGCTCTCGTCAATGCGCATCTCAAAGGCACCGAAGCATCGCATGTCGCTCTGCGGGGCCGCGGCGATAATGTCGTAGCGGCTGGGATGCCGAGGTTTGACAAAGAAGCGTCACGCGTGCTGATTAACTCCGGTCAGTTCTTCGACGGGGTCAGCCCCGAGCTGTGGGAGTACAAGATAGGGAGCTATGGCGTCTGCGAGAAATGGCTCAAGGCACGCAAGGGACGTACGCTCTCGCCGGACGATATCGCCCACTATCAGAAGATAGTCGGCGCCCTCGCCGAGACCATCCGCCTGATGAAGGAGATCGACGAGGTCATCGAAAAGCATGGCGGGTGGCCCGGCGCGTTCCAAACGGGTGAGGCGAAGGCCGAAGTTCGCACGGTCATTCCGTTCCCGTCACGCATCGTGACGCCGACACCAGCGGAGCGCTACGTTACGTGTGTGCCGCTCGTGCCACTCAAGGCTGCCGCCGGCGCGTTTGGCGATCCGCAGCACATCCAGGACGACGACTGGGACTGGATCGCGGTCGAGACGAAGCACCGCCTGCGTCCAGGCATGTTCGTCGCTCAGGTCGTGGGCCGGTCCATGGAGCCAATGATTCCAGACGGCTCATATTGCCTGTTCACCGCACCCGTTGAGGGAACGCGCCAGGGAAAGATTGTGCTCGTCCAGATGCGCGAAGCCACGGATCCAGAATCGGGCGAGCGCTATACCGTCAAACGTTACGAGAGCGAGAAAGCCGAAGAAGGCGACTCGTGGCACCACGCTGCGATCACGCTCAATCCGTTGAACCCGGATTTTGAGCCGATCGTCCTCACCCGGGCCGACGATGATCAGTTCCGGGTTGTTGCCGAGTTGGTTGAGGTGCTTGCGGAACACTAACCGAGGTTCGGATTCGCGTTAGATATTTCTTGTTCCCAATGTCCCACGACCGAGGCGAAGTTCTTCGACCCGCGACAATTGATGAAAACGCTACCGCTCGCTGACTTAGCGGAAAGGCATCCGGGCCTTACGAAGGCGCTGGGCGAAAGCTACGCGGAAGCTGCCGGCCTGTGCTTCAGCCGCCATCACCGATCGCCCGCAGTCCTTTCGATTGATTCGCATGAAAGTCAATCCGAATGCAGCGCGGAGTGGCGCGAGCCGGATGAACGGACGTTGAGAGCTTGGGCGAACGAGATCGACGCCACCGAGGCCGGGGCCTACGGTGTTTCGTTGGCCGCGATCGAGATGACGGAAGGTTACGTTGCCGTTAGCCGCGCCCAGACGCTGACGGGAGCAGATTACTACCTCGCGCCCGCGGATTCGGCCTTGGATGACCTTGAGGCCTGTTTGCGCCTTGAAATTTCGGGATCGGATGCCGGAAATCAGGCTGCGATCAGGCAGCGCCTGAAGTCCAAGATCAAGCAGGCCGCGAAGGGTTCCAGCAATCTTCCGGCCATTGCCTCCGTCGTTGGATTCCAAGAACGCACAGTGGCTATCGCCACGGTCGATGGCAACCATGACGTGGGCTGACTTGCACCGCCTCAGTGAGACGTTGGCGTCCGATGCTTTAGGCGCGCAGCGAGCCGGTCATCTTGGAGACGCGACAGCTCTGTACTCGAAAGCTGCGGACGCGGAGGAGCGCGCGATTGGCGAATTGGACCCGTCCAAGCAGCGAACAATAGGGATTACCGCGGTCAGCGCAGTCTCACTCTGGTTCAAGGCCCACGAGTATGTGCGAGCCGAGCGCCTGGCGTTCTCGGTGCTCAGCAGAAATGGCCTTCCGGACTTCGCAGCCAACGATTTGCGGCTACTCGTTCAAACGATTTGGACAGAAAGTTCAAAGCGAGAAGCGGGGGTGTCATTCCTTCCGGGTCAGGTCACGGTGTCCGTGACAGGCGGACAGATCATCACCGGTGGCGCGCCGCTCGACCTTATCGTCGACAAAGTGCAAACGATACAGGCCCTCTTCTACCGGACCATAGAATTCTTAAAAGGGATGCCCCATCGCTTGCACGGCCCGCCGATACGTGAGATCCAGGAGTCATGTCGGCCATGGCTCTTCCAGGCGCCGCCGGGAAGCTATCAATTCTCTGTGGCGATTCAAGAACCCGCCCAAAAGGACTTCTTCAAAGAGAACATCAAGCCTGATCAGGTTGCGCTCCATTTCCTGGAAATCGTGAAGGCGACTTCGAACGAGGAACCGAAGGCCTTAGAAGCCGTGGTGCCTGACCGGCAATACCGGACGACTTTCCTCAAGCTGTCCCGCAACCTGGCACCAACGGGGCGTACGTTTGAAAAGTTGGAGATCAAGGCCGCAGGTGAGCCGCGAGGGATTGTGCTGGCAACCGAAAGTCGATCAGCTATCAACAAGACCATTCGTCAACAGGAGACGAGTGCTGAGAAACGGGAAGGCGAAGAGGAGGTGTCGCTCAAAGGAGTTCTTCGGGCAGTCCATTTAGACAAGGACTGGCTGGAAGTCATGGCTGAAGACCGCTCCATGCATATCGAGGGGCTCAAAGATACAATCGACGATGTGATCGGGCCAATGGTGAATCGTCAAGTCATCGTTCGTGCGGTCAAGTCCGGAAAGACAAAGCTGAGATTCGTCGACATCGAACTCGACGAGTGAGCCACTCTTCTGGAATGTTGAGCATCGGCGAAATCGTCGACCGTATGATCGATCCGCAGATCAGGGCGCATGTGCTTCGGCGACGCGACGCGCAAGCAAGCTCACGAACACAAGATACTGCGCGGCTCTGTTCAAAGCCGTGTGGGCCTATGTGCAGACAGTTCCGGTGGCGGAAAAAGGAACCCACTAACGGTCAGCCGTCGGTTAAATTCTTTGGGGCTAATCCCGAAAGCCCCCGTTTTTGGGTGTCATTTCGGCCTCAGCTAAGGTTGAAATCGCACGGCGGCAGTGTAATACTTGAGCTGCAATCCGTGAGCATCGCGCTCACAGCCTTCATGTGGGTTTGATCGTCAAGCCACACATGAAGTCCAGTGCTTCGGGCATTGGCGTTGCGGTCGTTACCCGCCCTTCAAGCGATCGGTAGATCTGATCTGTCGCGAAAGCGACTAAAGACGGCGTCGCAAGGCGTCGACAACACTGCAGCGATGGCCGTCCATGCGACGGTCGAAAGTAATCGTCGGCGTTTGCGGCGATGTAACACCGCAGGTCGCCATGCTGGGACCTGCAAGCCGCCGAAAGGCGCGGCCAGTCGTGAATGCCTGACCTTCAGAAGACCGAAGCAACGTTGTTTCGTTGCTCCGGTCTGGACGGCCCTACGCATCCGTAGCGGCGCACCGCTCCGTGCCAGACGTGGAGCGGTACATCCAGCAACGTCAAACTAGCGGCGCGGCGCGACCGTCCGTGCGCGTGCTTCCTTCGCGCGTCCCCGTCGATACGACGGGGACCATCGCGCCCCCCGCTAACCCTGAGTTGCCACCTTAGGCGGTGATGCCTGCAGAGAAACGCAGACGTCGCCCGTCGTCCCCCTGAGCCCTACCCGAGATCGCCGCCTGGTGGGCGGTGCGTGCGCAAATGGCCTTCGCGCCGCTCGTGTGCTGCGAGCCATCGAGCTCGCACGCACGACGTGGCGTGAGGCCGCGGCGCGTACGCATCGCGCTTCGCGCGCGTCGTCACTGCCAGTGACGTACGCGCGCATACCACGGTTGGCGCGGGTTTCAAGGGCGTCCCTTCGCATGACCGAGGGCTCCGAACCACGTGATGGCCTCCTGAAGGCCATCACGTCTTGTACCGCGATGGGTGCAACGCCCGTCACCGAATGATTCGCGTAACGGATCGATGAGCCGCGCCTTAACGGCGCTCCGTCGGGTCTTGGGTGAATGACTCGTCAGCTGTGCAGGGAGTGCAATGCTCCTCGCCGAATGATTCCCGTAAGGGATCAAACAGCCGCGCCTTAACGGCGCTCCTCGAGTCCTGGGTTAATGACTCTCGCGATTGGGCAGTTCCCACAGGAACGCCATCGCGACGCCGAATAAGCGCCGCGCGGCGCTGGCGAGAAGCACAACCACCGCGCACAACGGGAGTGGTGTCCCGTGCTCAGCAGTTCCCCCTGCGGCTGCCATTGGCGCCCAGGCGAGCAGAAACACTTACCAGATTGGATTACACCGCGGCAGCAAGAACGAACGCTTTATAACGATTTTGGCAGCTCTGAGGAAAGGAATTGAACGGAGGTCCCGATGCGCGACTTGAACTACGACTTGAAGCAGCTCTGCCGGCATAACCGCGATGGCAGCTATGCCACGCAAGCGGATCGGGAACACATCCTCGATCTCATCGCCGACCAGCTCCAAGAGATGGGATTCCGGCATATGAATGCCCATAGCCTGAAGCCCAAGCACGTCGAGAAGCTGGTCGACCGCTGGCTTGCCGAGGAGCTCTCGCCGGGGACCATCAAGAACCGGCTGTCGGCCCTTAGGTGGTGGGCCGAGAAGATAGGCAAGGAAAACATCATCGCCCGTACCAATGCCGCCTACGGCATCCCGGATCGCGGTGTACGTCACCAACATTAGCAAAGCAAAGGAACTCGATATGGACAAGCTGAAGCAAATTCCGGATCTCTTCATTCATATGTCGCTCTGCTTCCAGGTACTGTTTGGCCTTCGCCGCGAGGAATCAATCAAAATTATTCCTGCGTGGGCGGATCGCGGCGACCGCCTCGTGCTCAAGGATTCGTGGACCAAGGGTGGGCGGGAGCGCGAAATTCCCATCCGTACTGAGGAACAGCGAGAACTGATCGAACAGGCGAAGGCCCTGGCCAAAGGTAAGAGTCTGGTCGCGCCCTACTACAAGACCTACCGCGACTATCTCAAATATTTTCGCTATAAATGCGAGCGGGTCGGCATTCACAGCTTCCACGGCCATCGCCATTTCTATGCGCAACTTCGCTATAAGGAATTGACGGGCCGGGAATGCCCAGCACGCGGCGGCACAAAGTCAAAGCAACTCACGCCGAAGCAGAAGGCCATCGATCGGCAGGCTCGGGAGGTCATCAGTCGCGAGATGGGCCACGGCCGCGAGCAGATTACAGCGGTGTACCTGGGTCGTTAACGTCGTGCTGATCGAAGACAAGCCGGCGAGCAGAGTTCGATTCAGACGATCGGAGCAGCGGCGGTGTTCTTGAATCCCGACGAACTTGCGCTGCTGACTGGCTTCCATCGCAAGGGACGCCAGGTCGAGCAATTGCGGCGCATGGGCATCGCCTTCTACGTTAACGGTTGCGGCCGTCCAGTGGTCGCGCGCGCCGCGATCGAGGGAAATGCCACAGGGGCGTCGCCACGTACGTGGGCGCCCTCGATGGTCAAACTCGCCAGGGGAGCGTAGATTTGCTTGCCGTGGGCCGCCG
>WNGF01005548.1_pt1 | contig 16889 bp, 13 predicted proteins | sample 5400641 | NCBI WGS metagenome assembly WNGF01 (sample SAMN13153371, study PRJNA577476) | soil metagenome | isolation source: 80 cm soil or saprolite under grassland replicate 2 | place: USA:California | collected 2016-06-15
TCTGCCTCACTCGATGATCTGCGCGACGACGCCGGCGCCGACCGTGCGGCCGCCCTCGCGAATGGCAAACCGCAGCTTCTCCTCCATCGCGATCGGCACGATCAGCTCCACCGTCATCGTCACATTGTCGCCCGGCATCACCATCTCGGTCCCCTCCGGAAGATGCACCACCCCGGTCACGTCGGTGGTCCGGAAATAGAACTGCGGCCGGTAATTGGTGAAAAACGGCGTATGCCGGCCCCCCTCCTCCTTGGTCAGGATGTAGGCCTCCGCCTTGAATTTCGTGTGCGGCTTGACCGAGCCCGGCTTGCACAGTACCTGCCCGCGCTCCACCTCCTCGCGCTTGGTCCCCCGCAGCAGGCACCCCACGTTGTCCCCCGCCTCGCCCTGGTCGAGCAGCTTGCGGAACATCTCCACCCCGGTCACCGTGGTCTTCTGCGTGGCCTTGAGCCCCACGATCTCCACTTCCTCGCCGACCTTGATCACCCCGCGCTCGATCCGACCCGTCACCACCGTGCCGCGTCCCGAGATCGAGAACACGTCCTCGACCGGCATCAGGAACGGCTGGTCCTTCGGCCGGTCCGGCTGCGGGATGTAGCTGTCCACCGCGGTCATCAGCTCGGCAATCGAGTTCTTGCCCAGCTCCGGGGTCTTGCCCTCCAGCGCCGCCAGCGCCGAGCCCTTCACCACCGGAATGTCGTCGCCGGGAAAATCGTATTTCGACAGCAGCTCCCGGACCTCGAGCTCGACCAGCTCCAACAGCTCCGGATCGTCCACCATGTCGACCTTGTTCATACGTAGTCGGCGTGCCCGGGGCAATCCACGTGCGCATAGTGCCGCTTGTCGGTCTCGTATTCGACGTGGGCGGTCGCAATCGTGATCCCGCGCGCCTTCTCCTCCGGCGCCTTGTCGATCTGGTCGTACGCCGTGAACTGCGCCTTGCCCTGCTCCGCCAATACCTTGGTGATCGCCGCCGTCAGCGTCGTCTTGCCATGGTCCACGTGACCAATCGTCCCTCGTCCGCGCAAACTTCTCTTTGGCCATGAGCCTCTCCGTTCCGCTCCTCGCGCCCGATCAGGCGTATTTCGCCTGAACCTCCTGCGCGACGTTCGAGGGTACCTGTTCGTAATGATCGAACTGCATGGTGAACGTCGCCCGCCCCTGACTCATCGATCGCAACTGATTGACGTAGCTGAACATGTTGGCGAGCGGGACCATGGCGTTGACGACGGTGGCGTTGCCGCGCATGTCCTGGCCTTGGATGTGACCGCGGCGTGAATTGAGGTCGCCGATCACCGAGCCGGTATATTCTTCCGGCGTCACCACCTCGACCTTCATGATCGGCTCGAGCAGCACCGGGCGGCCCTCGCGCAGCGCTTCGCGCAACGCCGCGCGCGAGGCGATCTCGAAGGCGAGCGCCGAGGAATCGACGTCGTGATAGGCGCCGTCGATCAGCGTCGCCTTGAGGTCGACGACGGGGAAGCCGGCGAGCACGCCCGAGCCGAGCACCGACTGGAGGCCCTTCTCGACCCCCGGGATGTATTCCTTCGGGACGGTTCCGCCGACGATCTTGTTCTCGAACGCGAAGCCCTTGCCGGGCGGCAACGGCTCGATGACGAACTTGACGCGCGCGAACTGGCCGGAACCGCCGGTCTGCTTCTTGTGGGTATAGTCCTTGGTCACCGCGCGGGTGATCGTCTCGCGATAGGCCACCTGCGGTGCGCCGATATTGGCTTCGACCTTGTAGCTGCGCTTGAGAATGTCGACCTTGATGTCGAGGTGCAGCTCCCCCATCCCCTTGAGGATGGTCTGGCCGGACTCCGGATCGGTGGATACTCGGAACGAAGGGTCCTCGGCCACGAGCTTGGCCAGCGCCACGCCGAGCTTTTCCTGGTCGGCCTTGGATTTCGGCTCGATGGCGATCTCGATGACCGGGTCAGGAAATTCCATCTTCTCCAGCACGACGGGCTTTTGCGGGTCGCACAACGTGTCGCCGGTGCGCACTTCCTTGAGGCCGGCGAGCGCCACGATGTCCCCCGCAAAGGCCTCCTTGATGTCCTCGCGCGAGTTCGCGTGCATCAGCAGCATGCGGCCGACCCGCTCCTTGCGATCCTTGGTCGAATTGAGCAACCCCATGCCGGTCGCGAGCCTGCCCGAGTAAATGCGGCTGAACGTGATCGTTCCGACGAACGGGTCGTCCATGATCTTGAACGCCAGCACGGCAACGGGATCGTCATCGGAGGGATTGCGAACGATCTCCTGCTCGGTTCTCGGATCGATCCCCTTGATGGCACCGCGCTCGACCGGCGAGGGCAGGAAGTCGACCACCGCGTCGAGCAGCGGCTGCACGCCCTTGTTCTTGAACGCCGATCCGCACAGCACCGGCACGAACTTTCGGCCGATCACCGCCTTGCGAATGAGCCGCTTGAGTGTCGCCTCGTCCGGCTCCTTGCCCTCGAGATACGCGGCCATGACCTCGTCGTCGAACTCGACCGCCGCCTCCATGATCTTCTCGCGATATTCCACGGCCTGCGGCCTGAGATGCTCCGGAATCTCCTCGTCGTGGTACTTGGCGCCCAGCGATTCGTCGTCCCAAACGACCGCCTTCATGCGAATGAGATCGATAATGCCCTTGAAGCTGCTCTCGGCGCCGATCGGCAGCTGGACGCAGACCGGATTTGCCGCCACCCGGGTGACGAGATCGTCGACGCACTTGAAAAAGTCGGCGCCGATCTTGTCCATTTTGTTGACGAACACCACGCGCGGTACGTTGTACTTGTCGGCCTGGCGCCACACCGTCTCGGTCTGCGGCTCCACCCCCTGATTGCCGTCGAGCACGCATACCGCACCGTCGAGCACGCGCAGCGAGCGCTCGACTTCGATGGTGAAATCGACGTGACCGGGCGTGTCGATGATATTGAGCCGCTTGTTGTTCCAGTAGCAGGTGGTGGCGGCGGACGTGATGGTGATGCCGCGCTCCTGCTCCTGCTCCATCCAGTCCATCGTGGCGGCGCCCTCGTGCACCTCGCCCATCTTGTGGCTCTTGCCGGTGTAGTAGAGCACGCGCTCGGTCGTGGTCGTCTTTCCGGCATCGATGTGGGCCATGATGCCGAAATTACGATAGTCCTCGATGCGATGACTGCGGGGCATGGAGATTCCTCAGGCGAGTCGCCGGACCTCACCAGCGGTAATGCGAGAAGGCGCGGTTCGCTTCCGCCATCCGGTGGGTGTCCTCACGTTTCTTGACGGCGTTTCCCCTGCTGTTCGAAGCATCCAACAGCTCGCCCGAGAGCCGATCGGTCATGGTCTTCTCGTTGCGCTCGCGCGCGGCCGAGATGATCCAGCGGATGCCGAGCGCCTGGCGGCGCGAGGTTCGCACCTCCACCGGCACCTGATAGGTGGCGCCGCCGACCCGGCGCGAGCGCACCTCGATCGCCGGCATGACGTTGTCGAGCGCCTGCTCGAACACCGAGATCGGGTTCTGCTTGGTCTTGCCCTCGATAATCTCGAAGGCGTCGTAGACGATCTTCTCCGCGACCGACTTCTTGCCGGCGTGCATGATCGAGTTCATGAACTTGGTCACCACGACGTTCCCGTATTTCGGGTCCGGCATGATTTCGCGCTTCTCTGCGCTGTGACGGCGGGACATCTGATCGGCCTCGGTTCGCTTCTCTGATTCCTGGTAGGCGTTTTGGTTCGGCGCTTCCGTCTCTCGCGATCCCGGGTCTCGCCGCGCTCGCCCGGGGTACGCTCGGGTCATCTCGGCCGTTTGGCTCCGTATTTCGAGCGCCGCTGCTTGCGGTTCTTGACCCCCTGGGTATCGAGCACGCCGCGCAGGATGTGGTAGCGCACGCCCGGGAGATCCTTGACGCGCCCGCCGCGGATCATCACCACCGAATGCTCCTGCAGGTTATGGCCCTCGCCCGGGATGTAGCCGATCACCTCGAAGCCGTTGGTCAGCCGCACCTTTGCGACCTTGCGCAAGGCCGAATTCGGCTTCTTCGGGGTGGTGGTGTAGACCCGGGTGCAGACCCCGCGCTTCTGCGGCGAAGCCTGCAGCGCCGGCACCTTGTTGCGGCTCTTCTGCCCCACCCGCGGCTTGCGGATCAGCTGGTTGATCGTCGGCATCGCGCACCACACCCAATCTCGAGAACTCGATCGGCCCGCCTCGCGCGGCGTTCGCGCAAAACGAAACCGCGCCGTCCGGTCCTCAGCGGAACGGCGCTGATGCATCGACAGAGGACCGCTACGCAGCGACGGCGCGGTCGTGTACCCGTAGTCTGACACCTGTTGTCAGAAGCAGCGTCTGAGTTTCTTGGGTCGAGGCGTTCTTGCCGCCGTGCCGACGAGGAAACTCACCGCCTGCCGCAAAAGTGCGCGGTTTGTATCGGCCGCATGCTGGAGTGTCAAGGCCGGGAAACTACGAAGCTTCCCGAACTTCCGCGCAGAACCGCATCTGCGGCCCGGCGCCGGCACCAAGCTCCGCAAGATCGCCCCGCGGAGCAAATCCTCCTCGCGGATCCCGGGTCCGCCGGCACGAAGCGCCGGCGGACCCCGGAAAGTCGCCCTACTCGGCGGCGGGCAGCTGCGCTGCTTCCGCCTTCTCAGCCGCCTGCTTCTCGCGCTCCTCCAGGATGAGCGCGTCGCGCTTGACCGCAACTTCGCGCACCTGGCCCATCATGGCACCGGTGCCGGCCGGGATCAGCCGCCCGACGATGACGTTCTCCTTGAGCCCGTCGAGCGTATCCACCTTGCCGTTGACGGCGGCCTCGGTGAGCACGCGCGTGGTCTCCTGGAACGAGGCGGCGGAGATGAACGAGCGGGTCTGCAGCGAAGCCTTGGTGATGCCGAGCAGCACCGGATGCGCCTTCGCGGGCTTGCGGCCCTCCTCTTTGGCCCGGTCGTTGACCTCATCGAGCTCGATGCGGTCGATCTGCTCGCCCTGGATCAGCTCGGTCTCGCCCGATTCGTCGATTTCGACCTTCTGCAGCATCTGGCGAACGATCACCTCGATGTGCTTGTCGTTGATATTGACGCCCTGGAGGCGATAGACCTCCTGGATCTCGTTGACCAGGTAAGCGGCCAAATCCTCGACGCCCTTGATCGCGAGGATGTCGTGGGGCGCCGGATTGCCCTCCACGATGAACTCACCCTTTTCGATCACGTCGCCATCCTGCAGATGGATGTGCTTGCCCTTGGGGATGAGATATTCGACCGGCTCGACCCCCTTCTCGTTGGGCTCGATGGTGAGCCGCCGCTTGTTCTTGTAGTCGCGGCCGAAGCGCACGGTTCCGGAGATTTCGGCGATGACCGCCGCCTCCTTGGGCCGGCGCGCCTCGAACAGCTCGGCCACCCGCGGCAAGCCGCCGGTGATGTCGCGCGTCTTGGCGCTTTCGGTCGGAATGCGGGCGACGACGTCGCCGGCCTTGATCTTGGCGCCGGGATCGACCGAAATCACCGCATCGACGGCGAGCTGATAGCGAGCCTCGCCGCCGCGACTGAGCTTGAGGACCTTGCCGTCCTTGCCTTTGAGGACAATGGCGGGACGCAGATCCTGGCCGCGCCCGGAGGTGCGCCAATCGATGACCACGCGCTTGGCGATGCCGGTCGATTCATCGAGCGTCTCCGACATCGACTGGCCTTCGACCAGATCCTCGAACCCCACCGTGCCCTCGACCTCGGTCAGGATCGGACGCGTGTAGGGATCCCATTCGGCCACGCGCTGGCCGCGCTTGACCTTGTCGCCGTCCTCGACCCGCAGCCGCGCTCCGTACTGGATGCGGTGCACCGCACGCTCGGTGCCGTCCTGGTCGATGATCGCGATGGCCATGTTGCGGGCCATCGCAATCAGCTCGCCGTCGGAATTGCGGGCCACGTTCTTGTTCTTGATCTTGATCTTGCCGTCGAAATTCGATTCGACGAAGGACTGCTCCGAGATCTGCGCCGCGCCGCCGATGTGGAAGGTACGCATCGTGAGCTGCGTTCCCGGTTCGCCGATCGATTGCGCGGCGATGACGCCGACCGCTTCGCCGAGATTGACCGGCGTGCCGCGCGCGAGATCGCGGCCGTAGCACTTGCCGCACACCCCGTTCACCGTCTCGCAGGTGAGCACCGAACGGATGCGGATTTCCTGAACGCCCGCCGCGCTGATCGCCTCGACTTGCGGCTCTTCGAGCAGCGTGCCGCGCTTGACCAGCACGGCATTGCTGGCCGGATCCTTGATGTCCTCCGCGGTGGTGCGTCCGAGAATGCGGCTGCCGAGCGAAGCAACCACCTGACCGGCGTCGATGATGGCCCGCACCTTGATGCCCGCCTTGGTCTTGCAGTCGTCGGTGGTGATGATGCAGTCCTGGGCGACGTCGACCAGCCGCCGGGTCAGGTAGCCGGAGTTGGCGGTTTTCAGCGCGGTGTCGGCGAGGCCTTTGCGTGCGCCGTGCGTGGAGTTGAAGTACTCCAGGACCGAGAGGCCCTCCTTGAAATTGGAGATGATCGGGCTCTCGATGATCTCGCCCGAGGGCTTGGCCATCAGGCCCCGCATCCCGGCGAGCTGCTTCATCTGCGCCGGCGAGCCGCGGGCGCCCGAATGCGCCATCATGTAGATGGAGTTCACCGGACTTTCGCGTCCGCCGTCGCCCTGTTTGCGAACGGCCGAGATCTCCCGCATCATCTCGTCGGCGATGCGGTCCGTGCATTTCGCCCAGGCATCGACGACCTTGTTGTATTTCTCGCCCTGGGTGATCAGGCCGTCATTGTACTGCTGCTCGTATTCCTTCACCAGCGAGCGGGTATCCTCGACGATTTTCCATTTCGAGGTCGGCACCACCATGTCGTCCTTGCCGAAGGAAATGCCGGCCTTGAACGCGAAATGGAAGCCGAGCGCCATGGTGCGATCGCAGAAGATCACCGTCTCCTTCTGCCCGCAGTGACGGTAGACGGTGTCGATCATGTTGGAGATCTCCCGCTTCGTCATCAGCTTGTTGACGATGTCGAAGGAGATCTTCGCATTGCGCGGCAACACCTCGCCGAGCAGCGCGCGGCCGGGCGTGGTTTCATGCCAGCTGCGCACCTCGTTGCCCTTCTCGTCCACCCCGACCCAGCGATAGCGGATCTTGCTGTGCAGGCTGACGATCTTCTGCTCCAGCGCATGCTGGATCTCGGCGATTTCGCCGAACATCTTGTTCTCGCCCGGCTCGCCTTCGCGCAGGAGAGAGAGATAGTAGAGTCCGAGCACGATGTCCTGACTCGGCACGATGATCGGCGAGCCGTTGGCCGGGTGCAGGATGTTGTTGGTCGACATCATCAGCACGCGCGCTTCGAGCTGCGCCTCGAGGGAGAGCGGCACGTGGACCGCCATCTGGTCGCCGTCGAAATCGGCGTTGAACGCGGCACACACCAGCGGATGCAGCTGGATCGCCTTGCCCTCGATCAGCACCGGCTCGAACGCCTGGATGCCGAGGCGGTGGAGCGTCGGCGCGCGGTTGAGCAGCACCGGGTGCTCGCGGATCACCTCGTCGAGAATGTCCCAGACCTCGGGCTTCTCCTTCTCGACCAGCTTCTTCGCCTGTTTGACGGTGGTCGACAGTCCCTTGGCGTCGAGCCGCGAATAGATGAACGGCTTGAACAGCTCGAGCGCCATCTTCTTGGGCAGCCCGCACTGGTGCAGCTTGAGCTCCGGACCCACCACGATGACCGAGCGCCCGGAGTAATCCACGCGCTTGCCGAGCAGGTTCTGGCGGAACCTGCCCTGCTTGCCCTTGAGCATGTCGGCGAGCGATTTCAGCGGCCGCTTGTTGGCGCCGGTGATCACCCGCCCGCGGCGGCCGTTGTCGAACAGCGCGTCGACCGCCTCCTGCAGCATGCGCTTCTCGTTGCGGATGATGATGTCCGGCGCGCGCAGCTCGATCAGCCGCTTGAGCCGGTTGTTGCGGTTGATCACGCGCCGATAGAGATCGTTGAGGTCGGAGGTGGCGAAGCGGCCGCCGTCGAGCGGCACCAGCGGCCGCAGGTCGGGCGGAATCACCGGAACCACCGTGAGCACCATCCATTCCGGCTTGTTGCCGGATTGCACGAACGCCTCGATCAGCTTCAGCCGCTTGGCGAGCTTCTTCGGTTTCAGATCGGAAGTGGATTCCGCGATCTCCTTGCGCAGATCCGCGGCCATCTTCTCCAGATCGAGCGCCTTGAGCATGTTGCGGATGGCTTCGGCGCCGATCATGGCGGTGAAGGAGTCCCCGCCGAACTCGTCCTGCGCGTGCAGATACTCGTCCTCGGACAAGAGCTGGCGGTCCTTGAGCGGCGTGAGCCCCGGCTCGATCACGACGTAATACTCGAAATACAGGATGCGCTCGAGATCCTTGAGCGTCATGTCGAGCAACAGCCCGATGCGGCTCGGCAGCGATTTGAGGAACCAGATGTGCGCCACCGGAGCGGCGAGCTCGATGTGGCCCATGCGCTCGCGCCGCACGCGGGAGAGCGTGACCTCGACGCCGCATTTCTCGCAGATGATGCCCTTGTACTTCATGCGCTTGTACTTGCCGCACAAGCACTCGTAGTCCTTGATCGGCCCGAAGATGCGCGCGCAGAACAATCCGTCGCGCTCCGGCTTGAACGTCCGGTAGTTGATCGTCTCCGGCTTCTTGATCTCGCCGTAGGACCACGACAGAATCTTCTCCGGGCTCGCGATCGAGATCCGGATCTGGTCGAAGACCTGCGCCGGAACCTGCGGGCTGAAGAGATTCATCACTTCCTGATTCATCGCCGTCTCCTAGGCTCGGGGGGCGAGTTCCGCCACGCCCCGCAGCATTGCTGATTTGCGTCGCCGGGGCGGCTCGCCGCCCCGGCACTGATGCCTTACTCGGCTGCTTCGGCCTCGCCGCCGCCGGAGCGCTGCTTCGAGTTGTGCAAGTCGACATTGAGCCCGAGCGAACGCATCTCCTTGACGAGCACGTTGAAGGACTCCGGGATACCGGCTTCGAACGTGTCGTCTCCGCGCACGATCGCCTCGTACACCTTGGTACGTCCCGCAACGTCGTCCGACTTGACGGTGAGCATCTCCTGGAGCGTGTAGGCCGCCCCATAGGCCTCGAGCGCCCACACCTCCATCTCCCCGAAGCGCTGGCCGCCGAACTGCGCCTTGCCGCCCAGCGGCTGCTGGGTGACCAGGCTGTACGGCCCGATCGAGCGCGCGTGGATCTTGTCGTCCACGAGGTGATGCAGCTTCATCATGTAGATGTAGCCAACCGTCACCCTGCGATCGAACTCCTCGCCGGTGCGCCCGTCATACAACGCGACCTGACCGGACAGATCGAGGCCCGCCATCTCCAGCATGCGTTCGATGTCCGACTCCTTGGCGCCGTCGAACACCGGGGTCGCGATCGGAACGCCGTGCCGCAGGTTGCCGCCGAGCTCGACGAGCTCCGCCTCCTGCAGGGTGCGGATGGTCTCGTCCTCGCCGTAGACCTTCTTGAGCGTGTCCTTCAGCGGCTTGAGATCCTTGCGCGAGTAATAGGCATCGACGGCCTGGCCGATCCGATGCCCCAGCCCCGCGCAGGCCCAGCCCAGATGCGTCTCCAGGATCTGACCGACGTTCATCCGGCTCGGCACGCCGAGCGGATTGAGCACGATGTCCACCGGCTGGCCGTCGCCGAGGAACGGCATGTCCTCGGCAGGCACGATCTTCGATACCACGCCCTTGTTGCCGTGGCGCCCGGCCATCTTGTCGCCGGGCTGGATCTTGCGCTTCACCGCGACGAAGACCTTGACCATCTTCATCACGCCGGGCGGCAGCTCGTCGCCGCGCTGCAGCTTCTCGACCTTGTCGAGGAAGCGTTGCTCAAGCCTCTTCTTGGACTCGTCGTACTGCCTGCGGATCGCCTCGATCTCGGTCATCAGCCGGTCGTTGGACACCGCGAACAGCCACCATTGCGAGCGCGGGAACTCCTCCAGGATCGCCCTGGTGATCCGCGTGTCCTTCTTGAAGCCCTTCGGGCCGGCGATGCCGGTCTTGCCCTCCAGCATTTCGCCGAGGCGCCCGTAGACGTTGCGATCGAGAATGGCTTGCTCGTCGTCGCGGTCCTTGGCGAGGCGCTCGATCTCTTCGCGCTCGATTGCAAGCGCGCGCTCGTCCTTCTCCACGCCGTGCCGGTTGAACACGCGGACTTCGACCACGGTGCCCTGCACCCCCGGCGGCACGCGCAGCGAGGTGTCGCGGACGTCGGAAGCCTTCTCGCCGAAGATGGCGCGGAGCAGCTTCTCCTCCGGCGTCATCGGGCTCTCGCCCTTCGGCGTGATCTTGCCGACCAGGATGTCGCCGGCCCGCACCTCGGCGCCGATGTAGACGATCCCCGCTTCATCGAGGTTCTTGAGCGCCTCTTCGGAGACGTTCGGAATGTCGCGCGTGATCTCCTCGGGCCCGAGCTTGGTGTCGCGCGCCATCACCTCGAATTCTTCGATGTGGATCGAGCTGAAGACGTCGTCCTTGACGATGCGCTCGGACAAGAGGATCGAGTCCTCGAAATTGTAGCCGTTCCACGGCATGAACGCCACGAGCACGTTGCGGCCGAGCGCGAGCTCCCCGAGCTCGGTCGAGGGTCCGTCGGCGATGATGTCGCCCTTCGTCACCAGATCGCCGATCTTCACCAGCGGACGCTGATTGATGCAGGTGTTCTGGTTCGAGCGCTGGAATTTCTGCAGCCGATAGATGTCGACTCCGGATTTCGACGGATCGGTCTCCTCGGTTGCGCGCACGACGATACGGGTTGCGTCGACCTGGTCGACGGTGCCGGTCCGGCGCGCGGCGATCGCCGCGCCGGAATCGCGGGCAACCACGCCCTCCATGCCGGTGCCGACGAACGGCGCCTCGGCCCGCACCAGCGGCACCGCCTGGCGCTGCATGTTGGAGCCCATCAGCGCCCGGTTGGCGTCGTCGTTCTCCAGGAACGGGATCAGCGCGGCGGCGACCGAGACCAGCTGCTTGGGCGACACGTCCATGTAGTCGACCTTGTCGGGCGTTACCATGTGCACGTCGCCGGCATGCCGGCACACGATCAGGTCCTCGGTGAAGCGTCCGCGCGCGTCGATGACCGCGTTGGCCTGCGCGACGTAGTAGCGGCCCTCCTCCATCGCCGAGAGATAGATCACCTCGTCGGTGACCCGGCCGTCCTTCACCTTGCGATACGGGGTCTCGACGAAGCCGTACTTGTTCACCCGCGCGTAGGTCGCGAGCGAATTGATCAGGCCGATGTTGGGACCCTCGGGCGTCTCGATCGGACAGATCCGGCCGTAATGGGTCGGATGCACGTCGCGCACTTCGAAGCCCGCGCGCTCCCGCGTCAGCCCGCCCGGGCCGAGCGCCGAGAGCCGCCGCTTGTGCGTGATCTCCGAAAGCGGATTGGTCTGGTCCATGAACTGCGAGAGCTGCGAGGAGCCGAAGAACTCCCGCACGGCGGCCGCCGCCGGCTTGGCGTTGATCAGGTCCTGCGGCATCACGGTGTCGATGTCGACAGAGCTCATGCGCTCCTTGATGGCGCGCTCCATGCGCAGCAGCCCGATGCGATACTGATTCTCCATCAGCTCGCCGACCGAGCGCACCCGGCGATTGCCGAGGTGGTCGATGTCGTCGATCTCGCCCTTGCCGTCGCGCAGATCGAGCAGCGTGCGGATCACCGCGATGATGTCTTCCTTGCGCAGCACGCGCACGCTGTCGTCGGTGTCGAGATCGAGCCGCATGTTCATCTTGACACGGCCGACCGCGGAGAGGTCGTAGCGCTCCGCATCGAAGAACAGCGATTGGAACATCGCCTGCGCGGTGTCGAGCGTCGGCGGCTCGCCCGGACGCATCACGCGGTAGACGTCGAACAGGGCGTCTTCGCGGGTCAGGTTCTTGTCGACCGTGAGCGTGTTGCGGATGTAGGCCCCGACATTGACGTGGTCGATGTCGAGCACCGGGATTTCCTTGTACCCGGTGTCGTTGAGGACCTTCAGGGTCTTGTCGGTGATCTCCTCGCCTGCCTCGACGTAGATCTCGCCGGTTTTCGGATTGACGAGGTCCTCGGCGATGTAATGGCCGAGCAGCTCCTCGTCGGTCATGCGCAGCGCCTTGAGCCCGCGCTCCGCGAGCTGGCGCGCCTGGCGGACGGTGATCTTCTTTCCGGCCTCGACGACCACCTTGCCGCTGTCGGCGTCGACCAGATCGTTCACGGCCTTGTAGCCCTTCAGCCGGTTGGCATCGAATGGCACCCGCCAGCCGTCCTTGGCGCGCTTGTAATGAACCTGGCGGTAGAAGGTGTTGAGGATCCCCTCCCCGTCCAGCCCCAGCGCATAGAGCAGCGACGTCACCGGGATCTTCCGGCGCCGATCGATGCGGGCATGCACGATGTCCTTGGCGTCGAATTCGATGTCGAGCCAGGAACCGCGGTAGGGAATGATGCGGGCGGCGAACAGCAGCTTGCCCGAGGAATGGGTCTTGCCCTTGTCATGATCGAAGAACACGCCGGGCGAGCGGTGCATCTGGCTGACGATGACGCGCTCGGTGCCGTTGACGATGAAGGTGCCGTTGGACGTCATCAGCGGGATGTCGCCCATGTAGACGTCCTGCTCCTTGATGTCCTTCACCGAGCGGGCGCCGGTTTCCTCGTCGATATCGAACACGATCAGCCGCAGCGTCACCTTGAGCGGCGCCGCATAGGTCATGCCGCGCTGGCGACACTCGTCGACGTCGTACTTCGGCGGCTCGAATTCATAGCGCACGAACTCGAGCATGGAGGTGTTGGAGAAGTCCGAAATGGGAAATACGGACTTGAATACCGCCTGGAGCCCCTCGTCCGGCCGTCCACCCTCCGGCGCGGCGATCTGCAGGAACTGGTCGTAGGACGCCTTCTGAACCTCGATGAGGTTCGGCATCTCGGCCACTTCCTGGATCTTCCCGAAGAACTTGCGGACGCGCTTGCGACCGGTGAACGTTTGCGCCATTGTTTAGGTCTCTCGGTTTCGTCGCACTTGGCGACGGCAATCCCGACGGCCTCACCCACGAGCTGATGGGCGAATGCGCCGGGAGGGGTCATTTTGCGGCAGAGCCTGGCAACAGCCCTGCCCTGTAGACCGAATCCGGAGCTTTTTGCTCCGAATCCAGTGAGATAGCTGCGGGCAGCGCCGCGCGCGCGGCAATTCCGGGGTTGTAGCTCCGGAATCACCCCGATTGCCTCACGATTACTTGAGTTCCACCTTGGCTCCCGCCTTTTCGAGCTGCGCCTTGACCTTGGCGGCCTCGTCCTTGCTGACGCCTTCCTTGACGTTCTTGGGCGCCCCCTCGACGAGGTCCTTGGCCTCCTTGAGGCCCAGGCCCGTGAGCGCCCGGACTTCCTTGATGACCTCGATCTTCTTGTCGCCGACAGCGGCAAGCACGACCGTGAACTCGGTCTTTTCCTCGGCAGCCGCGGCCGGGGCCGCGCCGCCCGGGGCGGCAGCGACCGCAACCGCGGCGGCGGCCGAAACCCCCCATTTCTCCTCGAGCATCTTGGCGAGCTCAGCCGCCTCCAGCACGGTGAGGTTGCTCAGATCGTCTGCAAGCTTGGATAGATCAGCCATTATATAGGTCCCTTTTCCGGTTCGAACCAGTTCCGATTAGCCAAAAGCCTCACGCGGCTTCGCCTTTGCTGGCATAGGCCTGAACGATCCGGGCGAGCTGGCTCGCCGGGGCATTGAGCAATCGGGCCAATTTGGTCGCCGGGGCCTGGATCAGGCCCACCATCTTGGCTCGCAGCTCGTCCAGCGACGGCAGCGCGGCAAGGGCCTTGACGCCGTCCGAGTTCAGGGCGGTCTTTCCCATCGCCCCGCCAAGAATCACGAACCTTTCGTGGGCCTTGGCGAAGTCGACGGCGACCTTGGGCGCCGCCACCGGATCCCCCGAAAAAGCAATCAGGGTCGGCCCCTTGAGCAGGGGCGCGATGGTAGCGACGTCCGTGCCATCAAGAGCGATCTTGGCGAGGCGGTTCTTCGCGACCTTCACCGCGGCGCCCGCGTGCTTCATCTGCCGACGCAGATTCTGCATTTGGGCAACGGTGAGGCCCGAATAATGAGCAACGACGACGACGTTCGTGGCCTTGAGGGCCGCGTTGAGCGCCGTGACGAGCTCCTTCTTGCCCGCTCGATCCACTGGATCCTCTCTGATCGGCGGCTCTCACCCCGTAGGGCGAGGAATCCGCCTGGTTGCACCAGCCGCCCCAGCTTTGCTCGAAGGGACGGCGCTTCGATGGCCCTGCCCCCGGACGCGGCAAAGCCACTTCCGGTATCGGCTCGAACCGATGCGGGTGACCCCGAACCGGTCTTACCCGTCTATGCAGGTTCGGCAGGTCAAACACCGGATTTGCGTGGCAATTCCAGCGCCGAGCCATGCCCCCGAGCTGCGGGCCCGACCCCATTGCCTGAAGCAAGCGAAGGCACGAGGCGGGGAATTAAGCCGGCGATCCGGCACCTGCAGTCTTGGACAGGACGGCCAAGACCTTGCGGCCTCGGCCTTCCACCCGGGAAGACCCGGGCGAAACCCTCTAACTTCGGTCCTCGCCGGGACCGCAAATCCTCCGTTCGGGCTGCGCCCGGTTCAGCCTCCGAGCGCCGACGCGGGCTCGACTTTGACCCCTGGTCCCATGGTCGACGAGACCGCGACCCTGTGGACGAACGTTCCTTTGGCTCCGGCCGGCCGCGCCTTGGACACGGCGTCTACGAAAGCCTTGATGTTCTCCACCAGCTTTTCGGCCGGAAACGATGCCTTGCCCACCCCGGCATGGATGATCCCGGCCTTTTCGACCCGGAACTCGACCGAACCGCCCTTGGCCCCCTTGACGGCCGCAGTGACGTCCATGGTGACCGTGCCCACCTTGGGATTGGGCATGAGCCCGCGGGGGCCCAGCACCTTTCCCAACCGGCCGACCAGCGGCATCAGGTCGGGCGTGGCGATGCAACGGTCGAAATCGATGTTGCCGGCGGTGACCTTTTCGACCAGGTCCTCGGCGCCCACGACGTCGGCGCCTGCCGCTCTCGCCTCGTCGGCCTTGGCGCCGCGGGCGAACACGGCAACGCGAACGTTGCGGCCCGACCCGTTCGGCAGGTTCACGACACCGCGGACCATCTGATCGGCGTGACGCGGGTCGACGCCCAGATTCATCGCGACTTCGATGGTTTCATCGAACTTGGCCTTGGCGCGCTCCTTGACGAGCTTCACCGCCTCCGGGAGCGAATAGGACTTGGTGGGGTCGATGCCTTCGCGGGCCGCACGCGTGCGTTTGCCGGGCTTGCTCATGGCCTCATTCTCCTATTTCGATGCCCATGGAGCGGGCCGAACCTTCCACCATGCGCATGGCCGCATCGATGGTTCCGCAATTGAGGTCCTTGAGCTTCTTCTCGGCGATCTCGCGGACTTGCGCCTTGCTCACCGAGCCGACGCTGCCGCGCCCGGGAGTTTTGGCGCCGCTGTCGATCCTGGCCGCCTTCTTGAGAAAATAGGACACCGGCGGGGTGCGCATCTCGAAGGCGAAGGAGCGGTCCTGGTAGACGGTGATGACCACTGGGATCGGCGCGTTCTTCTCCAAGTTCTGCGTCTGCGCATTGAAAGCCTTGCAGAATTCCATGATGTTGAGGCCGCGCTGACCCAGCGCGGGCCCGATCGGGGGCGAAGGATTCGCGGCGCCCGCCGGGACCTGCAGCTTGAGGTAGCCGGTAATCTTCTTGGCCATCGCGTTCTCCCGCTCCGAGGAGCGTCTAGAGCTTCTCTACCTGCCCGAACTCGAGCTCGACCGGAGTAGCCCGGCCGAAGATCGAGACCGCAACCTTGACCCGCGAGCGGGCATCGTCGACTTCCTCGACCACGCCGTTGAACGAGGCGAACGGGCCGTCGGACACCCGAACCTGCTCGCCCACTTCGAAGGTGACCGAAGGCTTCGGCCGCTCGATCCCCTCCTGGACCTGATGCAGAATTCTCGCCGCCTCGGCATCCGAGATCGGCATGGGCTTCTTGTCGGCGCCGAGAAAGCCGGTGACCTTCGGGGTATTCTTGATGAGGTGATAGGCCTCATCGGTGAGATCCATCTTCACCAGCACGTAACCGGGGAAGAACTTGCGCTCCGCGTCGACTTTGCGGCCCCGCCGCACCTCCACCACCTTCTCTTTCGGGACCATGATGTCCTCGAACAGGTGCGACAGCCCGCGCTGCCGCGCCTGCTCGCGGATCGAGTCGGCGACCTTCTGTTCGAAATTCGAGTAAGCGTGGACGATGTACCAGCGCTTCGACATAACCGCAAACCTGTTGGTTTCCATTCAGCCGCCAATGCCCAATACGTAAGTCACCGCCACGAGGATGAGCTGATCGGCAACGAGGAAGAAAGCCGCGGCCAGCGCCACCATGACGAACACCATTGCGGTGGTGATCGCAGTTTCCCGGCGCGACGGCCAGGTGATCTTCTGCGCTTCGGCACGCACTTCCTGCATGAATTTGAATAGGTTCGTTCTTGCCATTGCCTGTCTGGTCCGAGTTCGCGGGACGCACGACAGATCGGAAGCTGCCATCGCGTCTATCGTCGGTTTTCGTCGTCTGTCGTCTCTATCTTGTCTGGCAGGAGTGGAGGGACTCGAACCCCCAACCCCCGGTTTTGGAGACCGGTGCTCTAGCCAGTTGAGCTACACTCCTATCCGGACGACGGATGGACGCCGGAATTTCCGTCTTCCCCGCTTTTATCTGCCGTCTGTCTTGCGTCCGTCCTCTGCCTCACTCGATGATCTGCGCGACGACGCCGGCGCCGACCGTGCGGCCGCCCTCGCGAATGGCAAACCGCAGCTTCTCCTCCATCGCGATCGGCACGATCAGCTCCACCGTCATCGTCACATTGTCGCCCGGCATC
>WNGF01009324.1_pt1 | contig 16886 bp, 9 predicted proteins | sample 5400641 | NCBI WGS metagenome assembly WNGF01 (sample SAMN13153371, study PRJNA577476) | soil metagenome | isolation source: 80 cm soil or saprolite under grassland replicate 2 | place: USA:California | collected 2016-06-15
CTAAAGGGTGGGCACCTGACGCGGGTGGAAGCTGGACTTTAGGATGGGACAAGAAAACGAATGCTCTCTTCTTTTGTGTGAGAGGATACAACAATAGTGATGTTAGGTGCGCATCGTTCGATTTTGGTAATCTCATACCTGACTGGCACCTCATCACGGCGGTCTTTAACAACAATGGTAAAATTCGGCTCTATGTAGACGGCGCCTTGGCAGCGGGACCTGTCAATCTCGGAACAGGGATGAATTCGAATACCGAGCCTGTGTATTTGGGTTCTCTTCCGTCTTCGACGCCCAGTCAAATTTTTACTTGGCACGGCTACATCGACGATGTTCGTATATATAACGCGGCGCTAAGCGACGTGGCCATCGCAAGCCTATATCAAAATGATTCCGTCATCACCCAACAAAGAAACTTCGATTTCACAATCGCTAGCTCGGGCGACGTCGCCACAAGCCAAGGATCGGCCGTTTCTACCAACATCAACACGGTCTTAACTTCTGGCCCCTCCAAATTTGTCTCGTTCAGCGTCTCCGGCCTCCCGGCCAATGTTACCTCGTCATTCTCATCTTCGAGCTGTAGTCCAAGCTGCTCAACCATCCTGACTCTTCAAACGAACAGCTCAGCTCCCGTTGGAACGTACGCGATAAAGGTAACCGGGAAAGCAGGAGGTGCCACAAAAACCACATCATTCAATCTGTCGATCTCTCAAGGGACTATTCCCACAGTGTCACCGCCGACAATCACACCTGGCAGCGGCAGCTTTACTGGCTCCGTTTCGGTTAGTATGCAGGATACCACTTCAGGCGCGTCTATTTATTATACGACGGACGGTTCCATTCCGACTCAGTCCTCACCGCCGTATACGGGAGCTCTGAGCTTGACAAAAAGCACAGTCATGAAAGCCAAAGCTTTCAGGAGCGGGTATGCTCCAAGCTCCACTGTGAGTGCCTCCCTGACCGTCACCCAACCTTTCGATTTTTCGCTTACCAACCCAGGTGACGTTTCGGCTAATGCGGGTTCCTCGGCTTCGAACTCGATCGCGGCAAGCCTCAGTTCCGGAAGCAGCCAATCTGTTTCTTTCTCGGCCTCAGGTCTGCCCTCGGGAGCGACGGCTTCTTTTTCCACTACGTCTTGTAGTCCTTCCTGTTCGACGGTCCTAACGATTGCTACCAGCGGATCAACACCCGCCGGCAATTTTTCGGTGACTGTCACCGCCACGGGCGGCGGCGTGACGAAAACCTCGGCGTTCACCCTGAGCGTCAGCGCCGTTGTTGTCTCGACTGTGGCGACGCCGACGATTATGCCCAATGGCGGGAGCTTTACAAATTCTGTGTCCGTGACGATGGCAACATCAACTTCGGGGGCTTCTATATACTATACCACCAACGGGACAAGCCCGACTCAGTCATCAACGCTCTATACCGGAGCGATGACTTTAACCAGCAGCGCGGTCTTGAAGGCCAAGGCCTTCAAGAGCGGTTATAACGCGAGCTCGGAGGCCACTGCATCTTTTAGCCAAGCTACAACCGGTACAATCAGCTCGGGTCTTGTCGCCTACTGGAAATTTGATGAAGGGACTGGAACAACCGCTGCTGATTCTTCGGGAAACGGCAATACCGGAACATTGGCAAATGGACCCGTGTGGACCAGTGGAATCGCTGGCAATGCGTTATACTTCGACGGCATTGATGACAGTGTGACTATATTGGATTCGAATACCCTCAATCCATCCAGCTCCTTCACCGTTTCAGCCTGGGTAAATCCTGCTACCACATTTACGGATTTCCGCTCCATCCTGGTTAAAAACTACAGGTACTATCTATATTCGAGTGTTGCCGGATACTGTGGCGATGGCATCCCGCTCGGCGGTTTTAGTGAAGTAACAAACAATACTGTCTGCCAGCCGGCTCCACTTGCCGCTAATACTTGGACTCATCTTAGCTTAACTTATGATAGTTCAACGCTCATGCTATATCGAAACGGCGTTGCAGTTGCGACCGCCGCAGCTTCTGAAACTCCTTCGCCCACAACTGGAAATCTTCAGATAGGGGCAAGCCAATACGGAGAATACTTCCAAGGGCTGATTGATGAAGTTCGCATCTACAACAGGGCGTTAACCAATATCGAAATTCAAACAATTTACCAACAAGCGGCTGTCACGCTGCCCTTCGATTATGCGATTTCTAATTCAGGCGATCGGTCCGTGAACGCGGGATCTTCGGTCACCGACACGATTAGCGCAACCTTGGTGTCGGGAGCCTCTCAAACGGTTTCTTACAGCGTCTCGGGGCTGCCTTCCGGAGCTACGGGAACTTTCTCTTCAGCTTCTTGCACTCCGGCTTGCTCGACGGTATTAACTATAAGTACCAGCGGGTCGACACCCGCCGGTAACTTTCCAATCACAATTACAGCCACTGGAGGCGGTGTGCAAAGATCTACAGTTTTTACTCTCAGCGTAACATTCGCGCTTACTGTCGGGACCCCGACATTGACACCGAATGGGGGCGGTTTCTCGAGCTCTGTGTCAGTGACGGTGCAGTCGGCAACCGCAGGGAGTTCGATTTACTACACGACGGACGGTTCGACACCTACTCAGTCTTCAACGCCTTATGTAGGGGCCATGACACTCACGAGCAGCGCGACGGTAAATGCTAAAGCTTTCAAGAGTGGCTACACTCCCAGCGCCGTCGCTTCAGCTTCTTTCACCAGTCTGGCAGGCGGCTCAGGTGGTTCTTCACCGGCTAGTTATTATGTTGGTAAAAACGGCAGCGACTCGTACAGCTGTTCACAGGCACGGAATTCAGGCACGCCAAAATTGACAATTGTGGCTGGTCTTTCCTGCGTCAGCAATGTTGTGGGCGCGGGCGCGAATCAGATCGTCGAGGTAGCCGCCGGCACGTACAACGAACAGCTAAACATGGCTGTCAACATTTCAGGCTTTCCGAGCGGTACTTCCTGGGCGGCGCCGTTTACGTTGAGGGCGCACGCGGGCGACACGGTGACAATCAAAACGCCTACGGGCTCGGCCAACCTGCAACTTTTTAGATCCGCGCCATTTTACGCGATCATCGACGGATTTACCTACGATGGCACGAACCTAAGTGGGTTTACGGCTAATATCGTCGTTGAAAGTTCGACCGAAGATGGCAACTCGATTCAAATTTCAAATTCTAATCTTATCAATAATCATGCTGGCGGTCTTTTAGGCAGCAGCAGAACTGGAGCGGCGGGCACAGATTTACGGTTTATAAATAACAAGGTTCATGGTGGACCGTTCGATTGCGGCGGAAGTTTAGGCGGAGATTTCTGTTATCCGATCTACTACGGCGGCGCCAATAGTATTTTCGAGGGAAACGAGCTGTACCATTTCCCGTCGTACGGGTTTCATATTTATAATCATGGAACCCCACAAAACAATATCGTGCGCAACAACCTTATCCACGATTTTGCCGACTCGTGCGGGGGTTCATGCACGGCGGGATTTGATACGAGGGGAAATGGGATCATTTTAGACGGCACGGGTAACCAAGCCTATAACAATGTCATTTACAACGGCGCACGGGGCATCAGCATCAATGGTGGCGGAAACAATATTCAGATTCTCAACAATACGATCTACAATGCCAGCATCGTCGGCATCACCTATAATTCTACGGTGAATGCCGTTGTCAAAAACAACATCAATTACAACCCGTCGGCGAGTAACGGGGATTGGATTCACAGCGGCGACAGCGGAACTGTCATATCTAATAATCTTTGCACGACTTCCGCAGCGGGGTGCAGCGTTGTCGGAAATCCGCTTTTCGTGGATGCAGCCAGTGGTAACTTCACGCTCCAAGCCGGCAGCTCTGCTATTGCCGCTGGCATCGGGGCTTATCAATAACCTGTCTCCTGCATATCAGTATCTGAGAGGAAGAATAGCTAATGTGCGGCTCTAAACTGCTATCCTTAATAGGGATGTAAATCCCTCATTCGTTGTTGGCCACGTATTGGGCATTGAAAACGATTACGCTTCAATAATTAATTAGAGGCTCGGAGACAAATAGGTTTCAAAACGACGGGCCCACAGCTCCAATGCAATCGGAGAAAAAATATCCTTGAAACTGAGTCGATCATTGGCGGTAGGCTGGTGCAAATATTCATCATACCGGGTGCGGAATTTTCGTCGGTCAATTAGCCCTAGGTGCTCCGTCAGCCACTCGCGATCGAGGAGTTTGAGGATATCCTTCCGAAGTTCAGACCGGAACCATTCATTCTGCGGGACAATGAAATTCTGCTTATCCTTGCGCCAAACAATCTCTTTGGGAAGAAGCGGTTCCATAGCCTGCCTGAAGATCCACTTAGTCCAACCGTCTCGTAGCTTATAGTCGACCTGTAAAGCAACCAATAAGCCTACAAGGCGATAATCGAGGAACGGCAAACGGATCTCCCGACCCACTGCCATGGACATTCGGTCCTCATAATGCACAATCGCCGGAACAGAGAAATGTTCCACATCAGCGATTTGCCTGCTTATCACGTCGCCGCCATTGAGACCAACGTGAATCCACTCACTACCTTCCATTAAAGCTGGTCCACGAATATCAGTTTCCGGCAAACGTAACCATGATGGGAGATACCGCTTGGCCTCCGGATAAGTTATTTGTGAAAGGACCGTACCTCGTTCGAAAAATGCGTGGGCTACTTGTGCGGCGGTCAGCCACTTCCCTGACCGTAAAAGTTCTTGAATGTAAAAACCAAGATATTTCTTGTATCCACATAGAATCTCATCCGCCCCTTGACCACTCAAAAGTACCGTGACACCAAGATCCCTTGCTCGATTCATAAGTAAGTAATGAGCAACAGTCGAGAAATTATGAATGGGCTCATCATTGAACCAGCTGACTTCGCTGATTAGATCCAGTGCTCTTGAAGGAGAGTAGTTCAAGACCACCTTTTCCACGTCGCGGTTGATATGGTTTGCCACGGTGTCTATGAAGGGTTGCTCGTCATTTCCGTGAGCTGCCACTGCTGATATGAGCTTAACGTCGCGCCTCGACGGATCAAGATAATGAAGCACTGCAGCGATAGCAGAAGAATCCGTTCCTCCTGACAGGAGAACACCTACAGGAACGTCGCTCCGGAGCCGTACTTTCACCGAGTCAATAAAGGTGGCTTGTACGAGATCAATCAATGTCTTTCCGGTCAAATGGTTGGACGAAATTTCAGGAATCGTCCAATAGCGACAGGGATTCAGTGGTTTCTTGCCTATTTCGTCTAAAGTAATGACGGCCCAGTGTGCCGGTGGAAATTCCTCGATTCCGGCAAAGAAAGTTGCTCGGTTAGTGCATAGAAGATTCTGGTTCAGAAAGGCGTTTGCAACCTTTGGAGTCACTTGAAATCTTTTGCCAGTTGCCTTTAGGATCGCTTTGATCTCGGATGAAATATAGAAACCTCTTTCATCTGCATAGGTGTAGAGCGGCTTAATGCCAAATCGATCGCGAGACATCATCACTTGACGAGAAAGTAAATCTATTAGGATGAATGCCCACATCCCATTAAGACGCGGGAGAGCTAAGTTTCCCCAGTGGATTAAAGCCTGGAGAAGTACTTCAGTGTCTCCGTGCGTGCGGAAGAGAACACCGGAAGCAGCCAACTCAGCACGAAGTTCAACGTAATTATAAATTTCGCCGTTGAAAACAAGCACGAATCGGCCATTTTTGGACATCATGGGTTGATTGGCTGCGTCCGAAAGGTCCAAAATCTTAAGGCGGCGAAACCCAAGCCCAATATTTGTCCCGTGAACTGTGCCGGACCACACGCCTGAACTATCAGGTCCACGATGTGCTTGCACGTCCAGCATATCTTCTATGCATTGACGTGTTCGCTCAAGTTCCAGAGTCCCAAAAAATCCTGCTAAACCACACATACACTAATTTCTGAGTCGGTTGGAAGCAATAATCTGACATGCTCTTTCCCGGTGCATCAGAATCCACTCGTCACATTCCACCCTAAGAATAAACTAAGAAAAGTGAGCTTAGTAACTAATCTTCCCGCTCCCAGCTTCGTTTTGACGGTTTCGAACACATAGAGTACTGGGGTGATGTCCCGGACGTAGTTCCGCGATTAAGCCAAAGTTCCGAAGGTTCCGTCCTGCCTAACATCAGGGCATTTTCCCACATAGGTTTGATGCGCTCCCAGGTCAACTCTTTGGCACGCGCTCGCCCGTTACGCGATAGCGTCTTGGCCAGCTCGCTGTTTGAAAGAAGCTCGAAGCAGGCGTCGGCCATAGCTTGATAGTCTTCCGATTCTACCAAGATGCCGTCTGCCCCGTTGCGGATCAAATAGGGCACTCCACCGACATGGGTCCCAACAATCGGCAGCCCAGATGCCCACATTTCAATGACTGTAATCGGCATATTGTCTACTCGGTTGGTGTGAAGATAAATATCATATTTGTCCGCCAAAGCTGGAATTTGGTCCTTGGGGACTATCCCAAGGAAACGGACATTTCGTAGGTTGAGACTTTGAACCAGGGAGCGACAATATTCGGAGTCTTCATCTTCCTTGCCGGCCATTGTCAAGGATGCACCCGGGTACTTCTCTTGAATCAATGCAAACGCGCGCAGTGCCATGGGCGCATTATAGAAAGGATGCATGCCGCGGAGAAAAAGAAACTTCGGCAAAAGAACCGTTCTCTCCCTGAATGGATAGTTTTCCAATTTGACGAAGTTTGGGATGCTCCCGTCTACTCGCAAGCCTAGCCCAGATAGTTGATCTTGCAAGAAACGATGAGGGGTCAATACCAATTCGGGTTGCGCAAGTATGAACCGGGTCCAACGTGGCCAGCGCTCGACAAACTCGCGCATACTTCCGTTGTGCAAAACTGCTACGATGCGTTTTTTCCATAAGCATGCGTACAGAATTGCCACTGACTCATAAACAAACGCTCTCAGTCCAAAAACATCGACAAGTACCACGTCGTAGCGGGGAACTAAGAATAAGCTGTAGAAAATGATTTCCAACAAGCGGCCCCAGCCAGAATTGGCTCTCCCTAAGACTCGAACATGTGCGCCGCTTTGACGTAAACCTTCCCCAACGATGGAGCCTTGTTGTGGAAGTCCCCGAGGGGAGCAATGTGTGACTACAAGAAGGCTCTTCATTGATTTCGCCAGTAGATGCATCCATTTAAATGAAACCTATAAAGGAAACGCCGTTCATCCATAAAACAACGTCGCTCGTCCTATACATGTAGTCCCTTTTAAGTTGCTTTTGGTGAAGAACTCTTCAATATCATTGAAGTCAAGTACTCTCATGCCGGTTGTCGCTGGATGTAGTTTGGGTCGGGCAAAGTTAACCATCAAAAGGCGTTGTGGTCGATCGCCAATTGCATCGACAAAAGCATGATAGCCCGTTGGTAAAGGCCTTCTCGAGAAACACCGGGATAGGGCCGCTCATCGCAAAAGGCATCTATGATGGGCCGATAAACATCCGGTTGAAAGAACTCAGGCAATCTACTCGAGGGGTCTAGCACGGATTCGCGCAAGCGCGCCTTGAAATCCGCATTGACCCACATATCGACAGGGATGCCGAATCCCCGCTTGGGTTTGTGAGCAACCGCGGGAGGCAGCCTGCGTTCTGCGACTCTGCGTAAAACCTGTTTACATGATTGACGCTTTACTTTGAGGTGGTGAGAAAGGGAAAGACCAAAGACGAAAAAATCTTCGTCTAACATTGGAACGCGAACTTCCAGACTTTCCTTCATGCTCGCTGTGTCTACTTTGAAAAGAAAATCGTTAGGCAACGTCAATCGGGTATTAACCTCGGTGGCGTGCGCAGAGAGACGTTCCACGCGAGACGTCCCAAGCGGCAAATGATACTCCCACTGCGGCTCGAAGAGCCTCCGAACCGGAAGGACATCGGCTATCCGGCAGAGTCTTCTGTGTTCATCTTCCTCGATCCAGCAAAAGGCAGTCTGAATGATGGCGGTATCGTCTGCACCACTTAGCTTCCCGAGCGTTCGTGGTAACGAATCACGCACGAGCCCCAAGTGGGCCAGGTATCGAAGCATAACAGAAGCTCGGCGCCACACCGGCGGAGGCAATGTTTGCCAACGGGCAATTCTGGCAATCTCCCAGTAAAAGTTATAACCACCAAAGCCTTCATCGCCGCCGTCTCCGGACAGCGCGACCGTTACGTGCTGCCGCATTAGCCGGCATACAGCATTGACCGCAAAGAGTGAGGTGTCGGCAAACGGCTGGCCAGCATAGAGAAGCAGGGCCGTGATGTCGTCCCAGTTTCCTTGGCTTTCCCCCATATCCAATGTTTCGTGGCAACTCCCAATATGCTTTGCTGTCTCTACGGCCGCCCATGTTTCGTCATACTCAATGTCTCGGAAACGCACATTGAAAGTTCGCAGGCGGCCATTTAAGGCATTCTGAGCTGCTGCGCTGACCAGAGAGGAGTCAATGCCGCCGCTGAGAAGAGTGCCGAGCGGAACTTCGCTCTCCAGCTGTCCACGTACTGCAGTGGTCAATAGTTCATCCGCACGATCCGCAGCCTGAGCCAAGCTCATGGTCGGATTAGGAGCAATTGTCCATTTATGGTAGATCCGCTTTTTCCAAGAGATGCCGGTAGGCTCCAGGTGAGCTTCCAACATCTCGGCCGGGCATAACGCACGAATTCCCGCGTAAAATGTCTCGGGTGCAGGGACGTAAAAGAGCGCGGCGAAGTCATAGATCGACTGTCTATCGGGACGGTCGTCGATGTTTGGCAGATCGATGAGTGGTCTGATTTCGCTCGCGAACACAAACCGATCGCTGCCGGGTGCATAGAAAAGAGGTTTGATCCCGAATCGGTCGCGGACTAGAAGCAAAGTTCGGCTTCGGTGATCATATATTGCTAGTGCAAACATGCCTCGTAATTTCGCTACGAAATCCGGGCCGTACTCCTCATAGAGGTGGGGCACTACCTCTGTATCTGAGTGCCCTTTGAACACATGACCGCGAGATTCAAGATCGCGGCGAAGCTCGCGGTGGTTGTAAATCTCGCCATTAAAGACAGTCCATATGGTACCGTCTTCATTCGCCATCGGCTGGGCTCCAGTCGGTGACAAATCAATGATACTGAGGCGTGTATGGACAAGAGTTGCTTCCGGCCAGGATCGCATGCCATGACCATTGGGGCCCCGATGGTGCAGGATTTTTATCATGCGGGAGGCATGTTTTTGACCGTCGGGCAAATAACCCAGCCATCCGGCTATTCCGCACATGATAGAACACGCCTTCGGTCTACAATTTGGTGAATTGCTAGCCTTCCAAAGCCACTGACCACGAACGGAAACCTATTACTGCTGCGAGGTAAATCTTTAGAAGTTGGCTTATCGTAGCTCAAATAAGTGTCACGGCAATTCTTCGTCAGGCTCTGCAGGCGTATTCGGATGACGAACGTCATTTACGAGAGCTCAGGACCGTATCATAAACTTGGCAAATCTGTTTGATAACGGGGCCAGGTGCGTAGCGCTCCTGTACTCGGCGGTGAAGCAGTTTCGCGAGATTCAAGCGCCGTTCAGGGGATAGAAGCAAGGTGAGCAGCGCTTGCGCCAATTGCTCCGGCGAGCCTGGAGGCACCAAAATGCCTGCTTGGCCTTGATCTAGTACCTCCGCGCATTGTCCGACATTCGTTGCCACGACTGGCAGAGACGCCAGTCCATATTCGAGTAGAGCGAGCGGAAGTCCCTCTGCGGCCGAGCTTAACACACCGATGTCCGATGCTCGCAGTATGGTAGAACCATCGAGACGTTGTCCGAGCCAAGAAACATTTTGATCGAGCCCGAGATGGGATATTTCTTTCCGAACAAGCTCAGCATAAGGCTCCTCAATGGGAGCTCCGACCAACAGAAGATGTGCCGCTGGTACTCGTCGTATAACGATTGAGATCGCACGAAGTAGACAAAAATGATCTTTCTGAGCCCGTAGATTTGCAAGACAGATAATTCGCATACCTTCTGTTCCTGGCAACGCGGGATGCTTACCATTGACGTCGGGTATGCAGACGAAATTGGGGATATACCAAACCCTTTGTGGCGGTTTGCCGAGACTCAGGCGAGACCACCCCGCCAGTTCTTGAGTGACAGAAATGATTCCCGAGACGCAACTCGCGGCCGGCCGATAGAGCCACAGCGGACGCTTTTCGATGCCATAGGGGCCAAAATGGTCATGCCAGACCAGCGCTGGATACGGTGGAAAAAGCGAGGCTACCGCTGCAATGAAGAGCGCTGTATCATGGGCGTGGAGGATTTCGATATTATTCGCTCGGTTGAAAGCGACCAAACGGCGGATCGCTCCTACATCGAAACGTTGCCGGCGCTCTAGACGGAGCCACACTACATCTTTTGCAACGCGTTCCGCCAGAGGCCCATCGTGACGCGTAGTGCAAAAATAGGCTGAATACCGGTCGCGCGGTAAACAATTCGCTATGTTGACAGCCATTCTTTCAAAGCCGCCGGTATCCAACGAACACGCCATGTGCATGACCCTAACGCGGTTCATAACAAACAACTCGTAGCGAGTTAAAGACGAGATTCTCGCCGTAGTGGAATTGAAAATGATGAAATGTTCAGCGGATGCTTTTAGTCGCCATCACAATTATCAACGGCTCAATCGCGATGCGATATACCACAATCGAAGTATCTACGTACATGTAAAGTGCAGTCTGGACTAGATAATTAAGAGAAAGAGCCCAATCTTTGGCCCGGTTCACATGACACGTCCTTAGCTTGACAAACGACCGCCTTGGAGAGATTGACCAAGCGACGCCATAAATGCATGCCGAGAAAAAGCATAAACACGATCAAGCCATCAGTGGGGACTCGATACCTGGGGACGCCTACTTCAATTAAACAGGAAATTGCGGCAGTATAAATCACTATCAAGCCAGCCAAACCGTACATAAATGTTTGCAATTGCATTAATCCAAATGCGCTAATAGGTACGCTGTTAGTTAGTGTCCTAAATGTTTTGCACGTCTTGATGTAGGTTGCCGCTCCAACAAGAAGAATAAGATTAAAGGCGAAAGCTCCGATTAAACAGAAATGGATGACCGCCCAAAGCAATTGAACGGGCTGCGAATTCAAGTTTGCTAACTCACCTGACGAGGGAAACCAGTATAAACCAAAAGCCCAAACTACGTCGAGAAGATACTGCAAAGGCGCTCTTTTAATTAGGAACAAGTTTTTGTGGAGCATGTAATCTGACAGCTGTGAGAACTGAAGGCCAGTCATGTTGGTAAGCTCAGGTACCGCATCCCATATAGAAGTTTTGATAATTAAAAAGAACACAGCCGCCGACCGTTACAACCGACCCCAAAATTAATATTAAGCTCCCTCTTACTACATCTCTCCACTTCACTCGAATCCAATGGAACAAGAAACCTCCTGTGAAGAGATATCCAGCCATAGCTAAAGCCAGAACTTGATAGGTCGGACGAGTGAGAGCAGCACAGCCGATGGCCAGCGCAGATAGCAAAATCGATATGGTTCTTTTAGTGAGCCACCAAAACACCAAGCCAACGAACGCGCTCACGAGCATCACTTCAGTAAGATTTTCAGACATAACGTAAGCAGCAGGTTCCACATAAGGGGGAAGGAGGAGTAGCAAGCAGAAGACGGTCAGCATTATTTCTTTCAGTCCGGCGCGGTAAAGAACGCTGGCTAGGAGCCAAATCGCCAAAAAATGTAGCAACAGCGATACAAAAAATAGTCCGCGGGTCGGAGATCGACTCGATCCGGTAAGCACGAGGAGGACCGGATAACCTGGAGCACGCTCCTGTAGTTGATCAATGTGATAATCCGAAATGTCCTGAGCGGCTCGTAAATAGCTTGTCGAGTCAGGTGTCATTACTGGTGCGCTTGTCCACAATACGCTGTAAAACCAAAAGGCTACGGCAAAAAGCGACGCGTAGACTATCGCTACCTGAAATGGAAGACCAGCAACAATACGGATGTTTTGCCCGACGTGAAGGAAGTTGATTCCCGCGATCGTGGCGTTATCAGGGATTTGTGTTTTCAGCATAACTGAACGGTCAAGGGTCCCGCCTGATTTCTGTGGCAAAATTAGAATTAAACTACTATGGATTTGCGGCCTTAAAAGAACGTCCGAGTGACCGTACCGTCCTACGGCCTCTGATTCTCCGTACTACAAGAGGGTGCTTTTGGGCGTGAGAAACGGCCGCGCCTGCTCCAACCGAAAGTGTAAGGAGAACCCAAGGTACTGTGGTGATGTCACCAAGCATGAAATTCACGAAGGCGTAAAGCAAGAACGGGAGTTGGAAGGAGCCATACTCTTGCTGTTCTATAGAGAACGATCTCCAGGCGGCACGGATCCAATACGAAATCCAAAGTGCTAATGAAACAACTCCAGACGATAAAGCGAAAAAGAGGAAGCTGTTGTGTGGAGGGTGTGGGTTGTACGGCGACAGTGCGTACAGGCCAATATTGGATATACCTACGCCTATAAGCGGCGAGTCAATGATGCGCTCAATAGCTTCTGGCCATAGAAGAAGACGGCCGGTTTCCTCCATCCCGCGCTCCTCATAAAGAGATGCAATATTTCCAAACAATCCAGATTCTAAAATAACCCCTGTGAAGATGATTAGAAGCAGCGTTGGCAAAAAACCGCGTTTAAGTAGCCGACGAAATGCGACAGTTATCGCAATCGCGCTCGCAAGCAGCGCACCTCGGCTCACAGTGAGACCTGCAATAAACAGGCATACAACCGCCAGTAACCAGATGACGCCGCGGACCCAAGAGCGCTTCTCTTCGAGGCCGAATATGGCGAAAGAAACGGCACAGAAGCCAAACCAACCTGCAAGACCGTTCGGATGGGCTAGGTTCCCCGAAAGTTGTATTCCAGCCCGAACACGTTCGACTTGTCCGGGATCGAATTGGAGGTACGGCACGCCTACCAACCCAATGGCGAACAAAACGAAAGTGCAACGGTACAAGAATCCCCGCCTGAGACAGAGTGATTGGACGACAACCGTGCCGCAGATCCAGAGAACGAAACTGCGAATGATCTCGTCCATTACGGAAGCGCCATGAAAGAAGATCTGTACTAATATAAACGAAACTTGGCTCGCGAGCAGCAATGCGATGGGAGCACAGACATCTTTGGCGCGTGACCGCAGATGCGTATAACAAAACCAAGCCAAAGCCACCGTTAGACCAGCAGCGACTAGCGGCACCTCAACCCCCAGGTATCTTACAACTGTTGCAGCACTGAAATTCTCGACAATGAACCGTCGAGCACGACCGGCAATTTTTTCACGTTGGTCGGATGACTCGATCAGAGCCATAATATCTGTGACGGCGCGATCAGGATTACCAGAAACTGCACCCAACTGTATCCGCTCAATTAGGTGGTCGGGATCGACCTTTAAAGTGACCACAGGGGTTCCGCTTGACCACGCCTGTACAAACGTGTTTGGGAATCCTTCAACATCGGATGTACAAAGGAGAACAGCAGCATCCGAGATTACTTGTTGCGCCTTTAGTGGAGGAACCTGTCCCAGGTATTCGATATTTGGAGTTGCGCGGAGCTCATTCACGATGCGTTCGCCATAACCGGGGGACGACATGAAGTTTGTAGGACCGCCACAAACAATAAACCGCATTGATGGTGCCTTACGAGCCATTTCGATAACTATGTCCGGTCGTTTCAGTTGGCAGAGCATCCCCACCCACGCGACGTACTTCTCTCGTTCGGCATGCGGCTTAACTATTGGCGTGTCACCTCCCACTTCCGGCACAGCACACACCTTTGGAAGGATAGATGCCTTCAGTCTCAATCGAGGAGAAAGCGTGGAAAGCTGTCCTGTGTGTTGCACGAAGATCTTGTCAGCCCGTGACAGTCCCCACGCGTAGAGCGGCCACCATCGGGGGCGATACAGAGGAGCGTGACGCGGCTGAATATCTAAATCGCATGCTGCAGAGAATATCGTACGAACGCCCGCAAGCTTCGCAATCTCGACAGCGGGGCCCCACAAATGACTCGCGCTTCTCAAGTATAACCAGTCCGCGCGATGGCACCGAAGGAATCGGTTCCACGCTAAGAGAAATTGGCGTTGGCCAATTCCGACAAATTGTACCCTATCAATGATCCTGCGCTCACCCGCATTTAGCCGATCACGCACGCCAACTATCACTGACCAACCGGCAGCAGCCAGTACGCGCGAAAAAACCCACTGACTCCGCTCCGCGCCTCCGACTGCCCAGGGAATCCGTGAGGCATAGGCATAGATGCCGTCGTTCAAGTCTATGAATGCGATCTTCATTGAGCTCGTATTTAGAAAAAAGCGGGCTATGGGTAGGGTTGCGCTATCGAATTCTTCACGAACAGGCTGTAAAATCCGATCTTCGGTGACTTTTGAGGAGCGATCCGGCGATGGTTGCCGCGTAGTTGAGTGCGAACGAGCTCTGCCGCGGTCTGCCGTTGACTCTACGGGCTGAATCTATCCCATTGCTCAGAACCGCGCCAATTGACTTGGTACCATCACAGAACAAGGGCCGATTACGGACGAGCGCCACTGGAATGACCCCAAGAATGTCAATGATACGTTCCGCTGCTCGACCATCCCATAATTCAGGTAGTTGTCCTCTTTTGTATTCTCCACGCATTAAGTCTTGGCACTTACAGGACACTTACACCTGAGTGCTCAGTGACAAACAATTGATCGCTTACTAGATCGGTTACTAGTCGATTAATCTCTTCGGGCATGGTCCGATCAAAACTTCGTAGTCCTGCCTCCACATGATCTACTGGAATGCAAAGCTTAGCCGCAACCAGCGCGCAGGCAAGTTTGATCCTGACTGGTATTTATCAGCGGGAGTCGAATCGAACCTCAACATAAATCTTGTCGAGGGCGTCGTTCGGGAGGGAGACAGAATAATTAATTTCGAGCGAAGCTCTGTTCTAGGCTTCTCCCTTTGCCGTTCCTCATTGCCAATTCGTGCCGTAAGCTCGGGGGGATTTCGACCGTGCCTGGAACGAACGGGTCTGCCGCCAAAGTTCCCTCAAGCGCACGAACCAGAGCCGGCGTCTGTCGCTCTGCGGAGTAGACGTCGCATGCGGCACGATCAGGAACAAGGGAGGACAGAGTGCCCGCCGACCAGGCATTGAGCAACTGTTGCAACGCGGAGACAATCTCCTGAGGTGAATCAACATCAGCCACTGTGGACGACCCGACACGATGAAGGATCTTTTTCGCCTCGTTTGGGGGCAGGACGCCCAACACCGGCCGTCCCGCTTTTAGGTAACTAAACAACTTCGAGCTGGCATATAGCTCATAACCCTTAACCGGCGGTTGCCCGAGCATCAAAAATGCATGCGCTTTCCGCTCGAGCCGAGTAATTTCAGCATACGAAACTGGCCCTGGTATCGCTACGATGTCCGTAAGACCCCAAGTCGAGACCTCCTTCGCAAGCGCTTCCGTATCTTCGCCAACAAAAACAACGCGCAGTTGTTTAGTTAAGCTTGGTGACAACTGTTTCAGGGACGAGATGGCTTGCAACAACGTATCATAACGATAGTATGACAGCGTACCAGTGTATAATATCGTGCAGTTATCTCCTTTCGCGGGGATAGATTCGTCAATTGTGCCCTCATATCCATTCGGAATAATGTGAATTTTGGAAGCGTCCATCGCTCCGCGATAGGCATTCCAGTAACATTCAGCCACGGTGTCGGATTGGAAAACAACGCCCCGTGCCTCTTTTAAAACACGATAGATAGCACGACGGTCCGCAAGCCTAAGCCAGGCGGGGCATTTGGCTTCGAATTCGTCGGTGGCAATGGTCCAGGGGTCACGGAAATCAACCACATAGGGCACACCAGTATGCTGAGAGGCTCGATGAGCAACAATCAATGAAGATAAAGGACTGGCGGTAGCCCAAATCGCAGTTGGCCGCTTGCGGTTGCACATTTCGATGGTCACTTCCACGGCTGGGCGAATCCATCCCATCGTAATATCAGGGCGATAACACCACGCCTCGACTGTCCGTACGGCATCTCTGATTACCGAACGAAAGCGCGAATCATATGTCGCACGGATATGCTCTAGCGTGTCGCCAGAAGCGCTGGAGAGTGTTTCGCGTATCCGTTGCTCTCTCCAGCCTTGAATTGCCTGCCACGGGTCACGGCTGCGCACACGGACTACTTCGATCTCGCTTGGCACCAATGAGTTAAGTCCAGGGTCGTATCGCTCGTATCGATATGGGTTCACGGAAACGACCCTGGGCTCCCAACCCACTTTGGGGAGTCGTCGCACGAAACGAAGTGACCGGTGCGTACCCGCGGCACCTTCGGGCGGGAAAAAATACGCAATCATTATCACGGAGTTCATACAGTAAATCGCTGTCGGCAGGCTAAAGAAATGACACGCTAAAAGTGACGCGTTACGCACATCTGCTTTGACGCTTTTCAAACGAGTCGGTGAAAACGGCTTCGTAGGCCGCTCCGGTATTCTCGCTGAGAAAACGCTCACGGACAGTAGCATAACCTCTCTCTACTATCGCGACCCTTAATTTCTCATCGTCGAGCACTGTCAAAATTGCTCCAGCTAGTGCGCGCGGGTCATCAGGTTCAACCAGAACTCCATTCCGTCGATCCTCAATAATCTCACGAATGCCGCCAACTTTCGTTGAGACGATCGGTTTTTTGCAGGCCATGGCCTCGATAATAGCAATCCCGAAAGGCTCGGACCTTGAAGGCAGAACGAAGAGTTCACAGTCGTGCAATAGCTGCCTCACTTCGATCCGTCCTTGGAGACCGAGAAAGTTCACTCTATCGCGAATCTCTAAAGATGACGCGAGGTGTTCCAATTGCTTACGTAAAGGACCATCTCCCACAAG
>WNGF01008345.1_pt1 | contig 16885 bp, 12 predicted proteins | sample 5400641 | NCBI WGS metagenome assembly WNGF01 (sample SAMN13153371, study PRJNA577476) | soil metagenome | isolation source: 80 cm soil or saprolite under grassland replicate 2 | place: USA:California | collected 2016-06-15
TGAGCATCGGCGGCAGCTTGGCTGGGTCCGCTGGTTCGGCTGGGATTTCAATAACCTTCTTTATGTCCCACGCCCCATTATTGCGGTGCCAAAGCCAAATCGATGCCGACAAATCTTTGACAGAGACGACCACGCTAACGAAACCGTAGGCCTTGGTCGGATTATGTGCGGGGCGCATCTCGAGGACCATTTGCTGCTCCTTGCCCAGATCGAGGGCCTGCAGATGGCGACGCCGGCGCAGATCCCAAACGTGCATTTGATGACCGTATTTGCTGCCAAGGAGAAGATCGGGTTGCAGTCCGTTTTCGATCATGTTCGGTGTTCCCCATTCGCTGGTCAGCAGGGTGTCGAATCCCAGATGCCACCAGAAATCGTATTGGAAAAATTGCGGACCTCGGTTCATCTCCCACTGGCCCAGAATGTCGAACGTTTCGCAATCGAGCATGAAAATGCCGCCCGGGCCGTCGCCATCGGGCGCCCCAAGTGCGCTAACATAGATGCCTTCCGGTCCACAGTGAATCGTGTGTGGACGCGAATAATTAGAGCGCGCAAAAACTTCCTCCGGTTCGATCACTTTGGCGATCTCCGGTTTTCGCGGATTGGGCTTTGTGTCGATAATGTGAATACGAGACGAGCGCAGGCCAGGCACGACCAGGTAACGCCGCTCGACGTGCGGATGTGGCGAATATGGGCAAAGGGCCGAACTGCACGCATTCCAACCGAAATGATGCAGCTCGTCGCCAAACTCCGGCATCTTGACCTCGCCGACGCGCTGGCCGTAGGTGCTCGACTCGGGATCAACATCGACAACTAACAGCGCATCGTTAAGCTTGCTGCCGGGAGGATTAAGCGCCGCCACAAATGCATTCTTCTCCGGTGGAGCTTGCATCGCCAATCGCGGCGACGGGTAAAACGTCGGGTCTGGTTTCAAGAGTGGCATAAATTCCTTTCCGTTCTGTGGTTCACTTCACTACGTCTTCAGAGACGGAATTTCAAGGTATCGTTCGAGCTGATTCCAAACCGCAGACAAGGTCAATGCAACTTGAATCTTATTCGAGCCAAATGGCTTGGCGCGCGACCCATTACCGCATGAATTTGTGGGATTGTGCTTGACAATCGGTTCCTGACTTAGATACGACCTCGGATAACAACTCTTTAAATCCAATTCCAATTGGGAGGTTTCCCGCTATGTGCAAGATCGCGTTTCTTCGCTCCGTTCCAAGTCTGATAGCATTTGCGGCGGTGCTATTTTTTAGCACTGCTTACGCTGCCACGTTCGTCTCGCCCTCGATCGGTCTGACCGCTGGGCAGACTGCCCGGCTATCGGTGGTTAACAATGGAAGTACCACCGAAACCGAGACTCTGACCCTCTTCGACAACATGGGCAACATGCTGGCGACCAGGACGCAAGCGGTGGACCCGGGACACCGGCTCTCACTCGACTTCACGACTAATCTCGACCGCCTGGAGATCCACGGCATTATCATTCACGACTTCCCTGCCTCTCTCCAAATCTTCGACTCGACGAGCTTGGAGACCATGGCCCTGGTAGAGAACTTCCTGCCCTCGCCGCCGGCTGCCGTCGGCACCTTCGTCTCGCCCTCGATCGGCCTTACTGCCGGGCAAACCGCCCGTTTCTCGGTCGTCAACACCAACACCATCAGCGAGACCGAGACGCTCTCGATTGTGAACGCGATGGGGGACGTCCTCAGGAGAAGGAACGTTACCCTCGCCCCGGGGCAGGTCGGCTCGCTCGACTTCACCACCGCGAGCTCCCGCCTGGAGATTCACGGCATGATCGGCGGGTTGGCGCCTGTGTGCGCCTTCCCGGCTTCCGTCCAAGTCTTCGACTCGACTAACATGCAGACGATGGCGCTGGTCGAGAACTTCCTGCCCTCCCCTCCAGAGACTACTACCGGCAACCTTGTCTCGCCCTCGATCGGTTTCGGGGCCGGGCAGATCGCCCGCCTCTCGGTCACCAACACCAACACGATCAGCGAGACCGAGACTCTTTCGATCGTCAACGGTTTGGGGGTCACGCTCAGGACCGCAACCATCACCATCGCCCCCGGCCGCACCGCTTTCATCCAGGCGACGACTTCGAGCTCTCGCCTGGAGATCCACGGCATGATCGGCGGGGTGGCGCCCGTGTGCACCTTCCCGGCGGACCTCCAAGTCTTCGACGCAGAAACCCTCCAGACGATGGCGTTAGTGGAGAAGTTCCTGCCTTCGCCTCCAGCAACGACCGACACCCTTACCTCGCCCTCGATCGGTTTCGGAGCCGGGCAGACGGCCCGCCTCTCGGTCGTCAACACCAACACCATCAGCGAGACTCAGACCCTCTCGATCGTCAACGGTCTGGGCATGACCATCAGGACCGCAACCCTCACCATCGCACCCGGCCGCACCGCTTTCATCCAGACTACGACTTCGAATTCTCGCCTGGAGATCCACGGCGTGATCGGCGCCGTGGCGCCTGTGTGCAACTTCCCGGCGGACCTCCAGGTGTTCGACTCGACTAGCATGCAGACGCTCGCCCGCCTGGAGGATTTCTTTGTGGAATCTCCTTCTGCTGTTCAGCGTTGATCAACTGTTGCCGTGCGACAGTGCCGTCTAACGCCTCCACTCTGCGACGCCAGTTGGCGACCAGGTCCGGCCGCCAGGAGCTATTCCCTGCGCTTGCCTCTGCGCCTCAGCGATTGTCGATCCTCTCGAGCCAGATCGCCTGGCGCGCGAAGCGGAATTTCTTGTGACCGAAATTTTTCCAGCCGGCCTTTCGCGCGAGCTCGCGGAATTCGGCAAATGAAAATGCGCGCGCGGCGGAAAGACGGGCGTCATATCGCGTCATCAGTTCGCGAAAAACCAGCGCAGTCAAAAGATAAACACCAGTGGTGAGGAAGAGGCCGCGGCGCAAATCCGACACTAGGACAAACTGGCGGGACAATTCGCGGCATCGTCGCAGCACGCGCACCGCATCTTCGTCGCTGAAGTGGTGCAGCACGAGCGAGCAGAGCACGATGTCGTAAACTTTGCCGGGATCCCATTCCAGAATGTTGGCTTCGCGATACGAAATTTCCGGATAATCCGCGCTCAGTTTTCGCGCGATCTCGAGCGTGGCAGCTTGTCGATCCAAAGCATCGATTTCAACGCGTGTGCCGATGCTTCGCGCATGATCGACAATCAATCGCGGGATGTCGCCCGAACCGGTCGCAAAATCGACGATGCGTATTCGCGCGCCAGGTTCGCCCCTCGACGAATCCGCCGTGGCGGACTTAATCCAACGACGCACAAAATGGGTAATCAACCGGTAGCTGCCAAACCAGCGATTGAGCTGGCGAATGCGTTTTAGATCAGGTTCTAACTCGGCCGAATCCGGCTGCGGCCGATCCATCATTTCCAAGACAGCAGGATCAAATCGCCGCTTCATCTAATACTGTCCCGACTTGTCGGGATGACCGTGGCACTGATTCGTCCGACGCTCATAGAGCGCCGCTACAACGAAAGAAACTTTTCCCACGATTCCGGGAGCGCCGTGGTCTCGATTTCGCTGGCAATTCGGCCCTCAAATTCGGGCGTAAAAATCGTGCTTGTCCCGTAAACCATGATCACGTCTTCCGACCCTTCTACGCGAATGGCGTGCGCGACCCCGGGTGGAACGACCACTCCCACGTTGTTGTTGCTGTGATGATTGTCGCCATCGATGAAGAAACGCATAATGCGCTTGGAAAAACCGGCACGCACATCGCACAAAATCATCTCCACGCGTCCCTGGAGAAAAAACATGACGTCCCATTGCTCATCATCGTAACGACGTAGCGAATAATTTTGCGGCCCGCGCATGAACAAGCATCGGACGGAATGCTCGGCGGATGCACATGAAATCCTTTGGCGCTGTCTGCAAACATGCGCGCTGCCGACCATTGCTTCGGCCAAAATCCGATTTTCGCCAGGACTCCCTCATCACGTCGGACAAATTCACCGAAAACTCCGCGATGACGCTGGGGATGAATTTTTCGTGGAAAAATTTCCACGCCGGGGATCCAGGCGCGCTTTATTTCTGGCCTCGACCGGTCCGCCTTCGCCAATTCGCTGGCAGGAATACCTGAATGCGCGACTCGTTGCGGCAGAGAGCCCAATTCATAATCGCGCGGGGTCAATGCATTTCGTGCCGACTCGCTCACGCCCGCCCACAAATTTGTTTCGCCCTTATTCATTTCGACTTTCTAAAACCGCTCATTTGCCTAACGAGAAATCGGCGCGTTCGCGAGAAAGATTTGGATTGTAATAAGGATCGCGCCGCAAAACGTCGGGCCATCGCTCGCGCATAGTCGCCTCGCTGCGCGGGTCGATTCTGTCATATTGCGGTGCGCGCCAGTAAAGTTTTGCAAACGGAGTGTAAACGATCAGGTAACCTGCGCGCTGCATTTTGAGGCAAAGATCGATGTCGGCAAGCGATTCCGGCAGGCTTTCATCGAACCCGCCCACTTCTTGCAAGCCATCGCGGCGCGCCAACATGCACGCGCCAGAGACCGCGCTGCAGTTGCGAGTGACCTGCAGTTGGCGATTCGCTCCGGGATGTTCCGCCGGAAAACCGCGAAAAGCCGACTGGGCAATTCCATTGACGCCAAGAACAAAACCCGCGTGTTCGATCGTGTCGTTCGGATTCAGCAATCGTCCGCCGACTGCGCCGACTTCAGGCCGCTGAATGTGCTCAGCCATCATCGTCAGCCAATCCGGCTCGATCGCCTCGATATTGCCGTCCATAAAAAGAAGCCAGGGGCTGTCGGTTTGTTTTATTGCGAAATTTCTGACGGCGGAGGCATTGAATGCGCCTGAGAAGCGCAACGGTCGATGCGCCATGCCGGGAAGATAATCACCTTTCGACACCGCGCGTGACTTGCTCCGGCTCGGAGCAAATCGGAATAATGATTGAGATTTTCCTCGCCACTAACAGTTCACGTCTGACGCAGAAGGCGTGCGTGCGCCAATCCACTGCAACATGAGCGGGCTCGCCCCGACGCGTCAGATGATCTTCAATCGCGAGCCGTGAAGCGTCGAGTTGACCGGGCTTTTGCCGAACACTGCTGGCGCTGGAGGCCGCGCTTCGCCGCCAATGATACAACACCCGTGGGATATGATGAATCCGATCGCTCTGCTCGATCACACGAAGATAGAGATCGTAGTCCTGCGCTCCGTCGAATTCCGAACGAAACCCGCCCACTTTCTGGACAATCTCGCGTCGCATCGCGGTAAGATGGCCGACGTAATTGTAAGAAAGCAAAAAATCGGGCGACCAATCCGGCTTAAATAAAGGCGCGTCGTAGCCATTCTCGGCCAGTTTGTCTTCGTCCGAGTAAATCAGGTCAGCGTCGGGATGGGTTTGCAAAAGGCTCAAAATCTGGAAAAGGGCGTCTGGTTCTAAAACGTCGTCATGATCAAGAAAAGTGACCCATTCGCCACGGGCCAGTTCGAGCCCTTGATTCAACGCCGCAGAAATCCCTTTGTGTTTCCCAACTTCCGCAAGGGTGATGCGGCGGTCGCGCGCAGGCAACGCAGGCAATGCTTCGAGCAGATCGGATGCGCTGGAGCCGTCGTCGATCAAAAGGATCTCCCAGTTTTCATACGCTTGCGCCAGGACTGATTCGACAGCTTCTTCAAGCCAGCGCACCGGCGTGTCAAAAACAGGCGTGATAATGCTAATGAGCGGCTGCGAAGCAAAAGCACGCGCTTCGTGGCGCATCCGGTCCAGATCACCCGCACTCGCGCGGTGTCGCTGGAGCCAGTCCTGATATTGAGGCCGGGCAATCGAGCGTTTACTTCCCCCGCCCCAAGGCCACAATTTCTTCCATGCCGCTTTGACCAGTTTTTCTGGAATGCGATATGGCGCTAGCAATGCCTGACCGACTCTACGCTCGGGCGATTTGCGCAGCGTTTGTTTTTGTTCCTTCAACAATTTCAGTTCCCGCTGGTATTCCTTCAGTTTCAGTAATTTTTCCTCGAGCGCAGCGATATGACGATGGGCTGCTTCCAATTCGGACAGGCGAGCACGTAGGGTCCGCTCCAGCCCGTTCAGGCGTGCGCTTAACTTCGCGAAAGCCATTTCCATCGCCGGAACCAGAGCATCGGCAGTTTCGCCCGGCCGCCGCCGCAGGCATACCGCCCCGGGATCGATCTTGCCAAGATCGCACTCGTAATCAGGGAGCAATCTGAATCGGCCAAATTTTTCGACAAGTTGCGGCCGGCGCTCGGCAACGTCTGCCCCGGCACCGGGTATTATTATGATCTCGTCTGCACAGCTCGAAAGCTCCTCAACCACGCGATCATCGACACCTTTTTCCGAGGAATAAAACCAGAGCGCAATCTCAAAGCGAGTCGGGGTTACATCCTGCTGAAGCTTCGCTGCTAAATCGGCGCCGGACTCCCAAAGCACAGCTTCCCTTCCGATTTCGGCAAACTGCCGCTCAAGTTTCCCGGAGCCGGCGCCCACCACGAGGAAGCGGCCACGTTCAAATTTCTGCGAGATTACCCGCGCAAAATCAACACCAAGGCCATGGAAAGATGATGGCAACACGCCCATATTATATTGGTTGAAGCAAGCCGCAGGCAAATTTACCCTGCCGCACTGTCCCGCGATACTGAACGATCCTGCATGCTTGATTTCATCGTTTATCTTCTTTATCGCGCAGGATCGGCCATTGCCAGCGCGCTGCCGTTGCAGGCCCTCTTTGTTTTAGGAGAATTTCTGGGATTCTGCGCCTGGATCGTTCTGGGAAACTATCGGCACCTGGCGCAGCGCAACGTTGCCATTGCGTTCGGCAATGAGAAGTCGCCGCGGGAATTGCGCCGTCTGGTGCGCCGCCATTTCCAGCGGTTGGGCGGGAATCTTTTGTGCAGCATAAAGCTCGCGGTGATGCCCCTTGAAAAAGTCCGTGCCCGCGTCAAGATCGAAAACGCAGAGGCCGCGCACCGCGAGTTACGCGCAGGCCGGCCCATTGTTTTCGTGCTGAGCCATCTCGGCAACTGGGAGCTGCAGGCACAGATTTTTCCGGTCGTGATCGGCTACGTGCGCAGCGGCGCGATCTTCCAACAGCTCGGCAACCGCTACATTGACAAACACGTCCGCGCGCTCCGCGGGCGGGTCGGCGTGGAGTTGTTCGATCGTCGCGAAGGATTCCAGAAAGCAATCCAATTGCTCCGCGGGGGCGGCGCCATCGGCGTCCTGAGCGACCAACACGCTGGCGATCTGGGTCTTTGGGTGCCTTTTTTTAACAAGCTTGCATCGACGTCGCCGTTGCCAGCCTTGCTCGCAAAACGCACCGGTGCCGCGTTGTTGGGCATCGCAATTTATACCGACGGGCCGGCTCGTTGGCGGATGGTATTTACCGATCAAGTCGGCGCACCTGGCGACTCGGTGGAAGCGCTTACGGCCAAGGCCAACGAACTGGTCGCACGACAAGTCCGCCACGCGCCGGAAGATTGGTTTTGGGTGCACGATCGCTGGAAAATGCCCAAGCCGAGTTTTCTTCTCGCTGGTTATAAGCGCGGCGTTTATCTGCCCCCTGATATTTCGGCTCGAGACCTCCAGCCATTTCGGATTCTTATTCGATCAAGCAACTGGCTGGGCGATGCTGTCATGAGCATGCCGGCCGTCCGGGCGATTAAAAACGGGCGGCTGGACGCGCATGTCACTATCGCCGCGCCAGCGAAGATCGCTCCGGTGTGGAAGCTCGTTCCACAAGTGGACGCGATCCTTCCTCTTGCGAGCAAATCGCTCCTGGCGGCTGTCCGTTCGATCCGAGGACGACCGGGTTTCGACGTAGCCATTCTCTTCCCGAATTCGTTGCGCGTTGCTCTCGAAGCCCGGCTAAGCGGCGTACGCCGTCGGGTTGGTTATCGTGGCCATTCACGGAGTTGGTTATTGAATCAGATCATACGTCAGCCGTCGCCGCCCAGGCCACTCGAACATCAATCCGCTCGTTATCTCCGGATTGCCGAGAGATGTGGCGCGAATGTCGCCAATGGAAAGCTATCGGTGGAGAAAAAAACGCTCAACCCGCCCTCGCGATGTTACGGCGGGGCAGGCGCTCACGACACATCGCTCAACTGCGAAAGCGTTGGCGGCTCGGCTGCTCAATTGGCAGATTCCAATCAAACATCAAACCTCAAACATCAAACATTGATCGGTCTCTGCCCCGGCGCAGAATACGGACCGGCCAAACGATGGCTGCCGGAGCGATTCGCGGACGCGGCCGCGAGAGTCGCCGCACAAGTGCCAGTGCAGTGGATTCTTTTCGGAACACGCAAAGATGCGGAAGTTGGCGAACAGATCGCCGCCGGGCTCGGCGATTCATGTGTGAATCGAATTGGTCAAACCACGCTGGATCAACTCATTCTTGCTCTGCGCGAATGCCGTCTATTGCTGACAAATGACACGGGCACAATGCATCTGGCTTCCCTGCTCGGAGTTCCGGTCGTGGCGATTTTTGGCTCGACCGAGCCGGGTCTCACCGGACCGCTCGGCGATCACCACATTGTTCTGCGACATCACGTCGAATGCAGCCCGTGTTTCCTGCGGAAATGCCCAATCGATTTCCGCTGCATGAAAGCGGTTGCGATCCAGGAAGTAATCGACGCGGTTTTGTCGATCTTAAAGGCGCAGCCGCTTTAGTTAGTTAGGGCCGTCGCTGTGGCGCCTGGATGGGAACCGTGATTGGCACTCCCGTTTTGAAGAAACCGATCACGGCAAATTCAGCTTGCGGCGGACGGTTGGAATCGAAACGGAAATTATAGAGCGTACCCCAGCGGATCGCATTTGCGTTTGGGTTTTGGGCAAGCGTCTCGCTGTTCCATGTCAGAGAGCCGCCCGTTACCGCCGATGTCCAGGGAGTGCTGCTGTATCCCGTGTTTCCCACCGTTCCATCGTTTGCCCATCCAGGTTCCTGGGGCGGCGCATGAAACCCTATATTTCTGATGCGGCGTCCCGTAGGGACAGCAAACGATTGAATCGCCCGATCCAGGTTCTCGTTATAGATCGCGTACTCGTAATGCCAAACTCCAGCGGATGGGTTTGTCACTTTATAGCCAACGAATGCAATACCATCGTTTCCCGGATCGGGTTCGATCTGATTGATGGTTGCTCCGGTCCAGGCAAAGATGGCAGGAGTCGATCGCACCGTGGATCCAACCGCCGAAAATGTGAAATTCGTGGTTCCGCTGACACTGAACTGACGATAGGAGACGTTGTTGTACATGTTGCATTGCCCGGGATTAGCCTGGCACCAGGTGTATTCATGCGCAGTGACATATTGACCTTCGGCAAAATAGGTCGCGCCCGGATTTTGCGTCGTGTCCAGGTCGCTCATTGCCACCGTGACCCGGTGCGAGGTGGCTGTATGCGCGTGGCCGGTGTGGTCGGCCGGGCTTGGCGACCCTGGGAAGGCGCCGGTAAAGGGATTCACCCACGCGCGTGAGCCCAGCCCGCTTTGGCTATAGTTTAAGCTCGCCGAGTATGGATCGGAGCATCCAGAGCATAGATTGGAGCCAGTAGTGCAACCACTGGTGCTGCAGCCAAAGCCGCAGTCGTTGCCTTCCAACGCAAAAAATGCGTGTTTCAGCCAGGATTGGCCAATTTGCTCGAACCGCTCGGTGTTGTCAGTTCCGCCGCTCATGCGATAGAGGTTTTGCGGTATGACGGGATGATCGTTATTCGGCAAGCTAAACCAATGCAATGGCTCTTTTCCGTTATTACAGGAGGTCGTTCCCACCCCAAGGCCGACAAAGCTTCCATTACTTCCAGGGGCTTGCTCTACGGAAGGCAGATCTCCAACGATCACATCCGGGCCTGGGATGGTTCCCATCGAGGGCTGGGCAGCCTGCGCTCCCGCACTGGCCGAACCCTGCAGAGACGGCATCGTCACCGATTGCAGGGCGCCATTGACAACCGTTGCGATTTCAACCGGCTGCATGCTCGTTCCAATAGAAATTTTTCCAACCACTGAACCGGCTTCCGACGGGCGCCCAAGCGCTTGGGCAAACTCTTGTGAAATCAGAAGACGTCCGTCTTTGATGCTGAGCAATTGGGCCTTGGCATCGTAATTGTACTGATGTCCTTCAATATTGAAAAAGGCGAATCCCGTTTTGCCGTCGCGCACGGCAAGATCGAAAGCTTCACCCGAAGGGAGTTTTTCGACCACGAGTTGATTGAGGGATGCGCTTAAGGCAGCAGGAAGAGTCGCGCTGTTTTGCGCGATGAGCGCTATCGACCCCGGCTCAGCACCACGCAACACCTCGTTAAATACTAGAACAGGGAAAAAGGAATTAGCCGCTACGGCGAAACGCAATGTCTCTGATTTTGCCGTTGCAGAGCTGATTCCATTAAGCCGATTTAGATCGACATCCATCGCGACGCTCCCGCTGGCGACGATCATCTTTTCAAAGGTCCCGCTCTGGGCATCTGGGCTCTTCTGTTTGGATCCTGCTACGGAGTTCTGCGAACTGTTGCAGAAAAGCAAAAGTAGTGGGAGCGTGAGATACGTAAACAGTTTCTTCGACATTGTTTTTAGTCCTCCAATTTGTGGGCCACTTGGAAAAGTTATGAATGGAGCCCGCCAACTTATATACTTCTTGGGGGGGAAGTAGAGTAATTTTTAAGCCTTTTTTGCACTATCATCATCGAGTTGGGTTTAAAATGAGTTCTGCCGGTCCTCTGTGCGGAATCTGGAAAGAGTTGTGAAAAGCCGTTGTGTAAGTCTTGAAGTGAAGAATCGGGGATCGGGTTCCCGGCATTTAGGGATTGGCAAGAATTCGCCTGTTCAAAAGAGCGGCATTCGCAAATCTAAGACCAGCCGCTGGCGCGCACTGGCCCTCATTCTGCTCAATCTGTTTATGATCGCTCACATCATTCAGTGGCGGATCATGGGCAAAACCGTTTCGCCTATCGAGCCTTCCGAGACCATGTACACGCTCCAGCAGGGAGCAATCAACGCCGGATTCATCTTCTTTTCTCTGGCGATCCTGGCAACGTTAATCTTCGGACGTTTTGTCTGCGGCTGGGGCTGTCATATTCTGGCCCTCCAGGATTTCTGTGGGTGGATGCTAAAGAAAATTGGCCTCACTCCGAAGCCGTTTCGATCGAGGCTGCTGGTCTACGTCCCGCTCATCGGCGCTCTCTACATGTTCGTTTGGCCTACTGTCTATCGATTCTTCACAAAACCAGAGACCGAGCGCCTTATCCCGAAATTTACGAACCATCTGGTCACGACCAGTTTTTGGGAAACTTTTCCCTCAGTCGCAGTCGCCATTCCTTTTCTTTTTATCTGCGGCTTCATGACCGTCTATTTTCTGGGACAAAAGGGATTCTGCACTTACGCCTGCCCGTATGGCGGATTTTTCGCTCTCGCCGACAAGTTCTCGCCCGGAAAAATCCGCGTGACGGACGCCTGCAACCAATGTGGCCATTGCACCGCCACCTGCACTTCAAACGTGGTCGTCCACGCGGAGGTGAAACAATATGGAATGGTTGTTGATCCCGGTTGCATGAAATGCATGGATTGCGTCAGCGTCTGTCCGAACGACGCTTTGTATTTCGGTTTTGGGAAACCGACGCTTCTCGTTCCGAAATCGAACGCGATCAAAAGGAATTACTCTGTCACATGGTCCGAAGAAATCGTCGGCGCGGTTGTGTTTCTGGGAAGTTTCCTCGCTGTCCGGGGGGTTTACGCACTCGTCCCATTCTTGATGGCCCTTGGTTGCGCGACGATCACAACGTTTCTCACTCTGAAAACATGGAGATTATTTAAGGCGAACGAATTGTCCTTTTACCGTTTCAATTTGAAGTCTTCGGGAAGAATTCGAAAAGTGGGATGGGCATTCGTGGCGTTCTCGGTCGCCTGGGTTGGTTTGAATGTGCACAGCGGATGGATTCGTTATCACGAATATCTGGGCGATCGCGCCTTCCAGAAAATCCAAATCCCGGACGAACTTGCCCTTGCGCAGAAAGATCCCGCCCCGTGGCTCAGTCCGATTGAGCGCGAGAACATCCTCGAAGGAAAAAAACACTTTCAGACGGCTTCGACCTTCGGACTCTTTGCAAACCGCGAGGCGCTATCAAAGCTTGCCTGGTTTGAATATCTCTCTGGCGACACGGAGCAGTCGGTTGCGCTGCTCGGCCAGGCCGCAGCTCGCCAAAAAGGACAGGGTAAAGCCTTAAGCCTGTATTATCGGGGTACGATCCTCAATCGTTTGGGACGCTACGACCAGGCACAACTGAGTCTCGATGAAGCCTTGGCGGAGCGGTCCGATCTAATTTTCGCTCGCCAGGAAAAAGGCGAATCGCTCTGGCAACTTGGTCGCAGGGAGGAAGCCATTTCGGTTTGGAGCGACGCCGTGCAGCGCAATCCGCACCTTGTCCTAGCCAACAATCAACTCGCAGGCGCTGAGCGAACGCTGGCTAGATTCCAGGAAGCGAGCGTTCACGAAAACAAAGCCGACCAATCCACTCCCGATAATCCGCATTTCCATTGGATGATCGGGCTCCGGCTGCAAAATCTCGGAATGACCGAGCTTGCTGAGAAACACTTCCAACGTGCGATCCAACTGGACCCTCAGTTCCAGCTACGGCGGGGCAACAGCCCTCAATAGATTCGCATAGGTCACATGGGTCGTATGTGTCCTATCCTTTCAATGATTGGCATTGCTTTAGGAAGCTTTTCGGAATGATTGTTGATTGTGACCGCCGCCAAGATGCCGCGCATTCGCACGGAAGTGCAAGTGATGTTTTTCGACACCGATTGCGGCGGCGTTGTGTCGAACATCGCATATCTACGCTTCATCGAAGTAGCTCGCACACTCCTCGCTGAAGAACTCGGTCTCGCCCTTGCAGAAATGGCCGAGACGCAAAAATATCCCGTGGTCGTCCACACCGAGATCGACTACCGCCGCGCGGCAAGACTTGGGGATCGGCTCGCGATTGAAGGCTGGCTCGAGCGACTGGAGCGCGTACGATTTTGGTGCGCGTTTCGCATCGTTCGCCTGAAGGACAATGTGTTAATTGCCGACTGTCGCCAATCACTCGCGCTCATCGAGATGCCCGCCGGAACCCTGCTGCGCTTGCCTGAGAGCTGGGAAAAATATCGAAACTCGGAGGCAAACACTTCAGCCTGCCCGCCGAACAGCCTGACGCACCGATGACGGCAGGCGCCCGCACATTTAGGATCGAAGAAACTCTCCTGGAGCCGGTGGTGCTCACTCCGCCACCGACGCGTCATGCTCTCTTTGCCATTCTGATTGCGCTCGCAGTGCTTCTGCACGTGGCGACGATAGGCTCGGGCGACCTCTACAGTCAGACCGAAGGCCAGTACGGCGGTGCGGCCAAGGAGATGGTCGAAACGCACAACTGGCTCCTCCCCACCAATGACGGTATTCCGCGCTTGCAAAAACCGCCGTTGCTCTACTGGCTCATTATTATCTCGTTCAAACTTTTTGGGGTCAATGCGGCCGCCGCCCGACTCCCTGTTGCGCTCGCGAGCGTGGTTCTGGTTGCGCTGATTTTCCTGATTGGGGAGAAACTCACTGACTACTGGCGCGGATCCATCGCCGGTCTGATTTACGTCAGCTTTTGCGGCGTCTTTCTCCTCGCGCGCATCGTCATGCCTGAGCCGCTATTCAGCGCGTTAATTGCAGGCGCCATTTCGTGCGGTCTGTGCGGTTATCAGCGCCGGCGCTACCGGTCCGCCTGGTTCGCGGGATTCTGGATTTGTTCAGCACTCGCCTGCCTGACCAAAGGTTTTCTCGGCATCATTTATCCGGCGGCGATTTTTCTTTTGCTCTCAATTTTCTATCGAGAAGCGCGCGTCCGCTTTCGCGCGCTCCTGCGCTGGGAGTACTTGTTGATCTTCTGTTTGATCGTCACGCCGTGGCACATTTGGGCGCAATACCATTATCCGGGATATCTTGGTTATCTGGTCAGCTCGGAATGGATCGGGCATTTGCGGGGGCTCAACGATGCGACGCATGATTTTAAAGGCGCGCCTGTTTATCAATTTTTGGGGATGCATTTGGCCTGGTGGTTCCCATGGTCAATCGCGCTGCTGCCGGGGTTGATTTTCGCCTGGCGGCGCGTCGTGCGGCCGCGCGAAATCGAATTTTCCGATGCGCTGCCCCTGTGCTGGATGGGCGTGATCTTCGTCCCGCTTCTCTTTCTTGGGCAGCGCCAGGATTATTACTCGATGAGCATGTGGAGCGCGCTCGCGCTCTGGATCGCGCTTGCCTGGGACCGGATGCCGGGCAGATTGCGCGCCGCCGGTGCAATCGCCGTCGGCTCGATCGGGATGATGAGCGCGGCGGTTGCGCTGTTCATCACAAACGCGGCACGCGCTCGCAACGGAAGTTGGGGGGCGATGGGTGATCGCTGGACGGCTTGGGAGGCGTTGCACAATATGCCGGTGTCAACGTGGTTGGCACTTCGCCCGATGTTCCTGATCACTGGCGTCTCTCTGGCACCTCTCTCGTTGGTAGCGCTTTATTTTATTTTTAAGCAACGCGAGAAACTTGCGGTCGTTGCCTTGAGCGTCGCGATGATTCCCACCGGCCTGAGCATGATGGAAAGCGTCGCCCGAATCGCTCCTTATTTTTCTCTTGCCGATCTGGGCCGGTTCCTTAATGCGAGGCTGGATGAAAAAGGCGAAGTGCTTTTTGAAGGTCCGCTCAACGACGGCAGTAGCCTTATTTTTTATTTGAACCGGAAATTTTCGCTCGTGAATCAAAATCCGCAAAAAGAGGCTCCGCTCGGCACACCGCCGCTCGACATCTTTCTTGATGAAGACGCAGTTCTAAAGAAATGGAGCCAGATCGAGGCTATTTATCTGATTGTTGAGCAAGGGCGCGTCGGTCACTGGAAACCGTTATTGACCGATCGCTTTCACGTTTTTCATCAGATCACCGCCTCGGGCACGTATGTCGTGCTCAGCAACCAATTATGATCTCCATTTGAAAAATCCGGATCGACGCTTAATGTGCCGGCTCGTTTTCCTTTGTAACGATTGTAACCCGCCTACGGCGGATAACCTTCTACCGAATCCATGTCGCAACACCGCAGTTTAAAAGGGGCCAGCACCATCGCCGCCAAGCGCAATGTGCTAAAGCGTTTCGAGCGCGTCGAACTGTTGAAAAAGCGCGGCCAGTGGAAGGAAGGCAGCAAAGTGATCGGCCTTCCGAAAACCAAGCCCGACGTTTAACCGGAAGTGTGAACGCACCTGATCGGTGAACCATGATCGGTAGGCGTCTCCACGCTTCTCAATCGTTCTCGTTCACCGATCACTGATCACATTCCCGGGCACCGCCATGCGCCTCAATCGCTTCCTCGCCGCCGCTGGCGTCGGCTCACGGCGTCACTGTGATGAATTAATTGCCGCCGGCCGCGTCACGATCAACGGTAAAGTCTGTACCGATTTCAGCGCGCAGCCAACCCCGCGCGATCATGTCAAAGTGGATGGCAAACTGGCTCATGCCGGACCACCGCTCACCATCATGCTGCACAAACCGGCGGGCTTCGTATCGACGCGAAAAGATGCACACGCCCGCGACACGATCTTCGATCTTCTGCCGAAAAAATTTTCGGGTCACTTCAACGTCGGCCGTCTGGATGCCCAAACCGAAGGCGTCATCCTCCTCACCAACGACGGCGATCTCGTTCAGCGGCTCACGCATCCGAGCTACAAAATCGACAAGGAGTACGAAGTAACGTTAAATCGCCCGTGGGATCCGGCACTGGCGCCCAGATTATCCGAAGGAATTTTTCTCGACGGCAAACGCGCCCGTATCCAGCAGGTTCATTCACGCGGTCCGAAACGCTTGCGCGTTGTCTTGAGACAAGGTATCAACCGGCAGATCCGCCGCATGTTTCACGAAATCGATTACGAAGTGAAACGTCTTGTCCGTATTCGCATCGGCAACTTGTGGCTCAGCGATTTGCCCCCCGGTCATTGGCGGCCGCTGACGAAGCGCGAAGTCGAATCATTGCAGCAAGGAGCGGCGGTTTCCAAGCCGCCGAATAAGGCGAGAAATGAAACTCGACGGTTGTAACGCCCTGATCACCGGAGCATCGGCCGGGATCGGACGCGAGCTTGCGCGGCAACTCGCCGGCCGCACGCGATTGCTCATTTTGGTGGCTCGACGCGAGCAACAGTTAAGTGAACTACGCGACGAATTAAGACAGCAATATCCGAATCTCACTGTTCGCATTCGCAAAACCGATCTTGCCGATCTCGCCCAACTGAAGGAACTGATGGCGTGGCTGGATCATGAAAAGATTGATGTCGATCTGCTAATCAACAACGCCGGGCTCGGCGACCTCGGTCCCTTCGCCACGAGCGATCCCGTTCTTAACCAGCAAATAATGCTCGTAAACATGGTGGCGCTTACTTCCCTCACCCGTCATTTGCTTCCACAAATGATCGCGAGGAAGCGCGGCGCGATTTTGAACGTCAGCTCATCAGCTGGCTTTCTTCCGATCCCAAACTTTGCTGTTTACGCTGCGACAAAAGCGTATGTCACTAGTTTCTCCGAAGCGCTCCGAGCCGAACTTCGCGGAACTGGTGTGAGCGTCTGCGCTCTCTGTCCCGGTCCCGTGCACACTGAGTTCCAGGAAGTCGCAAACCGGCCAGACGCCCGGCGCGAAGATGGTTCGGAGTTCGTTCACGTTTCCGTCGAACAGGTGGTTCGTGACGCACTCACTGCGTTGGAAGCCGACCGTCCGCTTGTCATTCCGGGACTGCCGATGAAAATCGGCATGTTTCTCGTCCGAATAACGCCGATGCCGATCTTGCGATTAGCATCACGCTTTGGCAGCAAGCGCGCTTGATACGCGGAAGCCTCTGACAGAAGGAAA
>WNGF01005497.1_pt1 | contig 16882 bp, 20 predicted proteins | sample 5400641 | NCBI WGS metagenome assembly WNGF01 (sample SAMN13153371, study PRJNA577476) | soil metagenome | isolation source: 80 cm soil or saprolite under grassland replicate 2 | place: USA:California | collected 2016-06-15
CCCGCTAGGCTCAGCCAGTCGCCAATAGCGGCGAGCCTCTGCCCGGCGGGGTGGGCACGCCGCCCACCCCGCTGAGCGGTCGCGCCTGTCCTGCCTCCCTAAGTCTGCGTCGGCCCATACGGCCGGTCTGGCACCGCGCTTGCGCTAGAGAGACGCGATGCTGACGATCCTGATCGCCGACGACGAGCCGCACGTAGTCGAGCTGGTGCGCCTGACGCTCGAGGACGAGCGGATCAACGTGATCGAGGCGCTCGACGGCGAGACGGCGCTCGTGCAGGCCGAGGCGCTGCTCCCGGATCTGATCTTCCTCGACGTTCATCTACCCGACATCAGCGGATTCGAGGTATGCGCGCGGCTGCGGAAGGACCCCCGCTTCGTCGCAACCAAGATCGTCATGCTGACGGCCGCCGCGCAGGAGGCGGACGTGGCGCGCGGCCTCACCGCCGGCGCGAATCACTATCTGACCAAGCCATTTTCGCCTGTCCGCCTGCTCTCGCTCGTCGAGAGCATCGCTCCGCACGCTCCCGTATGGCAGCGCGAGTAAACGCCGACTCGAGCGACGAGCTGACGGTTGCCTATCGTCGGCTCAACGCCGCGTACCAGCAAACGTTGCGCTACGCCGAGGACGTGCGGCACCTCTACCAGCAGGTGCAGCGCGCCATCTACCAGTCGCTGCTCGGGTTGGCCAATGCGCTGGAAGCCAAGGATGCGTACACGAAAGGGCACTCCGAGCGGGTCGGCGCGTGGAGCCGCGGGGTCGCGACGGCGCTCGGGCTGCCGCCCGCGGACGTCGACCTGATCGGCCAGGCGGGCCTCCTCCACGACATCGGCAAGATCGGCATCCCCGAGGCGGTCATCACGAGCGCTGTGACGGCTCGGGCTACCCGGACGGGCTCACCGGGGACGAGATTCCCGTCGGCGCCCGGGTCATCGCGGTCGCCGACGTTTACGACGCGCTGACGTCGAACCGGCCGTACCGCGCCGCGCTGCCCCATGCGACGGTGATCGCACACCTCGGAGAGGCCGCCGGACGCACACTCGACGAAGACGCCGTCGCCGCTTTCATCGACCTGATGCAGATGCTCTCGACGGCGAAGGCCGATGTGGGCGCTCGACCAGCCCTGCGCGCCTCGAACCGGGCGCCTCTTCGCTGACACGCCGCTGGCGCTGCTCGTCGTCTTGGCGCTCGGCGCCGCGACGACATGGGCGCTGGTCGAGCTTGGTGTGCTCGCTCCGCACGTGATGCACGTCGCCGGCGTGACCGCCGGCCACGGTGCGCTGCTCGCCACCGCGTTCGCGTGGGCGCGCGTGCGCTCGGGATCGGGCGTGGTGGTGGTCGCGCTCCTCGGGCTCGCGGCGTCGGTGAACGCGCTCGGCGTGTTCGGAGCGTTCGCGTATCTCGGTCCACCCCTGTGGGTCGCCTGGCTGGCGAGGCGCGGCCGGCTTGCCGGCCTCGGCCTCGGCGCTCCCGTGTCGCTGCGCTGCGTGCTCGCCGGCGCCGGCGCCGGTGCGTTCCTCGCGTCGCATCTTCTGGTCTCGACGTCGCGGACGCTCGGCGTTCACGTGCGCCTGGACCACATGCCGGAGGTGCTCGCCGCGCTCGGCTACGACGTCGGAGCCAACGTGCTCGCGGCCGAGTGCTTCTTCCGCGGCGCGCTCTTCAACCGCGCCCAGCGGCGATGGTCCTTCACCGTCGCCGCGACACTGGCGACGACCAGTTACGTCGTGCGGTACCTGGTCGATCCGCTGCTGCCGAAGAGCATCGAGCTCGTTGTCGGCGCCGTCTTCTATCTGGCGCTGCTCGGCGCGATCAACTGCTGGCTCCTGTGGTGGTCGGAGAGCCTGGTGCCGGGGCTCCTGAGCGCGCTGGTCTTCTTCGCGGCCTACCGGACCCTCGGCTCGGGATGAGCCTGATGGCGGCGGGGCTCGCGGCCGTCACGGCGCTGATCGCGCTCGACGGCGCCGGCCCGGCCTCGCTCTTCCGTCACGCGTACCTCGTGCCGGTCGTCATGGCGGCGCTGCGCTTCGGAGCGCCCGGCGGGGCGCTCGCCGCCGGCGCTGCCGTCCTGCTGAGCGCGCCGTTCGTTCTCCCCGAGATCGAGCGGTCGGGCCTCACCCCCGACGCGGCGGAAGGGCTGGTAACTTTCGCGGTTCTGGGGATCGTGGGAGCCCTGAGCGGCGTGCTGCGGACGCGCGTCGGCCGCCACCGGCGGAGGTACGAGACGCTCGTGGCCCTCCAGCGAGCCCTGGCGGATGAGGCGACGCTCGACGTCGCGCTCACGCGGCTGCGCGCCGCGCTCGCCGGCCGCCTGGGCTTCGACGACCTGGTCCTCGTTGCGCGTGACGGCACGGGGCTCGTGGTCGCGGGAGGGGACCGAGTGGTGCCCGGGTCGCTCGTCGCCCGAGTCCTCGACAGCGGTATTCCCGAGTTGGTCTGGGATGCGGGGAGCGACGTGCTATCGCGGCGAGCGTTCGCGGCGCCGCTCGTCGCGGGCGGGCAAGCGATCGGCGTGCTGGCGGTCGAGCGGAAGGGCGAGATTCCCGCAGAGGAGCGCGCGGCGCTGGAAGCGCTCGGCGCTCACGTGGGTCTCGCGCTGGAGAATGCACGGCTCGCGTCTCGGCAGCGACTCTTCGCCGCGGAGCTGGCCGAGAAGGTGAGGGCCGCGCGGCAGGAGCTCGAGGAACTCGATCGAGTGAAGTCAACGTTCGTCGCGATCGCGTCGCACGAGCTCCGCACTCCGCTGACCGCGCTCCAGGGCTTCAGCGAGCTCTTGGCGCTGCGGCGCCTGCCGCCGGAGGAAGTGAGCCGGCTCGCCGGGATCATGCGCCGCGAGGCCAAGCGCCTCGGCCGGATCGTCAGCGACCTGCTCGACCTCTCGCGGATCGAGCGCGGCCTCGATCCGGCGCTGTGTCGCATTCCCCTCGCGGTGGAGCCAGCCATCGTGGCGACGGTCGATCTCTTCCGTCAGGGGACCGTAACGCACCCGATCGCGATCACGTGCGAGCCGTCCCTGCCGCGCGTCGACGCCGACCCCGACGCGCTCGAGCGCATCCTGACGAACCTTCTCTCGAATGCGATCAAGTACTCGCCCCTCGGCAGCGTGGTGCGGGTGGGAGGGCGCGCGCTCGGCGGCGCCGTCGCGATCGAGGTCGCCGACGCGGGGCGCGGCATTCCGGCGGAGGCGCTGGGCCGCATCTTCGAGCCCTACTATCGCGCGCCGGACGCGGCTGGCACGACGCACGGCACCGGCATCGGGCTCGCCGTCGTGAAAGCGCTCGTCGAAGCCCACGGCGGCGCGGTCCGCGTCGAGAGCGCGCCGGCCATCGGCACGCGCGTGACCGTGATTCTGCCCGCGTTCCACGGCCCCGTTCCTTGACACTCTGCGTCGCCCGCGTGTAGGGTAAGCGGGTATGTCTCGCCACGCAGCAGTTGCCGATCGCATGGCGGACGCGGTGGTGAAGCGCCTGACGGTGCGGAAGATCGCCGAAATCAAAGACGAGACCGCCGCGCGCGCGGCGATCCGCCACGTCGTGCTCGAGAACCTGGCCGCTGAGGAGCAGCTCGAGGCCGACGCGCGCAAGCTCCTCATGGACCACGCCAAGCAGATCAAGGACTCGGCGGCCGACTACCGGCAGCTCCTCGGTAAGGTCAAGGAGAAGCTCGCGCGCGAGCGGGGGTTCGTCCTCTGATGATGCGCATGAGCCGCGAGCGCATCTTCCACCTCGCCGACCTGATCCTGAAAACGCTCGGCACGACGGCGGGCGTGAGCATCAGGGCGCCCGACGACCTGCGGCCGGAGGTGATCCGGGCGCTGACCGAGGAGTCGAAGCTCGCCGAGTCGATCGACGGCGAGGTCCGCAAGATCCTCGGATCCTACTCGCGCCCGATGCCCGAGGGGAGCCACGAGTGGGAGGTGCTCTACCAGAAGACCCGCGAGGAAGTATTCCGCAAGAGGTTCCGGCTCTGAAGCGACTCGTCGTCGGCATCACGGGCGCCACCGGGTCCATCTACGGCATCCGCCTGCTCGAGGTCCTGCGCGGGCACGCGGAGGTGCAGACGCACCTCGTCATCTCGGTGCCGGGAAAGCGGACGATCGTCGAGGAGACCGCGTACACGGTGAGGGACGTCGAAGCGCTGGCCGCGCACCACTACGACATTCGAGATATCGGGGCCTCGATCGCGTCTGGCTCGTTCCGGACCGCCGGTATGGTCATCGCGCCGTGCTCGATCAAGACGGCGGGCGCCATCGCCTCGTGTCACACGGATTCGCTGATCGCGCGCGCGGCGGACGTCACGCTCAAGGAGGGGCGGCCGCTCATCATGCTCGTGCGCGAGACGCCGCTGCATACGGGGCACCTCAAGTGCATGCTCGCACTCGCGGAGATGGGCGCGGTCATGCTGCCGCCGATGCCCGCCTTCTACAACCGGCCAAAAGATTTGGACGACATCGTGAACCACACGATCGCCCGCGTGCTGGATCGACTCAATCTCCCGCAGACGCTCGTCGCCGAGTGGCAGGGCACGACCCGGCGCGTCTCGACGGGAGAACCGGGTGACTGACCTCTCGGTCGTCATCCCCGTCTACAACGAGGAAGAAAGCCTCCCGCCGCTCTGGGCGGAGCTGCGCGAGGTCCTCGATCGTCTCGGGCTCGCGTTCGAGGTGGTGTTCGTGGACGACGGCAGCCGCGACCGGAGCGCCGAGATCGTCCGTTCCTTCCGAGAGGCCGACCCGCGGGTGCGCCTGGTGCGGCTCAAGGCGAACGCTGGCGAGACGGCCGCGACCGACGCGGGGTTCAAGGCGGCGCGTGGCCGGCGGGTCGTCGTGATGGACGCCGACCTGCAGAACGACCCGCGGGATATCCCGACGCTGCTCTCCCACCTCGACCACTGGGACGCCGCGACCGGCTGGCGCGTCCAGCGGGAAAACGGCGACAATTTCGTGCGGCGCGCCTCGTCGCGGATCGCCAACCGTATCCGCAACTGGGTGTCCGACGAAGCCATCCAGGACAGCGGCTGCACCTTCCGCGCCTTTCGTCGGGAATGCCTGCGCGGGCTGGTGCTCTACCGCGGCTTCCACCGGTTCATCCCGACGCTCCTGAAGATGCGGGGCTACCGCGTGGTCGAGGTGCCGGTCAGCCACCGTCCGCGCCGCTTCGGCCGGACGAAGTACAGCGTGCTGAATCGCGCGTTCGTGGCCTTCGTCGATCTCCTGGTCGTCCGCTGGATGGCCGCTCGACTCCTCCGTTACGAAGTCGTCGAGGACGTGGGCGGCGACCTCGTCCGCGACTGAGCCGCCGAAATGAACATCCTCTTGGTAGGCCTCGGTCGCTGGGGCGAAAAGCACCTGCGCGTGCTCGGCGATCTGGGAGTGGGGCTCTGGGTGGCGGACCTGTCCACGGCCCGCCTGGCGTGGGCAGTCCGTCAGGGTGTGGAGCCGGGCCGCGCGGTCACGGACTACCGAGCGGCGCTCGCGCACGTCGACGCGGTGGACATCGTCACGTCGGCGGACACGCACTACGGAATCGCTCGCGAGGGCCTGGCTGCCGGGCGGCATTGCTTCATCGAGAAGCCGCTCACCCGAACGGCCGAGGAAGGACGCGAGCTCGAAGCCGCGGCGAGGGCGGCCGGACGGCTCGTGCAGGTCGGTCACATCTTTCGCTTCCATCCCGTCACCACGACGCTGCGTGAGGCTTTGGCGGCCGGACGCATCGGCCGAGTCCGCTACGCCACCGGGCGCTTCTCCGGGTTCAAGCGGCCACGCGCCGACGTCGGCATCACCCAGACGGACGCGATCCATTATTTCGATCTGTTCGCGCATCTCCTCGGCTGCGCGGCCACCCGGGTCAGCGCGATTCAGCGCGACTATCTGGGCCGCGGCCTCGACGATCTGTCCTGGACGGTCGTGCACTACGGCGACATCCCCGCGGTGGTCGAGGCAAGCTACTTCGTCCCCGGGACCTGGCGCGACTGCGTGATCGTCGGCGAGCGGGGCGCCCTCGTGGCCGACTACGCAGCCTCCGCCGTCACGCTTCACCTGAGCGAGCATCGCGAGCGGGGCGGCGTCTGGGAGGCGGTGGAGGCGGGGAAGGAGGAGCTGCCGACGGGGCGCGCGGAGCCGCTCCAGCTCGAGCTGCAATCGTTTCTGGACGCGTGCTCCGGTCGGGCGCCGAACCGGGTGCCCGTCGCCGACGGCGTGCGTGCGCTCGTCGTGGTCGAGGCGGCCGCCCTGGCGGCGCGACTCGGCCGCACCGTCGCGCTCTGAGATCGTTCCCGACACGCATACTTCCGCTTGACCTTCCAGCCGCTGGAAGGTCTATCTTCCGCAGCAGACGAGAGCCGGGGAGGTCATCCGATGCCCCAGGTACTGAAGATTGGCCAGCTCGCGCAGGCTACCGGTGTGTCGGCCAAGACGATTCGTTACTACGAGCAAGTCGGTGTACTGCCACCCGCGAATCGCACGGTGGCGGGGTATCGACAGTACGCCGAGCACAGTCTGCATCGACTGCTGTTTATCCGGCGTGCTCGTACGCTCGGGTTGTCCCTGCAGAATCTCAAATCGTTGACGGCGGCTCTAGATGACGGACCACGCGCGACGGTGCGGCCTCGCCTTCTCGGACTGGTCCGGGAACAGCTGTCTGCCGTGCAGCAACAGATCAGCGACCTGCATCTCTTCCGGCAGCAGCTCGAGCAAGTCGTGCAGAGACTACTGGTGCCGGCACCGGCGGATCATTCAGACGGCTGCCGGTGTCTTGAGATGGACGATGCGGCGGCGCACGCAGACAACGGTCGCGGTCCCGCACGTGGAAAGAGAGAGCACAACTCACGACGAGCGGGGACGGGTTCTCCCGAGCGTCCGCGATAGCGACCTAGAGATCTTCACGTCAAGAGGATCCTGTGGCGGACGCGGTCGAGCGCGTGCTGGTGGTCGTGGCCCATCCCGACGATGCAGAGGCCGGCGCCGGGGGCACTCTCGCCAAGCTCGTGCGACAGGGCGCGAACGCCATTTACGTCATCGTCACAAATGGCAGCATGGGGTCCAGCGACCGCGCGATGACACGCGATCGTCTCGTTCAAATCCGCGAAGCGGAGCAGCGGGATGCCGCGCAGATGCTCGGGGTGAGGCACGTCGAGTTCCTCGGCTACAGCGATGGTGACGTCGAGGACACGCGCGAGCTCCGGCGGGACGTCACCCGGCAGATCCGCAAGTGGCGGCCGGATCTCGTCATCGCCCAGAGCCCATACCGCACGTACAACCTCTACGCTTCCCACCGCGACCACCGCGTGACCGGAGGGGTCGTGCTCGACTGCGTCTATCCGCTGGCTCGGGACCACCTGGCCTTCCCGGAACTGCTGCCCGAGTACGAGCCGCACCAAGTGCGTGAGGTTCACATCATGCAGTGGCAGGCGGAGACCCATCAAGTCGCGGTCGACGTCTCGGAGACGATGGACCTCAAGCTCGAGGCGTTCGCCTGCCACCGGAGCCAGTTCCCCGACTTCGCGGCGGTGGCGGCGCGCGTGCGCCAGCGTTGCGCGGCGCTCGGCAAGCCCTACGGCTATGCCTATGCCGAGACGTTCGACCGGCTCCTGATTCCTCGCTGAAGTCGTGAGCAAGGCGGAGAAGGCGCCCGTTGCAGTTCTCGCCGGCGCCTTCCTGTTCAACCTCGGCCAGGGCGTTCTTCGCCCGACGATGCCGCTGTATCTGCAGCACATCTTCGCCGCCAACTACCAGATGGTTACGTTGATTCCGGTGGCCTTTGGCATGGGAAAGTGGCTGGCCAGTCTGCCGACCGGATATCTGCTCGACCGTCTGGGACGGCGGCCACTTATGGCGGGAGGGTTGATCCTGATCGCTCTGGCGGATCTCGGTAGTGCCATGACTGCCGCCTACGGAGTCTTCCTGACCTCGCGCGCGCTGGGCGGCGTGGGCTGGGCCGCATTCAGCACGGCTGCGACCACCACGATGGTGGACCAGGCCGCTCGTCGCGGCCGCGCGGTCAGCCTGCTGTTGATGAGTGAAACCTCGGGGCTGCTCCTCGGCAGCACGGCGGGCGGCTGGCTGTACCAGGGCGTCAGTATTGTGAGCCCATTCGTGTTCGAGGCCACGTGCATGCTGGTCGCCGTCGCCGCGTTCGCCATCGAGCCGACGCGTGCCCTAACGGCTTCGCCGCGGTCTGCCGCTACGTTCGCGCGGCTTGACTGGCGGCTGCTCCGAGTCGTTCTGCGTATCCCCGGGGTGCTGCTCATGAGTCTGAGCAACGCGGTATTGATCGGCATCCAGACCGGGGTGTTGGTCTTCCTCTTTCCCCTCTATCTGGTTGAGCAAGGAGGCCTGCGGCCTGAGATGGTTGGGTTGTTCGTCAGCCTGAGCGTGCTCGGCCGACTGTTGGGGCTCTGGCTCGCGGGCAATGCCTCGGACCGGTGGGGCCGAGAGCGCGTGCTCGTTCCCGGCTTACTCGTTTATGCGGCGTTGCTCGGGAGTCTGCCGCTCGTGGTACACCTCGTCGCGTTGGGGCTGTGGAGCTTGGTGATCGGCGTGGCCGCTGGCAGCGTGGCGGGACTCCCGACGGTCCTCATCGGGGATCGGGTCGCTCCACCACTGCAGGGAGTCGCGATCGGATGGCTACGCACGATGGCGGATACGGGCCACGTCCTCGGCCCCATTATCATGGGCATGCTTGCGGACGCGGTGCAGCTCACGACCCCGTTCCTCTTCGCAGCAGTACTTCTCGTGGGGGTCGCATGGCGGTGCCGTCGGCGGTCTGACGGCGAGAGTCCTCGCGGCGATCGATGAGCTTGGATCCGTCGAGGCGCGGCTCTCACGAGCCCGCGCTAGGGTACGGGTCGCCAACGCTCTGTAGGGCGCGCAACCCGGCATCCACGATAGTTGATGCGTTGGCCGGCGGCGCCACGCCTCCGCTGCCGTAGGCGTAATACTGGGGGACCGCGCCGTCGTCGAGCCGCGCGAGCAGCTGCGACCCGCCTTCACCGATCAGCAGCAGCAGACGGCGGGTCCGGCAGGCGTTCGCCACGCACCCGGTGACCGCGACGTAGTCTTTCCCCGCGATACTGACCATCCGCAGCGACCCGCCCTTTTCCAAGAACGCCGCCGCACCCAAAGTGACCTGCCCGCGCCCCTGCGAGGCGGGCATCCAATCCGCTCCGAAGAGACCGGGGATCTTGTCCCGTAGCTCCGGATTCTGGATCACCTCGCTGACTGTGCGACCGTAGACGAGCGCACGCGCGTCTGCGGGCAGCACCTGAGCAGGCAGCGCAGCCGACGAGCCCGGCGCAGGCGGGATCGTGCATGCAGCGGCGGAGAGGACAGCCAGCGCACAGAGGCATCCGTTGAGCAGCAAGCGGCGCATACGACCCTCCCCTCCTCAGTCCCAGGTAGCCTCTTCGGAAGGTGCTCGCTAACCTTCAGCTGTAGTTGGTGCCGAAGCGGGGACTCGAACCCCGACACCCTTGCGGGCACTAGACCCTGAATCTAGCGCGTCTGCCAATTCCGCCACTTCGGCCCGAAAAGCGTGAGTCATAATACCTTTCAGCCATGGCAAGTCAAGCCAGCGTGACCTCCGGCGACCGCCCCGTCGCGACCAACCGTCGCGCGCGGCACGAGTACGAGATCCTCGAGACGGTCGAAGCCGGCCTCGTGCTCAGGGGCACCGAGGTCAAGTCGCTCAGGGCGGGCCTGGTCAACTTCAAGGATAGCTATGCCTCCGTCCGCAACGGCGAGGGGTGGCTCCTGGGCTGCCACATCAGCCCCTACAGCCACGGCACCGACGCCAACCACGAGCCAGAGCGGGATCGAAAGCTTCTCCTTCATAAGCGCGAGCTCTCCCGTCTCTCCGGCAAGATCAGCGAGCGTGGATTGACGCTCGTCCCCCTGCGCCTCTACTTCAAGGCCGGCCGGGCCAAGGTCGAGCTCGGTCTGGCGCGCGGCAAGAAGCTCCACGACAAACGGTCCGCCCTCCGCGAGCGGGAGGTGCGCCGCGAAATGGACAAGTCCGCACGCGCTGCTCGACGCGGCGCGTGGTAGTGCGTGCTATACTTGTGAAAAATCCAGTGGTTAAGGGGGCGACAGGCTTCGACGGGGATCAGTGAGGTCCAGGCTGCGTCTCGAGGTTTCTCTCCCCTCGTTAATAAGAGAGAACGGTATAGCTGCCAACACACAGCTAGCCCTGGCGGCCTAACACCCGCCAGCGTCCGCCGGCTCGAGCCATCAGGGACCGGGAACGGACGTCATATTCTGGTGGCTGGCTCCGAACCTGGCCTCAGGGGAGGGGCGAGACTAATGAGGCTGGCTGCGCGGTGATCCGGCCGATCGGAGTGCCGCGCGGCGAGAAGCAGTAGCGTAGATCGGCTATCGACGTAGACGCCTGCGGCTGAGGGTTTCCGGACGTGGGTTCGATTCCCACCGCCTCCACCAAATCTCAACGCGCGCATTCTTCTGTGACCGCGAACGACTCGGCTGCAGTGCTGTTCGACTTCGGGGGCACGCTGGACGCCGACGGGCTCCCCTGGAAGGAACGCGTGTTCCGCTTGTTCTGCGAGGAGGGGGCCGTCGTGGCCCGCGAGCGCTTCGATCCTTCGTTCTACGCGGCGGACGACGCGCTCGTCGGCGCCATCCCGGCGACGTCCTCGTTCCAGGAGACGGTCGCGCGGCTCGTCACCGGCGTCGCGGTTCTCCTCGAGCTTCCCGATCGCTCGATCGCCGACCGCGTGGCGCGTCGCTTCCTCGGCGATGCGCTGACGACGATTGCCGGCAACGTCCCGCTCCTGAGCGAGTTGGCCCGGCGTTACCGCCTCGGAATCGTCTCCAACTTCTACGGAAACTTGACGCGAGTGTGCGACGATGCCGGCATCGGCTCTTTTTTCGGCGCCCTTGTCGATTCGGCCGAGGTCGGCTGGACCAAACCCGACCCGCGGATCTTCCAGCGTGCGCTCGGAGCCCTCGGGGTCTCCGCATCGGCCGCCACCTTCATCGGCGATTCGCTGCCGCGCGACATGGCGGGCGCTCGCGCGGTCGGGATGCGCCACATCTGGCTCGCAGGCGCTGAGCCGTCCGCGGACGGCCCGTGCTGTCGCGGCGACCGTCAGATCCGCTCGCTCCGTGAGCTGGCGGCGATCCTGCTGTGAGGCGGCCGCTCACCGGCGGCATCATCGCGGCGGGTGAGGGGAGCCGGCTGCGCCGGGCCGGGTTCGCGATGCCGAAGCCGATGGTCCCGATCGCGGGCGTGCCGCTGATCGAGTCGTTGATCCGCAACTTCCGCGCCGCGCGCATCGCGCCGCTCGCCATCATCGTGAACGAGCAAGAGCGGGCGTGCGTGGACTGGGTCCGGGCGCGCTTTCCCGGCCTCGACGTCGAATTCATCGTCAAGACGACGCGCTCGTCGCTCGAGAGCTTCGGCGAGGTGATCGCGCGATATCCCGCCGGCCGGATGCTCGTCTCCACGGTGGACGCCTGGTGCGTCGAGACTGACTTCGTGCACTTCGTCGAGGCGGCGGCGCGGCGGCCGGCCGAGGCGACCGTGCTCGCGGTCACGCCGCTGGTCGCCGACGAAAATCCGCTGCGGGTGTCCATGACCGCCGACGGCCGCGTGACGGACGTGGGGGGCGACGCGGGCGACCTCGTCACGGCCGGGATGTACCTGGTCCCCGAGCGCGTGCGCACGCTCAGGGCCCCGGCCGGGCTCGGGCGGCTCCGTGAGTTTCTGGCGTGGCTCGCCCGCTCGGGTGCGCCGGTGTACGGCGAGGTCATCGAGCGGGTTGTCGACGTGGATCGGGCCGAAGACGTCGCGCTTGCCGAAACGCTGGCCTTGGCGGGGCGGGTATCATGAATCGATTGGGAGGATTCGAGTGAGGAATTCGTGCTGGGGCATCTTTCGCGAATCGACCCATTCGCCGGGCCGTGAATCCGACGACACCGAAATCTTGAGGTTGACCGGGAAGCACCTGGAGGCCAAGGGATTCCAGGTCAAGCTCCGGACCGCGGACGAGATCAGCGCGATCGACGAGGACCGGCCGCGCTTCGTCTTCCTCATGTGCGAACGGGTCGATGTGCTCAGCCGGCTGCGAGCCCTCGAAGTGAGCGGCGTGCCGCACGTGAACAGTCCCCGCGCGGTCCAAAACACCTACCGCGACCGGATGATCGCGGTGCTGGACGAAGCGAACGTGTCCTTCATCCCGAGCCTTCTCGTCTCGACCACCGACCGGCCCGAGCCGGGCCCGCTCCCCGTCTGGGTGAAACGTGGGGACGTCCACAACACTCAGGAGGGCGACGTCGTGTTCGCGTCGACGGGGGCGGTCGTCGAGAGCGCCCTCCGGGGGCTCGCCGAGCGCGGGATCGCCCGCGCCGTCATCCAGCCGCACGTCGACGGCGACCTGATCAAGTTCTACGGGATCGGCGCCGGCGGCGGTCCGCATCGCGAGCCGCCGTGGTTTCGCTGGTTCTACCACAAGGATCAGCAACTGGCCGGACACGCGTTGGACCCGCGCCAGCTCGCGCGGCTCGTGCGCAAGGCGGCCGCAGCCCTCGGCCTCGAGGTGTACGGAGGTGACGCGATCGCGACGGCGACGGGCGAGCTGGTGCTGCTGGACGTGAACGCCTGGCCGAGCTTCGCGCTCTACCGCGACGAGGCCTCGGCCGCCATCGCGTCCTATCTGGCCCTTCGATTCTCGGGAGGACGGCGTTGACAGCGCGCCGTGAGGTTGGTCCCCGCTCACAGAAGATCGTCGCCCAGGAGCGGCGCCACCTCGCTCCGGGCGCTCAGGGCTTTTCCCTCTACGCCGGCCTGGCCATGGCGCGCGGCGTCGACTGCACCCTGATCGACGAGGACGGCCACGAGTACATCGACTTCATCGCCGGCATCGCCGTGGGCAGCGTCGGTCACTGCCACCCCCACTACGTCGAGGCGCTCAAGCGCCAGATCGAGCGGCTCACCTTCGGCAGCTTCACCACGGAGACGCGCGCGAAATTTCTCGATCTCGTGGCCTCCGTCACGCCTGAGGGACTGACGCGCATCCAGATGTTCTCCGGTGGCGCGGAGGCGGTCGAGGCCGCGCTGCGGCTCGCGCACGCGGCGACCGGCAAGTCCGAGGTGCTCGGGTTCTGGGGCGGCTTCCACGGCAAGACGGCCGGCGTGCTGCCGCTGCTCGGCAGCGAGTTCAAGCACCACCTCGGCCCGTTCGTGCCGGGCCGCTATTCCTCGCCCTACGCCGATTGCTACCGCTGTCCGTTCAAGCTGCGGTATCCGGACTGCGGCATCGCGTGTGCGGAGTTCGTCCGCGACGTCATCCGCTATCAGACCGCCGGCGAGATCGGCGCGATCATCGTCGAGCCGATGCAGGGCACCGCCGGCAACGTCATCCCGCCCGACGGCTTCCTGCGCGCGGTTCAGGCGATCGCGCGCGAGCACGGGGCGCTGCTGATCGCCGACGAGATGATCACCGGGTTCGGCCGCACCGGCGCCATGTGGGGCTGCGACCACGACGGCGTCGTGCCCGACATCATGACGGTCGGCAAGGGGATGGGCGGTGGCTTCCCGCTCGCGGGCGTGATCTCCACCGAGACGACCACGGCGGCCAAGCCCTGGTCCAACCCGAGCGCGAGCTCGTCCAGCTACGGGGGCAACCCGCTCGCAGCCGCGGCCGGCCTCGCCTCGCTCGAGATCATCCTGAAGCAGGATCTGGTCAAGAACGCCGAGCGCGTGGGCAAGGTGATGCTCGGGCGACTCGAAGAGCTGAAGGACAAGTACCGGTGCGTCGGCGAGGTCCGGGGTCGGGGCCTGATGCTCGGTATCGAGCTGGTGCAGGATCGGACGACGAAGGAGCCGCTGGCGAGGACGGTGACGCAGGCGCTCTACCAGGAATGTCTCCGCCGTGGGCTCGTCTCGATGACCTACTCGCCGTCGGTCCGGATCAACCCGCCGCTCACTATCCGCGAGGACACGGCCCTCGCGGGACTCGCGATTCTGGACGAGGCGCTGGAGGCAGTCGTGCGAGAGCACGGGCTCCGATAGGATGCGGCGCGGCGCGCTCATCGGCCTGGGCAACGTCGCCCTGCACGGCCACCTGCCCGGCTGGCGCCGCCGGCGTGACGTCGAGATCGTCGGCGGTACCGACTCGCGGCCCGAGCAGCGGGCCGTTCTCATGGCCCACGCCCCGGGTGCGCGCTGGTACGCGACGGCGGACGAGCTCCTCACCGAGGCCGCGCTGGATTTCGTCGACATCTGTACGCCGCCGACGAGCCACGCGCCGCTGATCCGGAGCGCGCTCGAGCGCGGGCTGCACGTGCTCTGCGAAAAGCCGCTGGTGGGCGCACTCGATGATCTGGCCCCCCTCGCGCGGCTCGCGGCGAAGACGGGGCGCGTGCTCTACACCGTCCACAACTGGCACCACGCGCCGATCGTGCGCCGGACGGCGGAGTTGCTCCGTGAGGGTCGGATCGGCCGGGTCAATCACGTGGTCTGGCACACCCTGCGCACCCGTCCCGCCGCGGTCGGCGACCAACGCGGCGGTAACTGGCGGGTCGATCCCGCCGTCTCCGGCGGCGGTGTCCTCACCGATCACGGTTGGCACGTGTTCTATGTCGTTCCGCGATGGATCGGCGAGCGGCCGTTGTCGGTGAGCGCCACTCTGGAGCGGCGGCGGCACGTGTCGTGGAGCGTGGAGGACACGGCAAGCGTCCGCGTGACCTTTGCGGAGGCGACCGCCGAGATCCTGTTGACCTGGGCGTCCGACGTCAGACGGAACTGGGCCGAGGTCACCGGCACCGCGGGCGTGCTCGAGCTTCGGGACGACACGCTGGTGTTGAAGGGCGACGGCCGAGGCCCCGACCTCTCCTGGCCCTGCCCGCCGGCCATGTCCGACGGCTCGCATCACCCGGACTGGTTCGACGCGGTGGCGGGCCAATTTCTCGCGGAGGTGACGGGCGCGGCCCCGCGCGGGGAGAACCTCGCCGAAGCGTCGCTGTGCGTCGCGCTCGAGCACGGGGCGCGCCAGTCGAGCCGCGAAGGCGGGCGCGAGGTGACGCTCGCCGGAGTCCTGACCTGACGACTGCAGTCGCCGTCTCCGCCCGATCAGTGGACAGCCTGCTCCTCATCGTCCCGCCCGCGCCGGGCTCGGGTGCCCGAGTCTCGCCCGACACCGTGGTGGCGGGGCTCCCCCTGCTGCGCCGGATCGTGCTCGCCGGCATCCGCGCCGGGTTCTCGCGCGTGCTCGTGCGGAGCGATCCCGCCGGCATCGACCGCCTGCTCGGCGGAACGGCGGCGACCGTGCTGAGCGACGACGCCCGGCTGGCGTTGGCCTCGCGCCGCCGGATCGTGATCCTTTCAGCAAACGTCGTCCCCCAGCCGCGCTGGCTGCGTGCGCTCCGCGAATCGGAGATCGAGGCCGAGCGGCTCTACGCCGACGCGTCGCTGACTGCGGTGATCGACACCGACGACTCGGCGGCGGTGCTCGCGGCGGCGATGCGCTGCCGTGGGGCGGGCGAGCTGGTGGAGGGGTTGCGCGCGCGGTTTGACTGGACGGATCTCAAGGCCGATGACGCCGGACGGTTCCCGCTCACCGGGCCATCCGACACGGGGCCGGCCGAGACGTGGCTTCTGCGCAGCCTGATCAAGCGGCGCGAGGGATTCATGTCGCGCCACTTCGAGCGGAGGATCTCGCTGGCGCTCACGCGCCGGCTGGCCTCCACGCGCGTCACCCCCGACGCCATGACGCTCGTGAGCCTCGCGATCGGTCTCCTCGGCGCGTCGTTCTTCCTGTCGTCGTCGCCCGCGGCTCAGCTCGCGGGGGCGCTCCTGTTCTTGACGCATTCGATCCTCGACGGCTGCGACGGCGAACTCGCGCGGCTCAAGTTCATGGAGTCGCCGCACGGCGCCATCCTCGACTTCTGGGGCGACAACCTCGTACACATCGCCGTGTTCGCGTGCATGGCGGTCGGCTTGAGCGTCACCCGGGGGGCGACGTGGCCGCTGGCTCTCGGCGCCCTCACGGTCGTCGCTACCCTCGGCGCCGCCGCCCTCGCGTCGCGCGAGATCATGCGGGACACCGCGCTAGGCGTGGACGCGACCTGGGCGGCCCGCCTCGCGGAGGCGTTTTCCAGTCGCGACTTCATCTATCTGGTTGTCGTTCTGTCGGCGTTCGGACAGGCCCACTGGTTTCTGATCTTCGCGTCCGTCGGCACGCCGATCTTCTTCCTCTTGCTCCTGTCGATCGGCGCGCGGCGGCGCGCCTGAGGCTCCGTGGCCGGATTCGTCGACGTGCTGCTCCGAGGGCTCGCCCTGTGCGGTCAGGCGATTGCCGTCGGAGGCGTGTTCTTCGTGGCGCTGCTGCTGCGGCCGGCGTCGCCCGAGGACCCGGCGGCCCGCTTACGCCTGGCGAGAAGCCTCGCGCTGACGGCGGGAGGCGCCATCGTCGTCGCCGGCGCGCAGGCGTTGTCTCAAGCCGTCCAGCTCTCCGTCCTCGGTGACGCGGCCGCGGAGTGGCCGCTCGGGGCGATCGCGGGCACGAGCTACTTCCGGGCGAGCCTCGCCCGGATCGTCGCGTGCGTCGGGCTGGTCGCCGGATGTGTAGCCCTGGCGAGGCGTCCGGACCGTCTGCGGTGGTGGGTCGCGCTCGGCGGATTCACCGTGGCCCTCGGCGCGGGTAGCGCGTGGACGAGTCACGCGGCGGGCCGCCTCGGGCCCCGAGCCCTTCTCTTGGTCCTGGACGCGCTGCACCAGCTCGCGGCGGGAGCGTGGATCGGCGGGCTGCTCCACCTCATGGTCAGCGCCGCGCCGCGTGCCGCCGCGCCGTCGTCCGTGGCGCTGCTGAAGCGGTTCTCGACGATGTCGACGGTCGCCGTTGCGACCCTCGCCACCGCGGGGGTGGGACTCA
>WNGF01005122.1_pt1 | contig 16875 bp, 12 predicted proteins | sample 5400641 | NCBI WGS metagenome assembly WNGF01 (sample SAMN13153371, study PRJNA577476) | soil metagenome | isolation source: 80 cm soil or saprolite under grassland replicate 2 | place: USA:California | collected 2016-06-15
TGCTCTTCGCTCAGGAAGTACGGGTTCGGCGTGGCGGCCAGCTTGCCCAGCACGGCGCCGTAAAGCGGGTAGTCCGGGCAGGGCGTGAGCACGCTGTCGCCGGGATTGAGCAGCGCGGTGAGGCAGTGGTCGATGACCTCGCCCGAGCCGAAGCCGACCATGATGCCCTGAATATTCCGGAAGCCATGGGCCTCGGCGTGGGCGCGGATGGCCTTGAGCGCGGAGCGCTCGCCCAGCGACTCGCCGTAGCCGTTGAAGCCGTTGCGCATGGCCCGCTCGGCGGCCTCGATCAGATGCGGAGGGGTGGGAAAGTCGAACTTGCCGGGGTCGCCGATGTTCAGGTACAGGATCTGGTGGCCCTGGCTGGCGACTTGGTCGGCGGCGACGGCGAGGTCGCGGATGGCATAGCTGACGTTGGCCATGCGGCCCGCCGGCGTAATGTGATAGCTCAAATGTGTGGGCATCGGAAAGGGACTCTGCTTTTATTGAACCCTATGCGGCGGCGAAGCGCAAGCCAGCGCTGGTTACGGTCGGCGGGTGCCCCACCCAAGCTTCCTTTGCTTGAGTGGGGCAGTTGACTTGCACAGGGTTGCACCATCGGCGCGCCCCTACTCCGGGCGGTCGATCTGCGCCCGCTGCAGGCGATCCGAGTAGTCGATGTAGACGGTCTTCCACTGGGTGTAGAAGTCCAGCGCGCCCACGCCGCCCTCGCGATGGCCGTTGCCGCTCTGCTTGACGCCGCCGAAGGGCAGATGGACCTCGGCGCCGATGGTAGGCGCGTTGATGTAAGCGATGCCTGCATCGAGTGAGGCGATGGCCTCCAGCGCGCGGTTGATGTCGCGGGTGTAGAGCGCCGAAGAGAGGCCGTAGTTCACGCCATTGGCGATCTGGATGGCGTCTTCGAGCGAGTTGCAGGGCAGAAGCGCGACGACCGGCCCGAAGATCTCCTCCTGCGCGATGCGCATCTTCGGATCGACGTCGGTGAATACCGTGGGCTCGACGAAGTAGCCGTGCCCGCACTCGGCGGTGTCGAAACGCTCTCCGCCGCAGACCAGCCGCGCTCCCTCGCGCCTGCCGATCTCGACGTAGTGCAGTACGGTCTCCATCTGTGTCTTGCTGACCACCGGCCCGATGTCAACGCTCTCATCCAGGCCGTTGCCGATGCGCAGCGTCTGTGCGCGGCGCGCCAGCTCTTCGGCAAAGCGGTTGTAGACGCCCTTCTGCACGATGATGCGGCTGGTGGCCGTACAGCGCTGGCCGGCGGTGCCGAAGGCGCCCCACAACGCGCCGTCCAGCGCCAGGTCGAGGTTGGCGTCGTCGAGCACGATCATGGGGTTCTTGCCGCCCATCTCGAGCGCGCAACGTTTGAAGCTCCGCGAGCAGCTCTCGCCGATGATGCGGCCCACCTCGGTCGAACCGGTGAAGGAGACGGCGCGGACGAGCGGATGCTGGGTCAGCACCGCGCCAACCTCGTGCGCGTGGCCGGTGACCACGTTGACGACGCCGGGCGGGACTCCGGCCTCGGTCATGGCGCCGACCAGGTTCATCAGCGAAAGCGGCGTGATCTCCGCCGGCTTGATCACGCAGGTGTTGCCCGCGACCAGGGCCGGGAAGAGCTTCCACGAGGGGATCGCCATGGGAAAGTTCCACGGGCAGATCATGCCGCAGACGCCGACCGGCTCGCGGCTGCACAGCGCAAACTTGTTGGGCAACTCGCTGGGCGTGGTGAGCCCGAACATGCGGCGGCCTTCGCCGGCGAAGTAGTAGGCGGTGTCGATGGCCTCCTGGACGTCGCCGCGGGTCTCCTTGAGCACCTTGCCCATCTCGCGCGTCATGTCGCGCGCGTACTCCTCTTTGCGCTCTTCCAGGATGGCGGCGGTGCGGATGATGATCTCGGCGCGGCGCGGCGCGGGCACGCGGCTCCATTTTTGGAAGGCGGCGTCGGCGGCTTCCACGGCCAGGTTGACCTCAGGCTCGGCGGAGCGCTGGAAGATGCCTAGCAGCTCGCGGTTGTCGGCCGGATTGCGGTTCTCGCTGGTGTTGCCGGAGCTGGCCGGGACCCACTTGCCGTCAATGAAGTTGCCGTAAGTTTTCATGCTGGAGGCGATGGTGGTCATGGGAGGCAGTCCTCTCCACGCGAACCGGGCCACTAGGGCAAGCGATCCGCAAAGTGGGCCAACATCGTACTCGCAGCGCGCTGCGCAGGCAAGGACGAAGCGGATTTAGGGCCAAAATCCGCTAGGCGGGGTTCTGATCGGGGAATTCAGCCTTCAGGATCTGCGCAATCTGCGCACGTAATACGGGCAGATCGTCTGTTGCCGTCCGCCAGATAACGTCGAGATCTAGGGAAAAGTACTCATGAGCAAGTTTTGTTCGGAGCCCGCAGATGTCCTTCCAGGGAACCTGCGGGTGCTTCGTCCGCAAATCTTTGCTGATATTGGCCGCGGCTTCTCCGATGATGAAGAGGTCGTACTGGACTGCCTTTTGAAGAACTGGGTCGATATCGAATTCCGGTCGGCCCTTGCTTGCGATGGCGAGCACTGCGGAGTCAATGTGCTCCAGAATGTCGCGGAGCCGCTCGTCATCCCGCCGCATAGACGGTCCGTGCTTGGGAGAGCACACCTTCGCGAATACGCGGTTTGAGCCCGCGCTTGGAGACAAGATCTACCTTGCGCTCGAGCAACTCCGCTAATTCGTTCTCCATGTGGATGTATTCAAAGAGGCCGATCTTAGATTCCGGCAGAAATTCCACGAGAAAGTCGAAATCGCTGTCTGCATGGAAATCGGGCCGCAGGGCAGAGCCGAAGAGAGCAAGTTCGCGCACGCCGTGGCGGCGGCATATCTCAGCGATCTGCGGCAGTTTGTCGTGGAGCCGGTCCTGGTAGTCCATGGCTTTCTTTCGCCCCAAGCAGATTATGGCATCGGCAGTCTCGTTGTCAGCAAATCCTGCGCGTTTGTCTCTGCGGACGGAGATACTCGCCCAAGTCCAGGGCGCGGCGCACGGAGAGCGGCAAGCCATTTAGCGGCAAGCCATTTAGAGTTGGTCATTTTTCCAGAGTTGCTGGATGGTTACTTTCGCCGAGGGCTGCTGTCCTACGGAAATCGGGGGAGTGTCCTACCGGTATGTCCCGCTGGAAGCCGTCGGAGTAGTAAGATAATGAAGAGTTCCGGTTAAAGCTCATTACCTCGCAAGGAATCGCTCCCGGCTGCAGAGCTGGACTAGACGATCCCAGGCTGGTGTTCTGTGGGCGCAGTTGCCGGACGAAAAAAGAGAGACAGCGACACGATGTCAAATAACGGCTTCCACACCGGTTCGCGTTTCGGGAATTTGCGCTCGCTGTTCAGCATGTTCTCAAGCGACCTTGCAATTGACCTGGGCACGGCGAACACGCTTGTCTATGCGCGAGGCAAAGGGATTGTTGTCAACGAGCCCTCCATTGTCGCGATCAACAAGAACACCAACGAAGTGGAAGCGGTGGGCAAGGAAGCCAAGGAGATGCTGGGGCGCACGCCCGGCAACATCGTGGCCATCAAGCCCATGAAGGACGGCGTGATCGCCGACTTCAAGATCACCGAAAAGATGCTGAACTACTTCATCCAGAAGGCGCACAACCGCAAGATGCTGGTGCATCCGCGCATCGTCATCGGCGTGCCCAGCGAGATCACGCAGGTGGAAAAGCGCGCCGTGATGGATTCGGCCTATCGCGCCAAAGCCAGCGAAGTGCATCTGGTGGAGCAGGCCATGGTGGCCGCAATCGGCGCCGGACTGCCCATCACCGAGCCCAGCGGCAACATGGTGGTCGATATCGGCGGCGGCACCACGGACATCGCGGTCATCTCTCTGAGCGGCATCGTCTACTCGCGCTCGGTGCGCATGGCGGGCAACCAGATGGATGAAGCCGTGATGAACTACCTGAAGCGCAAGTACAACCTGCTGATCGGCGAGCGCACGGCGGAGCAGATCAAGATTGAGATCGGCTCGGGCTATCCGCTGGAGAAGCCGCTGACCATGGAGATCAAGGGCCGCAATCTGATCGAGGGCGTGCCCAAGACGATCACCATCGACGACAGCGAGATCCGCGAGTCGCTCAGCGAATGCGTGGGGACCATTATGAATGCGATCCGCGTCGCGCTGGAGCGCACGCCGCCCGAGCTGAGCGCAGACATCAGCGACCGCGGCATCGTGCTCACCGGCGGCGGAGCGCTGCTCAAGAACCTCGACAAACGCATCCGCGAGGAGACCGGCCTGCCGGTGTCCATCGCCGACGATCCGCTGGCCAGCGTGGTGCTCGGCACCGGCAAAATGCTCAGTGACTTCAAACTTCTGCGCAAGATCAGCATCGAGTAAGAGTGTGGGGTTGTGTCCCACAGGCTTGTTGTCCCAGGTTCCGCGCCGCAACCGGTGTCCAAACCTGGGGCACCGCTCCTGCGGTGCTTAGAAATCAGTTGCTGATCTCATGAGTCTCTTCTCGCGCCATAAGAACACCGTAGCGTTGGCCATCGTGCTGCTGATCCAACTGCTGGCCCTGGGCGTGCAGGTCAAAAGGCAGACCGCCGAGGGCCCGGTGCGCGCGATCCGCCTGCTGACCGTCGATACCATTTCAACCTTCGAGAGGGCCCTGCTCCACACCGGCTCGGGCATTCGCGGGGTGTGGACGAACTACTTCGATCTGCGCCATGTCCGGCGCGAGAACCAGCGTCTGAAAGAGGAGACCGATCGCATGCGGATGGAGCGCGCCCGCGAGCAGGAGGAGATCCGCCAGGCGCAACGGCTTTATGCGCTGCTCGCCTTCAAGCAGCAGTGGATCGACACCACCGTCGCCGCGCAGGTGATCGGCACCAGCCCCATGGAAACCTCGCGCCTGCTCTATCTCGACAAGGGCGCAGACGTCGGCATCCGTCCCGACATGCCGGTGATCACGCCGGACGGCGTTGTGGGCAAGGTTCTCGCGGTCTTCGGCGACACCTCGCAGGTCCTGATGATCAACGACCCCAGCAGCGGCGTGGGCGCTCTCATGGTGAACTCACGGCTGCAGGGAGTGGTGAAGGGCACTCCGACCGGTGGAGTCATGCTGGACCACATCATGGTCGGCGAGACCGTGGAGCCCGGCGAACCGCTGGTGACCAGCGGCGGCGACCGGATCTTCCCCAAGGGCGTGCCGATCGGCACGGTGCTCAAGACGGGCACGGGCCACAGCCTGATGCTGGACGTTCAGGTGAAGCCCGCCGCCAACCTGAACCGCCTGGAAGAGGTGCTGGTGATCACCCACCAGAAGCAGCGCGGGCCGGATACCGCCGGCCTCGGCCCCATCCGCGCCTCCGATATCCTTGCCGAGCATCTGCCCTCGGTGCCGCCGCCCGCGACTTCGGGTGCGGCGCCTGCAGCGGGAGGCGCCCCGCCTGCGGGAGCTGCTGCGGTCCCCGGTGCAACTGTGCCGCATGTTCCAGGGACAGGTGCAGCGGTGCCGAAACCGCCCGTGCCGGGAGCCGCACCAGCGGCTCGTGTTTCCCCAGCTTTGACACCAGCAGCACCGAAGCCCCCCACGCCAGGAGCCACAACAGCAGCTCCGAAGCCAATAGCGCCCGGCGGCGGTCCAGCACCGAAGCCAAGTGCGCCCGGGGTGAAACCAGCACCTGCGGCTGGCGTCACTCCAGCGGCTCCGCGTGCGAAGGCGAATTCGGCGGCTTCAGCTCCGGCCGCTGCAAAACCAGCTTCTCCGGCCGGTGCCTCGAATACGGCGTCGAACGCCAACCAGGGGGCGAATCACTCCAAGCCGAAAACCGCAGCAGGCGCCCAAGCGGAGACGGGCAACGCTCCAGAGGAAGCGACGCACTGACGATGAGATCGCTTAGCCTCAGCTATACATCGCGCGATCAGGTAGAGGTCTACCGCTTCTCCTGGATTGTTTCGGCAGGTCTGCCGCTGCTGATGGTGGCCTTGCAGGCCTATCTTCCGGTGCGCTTCCATTTCCTCCGGATCTTCGATCTCGGCCTGTTGCTGACGATCTTTTTCGCCGTATCGCGCCGTAGCCAGTTGAGCGGAATGCTGACCGGCGCCGCCATTGGATTGCTGCAGGACTGCCTGACCCACACGCCGTTCGGCGTCTACGGCATCGCCAAGACGCTGGTGGGATATGGAGCCTCGTCGCTGGGCATCCGCATCGACGTGGACAATCCCGGCTCGCGATTCCTGCTGACCTTTTTCTTCTACGCGGTGCACCGGGCGATCTTTGCGGCGATACAACATTATTTGATGGGTCTTCCAGTGCATCTCAATGTTGGACACGAGGCGGGCGTAGCGGTGGCAAACTCGGTCCTGGCAGTGTTCCTCTTCGGGCTGTTAAACCGGCTTAAAATCAGGAATTAGGCAGGAGCGGTCAGGGTTCTATAGGTGTAAACCAGGATGTACGGTCGCGACGAAAAGGTTTCGCTAATCCGGTTGGCAATCGCGCAGTACGTAATACTGGGCATCTTTGCCGTGCTGATCTTCGGCCTGTGGCGGCTGCAGGTGCTGAACTCGGAGAAATACACCATCCAGGCGGAGCAGAACCGGGTGAAGGAGGTCCCGATCCTTGCTCCACGCGGCAAGCTGCTGGACCGGGAAGGCCGCACCATCGTCGATAACTACCCCTCTTTTTCGGCGCTGCTACTGCGCTCGCAAGGCAAAGCGGCCGATTCCAATCTGGATGCGATTGCCGCCGGACTGCACATGGAAGTGGCCGAACTGAAGGAGCGCGTGCGGCGGACGTCCGCCATGCCCGGCTATCAGCCGATCTTTATCAAATACGACATCACGCCGGACGAGCTGGCCTTCATCGAGTCGCATCGCAATGAGTTTCCCGAGCTGGACACCATCACCGTGCATCGCCGGCTCTATCCGCGCAATGGCTTCATGGCCCACCTCATCGGCTACGTCGGCGAGGTCAGCGAGACCATGCTGAACAATCCGCGCTATGAGCTCTACAACTCCGGAGACGTAGTGGGGCAGAGCGGAGTGGAGGCCGAGTACAACGACATGCTGATGGGCACCAACGGCTCGCGCCGGGTGCTGGTCAACAGCCGCGGAAAGGAGGTCGGCGAGCTGAGCGACACCCCTGCGGTGCCCGGCCAGACGCTGCAGCTCACCATCGACCTCGACATCCAGATCGCAGCCGAGGAGGCCCTGGGTGACAAGCCGGGCGCCATCGTCGCCATGGACCCCAGGACCGGCGAGATCCTCGCCATGGTGAGCCGCCCCACATTCGATCCCAACGCCTTCGCCGTGCACATCAGCTCCAAGGAGTGGAACGCGCTGCTCAAGGACCCCGGCAAGCCTCTGCTGAACAAGACCATCCAGGCCCAGCTTGCGCCGGGTTCGGTCTTCAAGATCATCATGAGCGTGGCCGGCTGGCAGGAGGGCATCGCGCAGAAGCTGCATGTAAACTGCGGCGGCGGCGCGTCATTCTATGGCCGCTACTTCAAGTGCTGGGTCAAGGGAGCGCACGGCGGGGTAGACCTGACCAAGGGCATCTACCAGTCGTGCGACGTCTTCTTCTACACCCTCGCCGAGCGGCTGGGGATCGGCCGCATCTCGAAATATGCCACGGCCCTCGGGCTGGGAAAGAAGACCGGAATCGACCTGCCGCAGGAGGTCAGCGGCGTGATGCCCAGTGAAGAGTGGAAGCTGAAGAACTTCCGGCAGAAGTGGTATGCGGGCGAGACGATTTCCGTCGGCATCGGACAGGGCGCGGTTGCGGTGACGCCCGTGCAACTGATGCGGGCCGTCGGCGCGATTGCGATGGACGGGCACCTGGTGCGGCCGCACGTGGTCTTCCCGGACCGCGTCCCGGAGCACTATCGCCAGGCGCTGCACTATACCGATATTCAGAATGTTTCCATCGACCAGACGGGCTGGGAGACCATCACCGACGCCATGGGCCGGGTGCTGCTGCCGGAGGGCACCGCGCCCAGCGCCCACATCCAGGGCGTCGACATCGCAGGCAAGACCGGCTCGGCACAGACGGTCTCCAATACCATGAGGGCCAAGATGTCCGGTGCGACCAAGGAGGCCTACAGGGACAACGGATGGTTTGTGGGCTTCACGCCGCGGCGCAATCCGGAGATTGTGGTCTGTGTGCTCTTCGAGGGCGGCGAGCACGGGAAGCTGGCGGCGCGTCTTGCAACCCAGGTGATCAAGGCCTACGTGGACAAGAAGAATCACCGGCCTATCGAGCACCCCAAGCCGCCCACTCAAGAGGTGGAGAGCCCGCAGGAGCGCCAGACGGATACTCCGCCGCAGCCAGTGGCCACCGAACGGCCTCTCGAGGTGAGCGGCCTGTGGAGCGAGGGCGACGACGGTCGTCTTCAGGCGGCTCGCTTCCGGTTGGAGCCACAGCAGATCGAGCCACAGCAGATCGAGCCGAAGCACAGGGAGTTTCACCCGGCCACCGCAGCGCCAGGGCTTGAGCAGTTTGCTCAGCCGGCAGCGGCTGGCAAAGGCCACGAGATCGGCCGGATCCAGCGACAGAAGGTCCCGGCATGGCCAGGACTCCTGTACGGCATCGTGGCTGCGTTGCCGGAGCCTGGATTGCCGGAAGCTGGATTGCCGGAAGCAGCGCATGCAGTGGCCCAAGCTTCGGGAGTCCACCCATGAGGCGCTACATTCATTTCCGCGACTTCGATTGGGTGCTGTTCATCTTCGTCGTGATCATCTGCCTGCTCGGTATCTCGGAGATCTATTCGGCGACCCTGCACACCAAATTTGAAGGCATGCACATCAGGCAGGTGTATTGGGTGCTGGCCGGCGTGGCGCTGATGTTTCTGGTCAGCCTCATCAACTACCAGGCGCTGCTCGGGGCGGTGCCCTGGATGTACGGCCTGAGCCTGCTCTCGCTGATTTCCGTGCTGCTCTTCGGCAGGACCTATCTCGGAGCCAAGCGCTGGATCGACTTCAAGCTCTTCCATTTCCAGCCCTCCGAGTGGGTGAAGCTGATTCTGATCCTCACCATGGCCAAGTATTTCTCCGACTACAGGGACAACGAACTGAGCGTCGGCGAGCTGGTCAAGGCCGGGCTGGTCGTGCTCTTTCCCATGCTGCTGGTGCTGAAGCAGCCGGACCTGGGGACGGCGCTGACCTACGTTCCCATCGCGATCATGGCGCTGGTGCTGGGCGGAATGAGGCTCAAACACGGAATCATTCTGGTGCTGGTTGCGGCCGTGCTGATGCCGGCAATGTGGAAATGGGGGCTCAAGCCTTATCAGAAGGAGCGGCTTGCTTCCTTCATGGAGCCGGAGGCCGATGCGCAAGGATCGGGCTATCAGGTGCAGCAGTCGCTGGTGGCCGTGGGCTCGGGAGGCGTCTGGGGCAAGGGCGTGGCGAAAGGAACGCAGACCCAGGGCCAGTTCCTGCCCGTTCCCCACACGGACTTCATCTTTGCTGCCTGGAGCGAGGAGCATGGCTTCGTGGGCGCTCTTGCCGTAATGCTGCTATACTTCGGGGTGTTGATGCGTCTGATCCACGACGCACAAACGGCGCCGGACCGGGCCGGAGTCTTCCTGATAATGGGAGTGGTCGCGGTGCTGGCATTCCACGTTCTGGTGAACGTGGGCATGGTTGTGGGTTTCATGCCCGTTACGGGGATCCCGCTTCCACTTATGAGCTATGGAGGATCGTCGATCCTGTTTACGTTCCTGGCGCTGGGCATTGTGATGAACGTCCGCATGCGCCGCTTCGTGAATTAGGATAGCCGCAAATCCCGCGAAGGCCTGAGGGCCGCGGGCAGGGTTGCTGAAAAAGTTTCTGGCAAAATCCCGGGAGCGCCGCCGGAATAGAGGCGTAGGCCCCGGGTCTTCGGCGAGGAATGGTTCCCGGTAAGTCCGTATTTGGCTTACTGGGGTGAAACGCCGGGGCTTTCGGCCGGGAAGTTTCCCGGGCCGCATACACGAGATGAAGCCCTCGAGTGAGGGCAGAACCGGCAAGCGAGAATCGGGCCGGTCAGAATTGAAGAATTGCGCTGCGAGCGCAGGGTAGGGAACGGCCCCCTCCGGTAATGGGTCCAACAAGCCGGCAGTTGGATTGTTGGGGCAAGGCAGTACGCCGGAGAGAAGCGGTCACAAACCCAGGCGCGGCGCAAACCGAACCGGGACGGGGTCTCAGCAACGCATGGGCTTGCTGGGCAGGAGGTCCTGGGGAGTACGGAATCGGTGCATAGGATCCCATCGAACGCAAATGCAAATCGGCATGGCGCCCGGCGCCACTCGAAAGGCAGTGCGGTTCCCGCAAATCGGTTGAGCGGTCGAACTTCACACGCTGCGCGGCGCGTTCACTCTCAATGCATCGATCTTCAGAACTGACCTTCCTGTCTTCACGCTTCCGATAAAACAGCCTGCGCGCGACCCAGGCAGCCAAGAACTGGCTTGCCGGGCCCCGAACTGCGAGCGGGCCGGGAGTGACAATGAACAAAGAACTGTACGTTTCAACCACGCCCCATGAGACCAAGGTGGCACTGGTGGAAGACGACTCGCTCGCCGAGGTGTACTTCGAGCGCGAAAACGAGTACACGCTGGCAGGCTCCATCTACAAGGGCCGTGTGACGCGCGTGCTGCCCGGCATGCAATCGGCATTTGTCGATATTGGACTGGAACGCGATGCGTTTCTTTATGTCTCCGACTTTCTGGACCTGCAGGACGAAGACGAAGAGGGCGAATACGGCGATGTGAAGGTCACGGGCGCAACCCTGGCGCGCGCCAACGGCATGGTCGTCAACGAGCCACAGCCCGCCGAAGAAGAAGCTTCCGGCGAAGCGGCAGGCCCTGCCGAAGCCGAAGGCGAACGTGGCGAGGAAACGAGGGAGGCCGGGCGCTGGCGCGGACGCCGCCGCCGTCGTGGAAGACGCGGTGGGCGCGAACGTGCCACGGGCGAGCGTCCGGCGGAGACGCAAGCCGGCGAGTCCCGCGCGGAGGACGGCGAAGAGTCCGGCGAGCCAGCATCGGCTCCGAAGCGCGAGCTGCGCGGCTTTGAGCCTCGCGGACTTGTGGTCCACGGCTTGCCCCGTACGGCCGATGCCGATGAGATCGGCGCGGAGACAGCAGAAGAATCCGGCGAGCCCGGTGCGGAGTCGCCACATCTCCACCCCAGCAAGCCAACAGCGGGCTTGCCGGGGACCCCGCTGACGGGCATTGCGCACCACCTCCCGGCGGGAACTCCGGTTGTGCTGCCGGGTGAATCAATCTCCAAGTACAAGCGCGACGAGGGCCAGGCGCCCGCTTCAGCGTCCGCCGAAACACAGGAAGCCGAGCGCGGCTCAGCTCGCGGCATTGATCGAGCTGGGGATCGGGGTGGGGACCGTGGAGGCCGAGGTCGTGATCGCGACCGTGGAGGCCGTGGCCGTCGCGGTGACCGGGAGCGTGGCCGTCGCGACTACGAACCAGGGTCGCGCGAGCAGGAAGAATCCGTGCTGCCGGAGAACTACACTCCCGTCCTATTGCCGGGAGAGTCGATCTCCAAATATCGGAGCCGCGAAGCCGCGGCGCCTTCCAGAAGCGGTGAGGCCGCCGCAGGCGAAGAGCACGGCGTAACCAATCGCGATGAATCGGATGAACCTCGTTCCAGCGCCAGCTACTCCGGGGCGAGCGGACTTCCTTCGCTGACGCAGCGCTATGCGGCGGAGGCAGAAGAGGTCGAAGAGAAGCGGAAGAAGCCGGGAGTCAAGCCGATCGCGGAGCCCGTACATAAAGAAGTTCCGGATGAGGTGAGGCCGCCTGAGCAGCCCATTGCCAGTGCTTCGGACGAGCGCCCAGAGGAGAGCAGCGCGACAGCTCCGGCGAGCGCTCTTCCACAGACCGAATTGCCCGTGGAAGACGCAGAGGCCGAAGCCAGGCCCATCGACGCCACTCGCATCAAGCCTGCGGAGGCCGGCAGTGAGCCGCCCGCTGAAGCAGAGGCATCCGAGCTGTACGGAACTTTGCCGCCCCAGGTCGAAAAGAGAGAAGACGAAAGGCCCAAGCCAATCGAAGCGGAAGCGGAGCCACGGATAGAAGCGGAGCCACGGATCGAAGCTGCTGAGAGCCACGAGCCGAACGAGCCCGCGCCTTATGCCCGGCCCGGCAGCTTTGTGATCGAAGGCGGCCACGTTGAGCACGAGGAGCTGGACGAGGAAGAGGCGGAGATGCCGGCGTTGGCCGAGCACTATGACCGCTACGAGGAAGGCGACGGCGAGCGCGAAGTCCTGGACGCCGGCAGCGGCTCGCAGATTGGCTCAGCGATTCGCGAGACCGAGGAAGAGCTCGACCTCGAAGCGGAAGAGTACGACTTTGGCGGCGAGGAGTTCGAGGAGTCCGAGATGCTCGCCGAAGCCGCCGAAGAAGCGGCCCTCGAAGAAGAAGAAGAGGAGGACGACGAACCGCTCTTTGCTGCCGCTCCCAGGCAGGCCCAGCAGCGTCCCGAGCGCGCCGACCGCCGCGATCGCCACGAACGGCGTGGCGCGCCGCAGCGCGGCAGGATGCGTCCCCGGCAATCGCGTGCCGTGCCCCTGATCAGCGAGCTGCTCAAGGAAGGGCAGGAGATCCTGGTGCAGATCGCCAAGGAGCCGATCGGCAAGAAGGGCGCGCGCATCACCAGCCACATCGCGTTGCCCGGCCGTTTCCTGGTGTACATGCCGACGGTGAACCACATCGGCGTCTCGCGCAAGATCAGCAGCGAAGAAGAGCGGCAGCGCCTGAAGCGCATCGTCGGCAGCGAGCGCGAGAACGGGCACGGCGGCTTCATCGTGCGCACCGCGGCGGCGAACATCAAGGAAGACGAGCTGCGCACCGACATTCGCTTCCTCAAGCATCTGTGGACCGAGATCCGCGGCCGCGCCGACCACGGCAAGAGTCCCGCGCTGATCTATCACGACCTCAACCTTGTCGAGCGCATCCTCCGCGACCAGGTGACCAGCGACTTCTCGCAGATCTGGGTAGACAACGAAAGCGAGTACGAGCGCGTGGTGCGCTTTGCCTCGCGCTTCCAGCCCAATCTCGTGCGCCGCATTAAGCTCTACACCAAGGACGCGCCGCTCTTCGAACAGTTCGGCATCAATGAGGAGATCAACAAGAGCCTCAAGTCGAAGGTGTGGCTGAAGAGCGGCGGCTACATCGTGATTAACCAGACCGAGGCGCTGGTGGCCATCGACATCAACACCGGCAAGTACGTCGGCAAGACGGCGCGGCTCGAAGACACCATCGTCAAGACCAACATCGATGCCGTGAAGGAGATCGTGCGCCAGGTCCGGCTGCGAGATTTGGGCGGCATCATCGTTGTCGACTTCATCGACATGGATGAGCGCAAGAACCGCCAGAAGGTGATGCAGGCGCTGGAAGAGGCGATGAAGGCCGATCGCGCTCCCTCGAAGATCCTGCAGTTTAACGATTTCGGTTTGGTGGCCATCACGCGCAAGCGCGTCAAGCAGTCGCTGGAGCGCACGCTCGGCACACCGTGTCCTTATTGCGACGCCACCGGCTTTGTGAAGTCGGTGCAGACGGTGTGCAATGAGATCTACGCCGAGATGCGCAAGGTCCGGCGGCACGTGGAGAACAAGGACGTGGTGCTGCGCGTCAATACCGAGGTCGCCAAGGAACTCAAGAGCGCCAATGGAAGGTGGCTGCAGGAAATGGAAGAGCTGCTTCGCCGCCCCGTGCTGGTGAAAAGCGATCCGCAGCTGCATCAGGAGCAGTTCGATTTGAATTATTGAGTAACTCAACCACATCCGCGCTGGGGCCCCGCGTGGCAGTTCGGGTCTGAACTACTAAGCAAGGGCATAGCTGATTACTTAAGTCACGTAAGATCGGCCGCGCTCTGCCAAACTCGCACGAGAAAGCCCGCCAACCCTGGCGGGCTTCTTGTTGAAACGAACTTTGCCGCGAATTCAGGCCCTCTCGGCAGCGCCTCCCTCAGCTTTAACGGTTGCGCAGGCACTCTGAGTACTTGTCTGGCTGCTTGCGCGATACGGCCCTTGGTAATGTTTTCAACGCGCTTGCGGCATCCTTTCTATTACTCCCCCAGAATATTGTGGTGTATGTTCTGGTCAGCTACAAACAATGGCGGACGGAGGCGGTCCACTGCCGGGTATCGGCAGAGGACGCCGAGTCTCATAAGGATATTGCCGGAATTTGAGGTTGACTTGGCGGACATGAACTCTGCTATAACCTGCATCAGCACTCCCCGAGAAGAGCAGAGAAATTCTCGTCGCCGGACAACCTCTGTGCGCTCGGCGGCGATGTGTGCAGGCGCCGCCTTCGGCATTGGAAAGGGCAACGAGTAATGTCGGATTCGCCTGAAGTGATGAACATCCGGCAAGCGTCGGAATATCTGGGAGTGAGCCCGGACACGCTGTACAAGTACCTGTCCGAAAACAAAATCCCGGCCTTCAAGCTGGGAAACCGCTGGAAATTCAAAAAGGCGCTCCTGGACCGCTGGATAGAGAGCAAGAGCAGCGGCGGAGAAGTGGCGCTGAAGAAGAAGCCGCGGGCGGTCCGCACTACAGCGGCAGGGTAAAAGAGGACACTTATGTTTGGTTTCGGATCAAACAAGACCATCGTCGGCCTGGACATCGGGTCCAACAGCATCAAGGCCGTGGAACTGCGGCGCAACCGCGGCGAGGTGATGGTGAGCCACATCGGAGTTGAGCCTCTGGCCAGCGATATCGTGGTCGATTCCATGATCGTCGACAGCGGCAGCGTGGCCGGCAGTATCAGCAAGATCTTTTCGGAAAAGGCCTTCAAGGGCAAGCAGGTCGCCACTTCGGTCAGCGGCCACTCCGTCATTGTCAAGAAGATCTCCATGCAGACCATGGATGAGCCGGAGCTTGGCGAAGCGGTGCGCAACGAAGCCGCGCAATACATTCCCTTCGACATGAACGATGTGAATGTGGACTACCAGGTGTTGAGCGAGACCCTGAGCGGCCCAACCGTCGACGTGCTGCTGGTTGCGGTGAAGAAGGACAAGGTCCTGAACTACACCAACGCACTGCAGCTCTCCGGCCGGCAGCCGGCGATCGTCGACATCGATGCCTTCGCCCTGCAGAACTGCTACGAATACAACTACGAGCCCTCGCCGACCTCCACCGCCGCGCTGCTCAACATTGGCGCCAGTGTGATGAACGTCAACATCGTGCGCGGCTCCGTGCCGCTGTTCACTCGCGATGTGAGCGTGGGCGGCAACCAGTACACCGACTCGCTGCAGAAGGAATTGGACCTGAGCTTCGAAGACGCGGAGGCGTTAAAGCGCGGCCGCAAGGTCGGCACAGTCAGCGAAGAGGCCAAGCAGCCGATCCTGCAGCAGGTCACGGAAATCATCGTTCTCGAGATCCAGAAGACCTTCGACTTCTTCCGCGCGACCGCCAGCGGCGAGCACATTGAAAAGATCTATGTCGCGGGCGGCTCGTCGCAGGTGCCCGGGCTGATCGAGGCGCTGCGCCAGGAGCTGTCGATTCCGGTCGAGCCGCTGAATCCGTTCCTGCGGATCGTGCCGCCGATCGGCGAGGGCGCGGACCTGGTGGAGCGCAACTCGGCGCAGTTGGCGGTGGCCGTTGGCTTGGCCCTGAGGAGCTTTGAAAAATTATGATCCGCATTAATCTGCTGGGCACAACCAAGCCGAAGAAGGGAAAGGGCCGCCGGCGTCTGTTCGTGATGCCGCAGTTGACCACGGACGGCCCGTCTCCGCTGATTACCGGCCTTGCGATCCTGGTGCTGGCCACGGCGTCGATCTACTGGTACCACGCGAAGCTGGAGCAAAAGCACCAGCAGCTTCAGGCCGACATCAAAGAGGCCACCCGGCAAATCACCTCGATGAACCAGGTGAAGCAGGCATATCTGCAGCGGCAGAAAGACTTCGATGTGGTGAAGCGCCGCTTCGACATCATCGACCAGTTGCGTGCGCAGCAGGCCGGCCCGGTCATCATGTTGAACACGGTGACCGACACGGTGAATTCTACCGACGGCGTCTGGCTGCTGACCCTGAAAGACAACGGCGACAATGTTTCATTGGATGGAATCGCGCTGAGTCCCAGGAACGTGGCGGACCTGATGACCAAGCTGCGCCGCACAGGCTTCTTCAAGAACGTCGAGCTGAAGGAGACCGCTCAGCGGGACGACAGGAAGATCGAGACGTTCACTTTCAATGTGATTTGCGAAAAGGCGGCTGCGCCCGACAAACCGGCTGCGCCGTCCGCAAAAGCTGCTACGCAACCTAAGGCATAAGGTCATGATGAGCTTCAAGCAACTGCCGTACATGGCACAAATCGGAATCGTGGCGCTGGTGATCGTACTGCTGTCGGTCGGGGCCTACTTCAGTGCTCTCGCGCCGCTGCAGAAGGCAAACGAGGCGGACGCGCTGACCCTGAAAGCCAAGCAGGCGGAGATTGCGCAGCTGGCGCCGTACAGGGAAAAGCTGGCCGAACTGAATGCGCAGACGGAGTCCCTGAGAGCGCAGATGGAGGCACAGCGCAAGATCGTGCCCGAAGAGAAAGAAGTTCCCAGCCTGATCACCCAGGTGGAGCGCGAATCGGCAGCGGCTGGAGTTGAGGTGCGCCGCTACACCCCGAAGGACATTGCCCGCAAGGAATACTACGTCGAGGTGCCGCTCGAGCTTGACGTCGATGGCCCCTACTACGCGGTGGTGGGCTTCTACGACCGTCTGCAGAAGCTGGAGCGGATCGTAAACGTCAGCAAGCTGACTATGGGCGCATTGAAAGGCGGCGGCAAGGGCGGCATGAGGCGCACCTACGCGTGGTCGCCGAAGGAAACCGTGGGCGCCAATTGTGTTCTGACCACGTTCTACAGCAATCCCAAGGCAGTCGCAGCGCCGCCAGTGGCCGCCAAGGGGAAGAAGGTGAAGCCATGAAGATCGGCACCTGGATC
>WNGF01005125.1_pt1 | contig 16872 bp, 22 predicted proteins | sample 5400641 | NCBI WGS metagenome assembly WNGF01 (sample SAMN13153371, study PRJNA577476) | soil metagenome | isolation source: 80 cm soil or saprolite under grassland replicate 2 | place: USA:California | collected 2016-06-15
GCAGGGAGCGGATCATCTCCACGCGGCCGTCGCCAGCCTTGGGGCACCCGCTGGCCGTTCCGGCCAGCACCGCCCGAGCTGCCGCCTCGGCGTCCACCGGGTCGCTCTTGCCCTGCAGGCGCCGGGTCCTCCGGTCAGGACGGTCCACCTCCACCACGGTGTGGCCCACGGCTCGCAGGTGCCGGGCCAGGGCTGCCCCGTAGCTCCCGGTTCCCTCCACACCGAAGCACCGGACCGGCCCGAACCCCGTGGCCCCGCCCACCAGTTCGCCGAACCCGGCCGGGGTCGTGGCCACGACCGTGCGCCGAGGCTCGACAGGACAACCGCCACGTGGATTGTCCGCGTGGGTGTCGACCCCTACCACCACTCCGTCCCGTTCTGCCACGATGGACCTCGCCATCCGATCCTCCCTTCACTCGAGCGGACGGGTGGCACCAGCCGGCCGGGAGGGCGGACGGTACGGTGATGGGGCGTGTTGGCCGAGCTCCTGACTTGTTTGGATGCTGTGAGCACCCGGGCAACGCGAGCCAGTAGGGTGCGAGGTCGATGGCCGGCTGGCTCCCAGGCTCCTTGCCCACCCGGCGGTGTGGCTCGCTCATAGCGTGCTGGCCGGTCACCGACCGCCGTTGGCGTGGCTCGATAGAGGCGTGAAGCGCTTGCTTGAACTCAGGTTGCCCGCCGCGGTCCCCACCGTCGGAGCCTTGAGGAAGGAGGCGCACGTGATCACGATTGGTGTTGATCCCCACAAGTGCTCGCACACAGCGGTCGCGCTGGATGAGGGCCGAGAGGTGCTCGATGAACTTCGAGTGCCGGCGAACAAGGCCACCCTGACCCGGCTCCAAAGATGGGCCCGCCACTGGCCCGAGCGAACGTGGGCGATCGAGGGCGCGAACGGTCTGGGCCACCTGCTCGCCCAGCAGCTTGTTGCCGAAGGGGATGCCGTGGTCGATGTGCCGGCGACGCTTGCCGCGCGGACCCGCCAGCTTGACCGGGGCCATGGCCGAAAGACCGACGGCATCGATGCGCAGGCCGTGGCCACGGTGGCTCAGTGCCATCACGACCTGCGACGAGTTGTTTCCGAGGACTACTTCGGTGTGCTCAGTCTCCTCTCTGACCGTAGGGACGAGCTGGCCGGAGAGCGCCGGCGGGGATCGGACAGGCCAGCCTCGGGCCGTCATCGCGACGGGTTCCGAGATCCGATCCGGGCGCTCGTCCCCCAACCACGGCGCTAGGCTCGCCCTCCAAACTTTTCCGCGTGGGATGTCGAGGATCGGCAGGCGGCTACGACCTACGGATGAGAGCGCCCACCGTGGGCCGAGGAGGAGGAAGACCGCATGAAGTACCTGATCGCGTTGTTCGGGGACCAGGCCACGATGGTCGAGACGAAGTCCACGGAGTGGATCAAGGACATGATCCGGTTCATGGGCGAGCTCGACCACGAGCTCGCCGACTCGGGCGAGCGCGTCGACAGCGTCGGGCTGGTGGATCCGACCCAGGCGAAGACCGTCCGCTTCGTGCAGGGCGCCCCCGTAGCGACCGACGGGCCGTTCGCCGAGGCGAAGGAGTCCCTCGCCGGCTACTACCTCGTCGACGTCGAGAGCGAGGCCCGGGCGCTGGAGATCGCCTCGAAAATCGTCGGGCACATCCACGAGCCGGTCGAGGTGCGCCAGCTCGCCGACGCACCGCCGGAAGAGTTCACGAGCTGAGCCGAAGGTTCACGACCTGAGGCCAAGAGGATGAGGAAGGAGCACACGATGTCGCAGAAGATCACGCCGTTCCTGTGGTTCGACGACCAGGCCGAGGAGGCCGCGAACCTCTACGTCGACCTGTTCAAAGCGCGTCCCGGGACCCCCGCCGGCCAGTCGAAGGTCACCGACGTCGCCCGCTACGGCGAAGCCGGGCCGGGCGAGCCCGGGAAGGCCATGACCGTGTCGTTCGAGCTCGACGGGCAGGAGTTCACCGGGCTGAACGGCGGCCCCGAGTTCGGGTTCACCGAGGCCGTCTCGTTCCTCGTGCACTGCGGGTCACAGGAGGAGGTCGACTACTTCTGGGACGCGCTGACCGCCGACGGCGGCGAGGAGAGCCAGTGCGGCTGGCTGAAGGATCGCTACGGCCTGTCGTGGCAGATCGTCCCCGACCGGCTGATGGAGCTGCTCGGCGACCCGGACCCCGGTCGCGCCCAGCGAGCGATGCAGGCGATGCTCCAGATGCGGAAGATCGACATCGCGACGCTGGAGCGTGCCGCCGACGACGCCGCGTAGGGAGCGGTCGCTGGACCGACCGAACGCCACCCGCATCGAGGACCTGCTGCGCGAGCTCGCGCCGCAGGTCCTCGGCGCGGTCGTACGGCGTCATCGCCGGTTCGACGCCTGCGAGGACGCCGTCCAGGAAGCGCTGCTCGCGGCTGCCGAGCGCTGGCCGGCGGACGGCGTTCCCGACGACCCGCGATCGTGGCTCGTGACGGTCGCCAACCGCCGGCTGGTCGACGAGGTGCGCAGCGAGACCGCTCGCCGGCACCGCGAGGAGACCGACGCCGTGCTCGACGTCTGGGGTCGGCAGCCGTCCGAGCGCGACGACACCCTCACGCTGCTGTTCCTGTGCTGCCATCCCTCGCTGTCGGCGCAGTCGCAGCTGGCGCTCACGTTGCGAGCCGTCGGCGGGCTGACGACGAAGGAGATCGCGAACGCCTTCCTGGTGCCCGAGGCCACGGTGGCCCAGCGGATCAGCCGGGCGAAACAGTCGATCAAGGGCAGCGGCATCGGGTTCGAGGATCCTCCCGAGGACGAGCGGGCCGAGCGCCTCCGGGTCGTCCTGCACGTCCTGTATCTGCTCTTCAACGAGGGGTACACGACGAGCGCGGGGCCGGCGCTGCACCGGGCCGACCTCACCGCCGAGGCGATCCGGCTGACGCGGATGCTGCTCGGGCTCGTGCCGGGTGAGGCGGAGGTCGCCGGCCTCCTTGCGTTGATGCTGCTGACCGATGCCCGACGAGCGGCACGGACGGATCCCGACGGATCCATCGTGCCGCTGGCCGAGCAGCGCCGGGACCTCTGGAACGCCGCGCAGATCGAGGAGGGGGTCGCGCTGCTCAGCCGCACCCTGGGCTCCGGTCCGGTCGGTCCGTACCAGCTCCAGGCGGCGATCGCTGCGGTCCACGACGAGGCGCCGAGCGCCGAGGAGACCGACTGGGGAGAGATCCTCGCGCTGTACGAGGTGCTCGAGGAGGTGTCGCCCGGCCCCGTCGTCACCCTCAACCGCGCGGTCGCGGTCGCGATGGTGGACGGTCCGAGAGCCGGCCTGGCGCTGCTCGGGACGCTCGACTCGGACCAGCGTCTGGCCCATACACACCGCCTCGAGGCGGTCCGAGGACACCTGCTGGAGATGGCGGGGGAACGGGACGCCGCCCGCGAGTCCTACCTCCGGGCCGCGAGGATGACCGCGAGCCTCCCGGAGCAGCGATACCTCTCGCTCCGTGCCGCCAAGATCGGCTGATTTCGTGCATCCGGGCTCTGGTGACGCCGCGGATGTCGAGAGCCGCGAGGCCGCTCCGACCTATGGATGAACGGCGCCCACAAGGCCCTCATGGACGGAGGAATGTCATGTCAGACGAGACGCAGGCACAGCCACCGGCACCGGACCCCGCCCTCAGGCGCCTGGACCGCTTCGTCGGAACGTGGAGCATGGAGGGCCACCTGATCGGTTCCGACGACATCACCGCCAGGGGCCAGACGACGTTCCGTTGGCTGCCCGGGGGGTTCTTCCTCGAGCAGCGCAATACCCTGAACTTCTTGGGCATGGAGATCGACAGCCTGGAGTTGATCGGCTACGACCCCGAGACCGGGACCTTCCCGTCGAGCGTCTACTCGAACCTCTCCCCGGCGCCGACGAAACGGTGAACGTGCCCTACGACATCGGTGGGCGCCGCCTCTCGTAGGCTGTTGTCCGCCATCGAGATGAACGATCCGAAAGACATCCAAGCGGTCGCAAGATCGATCATCGACTCGAACAAGTACATGACGCTCGCCACGGCCGACAGCGACGGGGTGCCGTGGGCATCGCCCGTCTGGTACGCGCCGGCAGAGTACCGCCAGTTCTTCTGGGTGTCCTCTCCCGAGGCGATGCACTCTCGGAACCTCGCGGTGCGCCCCCGGCTGGCCATCGTGATCTCTGCTCGCACAGGGCCGGCGGTTGGAACGCGCTCTACATGTCGGCGGTCGCCGAGGAGGTCGCCGACGTCGACGAAGTGATCGAGATCTTCTCTCGCAGGGGAGAGGAGCAGGGATTGCGTCGATGGACGCGAGATGACGTGCTCCTGCCCGCGCGCCATCGCCTCTACCGCGCGATCGCCTCCGAGCACTTCGTCCTCGATCCGCAGGACCGTCGACTCTCGGTGACCCTCGCGTAGACCAGTCCCCCGGGCCGATCGACCTCAGTCGGCGAAGGTGCTCGCCAGCGGCCGATCCGGTCGCCAGGTCTGGATCAGGAGGTGTGGCGGCGATCCCTCGAGCTTGATCCGCACGACACGCTCGATGTCGAGCGCGAACAGTGGATGCGCGTCCGGCGGCGTGTCCGTATACCTCGCCCGCTCCTCGGGATCGGTGATCTCGCGCGCCCGCCCGGAGATGCGACCGTCGCCGGCCCAGGACATGTCTTCGCCCTCGGCGATGAACGACCCTGAGTGGACCTCGGTCCTCGGGTCGCGCCGAAGATCCGGTGCCTTCCGCGAGCGAGGCATCATGCCGAACGTCACATCCCCGGCGGTGAACTCGAGCTCGAGGCCGCAGGCGCGGCGAGCCGTCCCGGCGCAGCGTCGCGATCGTCTTGTGTCTGTGTGCGTCGAAGACCTGCTGCACCTCGGCCGCGAAGTGCGGGTCCGAGTCGACGACATCCTCCCAGCGTGCCATCGGATCCTCCGGATGCGCGTGCGTGGTCGGACGGCCAGATGCTATCGACGGAAGCCATGGCACCTCGTGATCCGATCGCCTCGTCGGAGCGAGGGTCGATCAGGCTGGTCGTCCCGCCGAGTGCAGGGGACCGGTTGGGACACTCCCTTCAGCGGTGGGGACACTCCCTTCAGGAGGACCGAGCCGACCCGCGTGAAGGCGACTCCCTCCGAACCGACGGCGTCCACGACGCCCCGGCTCACCAGCACCTGTCCCGGTTCCGTCTGCTCGGCGATCACCCGCCCTTGCCTCGCGAAACATCCCATGCGGGCATGGACTGCATCCTTCTCCCGCTTCAGGGCCTCGGACACCAACTCCGGCGTGGCCCCGCTCCCCCAGTTCGGCCTCCACCTAGTGCCAGTACCAACCGGCATCGCCGGCGCCGTGGATCAACGCGAACGTTGTCATCGTCGGCCTCCTTTCCTGGACATGGATGCCATCGAATGCTTCTACCGACCCGCCGGGGTTACGGGCGGCGCGCCTTCACGATCCAGGCGCGCGAGTCGAACCAGACGCCGTCCTCCCGAACATGAGCGACGAGCGTCTCGCGCAGGCGCTCGAGCACGAGCTCTCTGGCGGTGGGATCGAGGCGATCCAAGATCTCCTTGGCGCAGGCGAACCCACCGACCCACTCGAGCGCGGTGGCAACGTCCCGACCGTAGTAGATGGGCTGGCGCACGTCGGTGAACGTGATGTCGGTGAAGCCGGCAGCGTCCAGGACCCGCCGGACCGTCGCCGGATCGGCGAGCGAGAACGGGTCGAGTCCCTCTGAGGCCGGAACCGGCGATCCAACCGTGGCCGCAAGAGCGCTTTCGATCGACACGGACCACTCGTTTCGTTCGTGTCCTTGCCACACCATCATCAGCAGGCGCCCGGCACGGCGTAGCCCCCTTCCGATGTTGGTGAATGCGGCGACGGGATCGCGGAAGAACATCGTGCCGAACCTGCTGATGGCCAGATCGAATCGCTCAGGCGGGAACCGGTGGTCCTGTGCGTCGGCCTGTTCGAACGCGATGTTGCGGAGCCCCTCGCCCTCGGCGAGCGCGTTGGCCCGCTCGATCATCTCCTTCGAGATGTCGACGCCGAGCGCCCACCCGTCGCTGGCAAGGCGGGCCGCATCACGGGTGGTCTGCCCCGCTCCGCAGCCGATGTCCAGCACCCGCTCCTCGGGACCGATCTCGTAGGCACGCCGCAGCGCGTCGTTGTGCAGGCGAAGCTCGGCGTCATAGTCGACGTGTTCCATGTCGCGGTCGCTCATGTGCTCTGCCCCTCGGCAGTTGAGCATCGAACTGGCAACCTCTCAAATGCTGGGGGATGTTGTCATGGAACCGACAACTCAGGAGACGCCAACAACGGTTCCGAGGCGGCTTCATCGCAACGAACTCGAAACCGCCGCGCGGACCACTGCGGGGCACGTTCCTCGAGGCGGCCGCCGAACAGCCCGACGCGGCTGCTTGATTCGGCCCTCGCAAAGGAGGACGGAACGACCGCACCAGATGTGATCGCCGGCAATGAATCAGCGCTCGAGGGCCGATAGATCGAGCCCACTGAGCCGGTCTGGATCAGCCAGGACGTCGATCTCAACGACCTTGCCGCCCGCGATCGTGAAGCCGAGCACGGAGAACAGACGCCCGTCCGGACGGCGCGCCACAAGGCCGATGTTGCCGTTCACGAGGACCACCTGACTGGACGACGCGAGGTTCGAGAACGTCGCCGCTTGTGCCACGATCGCCTGAGCCCCACGCACCAGGCGCGACATGCCCTTGTTCGCTCCGCCATCAGCCCGCAGCACGATCGCCGGATCCAGGACGGCGACCAGCGCCTCGAAGTCGCCGTCCCGGACGGCCGCGAGGAACGCCTCGACGACGCGGCGCTGTGTCCGCAGGTCCGCGTCCGAGGTCGGCGCCTGGCCCTGGACCCGTCGGCGCGCGCGACTTGCCAGCTGGCGCGTTGCGACGACCGAGCGATCCACGATGGGCGCGATCTCCTCGAAGGTCATCGCAAACACATCGTGGAGCACGAACGCCAGTCGTTCCGCCGGCTCCAGTTTCTCGAGAACGACGAGCAGCGCCAGACCGACCGAGTCGGCGAGCATGGCGTCCGCCTCGGGCCCTTCGTCCCCGCGACCGATCGCGCGGGCGATGATCGGATCTGGCACGTGCACGTCCAATGGATCCTCCCGGCGCGACGCTCGCGTGCGCAGCATGTCCAGGCACACGCGCGCCACGACCGTCGTGAGCCATCCCCGCAGGTTGTCGATGTCCCTGACATCCGTGCGGCTCAATCGGATCCAGGCTTCCTGGACGGCGTCCTCGGCCTCGCTGACCGATCCGAGCATGCGATACGCGGCCGCCCGCATGTGCGGTCGGTGCTCCTCGAATTGCTCGGCGAGCCGCTCAGGTGTGGCCATCACGTACCTTCCCGTCGCGGTCCGTCATCGTACTGACGCACGAGACGTTGCAGTTGTGACAGGAGCAGGCAGTCATGGCGTGGCGACCTGCCGTCCAGCGGCTCCTCGCGGCGGAAGCCGCAGGCGCGCGGCAGGTCCCGCAAGCGGGCCGATGCCGCTCCGGTCACACTTCTCGGTTGAGCTCCGTCATAGCACTAACGGGCCGAGCCGTGCCGATGTGACGGCGGCCGAGGCTCAGCGAGCGAAGGAGGGCAGCGTGCCGGTGCAGGTGATCACGATCATGTATCCAGGAGCTCCGCTGAGTCGTCCCGAGGAGGTGCTTCGCAATGGTTGAGAGGAAACCTGCAAGGACGGCCACACAGAAGTCCGCCACGCGTACCACCGCGGCCGGCAAGACTTCCCGGGGATTCACGGACGAGGAACGAGCCGCGATGAAGGCTCGCGCCGCAGAGCTGAAGGCAGAAGAGCGCGCGAGCAAGAACAGAGCGGAGGGGGAACGCGACGTGCTCGCGGCGATCGCCGCGATGAAGGAACCGGATCGCGTTATGGCCAAGCGACTCCATGCGATCATCGAAGCAACCGCGCCGAACCTCTGGCCGAAAACCTGGTACGGGATGCCCGCGTATGCCAAGGACGGCAAGGTCGTCTGCTTCTTCAAGAGCGCCGGGAAGTTCAACTCGAGGTACGCGACGTTCGGCTTCGAAGAAGCAGCGAACCTCGACGAAGGCGCCATGTGGCCGACTTCCTACGCGCTGAAGGAGTTGAGCGCCGCCGACGAGGCGAGGATCGGCCTGCTCGTGAAGAAGGCGGCGAGCTGAGGACACCTCCTCCCTCGAGTCCGCACCCATCGTGGGTACACGCTCTCGTCCGATGACGGCTCGCCCGGTCCGCGGATCGGCCTGCTTCTCCACGCCGCCACGCTCCACAGCGTGCTCACGCCGGAGTGCAAGGCCGGGGCGTACGTCTAGCGGACCAACACCCCCGAGCAGCGGCCCGTGGAGCGACGCTCGATGAGCGCGTTCCCGGAGAGCCACGTCGCTCTCCTCGACCGCCCCTTGCCCGCCGTACTCACGACGGAGATGCCGGACGGCCGGTTCCAGTCGACCGTCGTGTGGTTCAACCGCGACGGCGGTCACATCCTCTTGAACACGATGCGCGAGTTCCAGAAGGCGCGGAACCTGCACGCGCGGCCACGGGCCACGCTCCTGGTCGTTGAGCCCGAGGGCGACGAGCGCTGGATCGAGGTGCGCGGCTCGGTTCTGCTGGAGGACGACGGAGCGCTCGAGCACCTCGATGAGCTCACTCGCCTCTACATGGGCGCTGGTCCGTACTTCGGGCGTGCCGTTCCCGCCGAGTTGGCCCTGGTCGAGGACCCGTGCGGGTCCGGCTCGTCCCGACCGCGGTCGCCACCGGGCCGAAGCTCTTCCCCGGCGGCCGACGGACGGTCGATCCTGTGCCCGAGCGGTGGAACCGGATTCGGCCGTGCGAGGGCGAGCCACAGATCCCCGACGACCATCGCGATCTGCTGGAGCGTCCGATCACGGCGGCCTTCAGCTCTCGCCTGCCGAGCGGCGCGGCGCAGACGCAGCCGGTCTGGTGCGAACCCGATGGCAACGACGTTCTGGTCAACACGACCCGCGAACGCCGGCGCGGTCGCAACCTGGAGGCCGATCCCCGCGCGACCCTGCTGGTCGTCGACCCCGAGAGCAGCGTCCGATGGATCGAGATCCGCGCCGACGTGGACCTCGTCGGTGACGGCGCGGAGGAGCAGAACGACCGCCTCATCGGTACACCGGGCACGATCGGTTCTACGGACCCGTCTACCCGGTCGCGCAGCGAGTGTGCGAGACACGGGTGATCGTTCGGCTCCATCCCCGCCGGATCACCTGCGACGCGATCCACGGATGAGGAGGCTCGCAGCGGCGGGACAGCCGCCCGTGCCAAGAGGGACATGCAGGCGGCGGCGAACCTCTTCGTCCGGGCCGTGGACCTGGTTCCCGGAAATCCCCGGCGGCCCACCCTCCTCCTGACGCGATCGAACGAACTGACGCGAATTCGCCGTCACGGGGCCGTGTCTCCACCCGCTTGGCGTGGAGACACCCCCAATCCGAGGATGGTGCCCGTCCAGGCCAAGGGCGCCGGCGCATCGAGCGAGACTTGAGAACTCCCGACTCGCCCGCTGGCGTGGATCGTGAGACCGACAGAAGGGTGCTTGTAGCACACTCGCTCGGTGACCCCGTTATGGACTCATCGGTTCCACGCGAGCGGTCGGCGGGTGTGCGACTCTGCCATCCCCCTCACCGACGATGTGCCTTCACGATCCAGGCGCACGAGTCGAACCAGACGCCGCTTCCGCTGGCGTGCGCTACGAGAGCCTCTCGCAGGCGCCTGAGCGCTCGGTCCGCCGATGCCGTGCCCCGCCCGCAAGCGCCTCCCTCGTGCACGTGAAGCCGCGGATCCACTCGAGCGCCGCCGCGACGTTTCGACCGTAGTGGATGGGCCTTTGGACGTCGGTGAAGGTGACGTCCGTGAAGCCCGCCGCATGCAGGATCCGCTCGGCCTTCGCCGGATCGGCCAGCGAGAACGGATCGAGTGCCTCCGAGGCCGGAGCGTCTCTGGGGTTCCCCAAGGCTTCCTCGATCGCCAGGGACCACTCGTTCTGCTCGTGTCCCTGCCAGACCATCATCACCAGTCGGCCAGCGGGTTGTAGGGCCCGTCCGATGTTGGCGAAGGCGACAACTGGGTCAAGGAAGAACATCGTCCCGAACCTGCTGATGGCGAGTTCGAAACGCTCCGAGGGGAAGGGGTGGGCCTGCGCGTCGGCGCGCTCGAACGTGACGTTGCGGATCCCCTCCGCCCGAGCGAGCTCGCGGGCGCGGGCAATCGCCTCCGCGGACAGGTCGACGCCCAGCGCGCTGCCCTGGGCGGCCATGCGTGCCGCCTCACGGGTCGTCTGCCCGGCTCCGCATCCGATTTCGAGGACGTGGTCGTGGCGTTCGATGCCGTAGGCGCGGCGCAACACCTCGTTGGGCAGCCGCAATTCAGCGTCGTAGTCCATGGGAGCCGTGCCTGAGTCCGGTCCCGAGTGCTCATCGTCCATCACAATGCCGTTTCGCATCAGCCAGGGTCGCGACCTGCCCGGCGGCGCGTGATTCAGGACTGGCCGAAGTGCCATCGCGTCGGACCGAACGACACTCCGACCGGCAGGCCGAAGGCAGTCCTCGGGGTCACCTCGTACACATCGTAGGGAGGTGGACCTGCCGTCGGCGCGCCCTCCGTGTCGTGAAAGGCGCCATCACGAACGATGACGTGCCAATCGTAGATCGTCGCGTACCTCTCGGCGACACGCCGAAGGGTTTCGTCGTCGCGGGTCTTCCGGGCCGAGCCCTCGATCACCAGATCCAGTGGTTCCTGCTCGACGGCGACGACGCAGTGGGAGTTGAGCACGAGATTCCTGGCCTTCCGCGTGCCTTGACCCGCTGCGAAGAACAGCATCCCGTTCAGCCAGACGGCCAGGATGGGCATCACATGGGGCCGCCCGTCGGGGCGCACCGTCGCAAGCCAGTAGGTCGCCGGGGCCGTCTCCACGATCTGGCGCGCCGTTTCCCACGGGCCGGAACTTGCCGGTCCGAACCAGGACCCCTCCCCCGCGGCCGAGTCTTCGCCGAGCATCGGGTGCGCGGATACGGGTTCTCCCGTCAATGCACGTCACCTCCACTCATCCGCATGGATCGCCCGGTTCTCAACTGCGCTCCATGTTCGGCGCAGGCACGAACTGACCCCTCATCCCGCCGGGCCTTCTCGGATCACACCGCGAACCTCGTCCAGCGAGACCCCCGGTTCCAACGCAGTCATCCACCAGGTGGCGCCGGCCTCCGCGTATGGGGCGACATCGCTGCCGGGGGACAGCTCCACGGCGATGTCGTAGGGCGCCGTGGTGTCGCCGCGAAGCTCGCGCACGGCCGCGACCGCCCGCGCGAACTCATCCACGTTCTCGAGGCCCACCGGGAAGAAGCCGTCGTACCGGGCGGCGCGGCGCAGCGGCTTGTTGTTTCCCGGGAACGCCGCGGCCCACACCGGTACCCGCGGCCGTTGCGCCGGCCGAGGCAGGAACTGCACGTCATCGACGAGGTAGTGCGTGCCGCGATGGGTGACGGGCTCGCCGGACCAGGCTGCCACGAGGATCTCGACGGCTTCGTCGAGCATCTCGCCGCGCACCCGGTCATCGAGCTCCTCTCCGGTCTTTGAGAACTCCGCGGCGAACCGATCCCCGCCCAGACCGACGCCGAGGATTAGCCGGCCGCCGCTGAGCACGTCCAGACTCGCGGTTTCCCTGGCGACCTTGGTGGGGCGGCGGCGCGCAAGGGGGGTGACCATGGGGCCCAGCCTCACCTGTTCGGTGGCAGCGGCGATCGCCGCCAGCGTGATCCACGGGTCGGCCACCTGCCGAACCGGCTCACGCCAGCGGAGCTGATCCCACACGAACACCCCGTGCCAACCCCGCTCCTCCGCCTCGGCGGCCAGGCGAGCGACGGCGCCCGGGTCGGCAAGCTCCTCGAACAGCGGCAACCACAGTCCCGAGCGCATGGCGTCAGCCGGAGATTACGCCCGCCTCGGCGGCGAATCCCTCGAGGCGCTCGGCCAGCTCCTTCGGACGGCTGAGCGCCGGGGCGTGCCCGCCGTCGATCTCGTCGGGCGTGATGCCCAGGCGCTCCCGAGCCACGCGGCGGAGGTAGGCGGGGGGAAACAGGCGGTCCTCGCGGCAGAGCAGCACCCGCGTGGGAATCTCGGGCCACGCCGCAAGGGGCGACGGCTCCCCCTCCCGGGCCTCGGACTGCTCACGTCCCCGCTTCAGGGCCTCGGCCGCCAGCTCCGGCGGAACGTCCTGATAGAACAGGGCGATCGGATCGTCGTAGCTCTCCCGCACCTCCTCGCCGTATCTCGTGTTGACCCAGTAGTCGGCGGGCGCCTCCCCCGGAGCCGGGATCATCGGTGCAACCAGCACGAGCAGCTTCACGGGCACCCGATCACACACGATCGGGCCCGTGAAGCCGCCGGATGACTGGGCCACCACGACGAGGTCGGTCCGATCGCCGATCGCCTGCACCACGGCATCGGCGTACTCGGAGAGCCCGGCCGAGTCGTCGTCGCACGGAAGATCTGGGGCCACGGTGTCGTGGCCTCGTGAGCGCAGCTCTGCCTCCACCAGGTGCCAATACCACCCGCCGTCGCCCGCGCCGTGGATCAGGACGAATGTGGCCACGTACGAGCCTCCTTGCGCTCCTCAGTTCCGCCGGCGTGTGGCCTGGCCATCGAACCGCAGGAACGTCCTATCCGTTCTCGCAGTCGGTCCCGTGCGGGACCGTCACCGGCTTCGATCGACCCTACGGCAGCGTGTTCCCGTACGGCTTGGATCTGCTTGTCCGATTCCCGTCGGCGACCGCTCTGGCCCCGCGGAATCGCCGCCGCAGCTCGGCGGGGGGCTGGCCAATGGCTCGCCTCAGCACCCGAACGAGATGGCTGTGATCGGCGAAGCCAAGCTCCGCGGCCAGGTCGGCCAGCTTCTCCTCCCCGGCGGCCACTCGGTCGATGACAGCCGTCGCCCGAACCTGGTTGCGGTACCGCGTCAGGGTCGTTCCTGTCATGCGGTGAAACACGCGGCTCAGGTGGAACGGCGTGCACCCGAGATCTGCGGCCAGCGCCCCGAGATCGAAGGAGGCTGGATCAGCGGCGATGGCCTCACGCGCGAGGTTGACGAGCCGGACGTGGGCCGCTCGCGTCCCAGGACGGCGAGCCGTCAGGCGGCCGGGCGCAGCACGCTCGACGAGGAGACCGATCAGATCGGTCAGCCGCGCGTCGAGCTCCTGCTGGTCGATCCCCACGCGGAGGTTGGCGACGAGGCCCATATGTTGGAGCTGGACCTCGGGGCCGATGGGGATCAGAACGTCCGGCAGTGTCACGTCGCCCGCATAGCGAACCATCGCGTCGTCAGAGAGCAGGACAACCTTCGTGACGCCACCCGCGTCGCGCGGGTGGCTGATCTGCTGCTCGAAGCCCGGCTGCTCGAAGTAGGCCGTCGTGGGATCGACGAGGAACTCTGCGCGCGGGGTCGTGCGGACGAACATGCCGCGACGAACCAGGCACAGCCCGAACTGACTGAAGCGCTCCTTCATCCGCGCGCCGGCCTCCCAGTGGCACGCCACCTCGTGCACGGCGACGCCGCGGGCCGATGCGAGAGTCGTGTATGTCGAGCCGGGAAGGGCGGGATCAGCGTCGAGAGCGGCCGGCGATCTGGCCCCGTCGGGCCGCCGTCCGCTCAGCGACCAGCGCACCGAGTGGCTGCCTACCCCCACGGATCCATTTCGGCTGAAAGCGGCCATCTGAACGATCCTGGAGGTTCGCCGACGTGGATCAGTTCGTCGAACAGCATGATCGCGACGATAACCGAGTCGCCCGGCGGCCGCCTACTGAACCGCGGAGGCTTGGGACGCTAGGGCGCGTCGGCCGCCCGCTGGAGCTCGGCGACATCAATCTTGCCCATCTTGAGCATCGCCTCCATGGCGCGGCGCGCACGCTCCGGATCGGGATCTCCAACCAGCTCGTTCAGCTGGCGCGGCACGATCTGCCACGACAGCCCGAATCGGTCTTTGAGCCATCCGCACGGGCCCGGCTCGCCTCCGTTCGCCGTGAGCGCATCCCACAGCCGGTCGACCTCGTCCGGGTCCTCGCACTCGATGACGAACGAAACCGCCTCGTTGAAGCTGAAATCCGGTCCGCCGTTGAGGCCCTGGAAGTGCTGGCCATTGAGCGTGAAGTCGACCGTCAGGACCATCCCGGCCGGTCCGCTGGGCGTGTCGGCGGGGGAGCGCCAGACCTTGTCGACGCTGCTGTCGGGCAGCAGGCTTGTGTAGAACTTGGCCGCCTCCTCAGCCTTGCCGTCGAACCAGAGGCAGGGAAAGGGGTTGCGCATCTTGTCCTCCTGCGAGAGCGCCGCTATGCGATTACCTCATCACAGGGTAAGACAGCACGGACGCTCCGGACTCATCGATGCCAGCGGGGGCAACCGTGTCTGCTTCCGGCACGATTCCGGCTGCGGCCCCGCCGGTGAGACGATCGCGGGACCTTCGGCCCTCCGGGCGAGGCGGAGGCTCTCGCTACGTTCCACAGCCGGAGGTGATCCGTAACGCTGCGCCTGCGTCCTGCGGGGCTCGCCACCGGAGCCAGGGCATTGCGGCTGTCCCGGCGCTGCCTGTGGTGGTTGGCGGCGGCGCCGCTCGTGGGCTTCGCGCTCGCCGGGCGGGTCTTCCACCTCGGGGCCGATGGCGACTGGGAGCTGTGGAAGGCCGCCCTTCTCGGAGGCCTGCTCTGATGATCCCGTTCGCGGTCGGCGCCGCCCTCGGGGTGCGGGCGGTCCGCGACGGGTTCCGCGGCGGATGGGTCGGCCTCGTCGCCAATACCGTCCTGGGAGCGCTGGCGATCGGCATGCCGATGGCGGAGTCGTTCACCGGATGACCGATCAGGTCGTCGAGTTCATCCAGACGAACACGTCCGTCCTCTCCGCTCGTGACGGCTCCCGGTTCCGGCCCGCCAGCGACCGCGCAAAGGTGGTTGTAGTGCTCCGCCTCCCTCTGATCCCGTATCTATCCCGCAAGACATCGAAAACCGAGAGGTAGCAACGCGAATCGACTAGGAACTGAATCCACAGGTCAGCGTCCATCTTCCACTCTCCGCCGCAGGTCACAAATCGGCCCGGCTCACGCTCTCAAGGTGGAGACACGGGTTCAAATCCCGTTGGGACTAGGAAAGGAGAACCCCACGTCAGACGCCGGTAGGTGGACCTGAATCACAGGATCAAGGTCCGGCACCACGGTGGATCAACCGCAGGCATGGAGGAGTGCGTCCAGCCAGGTTGCCTGGTCGTCGAGTGGCGCGAGCGACAGGCGTTTCTCCGGGACGAAGAACGGGCCAAACTGGTCAAGACTGCTTCTCGAGAGGACTCGGGCCCTGTAAGGAGGGAAGCAGTCGAGTGGATCCTCGGGTCGACTGGTGAGGCAGACGCGGAGGGGCTCGGTCGGGACGGTGTGCTGGTAGCAGACGTCGAAGCGGTACGCCGCGTTGCCGCGCGCGCAGGGATCACCGAACCTGTCGAAGACCTTCATCCCCTTGCCTTCGTGGATCGCCACGGGTGCCTGCACTTGCCGTACGCCGCCGCCGAGAAGCTCGCCCGCAACTTCGCGGCCGTAGAGCCGCAGACCGTTCTCCTCCACGTCGAAGGCTTGGAGAAGGAGCTACGAGCCGAGGGCTACCTGCCCGGCCGCCACCACGCCCACGATCTTCTCCGTCGCTGGCGACCGTCGATGGCATTGGCTAGGCAGTGGGCAGGGTTCGAGAAGGAAGCCGAGGAGCTGCGCGGGGAGATCGAACGCCTCCAGTCGATCTGCCGCACAGCGGTCGAGGCCCTGAGGAGGGTTGGGTCCGAGACCGAGGCGCAAACGGTGGAAAGGGCGCTCCCAGTGCGCGTGAGCGCTTCCCAAATGTCGAGCCCGCCCCGGCAGTCGAAGGAAGACAACCACGTAGGCAGTGCGAGCTGTGAAACAGTCGACGGAGAACGCCAGGGCCACCCCGAAGGTGCTTGAGCCTCTGCTCACGCCAGAGGATGTGGCGAAGTTGCTCTCGTGCAGCCGCAAGGTCGTCTACGTCTGGGCTGAGCGTGGGCTCCTCCCCCACGTCAAGCTCGGACGGCTCGTGAGGTTTCGTGCCGCGGACGTGCAGGGGTTCATCCGCGCCCACTGGCGGGGGACTCCGGATCTGTTTTCATCTCGACGCCCGACGGCTATCGGTTAGGGAGCACCCCAGTCCTCGCAGGTCGGAACCGGGGCGCTGGCCTCCGGAGCGATCGGCGTGGGCCGACGACCGGGAGAACTCCTCCAGCTGAACCCCAACGACAACCAGGGGATCCGCTATCTACTTCTGGCCTGCTTCCTCGTCCTCGAGCGAAACGACGAGGTCGAGGAGCTGCCGGAGCCCCCCGAAGACACGCAGGACATCACGGCCTCCTGGGCCTAATCTCCCGTTGCTTCTGGCGACTTGGGCGGGGCGGGGCCGGCATGCAGCCGACGACTTGCTGACCAAGGCGCTCAAGGACAACCGATTCCTCTCTGACCACCTCCTCGGCCGGAAGCAAGCGCCCCCGACCACTCGGATTCGGCGACGAGTCGGAGGTGCTCGCCTACGCGGACGAGCAGCTACAGGCCTGGCTGTCGCGCCCGCGGCCCTCGGTTGGCTCCGCTCAGCGCTGGCCCAGCGGTCGTAGAGCCGGGAGAGTCCAGCGCACCAGTGCGCGTATCAGTCCCTGTATCAGTCAATTCATGGAAACCCAAGGTGGGCAGGGAACTCCGTGGACGTATGTGGAGGCGCGGACCGATAGCCCGACCTGCGGGAACGCAGTTTCCAAGCGCTGACCTGCAGTTTCACGCGAGCAGTTGAATCGCCTTCTAAGCAGCGGGTCGCAGGTTCGAA
>WNGF01005127.1_pt1 | contig 16868 bp, 21 predicted proteins | sample 5400641 | NCBI WGS metagenome assembly WNGF01 (sample SAMN13153371, study PRJNA577476) | soil metagenome | isolation source: 80 cm soil or saprolite under grassland replicate 2 | place: USA:California | collected 2016-06-15
CGATCTCGACGCCTTCGGTCGGGAGCGCAGGTGCGACGGGCGGCGCCGGAGCTGTCGAGGCAGCGGCGCGCTCAACGTCCTCCGCTACGACTCGACCTTCAGGACCGGTCCCGGCCACCGCGCTCAACTCGATCCCGCGCTCCCGCGCGATCCGACGTGCGAGCGGCGACGCCTTGATCCGCCCGTCGCCTGACAGCTCTCTGATCTCTGTTACCTGCTCGCTCGGCTCCGCCGAGGCGCGGCGCCCGCGCTCGCGTTCTTGTTCACGCGCGCGCGCGTGAGCGCCCTCCTCCTGCTCGTCCTCGCTGACCGCGCCTGCGGCCTCCCCCGAGGGCTCCTCGGGCTCCGCCTCGACCTTCTCGCCCTCCTCGCCGATCACGGCGATCGTCTTGCCGACCTCAACCTCGCCTTCGGTGACGGCGATCTTGAGCAGGACACCCGACGCGTCGGCCTCGACCTCCTGCGTGACCTTGTCGGTGTCGAGCTCGTAGAGCGGCTCGCCCTTCTCGACTTTCTCGCCCTCGGACTTGAGCCACTTGACGATCGTCCCCGACTCCATCCCCTGGCCGAGGCGAGGCAGCTTGATCTCAGTTGCCATGTGACGCTCCTGGTCGCATTGCCAGCCCGGATGATGCGGCTGGGAGCGTCACGATCTCCGTCCTACTGTGCGGTAGATCGCCTCGAGCACGTCGGCGGAGTGCGGCACGCACCACTCCTCCATCACGGGCGCGAACGGCAGCGGCGTGAACTTGGCGCCGACGCGCTCGATCGGCGCGTCGAGCCAGTCGAAGGCGCCGTACTGGATCACTGCCGCCACCTCGGCGCCGAAACCCATGCGCGTGATCGCCTCGTGCGCGACGACGCAGCGGTTCGTCTTCTTCACCGAGGAGATCAGGGCGTCCTCGTCGAGGGGTTGCAGCGTGCGGGGATCCACCACCTCGACCGACACGCCCTCCTGCTCGGCTTCCTGCGCCGCGGCCAGCGCCTCGTGGACGAGCCGGCCGGTGGCGATCACGGTCACGTCTTGCCCCTCGCGGTGCATGCGCGCTTCGCCGAGCGCGATCGGCTCCAGCTCCTCCGGCACCTCTTCCTTGATCCCGTACAGCGTGCGGTGCTCGAAGAAGACGACGGGGTTGTCGTCGTAGATCGCAGACCAAAGCAGGCCGCGGACGTCCGTCGGAGTGGACGCGAAGACGACCTTCAGACCCGGAATGTGGACGAACCAGGCCTCGAGCTGCTGGGCGTGCTGGGCACCCGGCGACCAGCCCGCGCCGCCCTGCGTCCGGAAGGTGACCGGCACCGTAAGTTGTCCGCCCGACATGTAGCGGTGCTTCGCCGCCTGGTTGACGATCTGCTCAGTGGCGAGCGTGAGGAAGTCCTCGTACATGATCTCGGCGACGGGGCGCATCCCCTGCATCGCGGCGCCGATCGCGGCGCCGGCGAGCGCCATCTCAGAGATCGGGGTGTTGCGCACGCGCTCGGGGCCGAACTCGTCGAGCATCCCCTGCGTGACGCCCATCGAGCCGCCCATCTCGGCGATGTCTTCGCCGAGGATGAACACGTCGTCGTCCTGACGCATCGCGCGCGAGAGCGCATCGCGCACGGCCTCGCGGTAGGAGAGCTCAGGCATAGACGTTGGGGAAAGTACACCGGTGTGTAGCTGCGCTACGCATAGACGTTCTTCAAGGCGTCCTCTGGCTTGGGGTCGGTGCCGTTCTTGGCGAACTCAACCGAGGCCTCGACAACCTCTTGGACCTCCGCGTCCATTTCCTCGAACTCCTCGTCGGAGAGCTCGAGCTTCTCGCGTAGCTGCGTCAGCGGATCATGGTGCTCGCGGACGTCGTGCTGCTCTTCCTTCGTGCGATAGACCTGTGGATCCCCGATGTAATGGCCGACAAGCCGGTAGGTGTCGCAGTGGAGAAGCACGGGCCCCTTGCCGGAGCGCGCATGCTCGAGCGCCTTTTTCGTGGCCTTGTAAACGGCCGCGACATCCTGCCCGTCAACCTTGACCGCCGTCATCCCGTATGCCTCAGCGCGCTTCGAGAGGTCGCGAATTGGCGAGTGCTTGGACTCCGGCGTCGACTCGGCCCACTTGTTGTCCTCGAGCACGAAGACGGCAGGAACCTTCCAGAGCTGCGCCATGTTCAGCGCCTCGTGAAACGTGCCGATGTTCGTCGCGCCGTCGCCGAAGAAGGCAACTGCGACGCGCGGCTCGCCGCGAAGCTGGAACGCAAGCGCCGCGCCGGTGATCGCGGGCAGTCCCCCGCCTACGACCGCGTTTGCGCCGAGGTTCCCGCGCTCGACGTCGTAGAGGTGCATCGAGCCGCCGTACCCGTGCGAGCAGCCTTCGAGCTTGCCGTAGAGCTCCGCCATCACCTCGTTTGGCGTGGTTCCCTTCGCCAGTGTGTGCCCGTGCGCCCGATGAGTAGAGGCGATGACGTCCCCCTCCTCCAACGCGCGACAGACGCCGACTGCGACCGCTTCCTGGCCGATGGCCACATGCAGGAACCCGGGCAGTTCGCCCGCCCTGAACCGCTCCTCCACTTTCTCCTCGAAGCGGCGGATGAGCAGCATCTCGCGGAAGAACTCACGCAGGTCATCTTTCGAGAGTGCCCCTTTCTGCTCCACCTTCGCCACGACGGTGAGTTTATGCTCCGGCCCTTGCGACTCGTCGATCAGTTCAACGAGATCGAGGGTGAGCTCCCCGACGACTGGGCTGACGCCAGGCTGCTGCTCACGGTCGCGGACGACGCGCGCTGCGACCGCGCCGCCGCGCTACTCGGACCCGCGAACCCTGGGCGGCTCGGGAAGAAGATTCGGTTCGGGGCGTCGCGCCGTGGCGGCGGGCTCTCTGCGGAGGCGGTGCGGAGACTGCTCAGGCGGCTCGACCAGGAGGGCATCGCCGGAGAACTGGAGCTGATCGGCGCCCAGAAGGCGACCCCGCGGGGGCGCCGGGAACGAGAGACCCTTCGCGGTCAGTGGGAGCGTGCCCTCGCCGCCCTGCCACCCGACTGGAGCGACGTCTACGCGGAGGTGCGGCTCGACTCGACCGACTACCTGGAGCGGACGGCGCTGCTCCTCGCCCCCGTCAACCCGGCGCGTTACGGCGGCGCGACCGGATTCCGCTTCCGCTGCGCCCGCAACTTCGGCTACGGCGTGGCGCCGGAGATGGCCGCACGCTGTTTCGAGCGTTGCGACAAGGAGGGGATCACCGGCGAGATCGAGATCCTGCGCGTGCTGTCCGACACGTATCCCGTCGCGACGCAGGGCCCGGTCTGGCTCGTCGGCGGCCGCTCGGTATGAACGTCGCTCGCCTTCGGCTCGCTCCCGTGGGCGAAACCATGTTTCCCCCACGAGCCCCCTTCTTTAGGGCACGCCTCAGCCCACGCGCCGTTGAGATCGCCGCGTGGGCTGAGGAGGAAGACAGGGGAAACCTCCCGGTTTCCCCTTTTGCCCCTTCCCTCGTTCATCGACCGGAGATCGGCCGATGAACGGCAACCGCGATCCCGTCTCCTGGTTCATGATCGAGGCGGGCTGGAAGGTGGTCGACGCCGACGGCAAGGAGATCGGCTCCGTCGACGAGGTCGTGGGCGACTCGTCCGACGACATCTTCAACGGGCTCTCGGTGTCGACGAGCATACTGGGCAAGCCCCGCTACGTCGCGTCGGAGCAGGTCGACACGATCACCGAGGGCTGCGTCCGGCTCAAGCTCTCCAAAGAGCAGGTGGGGCGGCTCGGCGAATTCGAAGAGCCGGCGACGACCGCGGAGATCTCGCCGGAGGAGGCGGGCGCATTCACGCGTGCCGAAGCCGCCGTTGAGGCTCCGATCCACCGACAAGAAGAGCGTCTGAGCTTCCTCACGCGTCTCTGGCACGCATTGAGACGCACCTTCGGCCGCTAGGCCAGCGCGCCGCTGAGCTCACGTGCGAGCGCGCGGGCGTCGCGCTCGGACGGCGCCACGACCAGCACCGTGTCGTCGCCGGCAAGCGTCCCGATTATGCGCTCGTGGCCCAGCTGGTCGAGCGCACGCGCGATCGCGGGGGCGGAGCCGAGCTCCGACAGCACGACGACGATGTTTCCGGCCGGCGTCACCTTCCGGCCGAACTGTCCGACGATCGTGTTGAGGAGCTCGGTCGGGTCGGTCCTGCGAGCGACGTGCGGGAGCACGTAGCGGGGCCGGCCGAACGGATCGTGCGTCTTCTCGAGCCCCAGCTCACGGATGTCGCGCGAGACCGTCGCCTGCGTCACGACGCAGCCGGCATCGGCCAGCGCGTCGAGCAGCTCGAATTGTGTGCCCACGCGTTTGCGCGACACGACGCTCTCGATCAGGCGATGGCGCTCCGCCTTTGGCAACTGCATAGGACCAGCATACGTATGCAGGTTTGCCTCGTTCGGTTGCGGGACAAGACCGAGCCATGCTGCGCAAGTTGCTGTGGTCCGCTCTCTACGGCGCAGTCGGCGCAGTTGCGACGATCGCCTCCCGCCGCACCGCCTCCCGCATCTGGCGTACGCTCACCGGCGAGGAGCCTCCGACGAAGAAATGACGACGGCGGATCACAAAGTCGAGCGGGCGGCGGACAAGCTCCAGGCGCTCGCCAACCGCATGGCGGCCGAAGGCGGGCTCAAATCGAAGCTCGCGGAGCCGCTGGCGGAGGACGCCGACCTGATCCGGAAGATGAAGCCGAGCTTGATCAAGGCGCGCGCGAGGGGGCAGGCGCCGACGAACCAGAAGCCGGGGCAGACGACGGTCGCGCCCTCGAGCCCGCAGCTCGGCGCCCGGCCGAAGCCGAGAAAGAAAGGCGGCGGCCCGAATCCCTGGCTCGTGGTGGGCGTTGCGCTCGCGGCGGGGATCTTCCTCGCGAAGTGGATCGACTGGAGAGGCCATGCCCACCCGCGAGACTGATCAGGGAGTCGGGGCGGCCGCCAAGGAGGTCGCGGAGCGCGCGAGCTCGATCGTTCGGCTCGAGCTCGAGCTTGCCGCAATGGAGCTCAGGCGCAAGATCGTCGCGCTCGGCTTCGGGGTCGGCTTCGCGATCGGCGCGGCGGTCTTCCTGCTCTTCGCGCTCGGGTTTGCGTTCGCAACCGTCGCGGCCGCATTCGCGACAGGCATGTCCACCTGGCTCGCGCTCCTGATCACGACGGGCATTCTGCTGGCCCTGGTCGCCGTCCTCGGCGTGCTGGCGCTGGCGAAGATCAAGAAGGGAACGCCACCGGTGCCCGAGCAGGCAATCCGCGAGGCGAAGCTCACGACGGAGGCGCTGAAGAGCGATGGCAATCGGTAGGAACACGCGCACGGTCGACGACGTCCGGCGCGACATCGAGTCGGAGCGTGAGCAGCTCGCCGACGCTGCGGACACCCTGCGCGAGAGTCTGGGTGAGGCGACCGACATCAAGGGCAAGCTGCGTTCCAACCTGCCCGCGGTCGCGGTGGGTGCACTCGGTGTGGGCTTCCTGCTCGCCGGCGGGATCGGCGCGACCGCGCGGCTGATCTTCCGGCGCGGGCGTGAGGGCGACACGAAAGCCAGGGTCGGCCGCTTCCGCCTTGTCGACCGCGACTGAGCGCGGGCCGCGCGCAGGCCGCGCCCCACGATCGCCCACCCGGTTGAGCCGCGCCGAGTGGCTCGCCGCACTGAAGCGCAGCTTCTCGGAGTTCATGAAGGACGACTGCATGGGCCTCGCCCAGCAGATCGCCTACAGCTCGCTGCTCGCCTTCTTCCCGGCCGTGGCGTTCCTCGTCGGCGCGCTGGGCCTGTTCCATCTCTTCGACGACGTGAAGGCGCTCCTCGACCCGATCGCGCCCAACGGCGTGATCAAGTTCATCTCCAGCCTTCAGCAGGACTCGGACGAGGGGACCTCCGCGGCGGCTTTCGTGATCGGGCTGATTGGAGCGGTGTGGGCGGCGAGCGGCGCGATGGGGTCGGTGATCAAGGCCGTCAACAAGGCTTACGAGCGCCAGGAGACGCGTCCGTTCTGGAAGGTACGTGCCATCGCGATCCTGCTCGTTGTCCTCAGCGGGATCACGACCGCGGGCATCTTCCTCCTCATCGTCGTCGGCGGCGCCCTCGGAGACGCGATCGCGAAGAAGGCCCACCTCGGCAGCGCGTTCGACTGGATCTGGGGCGTGCTCCGCTGGCCCGTTGCGTTCTGCGCGATCCTGCTCTTTTTCGCGCTCGTCTATCACCTCGCACCCAACAAGGAACAACGGAGCTGGAAGTGGATCACGCCCGGCTCGCTGATCGGCGGCGTCCTCTGGCTCGCACTCTCCGGGCTCTTCGCGCTCTACGTGACCTTCGCCGGTCACTACACGAAGACGTACGGGACGATCGCCAGCGGCGTGATCCTGTTGCTCTGGCTCAACTACTCCGCGTTCTCACTGCTCTACGGCGCGGAGCTCAATTCAGAGCTGGAACGGCAAGCGGACGTCCGCGCGGCCGGCGGCGAGAAGGCCGGCCTTGTCAAGCGTGCTAGGCGGGTGGGGTAGCGGTGAACGTTCCGCGCAAGCTCTTGTGCTTGTCCGAGCGGTACGTGTAGCGACCTGGCTGCAACGTCAGCTTCCAGCTGACGCGCCCGCGGAAGGGAACGCCCGTCTTCCGGTTCACACCGGGACCGGTCAGGTGGAAGTTGTCGACGCGGGAGCGATCATTGACCGTGAGTGTCACTGAACCTGCGGGGACCGACCTCGGGCGTACCGAGATCGTCCGGCGCGGCCCGACCGTGCCCGTGAGCTTCGTGGGCTCGGGAACGTTCCCCACGACGAAGCTGCCGCGCATCGTACTCGCATGCTCGTCGCAGACGAACGTGTAGCGCCCGTCCGTGAACGTCAGCGTCCACGTGACCTCCTGCTTCTGCTCCACGGCGGTGGCCATGTCGACTCCTCCGGGCCCGCTCAGATGGAAGTTGTGCAGCTCGGAACGGTCGCTCACTGCGATGTCGTACGTGCCGGGGTCGAGATGGCTGACGACATTTCCCGAGGCGTCGCGAAGTGAGATCGTGAAGGCGTCGTTCGTCCCCACGACTGCAACCAGGCGGGCATTGTCGGCGCGCGCGAGCGCCGACGGGAGGAAGAGGGCAGCAATGAGCGCGGCGAGTGCCATTCGCGTGGTCATGCCAGGACTCTACGAAGTGCGGCCGTTTTCGGATTGAAAGCGGAAGGGCGGCCTCTCGACCGCCCTGCCACTGGATCTATCGAATCTGTCGCCTAGGCCGTCGCGCGGCCGATGTGCCGGAGCCCCAGCCCGAACGCGAACAGTGCGAGCGCGCCGAGGACAGCGGCCCAAAGCGGGAAGCCCGTGAACGGGAGCGTGCCCTGGCCGACCGCCGCGATCGCGCCGAGCACGCCGCCGGCGGGCTTGCCGTGAGACGTCGTCACGCCCAGGACGTTGCCCTGCGGCGTGGTCACCTGTACCGCCGGGGCTGCGCCACTCGCCGCCGTCGGCGTCACCGCGGCCGCGGCACCCGTAACCGAGACGGTCGCGGCGTGGCTGGTGGTGACGCTCGTCGTCGGCGTGGGACCCGACGTGACGCAGCTCTTCTGCTGACCCTTGGCCTTCAGCGCGTGGACGTCGACCTCATGGCCGCCCGGGCACAGCGCTGCCTTGTGCGGCTGGCTGTTGCCGGGGCCGTGCAGAGGGGTACCGGCGGGGGCACCGCTCGCCGTGGCGATCTGCGGCGCGGTCGTGTAGTTGACGTACCGCTTCGACGCGTCGCCGGCTCCCATCGTGGTCGCATTCACGCCCGTCGACGTGCAGCCGGTGCTGGTCGTCTTGCAGTGGGTGTCGTGGAACGTTCCGCTCGTCGGCTTCACACCGGTCGTGGAGACGGAGTTCTGGTCGACGCTGCCGCCCCCACTGGACTGCGTCGAAGTCGTGCTCTTCTTCACTTGCCCCGGAGCGTTCGCCGAGTTCCCGGGGGACGCCGGGGGCGAACCTTGGCCGTTCCCATTCCCCGCGAAAGCCGAGCCAGCGAACACGGCGATACCCACGAGGAGCACGAACGTGCTCATGAGGCTCGCAGAACGCTTGGTCATCTTTGGTCCTCTCCTCGAACACAAACGGTCCTAGAGGGCTTGCCGCAGATGGCTTGCCGCCTAAGAGGGCTCGCCGCAGATGGCTTGCCACCAGGAAAACGGAGGAACAAGCCGTATGGATACGGCTTAGAAGAGATACTTTCCTGGATTCAGGCCCGCAGCTGTGCCCTGTAGCGGCTTTCGAGGGAGGCAACGATGCGGTTCCGAAGCTCCGCGGCGTCCTCGTCGGTGAGCGTGCGCTCCGGCGACTGGAAGGCGACGGAGAATGCGATCGACTTCCGCCCCGGTCCGACCTGCTCTCCCCGGTAGACGTCGAAGGCTCGCATCTCTCGTAGCTCCGGGCCGGCGGCCTCGCGGGCGGCCGCCACGAGCTCCCCGGCCGTGACGTCCTCGGCAACGGCGAAAGCGAGGTCCTGGCGGACCGGTGGGTACGTGATCACGTCCTCGTACACCACGAGGTCCGGCACGCGCTCGACGAGGCTGTCGACGTCCAGCTCGAATGCGCCCCAGTCACCAGGGAGCTCCGGCTCGCGCAGCGCCAGTACCCAACCCTCCTCGGTCCGCGCGCCGCGGCCGGGTCCTCGCAGCTCGGACGTCGGCTCGAATGTCGCCGCGACACCGAGCGCCGCGTAGAGACCCTCGACGGCGCCCTTCGCCAGGGCGAAGCCACCCTCGACGATTCCACCGACGTGCCAGCGTTCCTCGGGTAGCTGCTCTCCCGTCGGCAGGTAGACGTGGGCGAGCTCGAACAGCGCGATGTCCTCATTGCCGACGTCGACGTTGCGTCGCGCGGAGCTGACCAGTCCCTCGAGCAGCGACGTCCTCAGGACCGCCTGCTCGCTCGTGATCGGCTCTTGCAGCCGAATGGCGCCGGGCGAAGGATCGTCGGGAAGCAGGCTCCAGGTATAGGCCTCGGAGTAGCCGAAGCCGACGAGCGTGTCCTGGATGCGGCGGCGCATGCGTTGCGCTTTCGTCAGCCGGCCGAACATCGCCTGCCGGCGTGGCAGCCGGAAGGGAACGTCGTCCAGTCGGAAGCGCGCTACCTCCTCGACGACGTCGATCTCACGAGTCACGTCGCGCGCGCGCCACGTCGGGACGACGACGGTCTCGCCGTCGACCTCGAAACCGAGCCGGCGCAGGATCGCGCGCTGTTCGTCCGGAGGCGTCTCCACCCCGATGACGGCATCGGCTCGCTGGGGACGGAAGCGAACAACGGGCCGTTCGGGTAGCGCTTCGTGGACGTCCGTTGCTCCCACCCACTTCGCGCCGGCGAGCTCGACGATGAGCTGCGTCGCGAGCTTCGCCGCCTGCTCGGCGAGGTAGGGATCAACGCCCTTCTCCCAGCGGTTCGAACCCTCCGTGGGAAGCCGCAGGCGCTCTGACGTGCGGAAGATCGTGTAGGGCTCGAAATTTGCCGCCTCGAGAAGAATCTCCGTCGTCTCATCGCCGATCTCCGTCTCCTCGCCGCCCATGATCCCGGCCAGCGCGATCGAGCGCTCCCCGTCCGCGATCATCAGGTCGTAGGGCTCGAGCTCGCGGTCGACGCCGTCGAGCGTGCGGAGCCTCTCGCCGGAGGTCGCGCGGCGAACGACGATCCTTCCACCTGCGAGGGTCGCGTAGTCGAAGGCGTGCAGGGGGTTCCCGAGCGCGAGCATGACGTAGTTCGTCACGTCGACCACGTTCGAGATCGGGCGCATGCCGGCGGCGAGCAGGCGCGCCTTGAGCCAGATCGGCGACGGCCCGACGGTCACGTCGCGAAAGAGGCGGCCGATGTAGCGGGGACAGCCCTCGAAGTCGTCGATCTGCACGTCGACCGGCTCGTCGGCCTCGCGCGGCGGGTCGGTGCCCGGCGGCGGCTCGAGCTCGACGTCATAGAGCGCCGCCACCTCACGCGCGATTCCATAGACGGCGAGCAGATCCGGCCGGTTGTGCCCTGTCTCGAGGTCGAGAATCTCCTCTTGTAGCGGGAGCACGTCGTCGAGCGGCGTGCCCGGCTCGATGCCGTTCGGGAGGACCATGATCCCGGCGTGATCGGTGCCGAGCTCGACCTCGTCCTCGGCGAGGATCATCCCGTCGCTGACCTCGCCACGAACCTCGCGCCGCTCGAGCTGCAGGCCGCTCGGGAGCACCGCCCCTGGCAGCGCAACAGCCACGGTCGCTCCAGCGCCGAAATTCCACGCGCCGCAGACGATCTGGCGCGCGTCGCCCTCTCCCACGTCGACCTTGCAGAGCTGCAGCCGGTCGGCGTTCGGATGCTTCGCCGCCTCAAGCACGCGGCCGACGCGGAACAGTCCGAGATTGCCGTTCACGTCGGCGACGCCTCTCGTCTCGATCCGGTCCACCTCGCACGTCGAGATGACGAGCCGGTCCGCGAGCTGGCGCGCCGGAACGTCGATCCTGACGTACTCCCGCAACCAGCTGATCGGGAGTTTCATCAGTGGCCCTTCCGGCGGCATTGGTGGATGCCCGGGTCGCGAGCACCAAGCGATGCAAGGACGCAGGGAGGGCTCGGGCTAGACAGCCCGAGCCCGACTGAGGACGCGGCAGCGCGCCGTGTGATCGCGGGCCGGGCGCCGCCGAATGTCGTCGGGAGGGCCACTAAAACTGCCTCAACACTCGGAGGTCGTTCTCCCAGAACATCCGGATGTCGGGAATGCCGAGCCGCTGCGCCGCGATTCGGTCGATGCCCAGACCCCAGGCGAAGCCGGACCACTCATCAGGGTCGTAGCCGACGTTCTCGAACACCGCCGGGTCGACGACCCCGGCGCCGCCCATCTCGAACCAGCCCGAGTACTTGCAGAACACGCAACCCTTTCCGGAGCAGAGGAAGCACGTGACGTCGAACTCCACCGACGGCTCGGTGAACGGGAAGTAGCTCGTTCGCATCCGCACCTGCCGATCCGGGCCGAACAACGCGCGGACGAAGTGCATCAGCGTGCCCTTCAGATCGGCGAGCGTGATCTCCCGATCGACCGCGAGCGCCTCGACCTGGTGGAAGATCGGCGTGTTCTTCGGGCTCGGCGTGTCGCGGCGGTAGCAGCGGCCGATCGTGGTGATGTAGAGCGGCGGCTCACGCGTTTCCATCGTGCGAATCTGTCCAGTCGACGTGTGCGCTCGCAGGAGCGTGTCGTCGTCGATGTAGAAGGTGTCGCGGTGCGATCGCGACGGATGCGTGAGCGGCTGGTTGAGCGCATCGAAGTTGTGCCACACCGTCTCGACCTCTCGGCTGTCGATGATCTCGTAGCCGAGGCCGAGAAAGATGTCCTCGACCTCGCGGATGATCTGCGTGAGCGGGTGGAGATGTCCACGTGGAAGACGGGTGCCCGGCAACGTGACATCGAGCGTCTCGTCGAGCTGTTCGAGCTGTCCGCGCTCGAGCTCCGCCTCGCGCGCCGCGAACGCCTCCTCCAGTCGCTCACGCACCGCGTTGAGCGTCATTCCGGTCTCGCGGTCGCGAACGCCGCGCAGCGCCTGCTTCAGCTCGCTCTTGCGGCCGAGGTAGCGAACGCGTGCCTCGTCCAGCTCGTCGGGCGTCGAGGCGGCCGAGATCGCGCTCTGCGCCTCGCGCTCGAGGGCCTCGACGTCCACGGCGGCGACTGTAGCCGATCGCTTCTCCACGTTCCTTCCTCCTTTCGGGGTCCAGGGTTGGACGACTTCGAACGCCCCGGCTCGTGGAGGATCGGTCGCTGCGCGCGTCAGCCCCGGTCCCCGGCGGCGAGCCGGGGCCCGGTAAAGATGAAGGCCGCACGCGTCATGGCCATGCTGAAACCATAGCCGGATGAGCAGCCCGTACGACACGATCGCGGAGCTCTACGACCCGTGGAGCGCGAGCGTCGTCGAGGACGTGGGCTTCTACCTTCAGGAGGCGCGCCGGTCGGGCGGCCCCGTCCTGGAGCTCGGCGTCGGGACGGGCCGGATCGCCGTGCCGATTGCGGCGGACGGGACGCGCGTGATCGGGATCGACTCCTCGCGTGGGATGCTGGACGTCTGCGCCCGCCGGGCGGCGCTCGCGGGTGTCGAGCTCGACCTGCGGGTCGGCGACCTGCGCGAACCGCCCGTCGCCGAACGGGTGCCGCTCGTGATCTGTCCGTTCCGCTCGCTCCTCCACATGCACACGGATGAAGACCGCCGTCGCGTATTGCAGTCCGCGCACGACGTGCTCCTACCCGACGGGCGCTTCGTCTTCGACGTCTTCACACCGGGTGCCGACGACATCCAGAAAACACACGATCGCTGGCTCGAGCGTGAGCCGGGGATCTTCGAACGCGCGGTGTGGGACGAGGCGGCGCGGACCCTCACGCTCACGGTCAGCGGTCCGAGTGGCGAGACCACGATGGCGCTCGCCTGGCTCTCGCCCGAGGAGTGGCGCACGTTGCTCGAGGACTCGGGCTTTGAAATCGAGGCGTGCTACGGCTGGTTCGACCGCCGCCGGTTCACGGGTGGCGACGACACCGTCTGGATCGCACGTCGTGCCTAATGGACGTCTTGAAAGACGCAAGATTTGACCCGAGGATTCCCTCGTAGACGATCCCGAGGCGACCACTCTTTTCTCGAGAGGAGCGAGCGGCCGAACAGGCTCGGCGCGACGCGCGGTTCAAGCCGAGGCTGGCGCGAGCCGACAACGACCCCATGACCCACGACCCCCTCACGATCGCCTTCTTCATCCTGCTGACTGCCCTTGCGCTCGGCGTGTTCTGGATCGGACGCGTCTACAACCGGCTCGTTCGCCTGCGGAACCGTGCCGACGCCCTGTGGGCGGACATCGACGTCCAGCTCAAGCGCCGCCATGACCTGATCCCGAATCTCGTCTCGGTGGTCTCCGGCTACGCGAGGCACGAACGCGGGACGCTCGACGAGGTCACGCTGGCAAGAAGTCAGGCCATGACAGCAACGGGCCCCGGTGAGCAGACGCAGGCCGAGAATGTCCTGACCGGCGCGCTGGGAAGGCTGTTCGCCAACGTCGAGAGCTATCCGGATCTCGAGGCCGAAGCCGAGTTCCAGCGCCTGCAGGAGGAGCTGGCCCAGCTCGAGCGCGTGATCTCGATGTCGCGCCAGGCGTACAACCTGACCGTCCAGGCCTACAACAACGTCGTCGACACCGTTCCGACCGCGCTCGTCGCGTGGTTCTCGAGCTTCGAGGACCGCCCGTACCTGGCCGCGGCCGAGTCTGATCGCGCCGTGCCGGAGGTCGACATGCACATCCCGCCCGCCGCCCCCGCACTCCGCGGTTAGTCGGAAGTCTCCCTTCCACGCCGGCGCGAGAGCTCGTAGAGGGCGATCGCGCCGGCCATCGCGACGTTCAGGGATTCGGCCCCTGTGGCCAGGGGGATCGTCGCGCGCCCGCTGCACTGCGCCAGCACCTCACCGGGTAGCCCTTCACGCTCGGCGCCGAGGACGAACGTCGTCGGCCCGACGAGCTCGATCTCGTCCAGCGGAGGCCCTCCGTGTGCGACCAGCGCCACGCGACGGCCCGGCGGCAAGTCGAACGCGACGACCGGGACGCGGAAGAGCGCCCCCATCGATGCGCGGGTTGCCTTCGGACCGGTCGGATCGGCGCAGCCGTTCGAGAGCGCGACGAACGCCGGGCCGAGTGCATCGGCAGCTCGAATCAACGTCCCGACATTCCCCGGATCGCCCACGCGCCAGAGCGCGAGTCCGATCGCAGGCAGCTCGTCACGCGGCAGATCGTCGCGCCGAAAGACGCCGACGGCCCGCGGAGGATGTCCGAGCGTCGAGATCTCCGCCAGTAAGGTGGGCTCGACATTGTCGCCGGCGATGAGCAGCTCGACCGGCTCGATCCCTGCCTCCTGCGCGGCAGCGACGAGGTCCTCGCCCTCCGCGACGAAGAGCCCGAGCTTGTCGCGCCAGCGGCGCTCATGGAGCTTGCGGACGAGCTTGAGCTTTTCGTTCTCGCGAGAGGTGATCAGGCCTGTAGCGCCGACTTGGCTTTCTCGGCGATCGCGCCGAATGCCTGCGGATCCTGAACCGCCAGATCGGCGAGCACCTTGCGATCGAGCTCGATCTCGGCCTTCTTCAAGCCCGCGATGAACTGGTTGTAGGACAGGCCGTTCGCCCGGGCACCGGCGTTGATCCGCATGATCCAGAGGCGGCGGAAGACGCGCTTCCGGTTCTTGCGGTCGCGGTAGGCATAGGTGAGCGAATGGTCGACCTGTTCCTTGGCGTAGCGGTACGACGACTTCTTCAGGCCCCAGTAGCCCTTGGCCTGCTCGAGGACCTTCCGCCGTCTCTTACGGGACGCGACCGAGCGCTTGACGCGTGGCATTAGTGTTTCGCCCTCCCCCCGAGCATCTTCTTGACAGCGCGCGCGTCGGCGCCGTGGACGGGAGCGTCCTTCCGGAAGCCACGCTTTCGCTTGGAGGACTTCTTCTCGAGGTTGTGACTCTTCATCGCGCGCCGCCGCAGCAGCTTGCCGCCGGCGGTGACCTTAAACCGCTTCTTGACGCTGCTCGATGTTTTCGTCTTCGGCATGTTCCCTCTTCATCCCCGCGTTCTTCGTCGGTCCCAGCACCATCACCATGTTCCGACCGTCCAGGAGCGGCTGGGATTCGATCTGGCCGATCTCCTTGACGTCCTCGGCGAGCCGCAACAGTAGATCGCGGCCCCGCTCCGGATGGCTCGTCTCGCGGCCCCTGAACATGATCGTCACCTTCACCTTGGCGCGCTGGTTCAGGAAGCGCTCGACGTGCCCCTTCTTGGTGTTGTAGTCGTGAATCCCGATCTTCGGCCTGAGCTTGATCTCCTTGACGTTGATCTGCGTCTGGTGCTTGCGCGCGAGCTTGGCCTTCTGCTCCTGCTCGTATCGGTACTTGCCGTAATCCATGACCCGCGCGACCGGCGGGTCGGCCTGGGAGGCCACCTCGACCAGGTCGAGGCCCTTGTCGTAGGCGTACTTCAGCGCTTCCGGCGTGGGCTTGACTCCGAGTTGCGAGCCGTCATCGTCGATCAGCCGAACCTGTGAGGCGCGGATGGAATCGTTGATCCGAGCCTGCGGCACCGGCCGCGACGGTGGTTCGACCGTCCGTCTAGGCCTCAAAGAGCTATCACCAAGCTAGCTTCATCCTTTCGTTCGAGTTACGCCCAAGCCAGACTGAAGTCTGGCACGGGATTGAAAACAAACAAACCGCTGCAAGCAGCGGCCCGATTTCCTCGTCTTCCGACTCGGTTGAACCCCGCAGAGCTCAAGCTCGCGAGGTGAGGAACATGGGCGCTCCTGCTTGCAGACTCACAGCGTAGCAACCTCTGAGATTTCGGCACGAAGGGCCTCGAGGCTGAGTGTGGATTGCTCCCCGCCCCGCTTCCGTATGGCCAGGGACTCGTCGGACTCCCGGTCCCCGTAGACGATGACGTACGGGATCTTCTCGACCTCGGCGTCCCGGATCCGCTTCCCGACTGTCTCGTCCCGCTCGTCGATCTCGACGCGATAGCCCCCTAGCCGCTCCTTCAGCGAGCCCGCGGCCTCGCGGTGATCCTCGCCCACGGGGATGATTCGGAGCTGCAGCGGCGCGAGCCAGAACGGGAAGGCGCCGGCGTAGTGCTCGATCAGAATGCCGATGAACCGCTCGAACGATCCGAAGAGAGCACGGTGGATGACGACTGGGGTGTGCTCCTGGTTGTCGGCGCCGACATACGTGAGCCCGAACCGCTCGGGCAGCTGGTAGTCGAGCTGGATTGTCGCCATCTGCCAGCTGCGACCGAGCGAGTCGGTCACGTGCAGATCGATCTTGGGGCCGTAGAAAACACCCTCTCCTTCGCCGATCTCGTACTCGATCCCGTGGTTCCGGAGCGCCTGTTCGAGTGCGGCCTCCGCGCGATCCCACTGCTCGTCGCTCCCGAGCTTGTCGTCGGGGCGCGTCGACAGCTCGGCCCGCGGCGTCATGTCGAAGATCGCGTACAGGTCGCGTAGGTACTGGATGATGAGATCCATCTCCTGCTGAATCTGATCCTCCGCAAGGAAGATGTGGGCATCGTCCTGCGTGACCTCCCGGACGCGCGTGAGCCCGTGCAGGGTGCCGCCGAGCTCGTTGCGGTGCAACGGCGACGCTTCGGCGAGGCGCAGCGGCAGCTCCCGGTACGAACGGAGCTGGCTGCCGAACACCAACATATGGCCGGGGCAGTTCATTGGCTTGAGGACGTACGTGTGGTGTTCCTCCGGAATCAGGAACATGTTCTCCCGGTAGTTGTCCCAGTGGCCCGAGGTCTTCCAGAGCTGGGAGTCGTAGATCAACGGGGTCTTCACCTCGAGGTAGCCGCGTCGCGCGTTCTCGCGACGCCGCAGAGCCTCGAGCTCGTTCCAGACCACCATCCCCTTGGGGTGCCAGAACGGCGACCCCGGCGAGACCTCCTCGAAGTGAAAGAGGCCGAGCTGTGGACCCAGCTTACGGTGGTCGCGGCGGCGCGCCTCTTCCAGCCGCTCGAGGTAGGCGTCGAGGTCCGCCTGCGAGTAGAACGCGGTTCCGTAGATGCGGGTGAGCTGCGTGTTCTTCTCGTCCCCGCGCCAGTACGCGCCCGCCAGGCCGGTGAGCTTGACCGCCTTGATCGGCCGCGAGTTCTGGAGATGCGGGCCGCGGCAGAGATCGGTGAAGTCGCCCTGCGTGTAGAAGGAGATCGGCCCCTCCGCCGTGTCGACGAGCTCGACCTTGTACGGCTCGTTCTCTTCGAGGAAGCGTTGCTTCGCCTCTGCGGCACTGACCTCCTCGCGCATCCACTCGCGGCCCTCCTCGAGCTCGCGCATGATCTCCGTCTCGATCTTCGGCAGTTCCTCCTCGCGGATCGGCTCAGGAAACTCGAAGTCGTAGTAGAAGCCGTTCTCGATCGGCGGCCC
>WNGF01016756.1_pt1 | contig 16862 bp, 19 predicted proteins | sample 5400641 | NCBI WGS metagenome assembly WNGF01 (sample SAMN13153371, study PRJNA577476) | soil metagenome | isolation source: 80 cm soil or saprolite under grassland replicate 2 | place: USA:California | collected 2016-06-15
TATGAGAAGAAAAAAAACAATCAATTAAAAATATCAAACCATATCTTTAACCTCAAAGTTCTTACAATTATTGACCGCTTTAAAAGGGGTGGGTCAACATGGCCGGAATGGTGGGTCAACATCAACGGAATAGACACTCATGCACCTTGCCATGAGAATATGATTATATCCAGCAGCAATATCAGCTTTCAACTGTGCCGCTGCTTTATCTGCAATATTTTCATCAGCAAGTTTCTTATTATATTCTCTAATAGGAAGGTAGTTAATCTCTTTATAATATTTCTGTTCCTGTGCTTTGCGAAGTGAGAAATTAAAAATCACTTTGCCCTGTAAGCTCTTTCCGTCATTTCTAAACGGAGTTGCGGTAAACAAAAAGACTTTTTCCTTATCAAATCTTTCTATCAGTTCTTTCCATGTTCTTGCTTCGGAGTGATGCGCTTCATCTACAAAGAAATGAGAAAAGACATCCTTTAATATTATTCTTTCAGCAGCACTGCAATTAGTAAGTATATCCATTGTAGATACAACAACATTGCACTTTGAAATAAATTCCTGTAATTCCTGTGTATTTTGAAAGCCACTATTTAAGACACCGACTATCGGATTCATGCAGCCTGTGTTGACAATACCAAATTCTTTAAGCAAGCCGAGTGTAATAAATTTATTTGCGATTTGTGTTCTTAATGAATCAGATGGAACAGAAACAAGAAGTTTTTTACACTGATTGGCAATAAGAGCAGATAGCATGGTTTCTGTTTTTCCTGTTCCAGTTGGCATTACAACTATTGCCTTGTCCTCTGGATTTTGGATGTGTGCAAGAATTGAATGTAAAGCACCCATTTGTGGCGGTCTCAATCCTTTGACATTTGCTTCTTCGTTTTCTTTTATGAAATTGAATTTATCTTTCCAAGAAGCAACAACTTGGTCAGGTGTTACAGTAGCAAAAGCCGGATTCTTCAACCAACGCTTAATATTTACTCGGTTGGCATTTACGTCATTTCGTGTTGGTCTCTTCGAGGTAAATAGCACATAATCATGTGCCCCAACATTATTATCATCTTTATCAGAAGTAAGCAAATAGTTGATGCCGTTGCTTTCAATTACAAAAGGATTAATGCTAACAAACTGAATATTATGAAGCGTATTTTCTCCCCCGAAACATTGCCATATTTCATTTCCAGTGGCTTCAAAAATTAGCCTTGATATTTTAGGCAGATTCAACGGCATATTGCGCATTAGTTTTCTATGGTTGCAAGTTTTGAGAGCAGTAAATCTTTCAACTGGTTCAGCTTTGTGTTTTGTATTTGAGAAATTTCAATTTGGTCTAAAACTGGTTCAATATATTTATTGAATTTCAAAATCGTTTCTCCATGAGGTTTTAAAATTTGGAACGATGACATTAATGTTGCATTTGCTTGTGGTTGTGCCGAACCTTCAGCGTTTGCCAGAATATATTCTCTATACTTTGCTGAATCAGTAGTGATTCCTAAATAAATATTCATTGATTCTTCAATAGCAACCATCCTAACCAGATAGGAAGCAAAAACTCCTTTCGCCGCAATGTCTCCTTAGCTTCGCTTCGTGAGTGGGAAGGGACATTGCGGTTCTATCTACGTGAATTTGTTAGATTAATATCTCTTAATTCCATGTAACTTGTTACAGCGTAAATACCTTGTTCATTCTCGATATAAAATTTAGCTGAACTATGAACATATTGTTCTGGTAATTCTACTAATTTATTTCCCTTGCATGGATAATTTTTCTGTTCTGCATTCTTTCCAATCGAATGATGTTTCAAATATGCCATAGATTTTACCTTCTTTCTTTTCAGTATTATTGAGACCATTATTCAATTCATCTAAAATAAGATTACTATTTTTTTCTTTTAATCGTTTCACCAAATCATAGGCGATGAAACGTTTTCCATTTGATACAGTTGTATTAATGCTTTTACCTGTATTGCTGAAAGCAATAATAGCATGTACATGGCTTGGCATAATAGCATAGCCAATAATGAAATGGCCTTCTTTTTTAAGATGATTGAACCATGTGTAAACTGCATCATATGCATGACAGATTTTAAATAATGGAAGCCAGTTGGTACAGGTAAAGGTGATAAAATAAACCCCTTCTTTTTCTGTTATAGCTTTGCGAACAGGCATAGAAGTAAGATAGGAAAAATGAACGAGATTTTGTAATGCTGATACTGCAATGTCCCTGCCTTAGCGCACAACGCCATTGAGGAGACATTGCAGCGAAAGAAAAACTTTCCTTCGCCTGCACAACGTTAGCAATGGGTCAACCATCATCTTATATACAGCATGTAAAGAGCTCAGTTACGTTCTTTGCTTCACGGCACACAGACATTGCGGAGAAAAGAATTTTGTAATGCTAATACTGAGCAGAATTGAGTTGCAGTATGAACTGTAGGTCTTTTGACGAATAGTCTCCCGATAATTATTGGGATTCCTGCAAAGCTTTTCACGCATCAACAGCTAATCCTCTCACGTTTTGTATAAAAGCCTGTGTAAAGCTCCTGCCGTCTTAATGCCGGTTGGTCTGTAACCAGTAAGTAGTTGCCCGTTACAGTCTGTCGTGTCAGCGCAAAGAAGCCAACAGTTTTACCAACAAGTTTTCTCTTTCGACACGTCATCAACGGTTCATTTGCATTCAGCTTCTTTACACTTACCTGATAATGTCTTTACACTACCTTTTGCCTAAATGTTCAGCACCATGCCTTTTGAACACAGCACCTTCAGGTGGTTTGCATACCTCAACTGCATGACGTATGCGGCAGACCTACTGCCACCTCTTATACAACATTGAAAAGAACTATCAATCCTTTTCATTCGTGACATACCATTGCGGGAAGAGAAAATTAGAAAAAATAAATGAGCTTTTGGAATGCTATTTCCGCAATGTCTCTTGCCTTCACACAAAGCTATTGAGGAGACATTACAGGTAAGATGGACGCTTGCGCATAAGTCGGCGCCTCAGTCTCAGCTAACTTCTTTTTTATGTTGGCATTGTTAAAGCAACGGGGGGAGGGTTTTTGAATAAGCGACCTGCTTAGATAATAATGCAAATGACTGCATAATAAACGTTTAGTACAAGTGAAGTTTGTTAATTGAATTTTAAGTAATTGACTTTTTTTAAATCCTATCTTGCAACCTTACTTTTCAACCCTTACAAAATGGACGCTATTGAAGAATTTGTAGAAAGAGCAATAAAATCAATGACAGAATGCTATGAATATAGTTTGGGCAAACCCATTAATAAAGAAGCCACCTAAGCCAAAACAGAAAAGTTTCCGCGCTCCTGTACGTTCTTATGATGAAGCCGCTACATTTAAAAGAGATCATTTTACTTGCCGATATAAACATTGCCAACGGCCTACCATTCATCTTTCGGTACTTAAACAATTATCGAGAATTTTTCCAGATATTCTTTCGTATCAAAGAAATTGGAGGCCGGTAAATTCACATATTCTTTACTGGTGCTGCTCAACTAGTATTGAGCATATAGTGGCGTTTCCTTTCGGTGGAACCTCTGCACCAGAAAATTTGATTACATCTTGTTATCAGTGTAATGATATCAAGAATTATCTTCCGCTTGAAGTTCTTGGATGGACAATTACTAACCCAGCGACTTCTGTTTGGGATGGTTTGCTGCGATATCTTAAACCACTACAATGTATTCACCCAAGTGTAGCGGACCACTCTCACAGTCAGTTTACTCATGGAAAAACATCATCAAATACAACTGCTCCAATTCATTTATCCCAATATGGAAATGTGGCTCTTAAAACTTGTATGTTTATACAGGCCCAGCTTCCCGGAAAGAATAGCAAAAGAAGTTATCGAATTGAGAATTTTTTTGATTCAGTAATTACTCTTTGTGAAATGTGGAGGAGCAATAAAGATAGAATATGGGTAGCTTCAAAAAATAAACAAAGTTTTGATATTAATCAACTTGAATATTTTAAAGTGCTTCGCAATGTTGCACCTTTAGAAGGGAGCATCAATTGAGAAGATGTAAATTAAACATTTGCAAGTGCAAGACAAATCACTAATACTGATTTATACCATCAATAGAAGATCTAAGAATACCGCTTGTTGGGTGAATGCTATGCTCCATGCCTGCACAGAACATCAACGGGGGCGGGGACAAAAGCGACTCCTCATACCTTGGGCTAACAGGGGAGACTACAGGTAGCGCTAAAAAACTCGACAGATAACTGGGGGAAGGAAGTCTAAGGATAGCATCAACGAACTCCACAGGTAGCTGGTCCTGTTTGTTCTATTTATAGACCATGACGAATAATGCTTCTTGTCGCCGATTCCCAAGCATATTGATATGTGTGCAAAACTCTTTTTTTGAAACAAAGAACGTTTGCGAGTTCCTTATCGTGAATTAATGTAAAACGTTTATTAACTGTATCTCCAGTTAGGTAATCAAATATCAACTGTAAATGCGTCTCATATTCTTCTTTCGTGCTTTTGAAAATATAACTTGCTTTTGATTCTTCAATACTTTCCCAAATCCACAATATTCCATCCGTATTGTTTATAGGAAATAAAAATGAATCATGAATTTGTTTATTGCCGCTACTGTTGACTACCGTTTCTGGGACTGGAATTATCGGCAAATCTTCTATAGAAAATTTACACAACAAATCAAAGCAGGCAGGAAGAAATAAGTCTGGTAGATATTTTTTGTAGAAGGACTTTGAATAGGTTTTAAATTTAAGGATTGAATAATTTTTATTTCGTAAAACAGACGAATCAAAGGTGTCTGCAAAACTTAGGAACTTAATGTAATAATGTAAAACCTCTATGTTTTCAATTTTCGTTATTCTGCGACCACTTGTTTCTATTAATAATTTCGGTGCATTCCTAAATTTATAGATCGCCTTTATGTGATTAAGCGCCTTTTTGGATTCATAAACAGAAAATGGGTCAAACCATTTATTGCCAGCTTTGATAATGATATAGCCATCTTGAAAATGCACGTTTTTCCAATCGATATCTAAAGCTGTTGTTACACTTGAATCGGAATAGACAAAAGCTTTACTGAAACTGTATTGGGTCTGTTTTGTTTCAACCTTTTTAGTTGATTTCTTTTTCTTACTTTCTGAATGAAGCAGTTTTTCCTTACTTCTTAATTCCTGGAGCAACTTATTTCTTTCATCTAGCTCTTTTTTCTTAAGCTTTATCTTTTCGTCAATTTCCTGGACAGCGGTATAAATTATTTTAGGATTTGGAAGATTAGACAGGAAATGTAATATCTCTCGTTTTTCTCTTATTTTATCTTGATAATGGGAATCAAATTTCAAGACAGATTCGTTTTTTACCTTTTTATATTTTGTTTGAATTTGCAAAATTTCATCCGATAAATTCTTCAATCTTAATTCGTATTCTCTTGTATCCAACTTCTTCTTTAGATTCTTAATCTCGTTTTGTTGATTATTAATTTTATGCTCAATTTCTATAACTAATTTTTGTTCTACTTTTATTTTTTGTTGTAGCTCTTGAATTTTATGTGCGATTGGCTTCTCAAACGAATTCTTTATACCTTCTCCAATTGCTCATATTCTTTTTGAGGTAACCATAGTGTTCCGTTATTTGACAAAATGTAACCTTTGTCATTTAACCATTGTAATAATTTCTTCTCGTCTCATTTATTATAAAATGCATATTGCTTCAAATTGAAATGATTCTTCTTTGACACGATTGAAAATGGTTTAATCGATTCTTTTTTTCCGGTATCGATATGTGCGGGACATAGCAATCCCGCAGTTAATGCTTCAAGAAGAGTCCTCCGCCTGCTATTCGTTGGTGTTGTCACCAACGAATTGGATGAATAATAATTGTTGCAGGTGACAACACCTGCAACGGCAACACTGGAATAGTTTTTATTTTTTCAACAACCTCTTCAAATGACAGCATACATTAAATACCTTTTCTTTTATGCATTTACGCTACTATTCACCCAGTAATTTGCTAACAACTCTGCCTGTTTCATCACTGTATCAATCGCCTTCTTTTGTTTGTCCGGTGGATAACCATATTTATTCAATGTTCTCCTTACAATAACCATCAACTTAGCTCTTGCACTTTCTCTGATTGTCCAGTCAATAGTTGCATTAGCTCTTACTTTGTCTGCAATTTCTTTTGCTATTTCTCTCAAAGTATCATTGCCTAATACCTGAACAGCACTGTCGTTTACTTCCAACGCATCATAAAAAGCAAGCTCATCTTCTGATAAATTCATTTGTTTGCTGCGTTTATCTGCTGCTTTAACTTCCTTTGCCAAGTCAATAAGTTGCTGAATAATTTCTGAAGTAGTTAATAAGTTATTTTGATATTTTTTTATTGCTCTTTCAAGCATTTCTAATAAAGCCTTACTCTTTACAATATTTGTTTTTGCACGAGTTTTTATTTCGTCATTCAAAATCTTTTTCAATAATTCCAATGCAAGATTTTGATGTTTCATATTTTTTACTTCGAGTAAAAACTCATCAGACAAAATAGAAATATCAGGCTTCTTTATTCCTGCTGCATCAAAGATGTCAATTACTTTATCACTGGTTATTGCCTGATCAACTATCTGCTTAATGGCTGTTTCAAATTTGGCATTTGATCTTCCTGTCCCTGTGCTTCCAAACTTTGTCAATCTTGCTTTTAATGCCTGGAAAAAAGCGACTTCATCTTTTATTCTCATTGCTTCTTCATGTGGTATTGTTAATGCAAATGCCTGGCTTAACAATGTTACTTCACGAATAAATCGTTCCTTACCATCACGCAATCCTAAAATATGTTCTTCCGCTTGCAGAATAATAGAAAGTTTTTCTCTTGCGTCAACATGAAAGAATCGTCTGTAATTAAACTTTAAACTATTTGCGTAATAAGCTTCCGGTTCTTCAAGTAAAATATCATTTTGGGTTTTACTTTCTTCATTAAACATCTGCTTCACTACTTCTAACTTCTCCAGCATTACTTCAACATCTTTCGAAATCTTTTCTGTTGGGTCACCTTTACCGCCTGCATCTGAATAAAATGATAAAGCTTTTTTCAAATCTGTTGCAATACCTAAATAATCAACCACTAAACCTCCAGGCTTATCTTTAAATACACGGTTCACTCTTGCAATCGCCTGCATTAAATTGTGCCCCCGCATGGGCTTGTCTATATACATTGTATGCAGACTTGGAGCATCAAAACCTGTAAACCACATATCAATTACAATTACGAGCTTCAATGAATCCGCTTCATCTCTCATCCTGTCTGACAAAGCTTTTCGTTGACCTTTGGTAGTATGATGTTTTTGCATTTCAGGACCATCATCGCTGCTTGCCGTCATTACTACTTTAATCATTCCTTTTGATAGGTCATCGCTATGCCATTGTGGTCGCAATGCAATAATTTTACTATATAATTCAACAGCAATTCGGCGGCTCATTGCAACAATCATTGCTTTGCCTTCAAAAACTTTTTGTCTTTCTTCAAAATGTGTAACAATATCTTTCGCAAGATTTTTTAATCGTTCAGGATGACCGATAATTGCTTCCAGTTTTGTCCATTTTACTTTTGCTTTTTGTTTCTCTGTTAGTTCTTCACTTTCTTCCAGTTCTTTGTCAAACTCTTCAATTAATTTTCTTCCCTCTTCATCTAAATTCACTTTTGCAAACGGCTTTCATAATAAATTCTTACCGTTGCTCCATCGGCTACTGCCTGTGATATATCATAAATGTCAACATACTGACCAAACACCTGGGGTGTATTCACATCTGTGCTTTCAATCGGTGTTCCTGTAAAACCGATATAGGTTGCATTGGGCAAAGCATCTCTCATGTACTTTGCAAAACCGTAAGCAATACGCTGACCAATAACTTCTTTTGTTCCCTTGTCTTTTACGTCTTTCATTACTGCTTCAAAACCATATTGTGTTCTGTGTGCTTCATCTGCAATCACTACAATATTTTTTCTTTCGCTTAATCTGTCATATTCTGCTTTGCCTTCATCCGGTAAAAACTTTTGAATGGTTGTAAATACAATACCACCGCTTGCAACTTTCAGTAATTCTTTTAAATGCTCTCTGTTGCCTGCCTGCACAGGCTCTTGCCGTAATAATTGTTTTGATGCAGCAAATGTTTCAAACAACTGGTCGTCCAAATCGTTTCTGTCTGTGATAATAACAATGGTTGGGTTTTGCATTTCAGGCGAGGTAATCAGCTTACCGGCAAAAAATACCATGCTCAAACTTTTTCCCGAACCTTGCGTGTGCCACACAACACCGCCTTTTTTATTTCCTTTATCTCCTGCTGCTTTAACGCTGCTTTCAACTGCTTTGTTTCACTGCATAGTATTGATGGTATGCCGCCAGTTTTTTTTCTGTTGCTATTTGCGTAATTCCTGTTTTTACATCTTCTTTTTTTGTTTTTTCAAACACAATGAAATTGCGTATTAAATCGAGCAGTGTTGCAGTGTTCATCATTCCACGTAGTAATGTTTCCAATTGTGGTCTGAAACGCGAAGCATCCTTTATTCCGTCTGCACTTCCATACCATGTACCTGCTGAAATCGGCAGATAAACTTCCCGCTCTTGCTTTGTGACCATCTGATATTACACAAACAGCATTATAGGTAAACAGTGAAGGAATAGTTACTTTATAGGTTCTTATTTGTTCAAATGCCTTTTCAATTGTAGCATTATCATCTGCAGCATTTTTCAATTCCATTACTACTAAAGGAATTCCATTTACAAAAAGCAAAACATCCGGTCGCTTATTTACACCATTTTCAATAATGGTGTATTGATTAATCACTGCAAATTCATTGTTCAAGACATTCTCAAAATCGAGCAGCGCCACTTCATAACTTCTTTCATAACCTTCCTGCTGATACGGAATCTTTATTTTCTCAACTAAGTATTCATGAAAGGTTTCATTGTTGTGCAGCAAATCGGGAGAATAAATACGCAATACTTTTTGAACTGCCTGCTCTCTTGCAGTTTCCGGGATATGCGGGTTTAATACAGCAACTGCTTTTCGCAACCGCTCCGTTAAAATAATATGCTCATAATTTTCTCTTTCCTGTTGCTCTGCACCCGGAGCAATCGCCAAACCATATATGTATTCCCATCCAAAAGACCGAAGGGTTTCGATAGCTAAATTTTCAATATGGTTTTCTGTGATGGGTTTCATCAGGTTAATTCATCTTTATGTTCCTGACAATATTTTTCAACTTCTTTTATCCAGTTATCATAACAATACCAAAATCCTGCAACTGAAACTCCATATCCTTTTGCTTCATTTTTTGCATCAAGTTGTTTCCAGAGTTGAGTATGCTGGTGCATTCCAAATTTATTATAACCTTTTGAGCTCATTAAATTCACAATTTCTTTTGGTAGATGTTTTGGTTTTTCTCTGTCTCTGATTATGCGATATTCTTTATTTAATCCTACAGCTTCAGGTGAGTCAGCCCTTATGAATTCAATTACTTTATCAGCCTGACCTTTTGAGTTTGCAGTTTTTGGAACATACAAAACACGATAAGAATAATGAGGGTCATTAAAGTCATCATCAGAAACACTGTCATCAAAATCGTTAATATAAGACGCAATGTTTTTAGGTAATTCTGTAAATTCTTTCAGTTGTTTTGCATGGTCTTCTGAAATGGAAGAGAATTGCAACGAAAAAGATAAGTGCTTATCAATTCCGAAATTTTCACCGAAGAGTTTTTTAATGTAATGATTATAATTAAGGCAACATGCCTGAAACCTTGCGCTCAAATAGTCATCAATTCTGGTAGTCATTTGATGCTCAATCTCATGTCGCAGACCTATTAAGAATCTAAGATTTGCCGCAGAAATTTTATCAATTGGACTGTTATCGTCATTTAAACAACGCTCAAGCTCCCAAAATTTACAAGCTCCTCGCTTTGTCTTGTCATATTTCTTCCTGGTGTTTTTTATCGTATAATACCTGTAATCAATTTTATGTTCTCTGTAATAAGCATGCAGTAAGTAAGTCCAAGCAACAATTGAGAGCATGATAAAACTTTCAGACTTAAAAACGATGTTGGGATTATTAAATATTTGAACAGCGCAAAGCATAGCTTCTCTTGATTTTGTCAAGAGTTCATTCTTAATAGACCATATTTTTCTATTTCGCTTTGCCATTTTTAGTTCATTATTACTCTTACTTCCCCACTCATCAACTTTGGCAGCAATGCATCTTTTAATTGTGTGAGTTGTTTTATTTGAATTGTGTTTGAAGTTATCTTGTCAAAATGATTTTTTAGTATAGGAATTGATTTGTTCATAAGGTCAATATCAGGAATAATAATCTCGGTTTGATTTACATCGTTTTTATTGATATGAGGTTGTGCCCCGCCTGTTTCATTTAAAATAATCTCTTCCAATTTATATTTAATCCAAAGGAATACGAATTCGCGTGGGAATTTTTCATTTGGAATAATTCCAACGACGGATTGATTTGCACATGTATTTATTTCTAACAAACTGATTTGTCCTAAAGTCGCCCCCGTTATAGCTATAACTGTTGTTCCTTTTGGCAATAACTTAGTATTTGATTTTTTAAGACCTAAATCAGTAATGTTTCTGGTGGGTTCAATTATTCTAAAATTATTTATTTCACCGGAATTTATCCAAGGAATATCACCATCCCAATATTCAGCTATAGTTGTTGAAGGTGTACCTCCTAATACTGTTTCCAATTCATTACCTATTACTGATTTTCCCCAGCTCTCACTTGCTTCTTCTACAAACCACTGCCTGAAAAGCGTTTCAGCTAATTGTTCTAAAGTTTTATTTTGGCGTTGCAGTAAATCTATTTTATCATCAAGGCTGCTGAGGATTTCGGCTATATTTTTCTGTTCTTGAAAATGTGGTATAACAACAGGAAGAAGATGAATGTGGTTCCTATTTAAAGTTGGATTTGAGGAACCGACATCATAATTTTTAAAGTTCAATTCTTTAAGAAAATAATATATGAAGCGTGGAAAATTTCCATGAAAATCTTTTACCCAAAGCGTTGTATCATGTGGCCAAAATTTTCCCTTCAAATAGTATACACTGCCTAAGGTTCTCTTTCGCCCTATCACCACGCCTGGACCATTAATTTTCCATTCCTTATGATAGCTTTGAATTCCGGAAGAAGAAATACAAGAAATTCTCCAATCGACTGTTCCTTTTTTGTAATATCAAAACCTCTTTGAAATGTGACAACATCTCCCAATTTATAATCTTTCCATTCACTCATATTTCATCCTTTGCATTTTTGTTTTCACCAAATAGTTCAACTGCATCAATTCCTTCGTCATAATCACTCTTTTCATGTGCACCTTCATACCAATGTTCGTATACATTCAATTTTATTTTCATTGGTGCCAGACGGTTTCAATATCTGTATTATTACGCATCCATTTTGTCACACCAATTTTATATCCTTTTACAATAGAACCGATTGAACGGGGAATCATTTTTTGAAATTCATTTTGTGATTGTTGTTGCAGGGGCAGAAAATTTTCTGCCCCTACATTCGGGGCATTTTGATTCCCAACCAACGGTTGCAATTCAATGATTCCATGAACATGATTCGGCATTACAATATGTTCATGTAAAACGGCGTTGGGAAAATGTTTTGGAATTTCTATCCAACAATTGTTTGCAATTTTTCCGAAACCATTTAAAACCATTTCATCATTTACGATTTCTCCAAATAGACACATTCTATTGTGGCAACAAATGGTAACAAAATACAATCCTTCCTGTGAATAATCATATCCTTTTAATCGAATTGATTTCCTGTGATGAATCTCTGAATTATATTTTGATTTATTCTGCATGCAGGTTTATGTATTTTATTTTCCTCAGGTTTTCCGGTTTCGTTTTATATGGTTTCTTTCTCTATCTTAATTTTCGAGAGATTTATTCTAATTCTTTCATTCAATTCATCTTCTTCTGCAATTTGTTTTTCCAATTCAGCTTTTAAAGAAGCAAACCGTTCTGCAAAATTAAAATCATCTTCATCATCCTTGTAAGGAGATTGCCCCGTCGCTTCCTCGTCGCTCCCCGCAATGACGCGTTTGTTACGCCAGTTATGATAAGTATTTGCAATCTTAGCTATATCATCTGCGCTCAAATCCCTGTTTCTCCTGTTTATTAAGTAGCCAAGATTTCTTGCATCAATAAAAAGTATTTCACCTTTTCTTTCCCTGAAATTTCCATTTGTTTTATTTCTGGAAAGAAACCACAAACAGGCAGGTATCTGTGTATTCAAAAATAATTTGGTAGGAAGGTTTACAATACAATCAACCAAATCTTTTTCAATCAAAGCTTTTCTTATCTCACCTTCATTATTTGTTTGTGAGGTTAATGAACCTTTCGATAAAACAAACCCAGCTTTACCTGTGGGTGCAAGATGATAAAGGAAATGCTGTATCCATGCATAATTTGCATTTCCTGCGGGTGGTACTAACTTCTCACCCAATATACTCCACCTTGCATCATCCCGTAATAATTCTCCACTCCAGTCGCTATCATTAAAAGGAGGATTTGCAAGAATATAATCTGCTTTTAAATCTTTATGTGCGTCATTTAAAAAACTTCCTTCATTGTTCCACTTTACATTACTGCTGTCAATACCACGAATAGCAAGATTCATTTTACACAAACGCCATGTGGTTTGGTTGCTTTCCTGTCCGTAAATAGAAATACGATCTTTTGGGTCAATCGCTAATTTTTTGCCGTTATGTTTTTTATAATAATCCTGATGTGCTTCTACAAACTTTTCACTTTGCACAAACATACCGCCACTCCCACAACAAGGATCAAACACTCTGCCTTCAAAAGGTTCAAGCATTTCAACCAATATTTTCACCACGCTTGCCGGTGTATAGAATTGACCACCTTTCTTTCCTTCAGCTAAAGCAAACTCACCAAGAAAATATTCAAAGACCCTGCCCAATAAATCTTTGCTCTGTGCTTCTTTTGTTCCAAGTGTTGCAGTGCTCACCAGGTCAACAAGTCCTCCCAAATTTTGTTTGTCCAATTTTTCCTGTGCATACACTTTTGGTAAAACACCACGTAAGGAAGGATTATCCTTTTCAATTGCATCCATGGCATCATCAATATCTTTGCCAATAGTTGGAAGTTTTGCTCTGCCTTGAAGGTGTGACCATCTTGCTTCTTTGGGAACGTAAAAGACCTTTCTGCTATATATTCATTTTTATCTTCCGGGTCTGCACCTTCATCTTTTTGTGTAAGCAGTTTTTGATAGAGTTCTTCAAAAGCATCAGAAATATATTTTAGAAAGATCAAACCCAATACAACATGTTTGTATTCGGCAGCATCCATATTCTTTCGAAGCTTATCTGCAGCTTTCCAAAGTTTTTTTTCTAATGCTTCTTCTTCCTGTTTAACTTCTTTAGGCATAGTGTTGCAATGTAAAATTTAAAAAACCAAAGTACAAGAAAGAAAAATATAAATTGAAGAAGAAATATTCACAGAAGTGTGTTTATTGTTGCCATGAAATGCAAATGTACGAGAGTGCGACGCAAGCAAAATATCATAGCAGTACGATAGTTCGGCTCATAAAAAAGTTTAGAGTCTCTATTTATATACTCGCATAGATGCTTCCCTGCCCGTCCGGTCAGGCGGGGCTACGCTCAGCATGACAAGCAAATTAAACTCTAGTGCTAATATCCACTCGGCACATCATAAAAGCTATAAGTATCTGTATTTCCTACTTTGATATATCGCCGGCTTATCCGCTTTTCTTTTTTGCCTTCTTCTCTAAAAAAAGTTTCCAGTAAGTAGCCATCTGCTTTAGCAGGCAAGCGAAAAGCATAAGGAATTTCAATACGATCAGAAGAGGGTATGGTAATTTTAATTGTATCCGAAAACACATTTTCACCTTTGGAGTTCAAAAGTTTTATTTCCAGGTCGCCCGATTTGTTTTGCGCAACATCATTAACACCTGTTAAAGTGAAGTTTAAATAGTCATTCGGTCTATGAGCAGGTAGGCCTTTTACATAACGCTCATCAGTAAGATTAATGAACACATTTGTTGGCGCAAAACATTCTTTGAACCAATAAAGCACAGGACATGGTTTAAGATCTTTTATGTTATCTACAAACCAATCACCTGTATAACCATAGTTATTCGTTTAAATAACAAAAAGCCAGTACACCTGCAATGTTCCGGTTGCTTCTTAACCATTCGGTTTCCAACTGTAACCAATAAGCCTGAAAATTTCTTCTCCCCGCCACGGTTGAATTTTTACCCAAATAATTTTCATATACTTCTAAAGTGAGTTTACTCGGCGTTCCATTTCTCCATAACCAAACCCATCCATATTCATTTACTAATTGAGCAGATGAGGACTCTTCTATTTCTTTAATTATGCCAGGTTTGTAATTAAGATTGCCCAACGGATAAATTTCCCCCGGTTGCATAAAGAAACTAACGCCTTCATAGGGATGTGGCTCATCCATATCATCGTTCTGCATAGAAGTAGATGTCATAAAACCAGCGTCCCATATCCTCGTGGGATCAAGTTTCTTTAGTTCCGGAATTAATGTATTGCCAATATAATCATCCCAGTTTTCGTTGATGGCGTCCCAAATAGCAATACTGGGATGAGACCCATCTGCCCACACCCAATCTGTATATTCTTTTTTTATCTGCTCGTTCCAGCCATGGTTCTGCCAGTAAAACCATTCATTCTGAAATAATAAACCATACTCATCTGCAAGGTCATACCAAAAATCAGGCGCAATACCAACGCAAATTATGAAAGCATTCCAGTCTAATTTTTTTGGAATATCAATCAGCATTTTTTTGACCCAGCTTGTATCCCATGCCAAATTGCCGCAATCAGGATCTTCAAAAAAACGTTGCAGTGTAGTGTTAGAACCACGGAGATAATATTTGTCCCCATTCAAATAAAAAAATTTTCCCTTGCGCTCAAAGTCCCGCATACCGAAATTTTTTTCCACTGCATCAGAGATTTCGCCCTTATAATAAAGAGAAACATCTGCTGTATATAAAAATGGATCTTCAGGAGTCCATGCATGTGATTGCTTTAAGGGTATTTCTGCTACCAGTTCTGTATTTCTGTCTCTCATTAATACTACCTGCTGTTCATAACGCGCTACCTGTTTTTTCGATTTTTTTTCAAACACTTCTATTTTCAGTGATGCAGTGTCTGTCATGCTTTCTCCAAAAAATCTTTGTGCAGGATTTAAATTCCATGCTTTAATTTTTGCTGTGAGGTTTCCTTTCTTCAGGCTCGGTAAAAGCAATACTTTATTAACACGTACTTTATTGGTAAATGACAAACTCACATCATCCCATATACCGGGCAGGTAATGTTCTTTCTCTTTATCAGTACTGCCTGCTGCCTGGCTCGGTAGCCAATACCTGTCTCCTACTTTTATTATGATTTCATTTTCTTCACCATATTTCAAAGCCCGTGTAACAGCAACGTCAATGGGAGTATAACATTCTATATAGCTTCCAAAGTCTACTCCATTAATAAATACCTGTGTTACATACTGACTTTTTTTTATTGTGAGCACCGCTTCCAAACCTTTTACATCATTGGGCACAACAATTTTTTTGCGATACCAACTATATCGTGGTGTATAGTCAATGTCATAAACATCATGTTCCATTTTTGCATTCACCTTATCAGGTCGTTTGAAAAATTTATCGTATTCCTCTATCCTTGGTGATGCTAAATGGATCAGACCCGGAACAGGAATTTTTCGGGAAAAACTTGCCGGCATAAATGCAGTTTTTGTTTGTTCAAAATCCCAGGTGCCATTAAGATTTATGATCACTCTTGGTGTTGCCGCAAAAGAATAATTGTTTGCAACAAGAAAGAAACAAACAATAAGGGAACTTCTTTTAAACATGGTTTGGTTAGTTTAACATGAGTTCGGGATAAGTAACGAACAATATTTATTCTTGTAAATAGATTCCTCGTGCCTCGGAATGACAAGCTGAGGAATGATATTAAGTTAAAATTTTTATTTTTCAGTTTATAGTTTACTCTCAGTTTGTCATAGTTTACCCCGATAAATCGGGGCTGACGAAGGAAGCATCTATGAAAAAGTTATCCGGAACTCACGTTAGTTTAATTAACAGTTAGAAATCTACGCAGGATTTAACGCAGAACAAAAGTAAAAAATCAATCTTGGTAAATATTATTAGGAAGTCAATCAATTCGGATTGTAAATTGCCATCACTAACTACAAACGGGGTGAAGTAACAACGAAAATGCAGTGCTTCGAATTCATCAAGGTTTAGCAGTTGAAGTCACAGTAGTGCAACAGCTCAATCAGGGCGAAAGAAAGAAATGTGCTGTATATCATTTCTTTCTTGATTTTTTGGTACTTTTTATCAAGAAAAAAGTACAGAAAGAATTGTTACTTAAGAGACAAAAGAAAGTAAGAACAATGAAATGCGACTTAAACGCTTAATTCTAAAAAATTATAATCAATAATGGAACCAATTACTCATCCGGAAGTTATTTTTTTAGGTGTATCACTTATCGGAGGATCAGTAGAAAAATTGACAAGAACAATTGGCGATTTGAAAGGGCTGTTTGCTGACCAAAAAAGTTTTGAGGAACAGGATCAAAGAAAAATTGCATACGAAGTAGAAAGTTACTTTCCTGTAGCCGAAGGCACAGAAGGAGGTTTGTTCTTTGGCGTCACCAAAATTAAACCGGGAACAATTGGCAATGAATATATGATGACCAAAGGTCATTCTCATGTTATTGAAAACCGGGCTGAATTTTATTGGGGTATCGAAGGTGAAGGAATGTTAC
>WNGF01006249.1_pt1 | contig 16861 bp, 18 predicted proteins | sample 5400641 | NCBI WGS metagenome assembly WNGF01 (sample SAMN13153371, study PRJNA577476) | soil metagenome | isolation source: 80 cm soil or saprolite under grassland replicate 2 | place: USA:California | collected 2016-06-15
GATCCTTGCGGACAGGCCGGGCGCCCTGGCCCGACTCGGCACTGCTCTGGGCGATGCCCGGGTGAACGTCGAGGCGATCCTGGGGGTGAGCCTCGAGGGGAAAGGCGTCGTCCACTTCGTGCCCAGCGATCCGGACAAGGCGGCCCGCGCCCTCGACGCCGCCGGGATCTCCTATACCAGGCGTGAGGTGCTCATCGTGAGGGTGCTCGACGAGCCGGGCATGCTCGGCGACGTGGCCCTCGTCATGGCCCAGGCGGGCATCAACATCGACTCGGTCTACGTGACGACTCGCGGGCACGTCGTGCTCGGCGTGGACGATCTGGTCGGGGCCGTCCAGGTCGCGGGGGGGATGGCGGTGATGGCGCCGGAATGAGCCTTCGCCGAAGCCATCCCCGAGCTGGAACCCCCACGTAGTCGCCCCGCTGGTCGCTGATCCGCACCGAGCGCGGCGAATGCCCACGCGGGTAGCGGATGAGCGCAAGATGGTGCGGCGCACGCTGGCCTGAGGGCACCGACGGCCCGGTGAGCTGAACTGCCTCGGCGCGATGCAGGCGCGGCGGCGGGCCAAGGGGTCAAGGGTCGTCAGACCGGCTACCGTCCGATCAGCTCGCTCATGTGCTGCAGCTGGCTGGTCGCCACATCCACAGTCCGCTCGATATCTTCGGGCTGGCCTTTTTCGGTTCCTGGGGCGTCGAGCGGGGCATGGCCGCCCCGCCGGGGCAAAGGGCGCCCCACCGGGGGCGCGGCACTCTTCGAGCCAACTATCGTATTTTACTAACGCCGGTGGTCCTGGGTGGTGGCACCGGCCTTGCAGCTCGTCTGGTTTCAACAGCCCTTATACGTCCGACCTGAAAGGAGAAGAACACGAACGCCCATGGCAGCGCCACTGGCCGTCTCCCCGTTTCTCGCCGGGGATCCGATCCGGCTGGGACCCGAGATCAGTTCATTGGCTGAGTTCGTCGCCGCCCTTGACGATCCATCTCTGGCGAGTCCGGGTCTCCTCGAGGTGGCCCCCGGCGTCGCGCTCATCCACTCGCTCACGGGCGACGGCGGACGCGTGGCGCTGCGCTGGGTGCGCCTGCCGCATGCGCCGCGGTTGATTCCCGGCGCGGCACCGATCGCGAGTCCCTCGTTCGCGCGGGCCTGTTCAGCAATCCGCACGTCTTCGGGGGCATCGCCGCCGAGATCGGCCTGCTCGTCGTGCTCATCCTGGTCCCGCCGTTCACGGCCGTGTTCAATACCGCGCCGCTGTCGTTTTCCGAATGGGGAGTCCTGCTTGCCCTGCCGCCCGCCATGCTCCTCCTGGAGGAGGGGCGGAAGTGGCTGCTTCGAACCGCCGTACCACGGAGGATAGGCTCATGACGACGCTCGGCTTGCCCGATGTCGGAGGTGCGGGCCATTGCCGCGCAGTATGATTACAACGGCTTCCCCGTCGTGACGCAGGAGGGACGCCTGGTGGGAGTGATCACCAAGGGCGATCTTCTGCGGGCGGCCTCGGCGGCCGTGACCGACCCGGGTGTCGGGAGCCAGCCCGTCTCGAGCTGGATGGCGCACGGGGTGCTGGCGCTCAGGCCGAAGGAGTCGCTCCGGACCGCGGTGGAGAACATGGTGTACTCGGGATTCCGGAGCCTCCCGGTCATCGATGGCGGGAGCCGGGTCGTCGGGATCGTGTCGCGCAACGATCTCATGACGGCGATCGGGGGAGAGGTGCTGGTATGACGGAGACACCGCCGACCCGGAACACGGCGCTCATCGAAGAGTTCGGCCGCCGGCTCCGGGAGGCCCGGCTTACGCTCTTCCGTACCCTGGCGGTCACGGACGACGAGATCGCCACCCTCGAGGCCCATCAGGCCGGCGCGGTCGGGAAAGACGCGGCGACGGAGACGGTCGCCGCCATCCTTTCCCGCCTCGAGGGTCGGGAGAAGCACGAGCTGGACGAGATCGAGGACGCGCTCACCCGGCTCGAGGCCGGCAGCTTCGGCCTCTGTGAGTGCTGCGGCCGGGCCATCAGCCTGGCCCGGCTTCGGGCGATGCCCGCGGCGCGGACTTGCATCGGCTGTCAGCAGAAGGCGGAGACACGGTGATTCAACCGGCCGGCACAGGCCAAGGAGGTCTCTCATGAACGGGAGGTTCATCGGCTCGACGCTGGCCCTGGTCCTCGCCGGGCTCGCCGCCTGCACGGCCGCGGTCGCGCAGGAGGACGCCGGGCAGCGCGCGCGGGGGAAGCAGCTGTTCACGGACCAGGGGTGCTATGGATGCCACACCGTCGCCGACCGCTCACATGCCGAAGATCGGGATGTCCGAAGCCGAGGCCCAGGCCCTGGCCGCCTACCTGGCCTCGCTGCGCTGAGCCGGAACGGGACGGTCATGACGCGACTCCGGCAGATTCTCCACGCGACGGATTTCTCGAGCGCGTCCCGCCCCGCCTTCGCCAAAGCGCTCGAGATGGCGAAGCAGGACCGGGCGCGGCTGTACCTGCTTCACGTGCTGACGCCGCCGTCTCCCTTTCTCGGTGACAAGCTGCCTTCGAGCTATCTCGAACTGCAGGCGCAAGCGCGGCGCGGAGCCGAGCGGCGGCTGGTCGCCGCCGTCGACAGGGCGAAGAAGGCCGGAGTCCGGGTCCAGGCCAAGCTCATCGGTGGCGCCCCGTCCGAGGAGATCGTCCGCGCCGCGCGCCGGCAGCGCCCGGACCTGATCGTGATCGGCACCCACGGCCGGACCGGGCTCGGCCGGGTGTTCATGGGCAGCGTGGCGGAGCGGGTCCTCCAGCGGGCGTCCTGCCCCGTCCTCACCGTCCGCGGGCGATAGGGGACCGGAGGGGGCTTTTCTCCCCCTGGGGCGCTCGAGTCCCAGCGGGGGCACCGACGCCCCGCCTCGGCGAGAGCTGCCACCAGCTAACTCCCCGAATCAGCGCCGTTGTTTTCTGGCACTGCGGTTGCAGCCATTTCGGGGCGGGGTGGTGCGCATGAACTCTCGGAGAAAGGAGGAGCCGGTATGCGCAGCTTGATGCCGTGGACGGGGATGACGAACCTGAAGAGCGAGATGGACCGGTTGTTCGATCGGTTCTTCGAGCCCCGGTGGGAGGAGTTCCCGGCGATGGGTGAGTGGGCGCCGAGCCTGGACCTGTCGGAGACGAAGGACGCCTTCGTGGTGAAGGCGGAGGTCCCGGGCATGGACCCGAAGGACATCCAGGTCTCGCTTCAGGAGAACCTCCTGACCATCAAGGGTGAGAAGAAGCAGGAGAAGGAGGAAAAGGAGGAGCGGTATCACCGGATCGAGCGGAGCTACGGCGCGTTCACGCGTAGTCTGCGGCTGCCGGTGGCAGTCGACGGGGTGAAGGTGGACGCCAAGTTCAAGAACGGGGTCCTGACCGTGACCCTGCCGAAGACGCCGGGCGCCAAGGGCACCACGATCCCGGTGAAGGCGGAGTAGCGACGATGAGCGCGGAAGCCGAGAAGCCTTCGCACACCACCCTGACGCGCGAGGAGGGCTATCGGTTCCGCGCTCGCTTCGAGATCTTCGAGCCGCTGGGCAGGGCCAGCGCACGTGTCGAGACGGGAGTCGAGCTCTGCGGCGGTGGTGTGGACGCGGACCGGCAGCGCGCGGCGTCGTCCGGGGAAGAGGCAGTGGGCGGCAGCGCGGCGACGCCCGATCAGGACGTGGTGGACGAGATCGGCCACGCGCTCGGCGTCGAGCAGGCCCCCGACGCGCCCGTCACCACGTCGGGGGAGATTCTCCGGGCGCGCGATCGCCATTACTGGCACCTGGAGCGCCGGGCGGCCGAGGAGGAAGGTCCATGACGATCGACGGTCTCTTCTACCGCATCGTGGTGCCGACCGACTTCTCGACGTGCGCCGAGGAGGCGTGGGGGCTGGCCCAGCGCCTGGCCGCGGCCTTCGGCTCGGAGCTGGTGCTGGTGCATGTCCTCGTCGAGGCGTCGCTGTTCGAGGAGGGGCCCTTCAGCATGGACAGGACCCGGCACGTGTACGCGGCCGCCCGGAAGTGGGCGGAGGAGAGTCTCGAAGAGTGGGCCGGCAAGGCCCGGGGCAAGGGGCTCACGGTGCGGCCCGTGCTGCGCACCGGCGTGCCGTACCGCGAGGTGGTCGCCGTCGCCACGGACGAGCTCGCCGATCTCGTGCTCATGGGGACGCACGGCCGCGGCGGCATCAACCGCGCGCTGCTCGGAAGCGTGGCGGACCGGGTCATCAGGCTGGCGCCATGCCCGGTCCTGACCGTCCGCGAGTCCGCCTGACTGGAGCCGGGACAGTGCGCCCGGAGGCCCGGGAGCGCCACGGCACCGTGAGGAACTGGATGACGCGGGCGCCCACCACGGTGCCGGAGAGCTGCCCGGTCCGGGTGGCGCTCGGGCAGATGCAGCGGGGCGAGATCCGTCACCTGCTCGTGCTCGACGGCGACCGGCTGAGCGGCATCGTCTCCAACCGTGATGTCAGGCGGCTGGCTCTCGAGGATCCGGGCCCGTCGCTGCTGTCCGGGCCGGTGCGCTCGATCATGACCGAGGATCCCGTCACCGTGGCGCCGGAGACGGAGGTGACGGCGGCGGCGCGCCTGCTGCTCGAGCGTCGGATCGGCGCGCTGCCGGTACGCGACGGCGATGAGATCATCGGCATCTTCACCACCGCCGATGCGCTCGAGGCCCTCCTCGCCATCGTGGAGCATCCCGGCGCGTGACTCGCCCTTCGCTCGCCCCGTTCTTCGATCCGCGAAGCGTTGCCGTCATCGGCGCCTCGCGCGATCCCTCCAAGGTCGGCGGCAGCGTGCTCGCCAACCTGCGCTCGGCCGGCTTCGACGGCCGCGTCCTTCCCGTCAATGTACGGGCGGAGGTGGTCCAGGGGCTCGCGGCGTTTCCTTCCTTGCTGGCCGTCGATGGGCCAGTGGACCTCGCCGTCATCACCGTGCCGGCGCCCGCGGTGCTTCCGGCGCTGAAGGAGTGCGTGGCCAAGGGCGTGCCCGCCGCGGTCGTGATCTCGGCCGGCTTCCGCGAGAACGGCGAGGAAGGCCGGAAGCGGGAGGGCGAGCTGCGCGAGTGGCTCGGCCGTCAGCCCATCCGAGTGCTCGGGCCCAACTGCCTCGGCTGGATCCGGCCGTCGCGGCGCCTCAACGTCACCTTCGCCCCGGGCATGCCCCAGGCGGGGAACATCGCGTTCGTCTCGCACTCGGGCGCCCTCGCCGTCGCCATCCTGGACTGGGCGCAGGAGCGCCGGATGGGCTTCTCGCTCTTCGCGAGCCTGGGCAACCAGGCCGACATCACCGAGTCCGACGTGCTCGGCGCGGTGGCGCGCGATGACGAGACGCGGGTCATCGTCGGCTACATCGAGGGCGTCGCCGAGGGCCGGCGCTTCTTCGAGACGCTGCGCGAGGCGGCCGCGCTGAAGCCGGTGGTCCTGCTCAAGGCGGGACGCTCCGCGGAGGGTGCGCGGGCGGTCTCCTCGCATACCGGCGCGCTCGCCGGCTCGGACCGGGCCTTCGATGCGGCGGTCCGGCAGGCCGGGGCCGTGAGAGCGGGGAGCGTGGAGGAGCTGTTCGACCTGGCGCGCGGCCTCGCGAGCCAGCCCTTGCCCCGGGGGCGGCGCCTCCTCGTCGTGACCAACGGCGGAGGGCTCGGCATCGTGTCGACCGACGCCGCCCGCGAGTCGGGGCTCGAGGTCGCGCCGCTCGACGATCCGGTCCGCCGCCGCCTCGACGCCCTGCTGCCGCCCACCGCCAGTGTGGTCAACCCGGTGGACCTGGTGGGCGACGCGGACGCCGCGCGCTACAGCAACGCGCTGCACGCCATCGGCCCGAGCGCCGCCGATGCGGTGCTCGTGGTGCTGACCGCCCAGGCGGCGACCGATTCCATCGGCGTGGCGCGCGCGGTCATCGGGGCCACGCGCGGCTGGCCCATCCCGCTGGCGGGCGCGTTCGTCGGCGGCGCGCGCGTGGCGGCCGGGGCGAGGGCGCTGGAGGACGCGGGCATCCCGTGCTATCCCTTCCCGGAGCCGGCGGTGAAGACGCTGGCGGGCATGGCCCTCCTGGCCGAGCGCCGCGCCCGCCCCCCCGAGACCCCGCGCGTCACCGTGCGTCCGGCGGAGGCGAGCGAGCGGCTCGCTCGCCTGAAGGCGGCGGGCCGCTCGCAGCTCGGGATGGTCGACCTGGCGCCGCTGCTCGACAGCTACCGGATTCCCTGCGCGGCGCCGCGGCCGGCGGCGACGGCGGCGGAGGCCGCGGCGGTCGCCGAGGGCATGGGATTCCCGGTGGCGCTGAAGGTTCGCTCTCCCGACATCACCCACAAGACCGAGGTCGGCGGCGTGAGGCTCGGGCTCCGCTCGGCGGACGAGGTCGCGACGGCCACGGCCGAGATGCTCGCGCGAGTCAAGGCCGCGCGCCCGGCGGCGACCATCGAGGGCGTGCTGGTCCAGCCGATGGTCGAGGGCGGCAAGGAGCTCCTCCTCGGCATGGTGCGTGATTCACAGTTCGGGCCGACGGTCATGGTGGGCTTCGGCGGCATCTACGTCGAGGTGCTCAAGGACACGGCGATGCGGCTCTGTCCGGTCCAGGTCTCGGAGGCGCGAGCCATGCTGGACGAGCTCAGGATGGCGCCGCTGCTCCACGGGGTCCGGGGGGAGGCGCCGGTGGACATGCGCGCCCTCTCGGAGGCGATCTGCCGCTTCGCCCAGCTCGCCGTCGATCTGCCGGAGCTGGCCGAGATCGAAGTGAACCCGCTCGTCGCGGGCCCCGCCGGCGTCATCGCCGTGGATGCGCGGGCGAGGCTCTGAGGGAGGTCAAGCCGGTGGGCATTCGAAAGAGCGTCGGGAAGAACAAGAAGTCCAATCGGCCGGCCGCGGCCGTCGCGGTCAAGCGCGAGGAGACGTTGCGGAGGGCGGCGCGAGCCCCCGCCCGGGGTCGCGGTCAGCGCCGGAAGCCGTAGCGGGGCGCTGAGAGCCTTGCAGGCTGCTCCGAAAGGTCCAGATGCCAGGCGGCGCCCGGTGGCCGCACGCGAGACGTACTCCGTGGACGTCGAGCGCGCGGCCGAGGGCGCCAACGAAGCAGATGGGCCTCCTTCAACAGCCTGAGAGGCGGATCATGGCCGGTCGAGGCGGGTTTCGCTCGCTGCTGATCGGCGTCGACGGCTCAGCCGGCTCGCTGCGCGCCGTCTCCTTCGTCGCCCGTCTCGCGCCGCCACCCGGCGGGCGCGCGACGGTGGTCCGCGTCGTGGAGCCCGCGCGTCTACCCTCCATGGGGCTGCTCCCCGCCTCGATCCGCGCCCAGCTCGAACGCCAGGCGGCGACGCTCGAGGCGGCGCGCCTCCGGGCCGCGCGGGGGAACGTCGAGGGAGCCGTGCAGCAGCTCAGGCGCTCCGGCTGGCGCGCGCACGGCGAGGTCCGGTCGGGGGCGCCGCTGCCCCAGCTGTTGGAGGCGATCAAGCCGGCCCGCGCCGATCTGCTCGTCCTCGGCGCCCGCGGCGTCGGCGGCGTCGAGCGCTTCCTGCTGGGCAGCGTGGCCGACGCCGCCAGCAAGCGGTCGCCGATCTCCGTGCTCATCGTGAGGTGAGGTCAGCGCCCCCGGGGACGGGAGGGAGGCGCGGTAGAGGCCCACCGTACCGCGTGCTGGGCCAGCACCCGGCTTGACGGCGGTGCCGAGACCTTGCTAGCGTACCGGCTCGACCAGTGACCCCAGAGTCCAGAGGAGAACCCCGATGAAAACCAGGTTGTCGTTGCTCGGCTCGTGCGTCGTGCTCCTGATGGGTCTGCTCGTCGGACAGGCCGGCGCGCAGGCGCCGATCAAGATCGGCTTCGTCCAGGGCCTCACCGGCCCCTTCGAGGTCTATGCCAAGCAGGAGATCAACGGCTTCAAGCTCGGCCTCGAGTACGCGACGGGCGGGAAGATGGAGGTCCTCGGCCGGAAGATCGAGGTGATCGTGGAGGACGATCAGCTCAAGCCCGACGTCTCCAAGCAGAAGGTCACCAAGCTCTACGCCGACGACAAGGTGGACCTGGTCGTCGGTACCACGTCGAGCGCCGCCGCGCTCGCCATCCTGCCGGTGGCGCAGGAGTTCAAGAAGCCGCTGATCGTGGAGCCGGCGGTGGCCGACAGCATCACCGGCGAGCACTGGAACCGCTACGTGTTCCGCACGGCGCGGAACTCGGGCCAGGACGCGATCGCCAACGCGCTCGCCGTCGCCAAGCCCGGGGTGTCCATCGCCACCATCGCCCAGGACTACGCGTTCGGGAAGGACGGCGTCGCCGCCTACAAGGCCGCGGTGGAGAAGCTGGGAGGCAAGGTGGTCCACGAGGAGTACGCGCCCGTCCAGGCCACCGACTTCACGGCGCCGATCCAGAAGATCATCGCCGCGCTCAAGGACCGGCCGGGGCAGAAGTACGTGTTCGTGATCTGGGCCGGCAAGGGCGGGCCCTTTCCCCAGCTGGTGGCCAATCGCCTCGACAAGTACGGGATCACCCTCACCAGCGGCAGCAACGTGCTCGACGTGCTCAAGGCGATGAAGGCGCAGGGGCTCGAGGGGATGGTGGGCGGCGCGTACTACTACTACGAGATCCCGAAGAACCCGGTCAACGACTGGCTCGTCCGGGAGCACCAGAAGCGCTTCAACGAGCCGCCGGACTTCTTCACCTGCGGCGGCTTCGCCGCCGCCATGGCGGTCGTCGCGGGGATCCAGAAGGCCGCCGGCACCGACGCCGAGAAGCTCATCGCCGCCATGGAGGCGATGGAGTTCCAGACGCCCAAGGGCAAGATGACCTTCCGCAAGGACGACCACCAGGCGATGCAGAGCATGTACGCGTTCAAGATGGTCGCCAAGCCCGATGTCGCCTGGCTGGTCCCGGCGCTCAGCCGGGAACTGACGCCGGAGGAAACGGCGCCGCCGATCATGAACAAGCGATAGCCTCCGCTCACTCCTGCTTCTCCAGCAAGGTCAGGATGCGCTCGCCGGTGATCTCGCCGGGGACGAGGACGTGATCGGCGCCGGCGCGGAGCAGGTCTTCCGCGTCGGTCTTCTCCTCGCCCGTCATCACGATGGTGGCCTGGGGGGCCAGGCGGCGCAGGGTGGCGACGAGCCGGCGCGTGCTGATGCCCTTGAGGAACGTGTCGGAGATCGTGGTGACGACGATGCGCGCCTGCTCCATGCCGAGGTGCTCGAGGGCGTCGGGATTGGCCAGGTCGCCGTACTCCCAGCGGAAGCCCCGCGCCATCACCGCGCGGCCGCGCGTCGCGTCGTAGTCCACGAGCGTGATCCGCCCCTTGAGGTGCGGCGCGAGCTGCTCGACCCGGTCGAGCACCGCCTGCGCGATGCGAAAGTGCCCGAGGAGCACGATCTCGCGCGCGGGGTGCGCGTCCGGGGCGGGGCCGCCCGCCCGTTGCCGCCGGCGGGCGAGCCGTTCGAACGGGCGGAGCATGATCCGGGCAATGCGGTCGTTCGCGCCGATCACGTACGGCGACACGAGGGACGTCAGGATCATCGCCGTGAGCACCACCGCGCTCGCCCGGTCGGAGACGTGGCCGTAGTCGGCGCCGAGCTTCAGGATCACCAGGGAGAACTCGCTGATCTGGGCGAGGTTGAGGGCGGTCACGGTGCCGGCGTAGAGCCCCTCGCGCAGGAAGTAGGTCGTGGGGACCACGGCGACGAATCGGCTCACGAAGACGAAGGCCACGATCAGGGCGGCCTGGCCGAGAATCGTCGCATTGGGGACGGGCACCTGCATGCCGAGCGCGACGAAGAACAGGGTCACGAAGAAGTCCCGGACCCCGGTGACCTTCGAGATCACGTCCGAGCCGTAGGGGTAGGCCGAGATGGAGAGGCCCGCGATCAGAGCGCCCATCTCGCGCGACAGGCCGAGACGCTCGGCGATGCCGCTGACGATGAAGCACCACGCCACCGAGGAGATCAGGACCAGCTCCGGCCGTCGCGCGGAGGCCTCGAACAGGCGGGCGAGCGCGTAGCGGCTCGCGAGGAAGGCGACGCCGACGAGCACGGCGCCCCCCGCGATCGACCCGGCGATCCGGACGACGCCGGGGTCGGCGATGCTGGGCTGTACCGCCATGAAGAGGATGGCCCAGACGTCCTGGACGACGAGGACGCCCAGCGTCAGCCGCCCCGACAGGACCTTCAGCTCGAACTTGTCCCGGAGCAGCTTGACGACGATCAGGGTCGAGCTCAGCGAGATCACGATGGTGAGATAGAGGAGGTCGAAGTTGCCGCCGCCCGGCCGATAGCCGAGCCACGCGAAGAACGCCAGCCCGAGGAGCGCGTTGATCGCGAACTGACCGACGCCCAGCGCCAGCATCGACCGCCCCAGACGCCGCAGCTCCCGGAGGTCGATCTCGAGCCCGATGATGAAGAGCAGCAGGATGAGCCCGATCTCGGAGATGAGCTCGATGCTCTCGACGCTCGTCACGAGGCCCAGGCCCAGGCGCGGGCTCAGCAGGACGCCGCCGGCGATGTACCCGAGGATGAGCGGCTGGCGGATGACGCGGGCGACGTGCGCCACGAGGGCGGCGAACACGATCCCGAGGGCGATGTCGCGGAGTAGGGTTACGTCGTGGGGCATGGGGCTCGGGGTGACTCGGCGGCGCGCATGACAGTCGCTGCGGGTAGCAGGGTACACGGTGGGCGGGGTGTGTCAAGGCCGCCATGCCACGCGGGAACGTCGGGCCCCTGGCGTGAGGGCCAAGGACTGGAAGGCGAGCGGATCCGGGGCTGGGCGAGCCTCCGCGACCCGTGCTATCCTCGCGCCGTGCCCGATCCGCTCGCGTGCGCCGCCGCTCCGATCAGCCGACCATGGCCGCGACCCTCCCCGGGTCCAGGCTCGCCGTCCTGCCCCACACCACCCACGACACCGTGCTCGTCGGCCGGCGCCCGAAGGTGACGGCCGCGTTCGGCGCCCTTCTCAAGGGAAGGTGACGACGCCCGCGCCCCCGATCCTCTCCACCCGCGAGGTGACCATCCGCTTCGGCGGGCACGTCGCCGTGGACCACGTCAGCCTCGACGTCTTCCCCGCGACCCTCAAGTCCATCATCGGCCCCAACGGCGCCGGCAAGACGACGCTGTTCAACCTCCTGAGCGGCCAGTACCGGCCGAGCGAGGGGCGGATCGCCTTCAAGGGGCGGGATGTCACGGGCTGGAGCGCGGCCGCCCGCACCCGGCTCGGGATCGGCCGCTCCTTCCAGCTCACCAATATCTTCCCGACGCTCTCCGTGCTCGAGAACGTGCGCCTGGCCGTCCAGGCCCGGCGCGGCGTCGGGTTCAACGCCTGGCGGGACTACCGGAGCTTTCCCGCCCTCGAGGACCGCGCGTACGAGCTGCTGGAGAGCGTGCTGCTCGAATCCAAGTGGCAGGCGCCGGCGGGGGAGCTGGCCCATGGTGAGAAGCGCAAGCTCGAGCTGGGCATCCTGCTGGCGCTGGAGCCCGAGGTCCTGCTGCTCGACGAGCCCACCGCGGGCATGTCGCTCGAAGAGGTGCCGACCATCATCGGCCTCATCGAGCGCATCAAGGCCCGGCGCGACAAGACGATCCTGCTCGTCGAGCACAAGATCGACATGGTGATGGCGCTGTCCGACGCGATCGCGGTGCTCAAGGACGGCCGCCTGATCGCCGACGGCACGCCCGAGGCGATCAGCGAGAACCCCGAGGTCCAGGCGGCCTACTTCGGCGGCGGCGTGACCGGTGCGGGCTGAATAGTTATCCAGGTGGACACGACCATTCTCGAGGTGGAAGACCTCCACACCCACATCGGCCAGCACCACATCCTGCAGGGCGTGTCGCTCCGGATCCGGCCCGACGCGGTGACGGTGCTGCTGGGCCGCAACGGGGCCGGCAAGACGACGACCATGCGCACGATCATGGGCGTGCTCCATCCGACCCGCGGCGCCGTGCGCTTCGACGGCCGTCCGATCCACCACCTGCCGCCCTACGAGATCGCGCGCCTGGGCATCGGCTACGTGCCCGAGGGGCAAGGCATCTTCGGCACCCTCACCGTGGCCGAGAACCTGCGCGTCGCCGCGCTCGCCGAGGACGCGGCGAGCGGGCGGCGGCTCGAGCAGATCCTCGACCTCTTCCCCGATCTCGACCGCTTCCGCGACGCCCGCGCGGCCACGCTGTCCGGCGGCCAGAAGCAGATGCTCTCCATCGCGCGGGCCTTCATCAACCCGAACCGGCTCCTCCTGATCGACGAGCCGTCCAAGGGGCTGGCGCCCATCATCGTCCTCCACCTGGTCGACGCGCTCCGCGCCATGAAGCAACACGCCACCGTGCTCCTCGTGGAGCAGAACTTCGCCATGGCGAGCGCCCTCGCCGACGACTTCTACCTGATCGACGACGGGCGCACGGTTCGCCACGGGTCCATGGCCTCGCTCGCCGCCGACCACGAGCTGAAGAAGAAGTACCTCGGCATATGAAGGCCCGGGCGCCGCTGCTCGTCGCGCTGGCCGTGCTCCTGCTGCCGCTCGGCTTCATGGACCTGCGCACCTATCTCACGCTGACCGTGGCCGGCCTCGCCATGGGCATGCTGATCTTCCTCGTGGCGTCGGGCCTCACCCTGATCTTCGGGCTCATGGACGTGCTCAACTTCGCGCACGGGGCGCTCTTCTCGTGGGGCGCCTATGCCGGCTTCAGCGCGGCCGTGCTGCTCGAGGGGCGCTGGGGGTGGGCGGCGTCGCCCTCGGTGGCGGCCAACGGACTGCTGCTGCTCGCCGCCATCGCGGTGGCAGTGGCGGTGACCGTCGGGCTCGGCGTGCTCCTCGAGCGCATCATCGTCAGGCCCGTCTACGGCCAGCACCTCTTCCAGATCCTCATCACGCTCGGCGCCACCATCGTGCTCGAGGAGTTGATCCGCATCGTCTGGGGCCCGAACGACCAGGTGATGCCGGTGCCGGCCACCATCCAGGGCTCCTGGGACGTGGCCGACGTGGTCGTGCTGCGGGTGCCCGTGGTCGCCATCGGGCTCGGCCTCGCGGTCTACGCGGGGATGCAGGCGCTGCTGAACCGGACGCGGATCGGTCTCATCGTCCGGGCCGGCGTCGAGAACGGCGAGATGATCCAGGTGATGGGACACAACATCCACCGCTACTTCACGGGCGTCTTCGCGGCGGGCTCGGCCCTGGCCGGCGTCGGGGGCCTGATGTGGGCCATCTTCAGCCAGTCGGTGCGGCCGGCGATGGGCGGCGAGCAGCTCATCTTCGCGTTCATCGTCGTGATCATCGGGGGGCTCGGCAGCGTGACGGGGTCGCTGGTGGGTGCGCTCCTGGTCGGGCTCTCCTACAACTACGTGGCCTATCTGGTCCCCAAGGCCGCCATCGGCGTGACCATGGCGCTGATGGTCATCGTCCTCCTCCTCCGGCCCACGGGGCTGTACGGGGCGGCGAAGTGACGCCGCCGGCGCCGACTCCCGTCGCGGCGCAGCGGCTCGAGCGGCGGCGCCGGCGATGGCGGGACCCGACGCTCTTCCTGCGGGCGGGCGTGCTCCTGGCCTTCGCCCTGGCTCCGCTCGTCGTCCCGTCCTTCCAGGTCACGGATCTCCTCCTCAAGATCGCGCTCTTCGCGACCCTCGTCGCGAGCTACGACGTGGTCATCGGCTACACGGGCATCGTGTCGTTCGGCCACGCCATGTTCTTCGGGTTCGGCGCCTATGCCGTCGCGCTCTCGCTCGGGAAGTGGGGCGCGCCGACCTATGGCCATCTCCTCGCGGGCTTCGGCGCCGGGATCGTGTTCTCGGCCGCGGTCGCGGGGCTCATCGGCGCCTTCTCGCTCCGGGTGAAGGCCCTGTTCTTCGCCATGATCACCCTCGCCTTCGCCGAGTTCGCCCTCATCCTGGCGGTGCAGCTCTCCCAGGTGACGGGCGGCGAGGACGGGCTGTCCCCCAAGCTTCCCGGCGTCTTCGCGGTCGGCTTCGACGGCGGGCGGTGGCTCGGCATCCCGCTGACGGCACGGCTGATCACCTACTACGCCCTCCTCGCGGCGTGTGTCGCGCTCTTCCTCGGGATGAGCCGCTTCGTGCACTCGCCGCTCGGCCGCGCGCTCCAGGCCATCCGCGACAACGAGCTCAGGGCCGAGGCCCTCGGCTACCGGACGTTCGTGTTCCAGATCGTCTCGTCCTCCTTCGCGAGCGTCGTCGCGACGGTGCTGGGCGGCTGCTACGCGATGTGGGTGCGGTACGTGAACCCGGAATCCACGCTCGGCATCCCGATCATGCTGGACGTGCTCCTGATGGTGATCATCGGCGGCATCGGGACCCTCTACGGCGGGATCATCGGGGCGGCCTTCCTCCTGGCGGCGCGCACGCTCCTGCCCGATCTCCGCGCGCTCAGCGCGTCGCTCTTCCCCGGCTCGGAGATCCTCGCGCGGGTCTCGGAGCGCTGGCTCCTGTACTTCGGCATCCTCTTCATCCTGGTGGTCTTCTTCTTCCCCAAGGGCGTGCTCGGCACGATCCGCGCGAGCCTGTCCCGGCGACCGACCGGCCCGGGGCTCCCTAAAGGGTAATTGCTATCGGAGGGGGAAAGAGCCATAGGTGTCAGTGTGGGTCGCCAGGTTTGGTATGCTGGGCCGGATATGCCCGCCAGGGAGTACGCCGCCATCGTCGTCGGCGCCAGCTTTGCCGGCCTGGCGGTCGCCCGTCAGCTACGGGACCACGTACTCTTGCTGGACCGCAACGAGGTGGGGGCCGTCCAGACCTCGGCCTGCGGGACGCCCCTCTGGGTGCCCCAGGCCCTGGGCGTGGCGTCGAGCGTGCTCCAGGTCCACGAGCGGCTGACCATCCGCGCGGGCCGCCACACGATCACCTACGATCTCTCCGCCGTGCCCTTCTGCACCTTCGACTACAAGGCCTTCTGCCGGGGTCTCCTGGCCCAGTGCGAGGCCCGCTTCCTGAAGACCGCGGTGACCGAGCTCGGGGAGGGCCGGGTGGTGACCGGCGAGGGCTCGTTCAGCGCGCCGGTCGTCGTCGATTGCTCCGGCTGGCGCGGCGTCCTCGTCAACGGGGCCGGCGGCACGAGGCCCGACCGCGGCGCCTACACGTTCGGCCTCGAGGCGCACACGCCGGTCCGGGACGATGGGCTCACCTTCTTCCTCGACCGGACGATCATCCCTCACGGGCTCGGCTGGATCTTCCCGGTAGGCGCGGGCAGCTTGATCGGGCTGGGCTCCTACGCCGGTCGGTCCAAGCTGGGGCCGCCGCTGGAGCGATATCTGCGGGGCCAGTCCATCGCCGCCGGCCCGTACCACGGCGCCTATTTCCCGAACCGGCTCGGCCGGGCCACCGTGGGGCGTCTCTTCGCGGTGGGCGACGCGGCCGGCCAGTGCCTCCCGCTCACGGCCGAGGGCATCCGCCCCGCGCTCTACTTCGGCGGCGAGTGCGGGAAGATCGTCCAGCGCGTCATCGCGGGATCGCTGACGCTCGAGGCGGGGCTCGCGAGCTACGCTGGGCTGGTGCGGCGGTACCGGAAGGCGTACCGGCTTCTCCAGTGGGTCCAGTGGGTGACGGCGCACGCCCCGACGCGCTGGCTCGCCGTGCTCACCGAGCTGGCGGCCCGCCGTCCGCTCCAGCCGCACTGGTGGCCCCGCTATGGCTGGTTCGGGCGCGTCGAGCCCGCCGGTGTCGCCGCGTGACCGCGACGCACGCGGCAGGCGCGAAGGCCGGGCCGTTCACGCTGAGGCGATGGGGCCGCTGATCAAGAAGTACGGCTGGGTCCTCGCCGCCGTCGTCGCCGCGGTGGCGGTGGGCTATTGCGGCTGGCTCGTCTACACCGACGCGCCGGCCTACCGCCTCCTCGTCCGGCTCTACGTCGACAAGAAGTTCCTCAAGCAGACGCTCAGGCAGTTGGGGGTCCTGGCGCCCATCGTGTTCATCCTGCTGCAGGCGCTGCAGGTCATCATCTCGCCCATCCCGGGCGAGGCTACCGGCTTCCTCGGCGGCTATCTCTTCGGCGAGTGGCTCGGTCTCATCTACTCCACCATCGGGCTCACCCTGGGCTCGGTGGTGGCCTTCTGGATCGGCCGCTGGCTCGGCGAGCACTACGTGAGGAATCTGGTCAGCAAGGAGACCTGGGCCAGGCTGGGGTTCATCGTGGAGGCCGAAGGCGCCATCCTCTGCTTCATCATCTTCGTGATCCCCGGCCTGCCCAAGGACATGGTCTGCTACCTCTTCGGCATCAGCCCCATGCCCCTCTGGGTCTTCGCGCTGGTCTCGGGCCTCGGCCGTATCCCCGGCACCTGGGTGCTCTCCTCTCAGGGCGCTCATGTGGAGAGCGGGGACTACCGGTACACGATTCTGATCACCGCCATCTGCGCCGCCGTCGCGCTGCCGCTGTACTACTACCGGCACCGGCTCGTGGGCCGGGCGCACGGCCGGGGGGCCGGGGCGGCGCCCTATGCGGAAAGGCTTGACAGGGACAAGGCGGATCCGTAGAGTAGGGGCCACTTTCGCGCTGGGAGGCCTCGGCCGGTGAGCAGGAGAGGGAAAGGCGTGACCGCGAGCTGGTGGTCGTACTTTTACTTTCCTTCCGTCTGCCCACTGGCTCCGATGAGCTGAACCCGGGAGCCACGGGCGGACGAACCGCCGGCCCGTGGCGAGCCCTGAGACCAATGACGCCGCGGGTGAGCACCCCGCGGCGTTTTTCGTCCCACCCCAGAGGAGAAACAGCATGATCATCGTGCTGAAGTCCGGAGTCGGCGACACCGACATCGACGAAGTCTGCCGCAGGATCACCGAGATGGGCTACGACCCCCACGTCATCCGCGGGGAGTTCAAGACCGTGGTGGCGGCGGTGGGAGAGGAGCGCGGTCGGCCGGACCTGCGGCTGCTCGAGGCCCTGGAGACGGTGGAGTCCGTCATGCCCGTCCAGCAGCCGTTCAAGCTCG
>WNGF01005141.1_pt1 | contig 16846 bp, 14 predicted proteins | sample 5400641 | NCBI WGS metagenome assembly WNGF01 (sample SAMN13153371, study PRJNA577476) | soil metagenome | isolation source: 80 cm soil or saprolite under grassland replicate 2 | place: USA:California | collected 2016-06-15
CGGACGGATTTTTACCGGATGAGTGAGCCGCGCCGCATCGACGCCGTTGGTTGCGACGAGCTCATAGACGGGCGCGGTCGCGGGCGGATTCGGCAGGTATCCCATGAACGACCCGTTGGGCCATACGGGGACGAGCGTGCCATTGATGCGAAGTCCGGCGTCGCCGCTGCCCACGCTGCCGAAGATGAAATTCGAATCGGCCGATTCGATGAGCTGATTCGGCGTCGGGTAAACCACCTTGATCGCCAGCGGACCGTGGACTACGGGCACCGGTGGAAGCGCCGGGTTGGCGAGGGGCAGCGGTGCACGCTCCACTCTGACCGGAGCTGGCGTCGGGGTGGTCACCGGTCTCGCGCACGCCACCGCAGCGATCGCCATGAAGGCTGCCGCGCGGATGGCTACGTGACTTTTCATGCGGGAACCTACCTGCAGAAGCGATACCACAGTAAGGCACTCAGAAAAAGGCTGGTTCACCGCACCCGCAAGCCCGTATATTCACCGCCGGACGCGAGCAACTTCGCTCTTTTTTTTTAATCGGCACCTAATCTCGGCTTTCGATTGATCGTTGAAATCTGCGGGAGATCCGACATCGGGCTGGTGCGCCAGCACAATGAGGACTCCTTTCTTTACGGCAACCTCGCCACCAGCGAGACCGCGACGCCAGCCGATCCCGCATCGGTGCGCGTTGAGGACGCGCCGGCGATTCTCGTAGTCGCCGACGGAGTCGGCGGGGCCGCATCAGGCGAGCTCGCCAGCTCGATCGCCACGTACTGCATCTTCAGCGAGCTCCAGCAGTGGTGGCGCTCCGGCGAAGGCGGCGACGCGACGACGATTCCCGCGGCGCTGCGGAACGCGATCGACGTCGCCAACGAATCGATTTGGGGAAGAGCGCAGGGTGCACCCACGCACCATGGCATGGGCACAACGGTGACGATCGCGCTGATCGTCCACGGCGAAGTGCACTTCGGGCAGATCGGCGATTCACGCGGCTATCTCATTCGAGAAGGGAAGGCGCGACAGCTGACGAAGGATCAATCGCTGGTGCAGCGTCTGATCGACGCCGGACGGATGACGCGATCGGAAGCGGAGAAGAGCGAGCACCGGAACATCATCCTTCAGGCGCTGGGGCCCGAGCAGTCAGTGGTGTCGGACTTGTACGAAGAGGCGCTAGAAGCCGGCGACATCGTGCTGGTCTGCAGCGACGGCCTGTCGAATCAGGTGACCGAAGACGAGATAAGCGAGTACGCCGGCAAATCGAACAAGCCGGGCGATCTCTGCGATGCCCTCATGAAGCGCGCGCTCGAGACCGGGGCGCCGGACAACGTTACCGCGCTGGCGGCGCTGGTAGTCGCTCCCTAAGCCGCCGCCCTCGCGGTCGTCTCGCCGGTGTGGGGGGCGGCTCCGTTCGGAACCTCGTTCCGCCATGGAGCAATCAAGGGCAGAAGAAGCAGCGGCGGAATCGCCATCGCGACAGTCACCAGGAAGAACGTCGGCCAACCGAGTGATTCCGCAAATTTTCCCGCCGGCGCGACGAGAACGTCGCGACTCGCCGCCATCAGGCTCGAGAGCAGCGCGAACTGTGTCGCGGTGAATCGCTTGTTGCACATGCTCATCAGATAGGCGGTCATTCCCGCCGTGACGAGCCCGAGGCCGAAGTTTTCCACGACGACCGCGGCGACCATCCCCGGATGACTTTGGCCGACGTGCGAGAGCGCATAGTAAGTGAGATTGCTGAGTCCCTGAAACACGACAAAAATCCACAGTGACTTGTTGATGCCGAGCTTTCCGATCAGGGCTCCGCCGGCAATCACGCCAACGATGGTGGCGATGACGCCCGCACCGAGGAAAACCGCGCCAACTTCGCTCTGTGAGAATCCGGTTTTCAGCAGAAATGGCGTCGTCATGCTTCCCGCGAGGCTGTCCGAATACTTGTAGAGCACGATAAAGAGAAGAACCAGCAATGCTCGTCCCGCTCCGGCGCGCTGAAAGAATTCCCCGAACGGCAGTACTACCGCCTCTGCGAGCGATTTCGGCGGCGCGTCCCTGAGAACGGGTTCGGGCGAGACGAACGTCGTTGCGATTCCGATCAGCAGCAGCGCCGAGAGAGCGAGATAGACGGAGGGCCAGGCGATGCGGTCGGCGAGAAAGAACGCGAAGGCTCCGGTGGTGATCATCGCGATCCGGTAGCCAAGCACGAAGACCGCGGCGCCGGCGCCCATTTCCCTATCCTGAAGAACATCCGTGCGGTACGCGTCCAGTGAGATGTCCTGAGAGGCGCTGAAGAACGCGATGGCGATCGCATTCACCGCCAGCATTTTTAGTCCCGTCCGCGGATCGTGCAGTGACATGGCCGCGATCGCGAGGAGCAGAAGTATCTGCGTGATGAGCACCCATCCCCGGCGCCGCCCGAGAAAGGGCGGAACATAGCGGTCCATGACCGGCGCCCAGACGAACTTCAGCGAGTACGGCAGCGTGACGAGGCTGAAGAATCCTATCGTCGCGAGGTCCACCTTCGCGGTCGTCATCCACGCCTGAAGCGTCTTGCTGGTGAGATAGAACGGCAGCCCTGACGAGAAGCCGAGGAAGAGCAGCGCCGCCATTTTCGGCTGACCGAAGATTCTAACGGGGGACTTTACCGGTTCCGCCATCTCAGCGCTCCTTCGAATAGTGTCGACCTTTAAAGGGACTGGAGCAGAACGTGCGCCGCGGCGCGCTGCATCACCGGTTCGCCGCCCCATGCGCACAGGATCGGGGCATCGCCGCCGATTTCGCCGGCGAGGCGCGGATGACTGAACTGGACGATGACGACGCCTTGCGACCGCGCCGACTCGGCAATCTGACGCACACGAGCGCGACTGGCCGCTGAGTAGCCCGGACGTCCCTTCCAGGCGCGAATGTCGCCGTAGAGCGCGATGACAGTCGTGCCTATTTCGATCTGCTCCTTCTCGTCTTCCGTCATGATGGTGACGCCATGTTCGATAAGCGATTCGAGAAACGGCTCGCGTGACGGTGGGGGATATGGGCCCCCGATGTCATCATCGACGACCACGATGCGCAGCGGCGCAACCAGGCGCGGAAGCGCCGAGCCGATGGGATGGATCACTCTCTCCGCGAGAGCCGACGCCCAGGCGGAATCATCTGATGTCATTTGTCGGGCGGGCGTCTTCGCCGCCCACCCGGCCCAGCGATCCCGTCGCTCGAGCGAGGCCCGCACACGGTCTGATTCGAGGCGACCGGATTCGATGGCGTGATTCACCGCCGCGATCGATCCCTCGAGATCTTTCGGATAAAGAAGACAATCGCAGCCGGCGTCGACGGCGCCCACGACCGCCTCGCGCTCTCCGCCGCCGAGCACACCCTCCATGATTAGCGCATCAGTGATGACGAGGCCGGTGAACCTCAACCTGGTCCGGAGCAGATCGCGCAGGATCGGCGACGAAAGAGTAGCCGGCGCGCCGGAGGAATCGAGCGCCGGAAACTGAACATGCGCCGACATGACCGACGCCACACCCGCGTCGATCGCCGCCTTGAATGGAACGATGTCGCTCGAATCGAGCTCGGAGGCCGACGCATCGACCCGTGGGAGCTCGGCGTGCGAGTCGGTCGTGGTTCGACCGTGCCCGGGAAAATGTTTGGCGCAGGCGAGAACGTTCTGCGATTGGCACGCCGCTATCCACGCCGCGGCAAGCTCACCGACTTTTCGCGGATCACTTCCGAGCGAGCGCGTTCCCACAATCGGATTATCGGGCTCGATGTCCAGATCGCAGTCCGGCGCGTACACCCAGTTTACGCCGAGACTTCTCGCATCGCGCGCGGTCGCCGAGCCAGCGCGGCGAATGTCGTCGACGGAATCCAGTGATGCGATGGCGGCGAGCGGCGGCAGCGCAGTCGCTCCGTGGAACTGCTGCCCCGCACCGCGCTCGAGGTCCGCGCCGATGAGGAGCTTGCATCGCGATTTTGCGTGCAGCTCTTCAGTGAGCACCGCGACCTGTTCGGCGGCACCGCCGAAGAGAATGAATCCGCCGACGCCGGCATCGAGCGCGCGCTCGATCGACGCACGCTCGAGCTCAAAACCGCGCTGTCCGTCCCACCGAATGGCAGGAAAGAACAGCTCGGCGACGCGAGTCATGCGGGAGTGAGCTTGCCGAGTATTCTCGGGCCGCGCGCTCCGGTCGCGGTCGGGACGTTCGCCGTTCGGCGCTGCATGAACAGATATCCAAGCAATGCGAAGGCCACTGCCTCCTTCGCTTCACCGTCAAAGTAGACGTCGTCGAAGCGCCGCACCTTCATCGGCGCAAGTGACCGCTCGATCGCCGAGTAGAGGACGGGATTCTTCGCGCCGCCGCCGGACAGGAGAACTTCGGTTACGGGCTCGGGCAGAAAACGCCGATAGGAGTCGGCGACGCTGCGAGCGGTGAATTGCACCGCAGTCGCAACAATGTCCTCATCGCTCGTGCGCTTCGCGCGGCACCGATCGACGAGCGCGCTGATGTAAGAAGAGCTGAAGAGCTCGCGTCCGGTGGACTTCGGCGGCTCGGCCGCGAAATACGAATCGCTCAGCAGCTCGTCGACGATTTCCTCGTCAGCCGTCCCCGCGCCCGCGAGTTTGCCATCGACGTCATACTGAAGATCGGGACGCAACAACCGGGTCACTCCGTCGATGACGGCGACGCCCGGGCCGGTGTCGAAGGCGCGAACGCTCTCGACTGCTCCGCCCGGCGGGACGACGGTGACATTACCGATGCCGCCGAGATTTTGCAGAGCACGCCAGTCATTTTTGGAGAAGAAAAGAAGCGCGTCGGCGATCGGCACGAGAGGAGCGCCCTGCCCTCCGGCGGCGACGTCCCGAACGCGGAAGTCGCTTACGACGTCGATCCCCGTGCGCTCGGCGATAACCGCGGATTCGCCCCACTGCCACGTCGAATGCAGCGGCTCATGCCAGATCGTCTGTCCGTGCGACGCGACTGCCAGAACGTCCTGTCTTGAAACTCCCGCCTCGGCGAGGACCAGCGTCGCCGCGCCCGCGAGCCAATCTCCCAGATCGAAGTTGAGACGGCAGTACTCCTGCGGCGTGGTTCCGTTGAGCGCGGCAGCGAGCCGCGCGCGCTGCGCCGGATTGTAGGGCTGCGAGATGTAGCCGAGAAGCTCGACGGTGAATCCCGAATTTTCGGCGGGGATGAATCGCGCCGCGGCGGCACTGATTCCGTCGAGCGACGTTCCGGACATCAGTCCGATGACGACGTCCGCCATCTCAGGAAGAGATCACGGGAGGTGGAGCGTCGGGAATAACACGCCGGATCACACCGCCGTGTTCCGCGAGCAGGCGCTCGGCTTCACTGCGCGACACTTTCTTTTTCTGCATCACGATCGCTGTCTTGACGCTTTTGTCGGCCCGCTCGAGCAGCGAAGTCGCTTCTTCGCGAGTTACGCCGCACACCTCGATCACGATCCGCTGGCTGCGATCGATGAGCTTGTTGTTGGTTGCGCGCAGATCCACCATCAGGTTGCCGTAGGTTTTTCCGAGCCGGATCATCGCGCCGGTGGTGATCGTGTTCAGCACGAGCTTCGTCGCCGTCCCGGCTTTCATTCGCGTCGAGCCGGTCACGACTTCGGGCCCGACAATGGGCACGATCGCGACGGTAAGTTTCTTCACGAGGTCCGGCGGCGGCGGCGAGCAGGCGACGATTCCGGTGCTGGCGCCGAGGGCTGCGGCGCGCTCGAGAGCTGCGCGCACATATGGAGTCGTGCCGGACGCGGCAATGCCGATCACAAGGTCATGCTTGCCGACCGACCGCGCGTCCATCTCCTTCGCCCCGTTCTCGACGATGTCCTCGGCGCCTTCCTGTGAGCGCGTGAGGGCGGGCGCTCCGCCGGCGATGATTCCCTGCACCATCTCCGGATCGCTGCCGAAAGTCGGCGGACACTCGCTCGCATCGAGCACGCCGAGTCGTCCGGACGTTCCGGCACCGACGTAAAGGAGACGTCCGCCGGCCCGGAAGGACCGTTCAGCGAGCTCCACCGCGCGCGCGATCTGCTCCCGCTGGGTCGCGACGGCGTGGGGAACACTGGTATCTTCGGCGTTTATGAGATCGACGATCTCAAGCGGCGACGCGAGATCGATCGAAGCGGTACGCGGGTTGCGACGCTCCGTCTCGCGCGGGTCCAGCATCAGTTGGACGCAATGTAGTGGGACACACGGGGAACATAGGGCGCCCGACGTCGCCCGCAAGATAACTTCAGGAGAGTGAATGAGACGAATTATCGTTTTTTCTTTTATGATCGCGGCGTTTGTCGCGCCGGCGGAAGCGCAGCGGTCCACCGTGCGCCGCTCGAGCGAGCCGACATGGTTTATCAGCGGGAGCATCGGAGCGTTCACCGGACAGGGCGTGAATGACGGCGCGAGCTCCAGCTCCTGGGATTTCGGCCAGCGGACAAGCTGGCAGTATCGCGTATCGCTAGAGAAGGCGATTCAGAATCAGTCGTCGATCGGTTTCGTTGCGACGCACGTGCATGTGCCGTTCACATACTGGTCGAGCCTCCCGGAACCTAATGCGTTCGCGGACGGCGGTGTCGTTTGTTCCGGCTGCTCGGCGCATCTCGATCTGGAATCCGTCGCCGCGATGTTTCACGCCGGTGGCGGGATCGGTTTCCACCAAGTAATCGAGGCCTCGCTCGGCGCAAGTGTCTATCGCAATCTTACGCGTGACAGCGACGGGAAAAAGCTTACGCCGACAAAAGCGAAGTGGGATGGCACATTCGCTTTCGGATACGGATTCGGATTCGGATTGAGTCAGGAAACCGAGGTGATATTCGTCCAGGAATACGGATGGGCACTGCACGAGAGTACGAATCTTCCAAACAACGCGAGTAACACCAACAGGCTCAGTACACTCCGCTTGGGAATCCGTTATGGTTTCGGAAGCACGCAGCCGGGCGTGCGACGCAGGTGAGCTCGACGCAGGAAGCGCCGGATTGGTAAGTTCCGTCAAGAATGAAATCTGAAATGATCAGTTTCTGCGCGGCTGCTGCGCTCTCGCTGCTCGCGTGTGCTCCGCCTTCGCAGCACGGCCCGACCCCGCTCGGCGATCCGGCGATACCGGCGCGACAGCCGGCGTCGTTCGCGAGCGGATGGAAATATCCCGCGGGCGCAAGCGCCACTTTTGCACCTCACGCGCTCGTCGCCAGCAACAGCGCGCTCGCGAGTGCCGCCGGCGCCGAGATCCTGCGAGCCGGTGGGAACGCTGTCGACGCCGCCGTTGCGACTGAGTTCGCGCTGGCGGTCACATATCCGGAAGCGGGCAATCTCGGCGGCGGCGGATTCATGGTGATCCGCATGGCCGACGGACGAACGGCCGCGCTCGATTACCGCGAAACCGCTCCTCTCGCTGCGACACGCGACATGTACGTCGGCGCGGACGGCAAGGTTACTTCCGGAAGTTTGCGTGGCCCGCTCGCGTCGGGCGTTCCGGGAGCGGTCGCCGGAATGACGGAGGCGCTGCGCAAATGGGGATCGATGCCGTTGGCACGCGTGATGGCACCGGCGATCCGGCTTGCGGAAGAAGGCTTCGTAGTCGACAGCTCCCTTGCGCGCTCACTCAAGTCGAGCGACACGCTGATCGAACTGTACCAGGGAAAGGATTTCTTTCTGCCAAACGGAGCACCGCTTCCTGTCGGCTCGCCGCTCAAGCAGCCGAACCTCGCGCGGACACTGCGTCTGATTGCGCGCGACGGAGCGCATGCATTTTACGAAGGCGAGATCGCCGGCGAGATCGCGAGCCAGATGAAGCGCGACGGCGGACTCATTACGCGGGAAGATCTCAGGCGATACCGGGCAAAGTGGCGTATGCCGCTAAAGGTCGAGTATCGAGGCTACACTCTTCTGATGATGCCGCCCGCGTCGTCGGGGGGAATTACAGTCGGCGAGACGTTCAACATTCTCGAGGCAGTGGATAGCGTACCTCAATTCGGGACGCCGAGCGACTTGCATCTTCTGGCCTCGGCGTATCAACGCGCATTCATCGACCGGAACTCGAAGCTCGGAGATCCGGAGTTCGTCCAAGTGCCCGTCACACAGCTTTTGGACAAGGGCTACGCTCGTCGTCTCGCCGGAACAATCGGACGCGGGCGCGCGACCCCGACGCTGTCGATCGAACCGGCGATGCGGGAGGGAGCCGAAACAACCCACTTCTCGGTCGTTGATGCCTCAGGCAATGCGGTCGCGACGACGACAACGTTGAACGAGCTCTACGGGTCGGGAGTGTACATCACTGCCGCCGGATTTTTCATGAACGACGAGATGGACGACTTCACGACGAAACCGGGCTCGCCGAACCTGTACGGCCTGATTCAGGGTGAGACGAATTCAATCGCGCCCGGCAAGCGCATGCTGAGCGCGATGTCGCCGACGATAGTTCTCGATCCGCGCGGCCGGCTGCTGATGGTCCTTGGAGCACGCGGCGGCCCGCGAATCATCACCAGCGTGTCGCAGGTGATCCGAAACGTCATCGACCGCCGGATGTCGCTCGCCGACGCGATGAGCGCGCCGCGCATTCATCACCAGGCGCTCCCCGACAGCGTGCGCTATGAGCGCAGCGGCTTCGGCGACGAGACGCTCGCACAATTGAGAGCGATGGGGTATGGACTGCGTCCCGTCGACTACATCGGCGCGACGGTCGTTGCCATCATGCGTGTAAGCGGCGGCTACGAGGGAATGATCGACCCGCGGTCACGCGGAGGGGCCGCCGGCTTCTAACCGGGGTCGCACAAAAAAAAAATCCGGCATGTCTCCATGCCGGATTTCTCCTTTTATTTGCCAGCGCGCCTAGGTCTGAACCTGCGTCGCCGAGTTCAGCGTGACGGTGATGCGCCCCCCCGAGGGCACGCAGCCCTCGTAGTTCGCGGTTGCCGCGGCAGCACCCGCACCGACTGCTGCGCCGGTCGCCGCACCGATCACCGTTCCCTTCGTGTTCTTTCCGATTACCTGGCCGATTACGGCGCCGACTGCAGCGCCGGTCGCGACCTTCTGCGCGTCCTTCGAGCTCGGCTGATTGCGAACCTTGTCAACCTTCGCGTAAGTCGTGGTCGCGCTGATCGGGTAAGTACGCCCGCCGAAGCTGACTGACACCACGCGGAAGCCCATCACCACATTGTCGTTCGCATTCTCGCTGCGCTTGAGCTCGGTGACTTCGACGGACGCCGTTGCGCCGGCGGGAATCACGGCGCCGTTCGATCCGGTCACCGCCTCCGTGACCGTCGCATTGAAGCGATCACCGACGTGGTTAGTGTTCGTGCAGATGCGCGAGCCCGCCGAGAGGTTGATCGTCGAGCCGGCGGCGATCGTTCCGAGCGCCGAAGTTCCTGCCGTTCCGGGTGCGTTACGCGTCACAGTGTTGCCGCTCGCCGTGGTTCCAGTTCGCGGAGTGGTCGTGGTACGCGTCGGCGTGCGAGTCGTCGTTGTAGTGCGCGGCGCGGGTGCGGTCGCAGCAGGCCTCGGAGCGGGAGCGTTCGTCGCTGGAACGTCGCTCAGCGCCGGCTTCGCGGCAGTGTCTGCATTTGCGAGCTGGATGTCGCGGTTCAGCGACGTATCCTGCGCAAGAGTATCGTTTTTCTTTTCCGTGCAACCGGCAGCGAGCAAGGCGACCGAAAGTGTCAGCAGGGCTGTTGCACGGGTCATATATTTTGTCATGAATCCTCCTTTGGACCGGAGCACAAACAAAGCTCCGGCCAGGGTTTACAAACCGGTGTAAAGGGCAATCACCGTGCCAGTTATCGCCCATTTGAGGCGTGTAGCACCCTATTACCGCCCGCACCGCACTAGCTTCGCCGCGGGACTCACCCTGGTGGTGCTGGGCTCCGCTGTTTCGAGCGTTATCCCGTGGCTGCTCAGGGCGGGGATCGACGCAATGCGGGCCGGGGCGCCGATGTCGCGCGTCTGGAAGCTCAGCTCGGTGATCATCGGCACGGCCGTCGTCGCCGGTGTTATCCGCTATGCGATGCGCGAGCTTGTGAACGGCGTCAGCCGGCGAATCGAATACGACCTTCGCAATGACCTTTTCGCGCGGCTCACCGAGCTCGACGCGAAGTTCTTCGCCGGAATGCGCACCGGCGACATTATCGCGCGCCTGAGCAACGACCTCGGCGCGGTGCGCATGGCCGTCGGACCGGCCGTGATGTATCTCACGAACACGATCGCCGGCGGGCTCTTCGCCCTCGCCTACATGCTGCGCATCAGCCCGCGACTCACCGGAATCGCGCTGCTGCCGCTCCTCGTTCTGCCGGTCATCACGATCAGAATGGGGAAAGCGATCCACGACCGGTTTGAATCGGTTCAGGAACATTTCTCGACGCTGACTACGCACGCGCAGGAGAATCTCACCGGCGCCCGCATCGTCCGCGCATACCGTCAGGAGCGCGCCGAGATCAAGCGGTTCGGGCGGCTGAACGACGAGTATCTGACCAGGAACATGGCCCTCGTTCGCCTTTGGGGAACGCTGAATCCCCTCTTCGAGCTCTTCGGGGGAATCGGGGCCGCGGTGGTTCTCGGGCTCGGCGGCGCGCTTGCAGTCCGCGGCACGATCACGGTCGGAGAGTTCGTCGCGTTCGGTCTCTATCTCACGATGCTCACCTGGCCGCTGATCGCGCTCGGGTGGGTGGTGAATCTTTTTCAGCGCGGCGACGCGTCGATGGGGCGCCTCTACGACATACTCGATGCGAGATCGGAAATCGCGCCCGAGCCGTCCCCGCAACACCTAGCTCCCGCAACCAACGGACGAAGAATCGAGTTCCGCAATGTCGGGTTTCACTACCCTGCGCCCGAGGGTCTTGCGCCGCGATGGGTTCTCCGCGGCGTGAGCTTCACGATCCCGGCAGGAGAGACCCTCGGTGTCGTCGGCGCAACGGGCAGCGGAAAGAGCGCGCTGCTCGATCTCCTGCCGCGGCTCCACGACCCGCAGGAAGGCGAAATTCTCATCGATGGAATTCCCATCCGCCACCTTCCCCTCGAAGAGCTTCGCGCGGAGTTGGGCGTAGTGCCGCAGGAAAGCCTGCTCTTCAGCGACACGATCGATTCGAATCTTTCATATGGGGCGTCGGAGAAATCGGACGGAAGACGGGCGGCGCAAATCGCCCAGCTGTCGAAGACGATCTCCGAATTTCCGGGCGGCTACGACACGATGCTGGGCGAGCGCGGAATCAACCTCTCGGGCGGCCAGAAGCAGCGGGCCGCTCTGGCGCGCGCGCTCGCTCGAAATCCGAGCATCGTACTTCTGGATGACGCATTGTCGGCAGTCGATACCGCGACTGAAGCCGAAATTCTCCGCGCTCTGCGCGAGACGCTTACCGGGAGAACGACCATAATCGCTTCGCACCGCATAAGCGCGATTCGCCAGGCGAGCTGGATAGTGGTCCTCGACGAGGGGAGAATCGTCGAGGAAGGGCGTCACGAGGAGCTTGTCGCGCGCCCGGGGCGATATCAGTCGCTTCTGAGGCGCCAGCAGCTGCTCGACGCGGTCGAGTCGGATTCGTTGGCATCTAGCGGTCCGACAGCTACAATATGACCATGGCGGACGCGATCCCTCCCTCGACGCCCGAGAATCTTCAGGCAATCATTAGCGAGCTTCGCACACGCGACGCGCTGAAGACACAGTTCCTGTCGAACATCTCGCACGATTTGCGAACGCCCCTCGCCGCGATCATCACCCACGCGGAGATCCTGCGTGAAGGGATGTTCGGCGCGCTCAACGCGCGGCAGCTCGAGAGCGTCTCGGGGATCGTGAGCGGCGGACAGCAGCTGCTCGACATGATCGACGAGATTCTGACGTACGTCCGGTCGGCAAAGGATCAGATCGAGCTGAAGGTGAGCACGTTCCAGGTTGCCGAAGTAATCGACCAGGTGACGCTGCTGAATTCACCGCTCGCCGAACGGAAGAAGATGGCCATCGAGAAGCGTGACGGCGCGCACATCCCCGATGTGTCCGCCGATCGCGACAAGATCAAGCACGTGCTCGCCAACCTGCTCGGGAACGCGATCAAGTTCACACCCGACGGCGGAACGGTTTGGGTAGCGGCGTCACGGTCGGGCGATGAAGTCACGGTGGAAGTCGGAGATACGGGACCGGGAATCGCGAGCGAAAATTACGAGCTCATTTTCCGCGAGTTCGCCCAGGTGGATCCGTCGCGCTCGAGAACGCACCATGGAACAGGACTCGGACTAGCCATCGCCCGGAAGCTCATTGAGCTGCACTCGGGAAAAATCTGGGTGGAGAGCGAGCTCGGCCGCGGGAGCCGGTTCTTCTTCACGATTCCGATGACGTCGCCGGCAAAGGAGTGACGGCGCACATTCTCGTCGTCGAGGACAGCGAGCTAGTTACCGGCGCGTTTCGAATTCTGCTCGAAGAATCGGGTTACCGGGTCAGCGATGCCGCAACACGCGAGGAAGCACTCTCCATCGCAGCGCGTGAGCCGGTCGACCTGATGCTTCTCGATCTGACCCTTCCCGACGGCGACGGGCTCGAGGCGTTGAGCGCGATGAAGTCGAACGGCACGCAGCCCGGCGCAACGTTGGTGATGACCGGCGACGCTGGTGCGGATACACGCGAGCGCTGCCTCGCCGCCGGGTGCAGCGACGTACTAGTCAAACCGGTGTCCATTCTCGAGCTGAGACGGGTGCTCGAGCGCCACATCGGCTGATCGATTAGGCGCGCTTATTCCGCTGCGGCGGTTTCTCCAACAATCGACCGAAATGCGGAGCCGGAAATTTTCTCGGGCTCAAAGGGCTCGCCCGACCGCTTGATCACGCCCTTCACGACCTCGTCGATCGTGACGAGAGGCGCGTCTGCTTCCGCCTGAACCTCCACCTCCCACTTGCCGCGGTCCATTCCCTTCAGTGTCAGCCGGTAGCGGGCGGTGAAAACCGTGTGCCGGTGAACGACGATCTGACGGTCTTCCTCCTCGATCGGGAGATATTCCTCGCCCGTGCTCTCCACCAATGCTTCGGGCGGCTCGTGGGGATCCTCGTGTGCCAGATGCTCCGGGCCGAGTGGCGTGGCGGCGACGACGGCGACGCACGTCTCAACTCCGCCTTGCCGCATCGGCGGGAAGAGGCGCACTTCGTCGACGGAGTGAAGGCCGATCTTCGCCGCGATATCCCGCAAAAAACGCTCAGTGGTTTCGATCACTGGTATCAGGTCGCTGTGGGGTTTGCGATGTGAATGTGCAGCGAAAGCGGCAGAGGCGCTACAACAGCGACACAGGGTCGCGGTCGAACGTGATTCGAAGCTGCGCCGCAGCGGGGACCTCGAAGCGCTCCAGAAAGTAACGGCCGACGCGCGTCATCTCCGCGGGATGTCCGGACTTCATCAGCAAATGCCACCGCCAGCGGTTCTTGATCCGCTCGATCGGGCATGGCGCCGCGCCAACAAGCTCGATCATTCCCGCGGCGCGTTTCGCGATAAGGCGCTCGAGCCAGTCCTTGGCTGAAATCGCGAGATCGGCCGTTGCCTGCTCGCTCACACCGCTGAAGATGATATTCGCGAGACGAAGATGAGGTGGGTATGGAGGCCGCGCTCTCGCTTCCATTTCTTCCGCCGCGAAAGCTTCGAAGTCGTGCGTCACGGCATGGACGATCGCGTGATGCTTCGGCACACGCGTTTGAATTATGACAGATCCTCCTTTCGGCCCGCGGCCCGCTCTTCCCGCCACCTGCGCGATGAGCTGGAACGCGCGCTCCGACGCACGGAAGTCGGGAAGATTGATTCCGACGTCGGCGTCGACGACTCCTACCAGCGTTACGTTCGGAAAGTCGAGCCCTTTCGCGATCATCTGCGTGCCGAGGAGAATGTCGATGTCGCCCGAGGCAACCCGGTCGAGGATGCGCGTGTGTGCCCACTTGCCGCTCGTCGTATCGACATCCATCCGCGCGATACGCGCTTCGGGAAACCGCTCGCCGAGTACGCGCTCGACCTGCTGGGTTCCAACGCCGCGCTGCTTGAGCGTATGTCCGCAGCAGATCGCGCATTTCTCGGACGGCTCTTCGCGGTAGAGGCAGTAATGGCAGATCAGGCGCTCGGGCGCGCGGTGGTGCGTCAGCGTGATGCTGCAATGCGGGCACGTCGTGACGGCCCCGCAGCTTGAGCATTGAATGAAGGACGAATAGCCGCGCCTGTTGAGCAGAAGAATGCTCTGCTCCTTCCGCGCGAGACGCGACATGAGCGCCGCGTCGAGAGGCTCGCGAATGATGCTGTCGTATTCCGGATTGCCCGTGAGCGCATCGCCGGGTCGCTCGCCGCGACGCAGATCCACCACCGCGACTTCCGGCAAATGCGTCCCCGCCACGCGGTCGGGCAGCTGAAGCAGTGTGAACTTGCCGTCGCGGGCATTCGCCCAGCTCTCGAGCGACGGCGTCGCGCTACCCAGCACGGTGACGGCACCTTCGAGGGAGGCGCGCATGACGGCGACCTCGCGCGCATGGTACCTCGGCGTCTCGCTCTGCTTGTAGCTCGTCTCGTGCTCTTCATCGACGACTATCGCGCCGAGATTCTCGAGAGGCGCGAAGATCGCCGACCTCGCGCCGACGGCGATGCGCTTGTCTCCGCGCTTGAGTGCGAGCCAGGCGTCGTAGCGCTCCCCATCACTCAGTCCCGAGTGGAGGACCGCGATGCTGTCACCGAAGACGGCGCGGAAACGATCCACCGTCTGAGGCGTGAGCGCGATTTCCGGCACCAGGACGATAGCGGTCTTGCCTCCCTCCAGCACGACCCGACGAAGGAACTCGATGTAGACGAGCGTCTTCCCGCTTCCGGTGATTCCATGCAGCAGGAAAACTTCCCCTGCGGCCGCCGCAGCAAGCGCGGCGATCGCCGCGTTCTGCGCCGGCGTCGGAGTGACGCCGGCCGGCCGCTGCAGCGCCCGTGTGAGGAATGGATCACGCTCCACCTCTTCTTCCCCGATCTCCACGAGGCCGCGTTTCGCGAGCGAGGTCAGAACCGATGGTGAGAACTCGAGCTGCGCCTGCAAGTGCTCGACGGTGCTTTCGCCGCCGAGCGATTCGAGCATCTCGTACAACGCGCGCTGCTGCCGCGCGCGGGCGAAGAGCTTTTCGCGCTCGAGGAGCGACGGGTCATCGATCGGCGGAGTGAGACGGACGACACGGCGTGTCTTTCGAGACGGGTGTGGCTTTTCGGCGCCGGTGAGAAGGATCGGCAGCGCGGTTCTCAGAACGAGTCCGAGCGGAACCACATAGTACTCCGCCATCCACCGGCAGAGCTTGAGCAGCCGTGAGCCGACCGCGGGCTCTTCATCGGGAACGGCGAGAATTGTTCTTGGCGGGCGTTTCAGCTTCTTTTCGATGCCGGGCCCGATGCAGATGCCGAGCTGACGGCGATTCCTGAACGGAACTACTACCCGCGAACCGGCGTGGACCTTCGGCGTGGCTTCCGCATCGATCGCGTAGGTGAACGTCTGGAAGAGCGGCAGCGGCAGCGCAACTTCGACGAGCCTGCCCGGCTCCTCATCCACGCGAATTCCGTTTGCGCGAAGCATCGTTCTCGTTGCGCTCCACTCCGAGCCCGGGGCCGGATGTGAGGCGGATGCGTCCGCCGTTGATCGTTGCGCCCCGATAGGGATCGTCGGACAGGAGCGCGGCTCCATCGAAATCGGCGGTGTCGAGCAAGGGAGCGATTTGCGCGATCGCAGAAATTCCGAGCGAACTCTCGATCATGCAGCCGGCCATCACCGACATGCCGTGGGCGCGCGCGACATGCGTCATGCGAAGCGCTTCCCGGAGTCCTCCGCATTTGGCGAGCTTGATGTTGATTCCGTCTACGGCGCCGGCGAGACGCGGAATGTCGGTCGCGACGAGGCATGATTCGTCCGCGAAGACAGGAATAGGCGAGCGTTCCTTCACGAACCGCAGTCCATCGATGTTCTTCGCTTCGACCGGCTGCTCCAGCATTTCGACTCGGTTCTCCGACAGGAGCGCGACCATGTCTGCAGCGTGCTCGGGCGTCCATGCGGCATTGGCGTCGACGCGAAGGCGTTTTTCCGGAGCTGCGTCGCGGATAATGCGAAGAATTTCCGCGTCGCGGTCGGTGCCAAGCTTGATCTTCAGAATCGGGTACTGCCCGGCTTCGCGCACCCGCTCGGCGAGGACGTCGTTGTCGGCGATTGCAATTGTGAAGCTCGACTCGGGAGTTTTGTCGGCCGTCAATCCCCACAGGCGGTGCACGGGAATGCCGAGCCGCTTGCCCACGATGTCGTGCAGCGCGGCGCTGATCGCGGACTTGGCTGACGAGTTGCGCTCGAGAGCGGCGTCGATGCGCGATTCCGTTTCCTCGAGCGACATCGGATCGGCATCGCGGACGATTGGCGCGAAACTTTCCAGCGCGGCGACGACAGTCTCGACCGATTCGCCGTAGTACCTGTTCGGCGCCGCTTCGCCCCATCCCTCGAGGCCGTCCTCGTCGCTCACCGTGACAACCACATTGCGGTGGTGCGCGTAGCCGCCCCGCGCGATGACGAACGGATGGACTGGATGAAGCTCGATTATCTCGTGCGTCAGCTTCAGGTCACACCCCGGCGACTGCGGAGGCGGCGCGGGCGGTTCGCGCCCGTCTCAAATCACCCGGCGAAGATGAGCCGGCGAGGAATGCGATGAGCGCGTCGGCGAGATCGTTTCCGCGCTGGTAGCGCGCCGACGCCTTCTTCTCGAGGCAGCGCATGACGATCGCGGCGAGCGGCGAGGGAATGCGCGAATCCACTTCGTCCGGAGCGACGGCCAGCTCGGTGACGTGCTTGTAGCTGATCGAATAGATGTCGGCGCCGTCAAAGGGGGGAAAGCCGAGGAGCGACT
>WNGF01009331.1_pt1 | contig 16845 bp, 11 predicted proteins | sample 5400641 | NCBI WGS metagenome assembly WNGF01 (sample SAMN13153371, study PRJNA577476) | soil metagenome | isolation source: 80 cm soil or saprolite under grassland replicate 2 | place: USA:California | collected 2016-06-15
GGAAACGGGTTCCGACAGCACGGCGCTCACTTACGGCCAGCAGAACAATGAGCAACTGCTGTGGGGCCTCGGCTGGCAAGTCGCCGGCGCCTGGGGCGGCATCCGTCCGTGGGCGCGCGCGACGTGGGAATACGACTCGCTCGACAAGGACCGGACGGTCAGCGCGCAGTCGGTGACGCTAGGCGGGTGGTACAGCATCCCCGCCGCGAAACCCGACAATAACTACGTGCTGTTCAACGTCGGCGCGGCCAGCGATTTCGGCGGCGTCACCGGCTACATTTCCGGATCGGGAACGGCCGCCAAGGGCGACGGCAACTACTGGGCCGTCACGGTCGGCCTGCGCATGCCGATATAACGCTCTCGCTCGTGCCGCGAAGGCCGCCGCGATGGCGGCCTTCGCGTTTGTACCGCGATCACGGCCGTGTTATTTAGTCGGCGGTCCGTGGCTTGTGCGGCGCGCGCGCAAACGCGACGTCGTAGAGCGGACGCGGCAGCATCCGCAGCGCGGATCCGACGATTGCCATCGGCCACGGCAGCACATAGAAGCGCCGCTTGCGCGCGATTGCACGCACGATGAGACGCGCCGCCTTGTCCGCTTTGATGCGAAACGGCATCGGATACGGATTCTTCTCGGTCATCGGCGTTGCGACGTAGCCGGGGCAAATCGTGACGACCGCAATGCCCGTGCCCCGAAGCTCTACCCGCAGGCTCTCGAGATAGGTGATCGCCGCCGCCTTCGACGCGGAATAGGCGCCGGCGCCGGGAAGGCCGCGAAAGCCGGCGACGCTCGCAATGCCGACGAGCGCGCCGGATCCCGCGGCGCGCATCGCAGGAAGAAACGGGTCGAACGTGTCGACGATGCCGAGCACGTTGGTTTCGAGCACTGCGCGAAACGCCGGAAGATCTTCCGCGTGTCCGGTCAACGTGCCGCGCGAAATGCCGGCGTTCGCTATGACGATCGATGGCGGACCGAAGCGGGAGATGAACGCGGCCGCCGCGCTCGCGAGCGCCGCCGCGTCACGGACGTCACCCTCGTAGCTCGCGGCACGGTCGACGCCGAGCTCCGCTGCCAAGAGGTCGAGCTCACGCCGCCGGCGCGCGAAAAGACCGAGGTTGGCGCCCTGCGCCGCGTAGCGACGCGCGAGGGCGGCGCCGATGCCGCTGCTCGCGCCGGTGATAAAGACCCCCACGCTTGCGGTTGTGGCCGCTGCGCTGCCCCCGGAGGGGGAGCAATTCGCGCCTTGGGACGGCCCGGCGGCGCGCATGAATACGTTGAGGAGTCCGCCGTCCGCGCCGACGAACCGGCATCAGCTCTTCGGACGTTCCGCGCGGGCTTTCGCGATCAGTGCGTCCATCACCGGCGGCAGCATCGCGTGCGTTCCGACCTTGTCCGATGCGGTCACGAATTTGCCGTCGATGATAATGAGCGGAACCGATTGCACGTTATAGGCCTGTGCCTGCTGTTTGGCGCGGTTGATCTTGCCGGCGATCGCGAACGAGTTGTACATGTCCTCGACCTTCTTGCGGTCGAGTCCCTTGCTCGCGGCCCAGTCGAAGAATGTTTTGTCCTGCCACAGCGCCGTCCCTTTGCCGTGAATCGCAGTGAAAACTTCGGGCGAGAGCCGCGCTTCCTCGCCCAGCGCGTCGAGCGTGTAGTAGATTTTCGCGAGCGGAACCCAGCGGTCCTGGAACATCACCGGAACGCGCCGGAACTGCACGTCGGCAGGAATCGTCTTCAGCCATCCGTCCAGCACCGGCTCGAACTCGCCACAGTGCGGGCAACCGTACGAGAAGAATTCGATCACCTCGATCTTCTTGCCGGTCTCGACCGGCACCGGATTGCGGATCCGCGCGTATTCCTTTCCTTCCTGCGGCCCCTGTGCATGGACCGTCGCGACGAGCGACAGCGCGGCCAGCGCGCCGAGCGCCGCCACGACCCGGCGGCGAATCCCGTTTGACATCGATCGCATCATTCCATCTCCCTGTTGAGCGGCAAAACGCCTACGTCAGCGAGCATTGGTCCAGCAGCACCGTACGGAGTTCCCGCGACGATCCGTTCAGTACTTGATCACGGCGACATCGAAACCGCGTTTGCCGAGCTCGCCCTTGACCCGGTTCAATTCATCGGTGTTGTCGTAGGGTCCGAGGCGCACTCGGTAGCGGACGCCCTTGTCCGGCAAGCTTGCTGCCTGCACCGCCGCCTCCCATCCTGCAAGCGCCAGCCGCGCGCGTAGATTTTCGGCCTCCCCCTCGGCCGCGAACGATCCCGCCTGCAGCCAGAATCGCTCCGCCGCCTTCGCAGGTCGGGGAGACTCCGCAGGAGCGCGCTCCTCCAGCTTTGCGACGTTCTTGTCGGCCGCTTTTTCCGGCGATTTTTCCGGAGACTGAGCGCGCTCGACGGTGGCCCTGTCCGGTGCCGGCCGTTCTGCACCCTTCGCCTGCACCTTTGGCTCGTCGTTGCCCGGAAGGATCTTGTAGAAGTCGAATCGCGGCTTCTCCGCTGCACCCGGCTCGGGCCCGCCGGTCTTTGTAGGCTCGCGCGCCGGCTCCTTGGCTGCCGACAGCGCCTGATACGGATTGCCCGATTTCGTGAGATAGAACGCAACCGCCGCCGCAAGGCCCAGTCCCAGCGCAATGCCGATGAAAACGCCGAGTAAGGTGCCGCCGGCGCCGGACTTGCGGGGCGTCCGCGGGGTCGATGCGAGGCGCGGTGTGCGGCGAGCTGTGCGGGATGTCATGGGCAGGCCAACGTCAGCAGGATCTCACATCTGCTCGGGTGCACGGAGACCGAGCACGGCGAGCCCGTTTCTCACGACCTGGCCCGTCGCCGCGACGAGCGCGAGGCGCGCCCGTTGCAATCGCGCGTCATCGGTGAGGAAACGTTCTGCATTATAGTAACTGTGGAAATCGCCGGCCAATTCCTTGAGGTAGAACGTGACGGCGTGCGGCGCCAGGTCGCGTGCAGCGAATGCGAGCTCGGCGGGAAAATCGGCGAGGCGCCGCAGCAGGGCTTCCTCGTAGGGACTCGTTAGCGGCGCAAGATCCGCGTCGGCGAGCGCCATCGCCGCGCCGGAGAAGGGAATCCCCGCCTGCTTCATCACCGAGGCGACACGCGCGTGCGCGTACTGGACGTAGTACACGGGGTTCTCTTCGGACTGCGAACGCGCGAGATCGATGTCGAACGTGAATTCGCTGTCTGCCTTGCGCGACACGAGAAAAAAGCGGACGGCGTCGCGGCCGACTTCGTCGATCAGGTCGCGCAGCGTCACGTAGCTGCCCGCGCGCTTGCTGATCCTGACTTCCTCGCCCCCCTTCATCACCGTCACCATCTTGTGTATGACGTACTCGGGATAGCCGGGCGGAATGCCGAGGCCCGTCGCCTGCAGACCCGCCCGCACACGCACCACCGTGCTGTGATGGTCGGACCCCTGGATATTGATCGCTTTCGCGAAGCCACGAAATACGTGTAGCCGCCGTCCGATTTTTTCATCACGCGGTCCTTGTCGTCGCCGTAGTCGGTCGTCTTCAACCACAGCGCGCCGTCTTCTTCGTACGTCTTTCCTGAGATGACAAGACGCTTCACCGTCGCGTCCACGCGACCGTCGGTATAGAGCGAGCTTTCGAGATAATAGTTGTCGAAGCGAACGCCGAATGCGGCGAGGTCGCGGTCCTGCTCCTTGCGCAGCTCGGCGACGGCGAAGCGCCGGATCGACTCGATGTCGCCCAGGTCGTGGCCCACTTCGTCGAGGTACCGTTGCGCAAGCTCGCGAATGTATTCGCCGCGGTAGCCGTCCTCGGGAAACGTCGTGTGCTCGCCCAGCATTTCCTGCGCGCGCGCACGCACCGAAATCGCGAGGTTCTGGATTTGCGCTCCCGCATCGTTGTAATAGAACTCCCGCGTCACGGCGGCGCCCTGCCATTCGAGCAGCGTCGCGATCGCATCGCCCAGCGCCGCCTGCCGGCCGTGGCCGACGTGCAGTGGACCCGTCGGATTGGCGGAGACGAACTCGACCATCACGCGCTCGCCGCGCCGCGCGTCGCTGCGGCCGTAGCGGTCGCGCTCGGCGAGGATCCGCGTCACGACGGCCTGCCGCGCCGCCGGCGTCACGAAAATGTTGATGACTCCCGCACCCGCGATTTCGACCTTGGCGACGAGCTCCGAAGCCGGCAGTGCGGCGACCAGTGCCTGCGCGAAATCGCGTGGATTGCGCTTCATCGCCTTGGCGTGCTGGAGCGCAACGTTGGAGGCGTAATCGCCGTGCGCCGCCAGCTTCGGCCGCTCGACGATGATAGGCATGCCAGCGCTCTCGGGCGCAATCGCCGCAAGGCCGTGTGCGAGCCACGATCCGAGTTGAGTTTGCAAATCCATCATCGAGACATCAGGACAACGCACCGCCGTTCGCGTCACAAAAACCGCGAATTGAGCGGCGCGATTCGCGCCGTTCGAATTCGCGGAGATATTGCGTCGCCGCGCGAGCGGTGACGCAATATCTAATTATAGCCGCATGGTCCCACCGCTCCGCTGCCCGACGGTTCGAGCGTTGGCGTCAGGAGAACCCGAGCGGATCGACATCGAGCGCCCATCGAGCGCGTCGCCCAGGCAGCGCGGCGAGGGCGCTTCGCCAGTGCGGCAGGAACCGCTGCAGAGCCGCCCGATCAGCGCTTTGTACCAGGATGTGGCCACGCTCCATCCCCGCGCGACGCGCGAGCATGGCGGGAGGCAGGCACGCCGCGCGGCGCTCTGCCTGCAGAACGTGGGCATAGGCGCGGTAATCGTGCGCCGCGAGAGCGCGATACAGCGGATGCGAGGGGAAGTCGGTCTCGACCATGACTTCTCCCGGCAGCACCGCGCGGCCCGCGCGGCCAGCGACCTGGAACAGCAGCGCTGCGAGCCGCTCGGTCGCGCGAAAGTCGGCGCTGTAGAGCGCATTGTCGGCACCCAGGACGCCCACGAGCGTGAGGCGCGGAAAGTCGTGGCCCTTGGCGAGCATCTGCGTGCCGACGAGGATATCGATCTCACCGGCTTCGACCTGTTCACGCATCGCCGCGAACGTACCGACGCGCCGCGTGCTGTCGCGATCGATCCGCGCGATCCGCGCCGCGGGGAAACGCAGCGCAAGGGCTCGCTCGAGCCGCTGGGTACCGCGGCCCAGAGGGTGAAGGTCGACGTTGCCGCACTCCGGACACGCACGCGGAAGCGCCTCGGTGTGACCGCAATGGTGGCAAAGCAGCGCGTCGGCATCGCGATGGACGACGAGACGGGCAGTGCAGCGTGTGCATCCGGCCTGCCAGCCGCAGGACGAGCACAAAAGCGATGGCGCGTATCCCCTTCGGTTGATGAACACAAGCGATTGCTCGCCGCGCTGAAGCCGGGTTTCGATCGCTGCGAGGAGCCGTTCTCCGATGCCGTCCGCGGCCGCGCCTTCGCGCAGAGGGAAGAAAGCGAGCGCTGCAAAGCGCGCCGGCGCCACCGCACGTCGTGGCAGCGTAAGCAGGCGATAGTGTCCGCGCTCGGCGTGGACGAGCGTTTCCAGCGACGGCGTCGCGCTGCCGAGCACGATCGGCACGCCACGTTGACGCGCGCGCCAGACCGCGACGTCGCGGCCGTGGTAACGGACGCCGTCCTGCTGCTTGAATGACGGATCGTGCTCTTCTTCCAGCCAATGCCGGCGCCGTACTCCTGCGGCGAGCCGACTGTGCAGCATCACCAGGCGCCGCCGGGGCAGCGCGTCGGCGATCCGCTGTGCGAACTGCGGCGTCAGATTGATTTCGGGGACCAGCAGCAGCGCCTGACGGCCGCGCGCAATGCACGCTTCGGCCGCCGCGAGATAGACCTCGGTCTTGCCGCTTCCCGTAACGCCTTCGAGCAGGAAGGGCGCAAAGGCGTCGCGCGCCGCGTCGATCGCTGCAACGCTCGCTTGCTGATCCGCATTGAGGATCATGCCCCCGGCGGCGGAAGGCTCGGAGAAAGGCCGCGCAGATCCGGCGATCTCCTCGACCCAACCGACATCACGCCAGCGACGAAGCGTGCGCCTGAGGTGCGGCGGCAACATCCCGACGGCCTCCGCCGCAAGCAGCGCACTCGGGGCATTGCGCCATTGCTCGTACAACGCGCGCGCTCGCGGCGCACGGGTGAGCTCGGCCGGCAGCGCGTTCAGGCCTTCGTCCGTGAGCCGGTAACTGATGCGCTCCACACGCCTGCCGGCCCGGGTGTCCGCGCCTAACGGAGGAAACATTTGCGCGAGAACGCGCCCGAGCGACTCCTGGTAATAATCGGCAACGAAATGCGCAAGGTCGAGTAGATCGCCGGAGAGCACCGGCATTTCGCCAATGATCGCGGCGACCGGCTGAAGCTTGTCGCGTGGAACGTCCGTGGCGTCGACCATGTCGACGACGACTCCGATGAGCGGACGCCGGCCGAGCCGGACACGCACGAGTGCTCCGCGTTGCACCGCGAGTCCGGCGGGCACCCAATAATCGAACGAAGCATCGGCGCCGACAGGAAGCGCGACACGCGCAATCGTCATCGCGCGCGTTGCCGCCGAATGAACCACTTGCAACATCTTGTAGTGTTCGAAATCCTCATCTCTCGCCGTAGCAAAGAAGGGCAAGTCATTGGTTTATATGGAAAGCAAAAATGGCCGACCAAAGCCTGTGGATAAATTTGTGGGTAAGTGATCGCTATCCGTGCACCGCTTTGAAAACACGGGAAGATCGCGCCGGCGACGCCCGCAGGCTGTCCGTTTTTTGCACTGCGATTTCAATGGGTTGCTCAGGGCTCTCCTATGAGCCGCGCACGTGGCGACGAAGACGCGACGAAGGGCCCGGCAATGTGTATAAGTGCGCCCTTCGCCACCGCTGTGAATCCGCAGCCACCCCGCAAACCCGCTCCAGCCGGGGCTTTGCGCCTCCCTGCAACTTGCGGATCAAGCCGCGGCGCGGATCGCGCGCGACTCGCGATGAACGGTCTCGACCAGCACGTTCACGTGGTCGGGCGGCGTCGTCGGCAGAATACCGTGCCCGAGATTGAATATGTGTCCCGGCGCCGGTCCCGCTGCACGCACGACGCTCGCTACCTCCCGGCGAATCGTGTCCGGATCGGTCAGGAGCACAAGCGGATCGAGATTGCCCTGCAGTGCCACCCGCGCACCGACACGCGAGCGCGCAGCTGCGAGATCGACGGTCCAGTCCAACCCGACGGCCGAGGCCCCGCACGCCGCGATGTCATCGAGCCACTGGCCGCCACCCTTGGTGAACACGATGGTCGGCACCGCGCTCCCGTCGGCTGCGGGATTGAGCGCGACAATCACCTCCCGCATCGTCGCGAGTGAAAATGTCCGGTACGCCGGGGCCGACAGCAATCCGCCCCAAGTATCGAAGATCATCACCGCATCGGCGCCGGCGGCGATCTGCTCGTTGAGATAGGAGACAACAGCCTTCGCATTGATGCTGACCAGCCGTTTCAGCAAATCGGGCCGGCCGTACGCCATCCGCCGCACGGCGCCGAAATCGGCGCTGCCGCTGCCTTCGATCATGTAGCACGCCAACGTGAACGGGCTGCCGGCGAATCCGATCAGCGGGACGCGACCCTTCAATGCGCGCTTGATCTCGCGGACGGCATCGAAAACGTAACCGAGCTTCGCCATGTCGGGAACCGCGAGTTTGGCGATCGTGGCCTCGTCGGCCGTTCGATGTTCGAAGCGCGGGCCCTCGCCCTCGGCGAAATGAAGGCCCAGGCCCATCGCGTCGGGCACCGTCAGAATATCGGAAAACAGAATCGCCGCGTCGAGCGCAAACCGCTCGAGCGGTTGCAGCGTGACTTCGGTCGCGAGCGAAGGCGTCTTGGCGAGCGCAAGGAAGCTGCCGGCCTTCGCGCGCGTTGCGTTGTATTCGGGCAGATAGCGGCCGGCCTGCCGCATCAGCCACACCGGCGTGCACGGGGTCGGCTCGCGTTTGAGCGCGCGCAGGAACGTGTCGTTGTCGAGAATCGGCATGGATCAATGCAACAGCGTCGCGCTTTCCCAAAGCGCTCGGCGCGACGGGCGAACGAGCGAGGCTAAGGCGCGGACGCGAGCGTCCTGCCGGTCAGTCTTTCGAGGGTGGCCAGCGGCGAACGCTTCGCATCATACAGCGCCGAGATTGGCAGATGGATCGTCTGCTCCAGCATGAACTGACCGGAGACGGCCGCGTGCATCACCTGGTCCGAAAAACAGATCCATGTCGTTCCGGGCGCGAAATGCGCGATCTCCTGCGCGCACTCCTGCTGATACGCGAGATCGGCCTTGGCGCGGTCGTGCAGTCCGAGCATCAGGTGGTCGTACTCCGAGCGTATACCCTTCGTCGCCCGTACCGATGCGAGCAGCAGCGCCGCGCCGGGCAGCGGACGTTTGAGGTGCGGCAGGAACGTCCTGGCCATCGTCTCGAACGTTTCGCCGACACGCCAGACGCGGTCCTCGGTTCGGTTGATGTTCGAGAACACGCGCAGAATGCGCTCGCCGCGATTCGGCCGCGACGGGAAGGCGTCGACGTGCAGGCGCGAATCGTCCTTTCGCCAGGACACGTCGCGTCCGACGGCCGGCTGCGGCCGGTAGCTCGTGCGCGCCCGCGTGACGTAAGAGGCATAACGCGGGAACAGGATAGTGACAAGGTCGGCCGCGTTGGCGGCAAAGCGACCGATCATCGCCGCGAGCGCCGTAACGTCCGCCGCGTTCCCGCGCGCGCCTTTCAGCGCCGTGCCTTCGAGGCTGATGTTCTTCGAGCGTCCATCCGACCAATCCGCCGAGAGAAAACGCTGCTCCTCCGGCGAGAGCGCGAAACTCACCTGCGGCAGCACCAGCACGCTGCCCTCCTCCAGCGCCTGCGCGGCGGCGCGTTGCGCCGAAGGCGTAAGGATCGGATGCCAGTTCGCGAGGTCGAGCGTGACGAGGGCGGACATCGGGCGAGCGCTCAACGCGGCAGCTGCGAGGCGCCCATCAGGAACTCGTCGACGGCGCGCGCGCACTGGCGTCCTTCGCGGATCGCCCATACGACGAGCGATTGGCCGCGGCGCATGTCGCCGGCTGCAAACACTTTTGCGACCGACGTCCGATAATCGTCGGTGTTGGCCTGGACGTTAGTGCGCCCGTCGCGAGCAATGCCGAATTGCTCGAGCATGCCTTTGCCAACGGGGCCGATGAAACCCATCGCGAGCAAAACCAGCTCGGCGGCGAGCGCGAATTCGGTCCCTGGCACCTCGACCATGCGCATCTGGCCGTCGGGGCCTTTCTGCCACTCTACGCGCGCCGCGACGAGCTTCTCGACGCTGCCGTTGCGGCCTTCGAAACGCTTGGTCGCGACCGCCCAGTCGCGCTCACAGCCTTCCTCCTGCGACGACGACGTCCGCAATTTGACGGGCCAGTACGGCCACGTGAGCGCCTTGTTCTCCTGCTCGGGCGGCTGCGGCAGCAACTCGAATTGCGTGACCGACTTGGCGTTCTGCCGATTCGACGTGCCCACGCAGTCCGATCCCGTATCGCCGCCACCGATCACCACGACGTGCTTGCCGGTCGCGACGATCCGCTCGCTCACGGTGTCGCCGGCGACGAGCTTGTTCTGCTGCGGCAGGAAATCCATCGCGAAGTGCACGCCCGCCAAGTCTCGGCCCGGCACCGGCAGATCGCGTGGGGCTTCGGCGCCGCCCGCGAGCACGACGGCATCGCAGTCGGCGAGAAGCTCGCGCGCGTCGATATCCTTGCCGACTTCGACGCTCGGCCTGAACTCGACGCCTTCGACCGACATCTGGGCCATCCGGCGATCGATCAGATGCTTCTCCATCTTGAAATCGGGAATGCCATAGCGCAAAAGCCCGCCGATCCGGTCGGCCTTCTCGAAGAGCACGACATCGTGGCCCGCGCGCGCAAGTTGCTGCGCGCAGGCGAGTCCCGCGGGTCCCGAACCGATCACCGCGACGCGCTTGCCGGTCTTGGCGAGCGGCGGCTGCGGCACCACCCAGCCCTCGTCCCAGCCCTTGTCGATGATGAAATGCTCGATCGACTTGATGCCGACCGCATCGTCGTTGATGTTGAGCGTGCACGCAGCTTCGCAGGGCGCCGGGCAGATGCGGCCCGTGAACTCGGGGAAGTTGTTGGTCGCGTGCAGCGTGTCGAGCGCGGCGCGCCATTGCCGGCGATAGACGAGATCGTTCCAGTCCGGAATGATGTTGTTGATCGGGCAGCCGCTCTGGCAGAACGGAATCCCGCAGTCCATGCAGCGCGCGCCCTGCTTTTCGGCCTCGTCGTCGGCGAGCGTGCGAATGAACTCGCGGAAGCTGCGCACCCGCTCGGGGACGGGCAGCGCGACCTCCTGGATCCGCTGCAATTCCATGAATCCGGTGATCTTGCCCACGTCAGGCCGCCTCGCGCTGCTTGGCAGTCGCCGCGGCGGGCTTTGCCGCAGCCTGCTGCGCGTACATTTCCGTCAACGCGCGTTTGTACTCGTTCGGAAATACCTTGACGAAGCGACCGCGCGCCGCATCCCAATCGTCGAGGATCGCGAGCGCGCACGTGCTCCCGGTGAACCGCAGGTGCCGCTCGATCAGCTCGCGGGCGAGCGCCTCGTCCGGCCGGCCGAGATGTTGCAGTCGACCCTTGCCGGCCGTCACGAGATCCTTTTCCGCTTCGGCTTGCAGCGCTTCAGCGAGCAACGGTTCGAGAGTCACCATCGCCGGGTTGCAACGCGATCGGAACGTGCCATCGGCGTCGTAGACATAAGCGATTCCGCCGCTCATGCCGGCGGCGAAGTTCCTGCCCGTGGACCCCAGCACGACGACGGTGCCGCCCGTCATGTATTCGCAGCCGTGATCGCCGGTGCCCTCGACAACCGCGGCAGCGCCCGAATTGCGCACACAGAAACGCTCGCCCGCGACGCCGCGGTAATACGCTTCGCCGGCAATCGCGCCGTACATCACCGTGTTGCCGATGACGATGTTGTCCTCGGGTTTCGCCGGACAGGCGGGATCCGGATAGACGACGATGCGTCCGCCCGACAGCCCCTTGCCGACGTAATCGTTGGTCGCCCCCTGCAATTCGAAGCTCACGCCGCGCGCGAGGAACGCACCGAAGCTCTGGCCGGCGATGCCTTCGAAGGCGACGTGAATCGTGTCCTCGGGCAGTCCCGCGTGGCCGTATTGGCGCGCGATCGTGCCGGAGAGCATCGCGCCGACCGAACGATGCGCGTTGCGGATCTTGTAGGTGAGACGCACCGGCTGCTTTTTCTCGAGCGCCGGCGCTGCGGCGGCGATCAGCGCGTGGTCGAGCGCGCCCGCGAGGCCGTGCTCCTGTGCCTCGCAATGATGGCGCGCGACGTCGACCGGCATGTCGGGTTGGTAGAACACGCGCGAGAAATCGAGGCCCTTGGCCTTCCAGTGGGCGATGCCTTTGCGCATGTCGAGCAAGTCGGAGCGACCGATCAATTCGTCGAACCTCCTGAGCCCCAGCCTGGCCATCAACTCGCGCACTTCCTCGGCGACGAAGAAGAAGTAGTTGACGACGTGCTCGGGCTCGCCCGCGAACTTCTTGCGCAGCTCCGGATCCTGCGTCGCGATGCCGACGGGGCAGGTGTTGAGATGGCATTTGCGCATCATGATGCAGCCTTCGACGACGAGCGGCGCCGTCGAGAAGCCGAACTCGTCGGCACCGAGCAGCGCACCGACGACGACGTCGCGGCCGGTCTTGATCTGACCGTCGACCTGGACCGCAATGCGACCGCGCAGCCGGTTCAGCACGAGCGTCTGCTGCGTCTCCGCGAGGCCCAGCTCCCACGGCGTGCCCGCATGCTTGATCGACGATTCCGGCGACGCGCCCGTGCCGCCATCGTGGCCCGCGATCGTCACGTGATCGGCCTTCGCTTTGGCGACCCCGGCGGCGACGGTGCCGACCCCCACCTCGGAGACCAGCTTGACCGAGATTGACGCCTGCGGATTGGCATTCTTCAAATCGTGGATCAGTTGCGCAAGGTCCTCGATCGAATAGATGTCGTGGTGCGGCGGCGGTGAAATCAGTCCGACGCCCGGCACCGAGTAGCGGATCTTGGCGATGTAGCTCGACACCTTGTGCCCCGGCAGCTGGCCGCCCTCGCCGGGCTTCGCGCCTTGCGCCATCTTGATCTGCAGCTGGTCGGCATTGACGAGATACTCGGCCGTCACGCCGAAGCGCGCGGAGGCGACCTGCTTGATCTTCGAGCGCAGCGAATCGCCTTCGCGCAACGGGACGTCGCCGACGACGCCGTCGATGCGCGAAGAAAGCGTCTCGCCTGCCTTCACGAGCGGATAGCGATGCGCGTCCTCGCCGCCTTCGCCGGTATTCGACTTCCCGCCGATGCGATTCATCGCCACGGCGAGCGTCGTGTGCGCCTCGGTCGAGATTGAGCCGAGGCTCATGGCGCCCGTCGCGAAGCGCTTGACGATCTCGGCCGCGGGCTCTACCTCGGCGAGCGGAATCCCCTCGCGCGCGAAGCGGAACTCGAACAATCCGCGCAGGGTCAGCATCCGCTTCGTCTGGTCGTTGATCAGTGCGGCGTACTCCTTGTACGTCTGCGCGCTTCCGGCGCGCGTCGCGTGCTGCAGCTTGGCGATCGAGTCCGGCGTCCACATGTGCTCTTCGCCGCTGGAGCGATAGTAGTATTCGCCGCCTATATCGAGGGCGTTGCGCAGCAGCGGCACGTCCCCGAACGCCGCGGCGTGCAGTCGCGCCGCTTCCTCGGCCACCTCGAACAGGCCGATGCCCTCGACGTTGCTCGCGGTGCCGGTGAAATACTTGTCGACGAACTCGCGCTGCAGCCCCACGGCTTCGAAGATCTGCGCGCCGCAGTACGACTGGTACGTGGAGATGCCCATCTTCGACATCACCTTGTAGAGTCCCTTCGAGATCGCCTTGATGTACTTGGTCTGCGCATCGCGCGGCGACACCGCCGCCCCGAGCACCGGCAATTCGGCGAGCGTCTCCAGCGCGAGATAGGGATGGATCGCCTCCGCGCCATAGCCGGCGAGCAATGCGAAATGATGGACTTCGCGCGCCGAGCCCGTCTCGACGACGAGACCCGTGCTGGTGCGCAGACCCTTGCGCACGAGATGCTGATGGACCGCGGCCGTCGCGAGCAGCGCCGGGATCGGCATCAGCTCGGCCGATACCTTGCGATCGGAGACGATGAGGATGTTGTAGCCCAGATGGACCGCGTCCTCGGCTTCGGCGGCGAGCGAGGCAATCGCGGCTTCCATGCCGTTCGCGCCCCACGCCGCCGGATAGCAGATGTCGAGCTCGTAGGCCCGAAACGCGCTGCCGGTAAAGAGCGAAATGTGGCGGATTTTTTCCATCGCGTCACAGGTGAGGATCGGCTGCGGCGCTTCGAGCCGCATCGGCAGGTCGGTCGTGTCTGCGGGTACGTCGACGGCGAGCAGGTTCGGACGCGGCCCGACGAAAGTGACCAACGACATCACGAGCTCCTCGCGGATCGGGTCGATCGGCGGATTGGTCACCTGAGCGAAAAGCTGCTTGAAATAGCTGTAGAGGATCTTCGGCCGGTTCGACAACACCGGTAACGCCGCATCGTTGCCCATCGAGCCTACGGCTTCCTCGCCCGCCTGCGCCATCGGCGCCAGGACGACCTTGAGGTCCTCCTGCGTGTAGCCGAACGCCTGCTGCCGATCGAGCAGCGGCACTTCGGTGCGCTGCGGTGGCGCGGGCTCCGGCAAATCGTCGAGCGCGACGCGCGAGCGTTCGATCCACGCGCGATATGGCTTCGCGGTCGCCAGCGTGCGCTTCAGCTCCGCATCGTCGATGATGCGTCCCTGCTCGGTATCGACGAGCAGCATCTTGCCCGGCTGCAACCGCCACTTCTTGACGATCCTGCGCTCGGGAATGTCGAGGACGCCGACTTCGGAGGCCATCACCACGTAATCGTCGTCGGTGACGATGAAGCGTGCCGGGCGCAGGCCATTGCGGTCGAGCGTCGCGCCGATCTGCCGGCCATCGGTGAACGCCATCGCCGCCGGACCGTCCCACGGCTCCATCAACGCGGCGTGATACTCGTAGAACGCGCGGCGGTCCTCGTCCATCAGCGGATTGCCGGCCCACGCTTCTGGAATCATCAGCATCATCGCGTGCGCGAGCGGATAGCCCCCCATCACGAGGAGCTCGAGGCAGTTGTCGAACGATGCCGAATCCGACTGGCCGTCGTAGATCAATGGCCAGATCTTGTCGAGATCGCGGCCGAGCACTGTGCTCGCGATGCCCTGCTGGCGCGCGCGAATCCAGTTGACGTTGCCACGCAGCGTGTTGATCTCGCCGTTATGGCAGACGAGGCGGAACGGATGCGCGAGATCCCACGTGGGGAACGTGTTGGTCGAGAAGCGCTGGTGGACCATCGCCAGCGCGGACACCATGCTCTCGTTCTTCAGATCGAGAAAATATTCGCCGACCTGATGCGCGAGCAGCATGCCCTTGTAGACGAGCGTGCGCGTCGACATCGACGGCACGTAGAACTCCTTCCCATGCCGCAGCTTCAGCGCCTGGATCGCATGGCCGGACTTCTTGCGGATGATGTAGAGCTTGCGCTCGAGCGCGTCTTCGTCCATGCCATTGGACCCGCGCGCGATGAAGACCTGCCGGATCACCGGCTCGACTTCCTTGGTGCGCACCGACAATCCGCTGTTGTCGGTCGGAACGTCGCGCCAGCCGAGAAGAATCTGGCCCTCGCTCGCCACCGCGCGCTCGATCTCCTGCTCGCAGGCCCTGCGCGAAGCGGGCTCCTTGGGCAGGAACACCATGCCCACGCCGTATTGACCGATGGCGGGCAGCGTGAGTCCCTGGCGGCCGCAGGCACGGCGCAGGAACGCGTCGGGTAGCTGGATCAGGATGCCCGCGCCGTCGCCCTGCAACGGGTCGGCGCCGGTCGCGCCGCGATGCGTCAGGTTTTTGAGAATCGCGAGCCCCTGCGTCACGATCGCATGCGTCTTGCCGCCTTTGATGTGGGCGATGAAGCCCAGGCCGCAGGCATCGTGTTCGTTGGCCGGGTCGTACAAACCCTGGCGTGCCGGCGGCATAAGCCCTTGATCGACGGAGCGTTCTTCCACGAGAGACCTCGGCGATGACGAATGGTCGATGGCCGGATCGCACAAAAAGGCGGTGCGCACCGGGTTTCACGGAAATGCGGCGAAACCTTTGAATCTTAGTCGCTATGCTGCGTTGCGGCAAGGCTGTCTTGGAGCGTTCGCGCACTCGAAGTAGTGTCGCACGCCACACTCCTGCCGGACGGTCGATACAACCGAGGCAAAAGACTTGCGCCATGGGACTTCTTAGGCTTTAATCTGAACAAAATGGGCTAGATGCTTGTTGCAGCATCCAAAACAGAACCGGCCCGCGCCACCTTTTAGGACAACATCATCAGGGATTCGATCATGACGGAAAAGCGCCTGCCCGCTGCTTGGCTACGACCCCTCGCCGGCATCTTCGCTCTCGTCGGCGTGCTCGGGCTGACCGCCTGCGGCGGCGGCAGCGGTGCGCCGAATAATCCCTACGCCCCCGGCCCCGCGACGCCAGGGCCGCTCGCGGTGCTGCCTGCGACGCTGACCGTATACGCTGGCACGCCCGCGACGTTGACGATTTCCGGCGGCGTGCCGCCGTACAATGCCTTTTCGAGCGATACCGCGGTTCTGCCCATCAGCCTCGGTGCATCGTCGAACACGATTGTCCTGATTCCGGCCTCCGTAGGGACGGCGACGAACGTGACGATCACCGTTCAGGACGCTTCGGGCAGCACCGTGTCGGCGGCGGTGACTGTTCAGCCGGCTCCGCTCCTCAACGGTTTGACGATAACCCCGAACTCGGCGGCGTGCGGCACCAATGCGGTGTGCTCGGGACAGACCGCGACCGCTTCGGTCACGGTGACCGGCCCGGCGGGCGGCGGGATTCCCAATCGTCAGGTCCGGTTCGACGTCGTCTCGGGCGATTACGACATCCAGACAAGCAGTCCGGCCGCGCCCCTGGTTTCGACGTTGACCGTTACTTCAGACGCCAACGGGCTCGCGCAGGTCCTGATCAAGGCGAGAGCTAACGCGTTCACGCAACCGGCGCTGCTCCGAGCCACGGAGATGACGACCGGCAACCAGGTCACGGGCCAGTTCACGATCGTACAGACGACGAACGGTTCGGCGGTGCTGTCGGTGATCCCGAACGACGCGACGATCACGAGCGCGTCGTCGACCTCGTGCACAAGCGGATTCCGGGTCGACTATTACATCTACGGCGGCACGCCACCATATCGGGTGACCAATACCTTCCCTGATGGCGCGACGCTGGTTAATTCGACGGTCGCGACGAGCGGCGGATTCTTCGAGGCGATCACCAATGGCACGTGCGTCGATCCGCTGGTGTTCTCGATTTTCGATGCGGTCGGCATGCAGACGACGGCCAACCTGCACAACGTACTCGGGACGGCCAGCACGAACCCGATCGCAACGCCAATCGTGGTTGCGCCCACGACCGTGACGATCGCCGGTGCAGGCAGCTGCACGGGCAAGACCTTCCCGTTCGTCCTGACCGGTGGTACCGCCCCGTTCAGCGTCGTGTCGGGTGGCGCCATCGTCACGCCGAACCCCGTTCCAACTTCTCCCGGCAGCTTTAATGTCAGCGGCTTGACCGATGCGAGCGGTCTCCACACGATCTTCATCGGCGACGCGAGCAAGCCGCAGCTCACGACGACGGCGACGATCACCTGCAATCCGTAGCCGCGGAGATATTCCGGAAGCGGCGCCTGCGGGCGCCGCTTCTTTATTGGCGGAGGCCGGCGCGAATCACGGAAGGATAGCGGTGA
>WNGF01010031.1_pt1 | contig 16840 bp, 10 predicted proteins | sample 5400641 | NCBI WGS metagenome assembly WNGF01 (sample SAMN13153371, study PRJNA577476) | soil metagenome | isolation source: 80 cm soil or saprolite under grassland replicate 2 | place: USA:California | collected 2016-06-15
GCGATCCCTTTCTCGCGCAGTTCCGCGCGCAGGCGGTCGTTGTTCACGACTTCGATCAGAGCGTTCGCCAGCGCCCGTTCGTCGTTCGGGTCGATCAACAGCGCGGCGTCGCCGGTGATTTCGGGCAGGCTGGAAACGTCACTGGTCACGACCGGCGTCCCGCAAGCCATCGCTTCGAGCGGCGGCAGCCCGAACCCCTCGAAGAGCGAAGGATACACAAAAGCGCGGGCCGCGCGATATAGCGCGGGCAGATCTTCGTCGGCCACGTAGCCGGTCAGGATCACGTCATCGGCCCAGCGCTGTCTCTTCACCTCGTCGAAGATTTCGCTCGCCAGCCACAATTTCCGCCCCACAATCACCAGTTGGGATCTGAAGTCTTCGCGCTCGCTTCGCAATCTCGCGTAGGCCCGGATCAATCGGACCAGGTTTTTGCGCGGCTGCAAACTGCCGACGGCCAGCAGGAAATCGCGAGAGACCCCGAAGCGTCTGCGAACCCCTTCGGCCTCGTTCGGGACCGACGGCTGCGGGGTGAAACTCGATTCGACGCCGTTGTATGTGACGACGACCTTTTCCGGCGGGAGTTTGTAGATGTCCAGCAAATCCTGCCGCGAGTATTCCGAGACCGTCGCGATCCTCGCCGCTTTTTTCGCCGTCCGCCGCACGGTCAATTTCAATTGAAAGCTTCCACGGCGGGTGAAAGTCTCGGGCATGCGCTCGAACGCAAGGTCATGAATCGTCACGACGACGGGAACCCGGCAAAACGGCGGCGCGGTGTATTGCACGTGCAGCACGTCTACAGGACGCCTGAACAACTCGTAGGTCAGATAGACCGGAACGCGCACCAGCGGCGTGGGCGGCGGCAGCAATCTTAAGCTGAAATTCTTATATCGGGTCGTGAAACTTTCGCGCCACTGGGCCGCGGCCCCCGCGTCAGCGAGGTAAATGGTGTAGAGGTTTTCGCCGTCGATCTCGGCTAAGGATTTAATGAGGTTGCTGATGTAGGTTTCGTTTCCGCCCTGCCGCGCGCCGATGGCGTGGGCGTCTATTCCGATGCGCATGTTTGGGAGTGGGTAGTGGATAGTGGGTAGTGGGTAGTGGGTAGTGGGTAGTGGGTAGTGGGTTGCCATTCACTACCCACTGCCCACTATCCACTACCCACTTATCTTCGGCTATTCAGCTTCTCCAATTCAGTCATCGCCTGCTCGTAGTTATCGAACCGTCGTTCGTCCGCGCGGAAGGCCGCCGTGTGGTAGACGCGGCGGCCGTTGATGGTGCGCGGGCGGTGTTTCATATGAAGCATTTCGTGGTAGAGCACGAATTCGACCAGAGACTCCGGGATCGCAGAGCTGGCCCAGAATCCGCTTGGTGCGGCGCGCGCTCCAGCTCAGGACAGGCTTCGGCAATTCGTTGCCGAAATAACGCCGGTTGAGCCGGGCGAAGAGTTTGTCCAGGTTGTAGGCCCTGCCGACGGCGCTGGTCAGCACCTTGCGGCCGCGCTGCTGCCGGGCCAGGTCGGTCGCGCGCTGCACTTGAGGGTGGTAAGCGTATTGACGGTACAGATCTTGATGCTCAGCCGTCACGCGCTTGTTATAAAGTTTCGAGACGAGGATGAATGCGAGCGCGCGATGCACTGAGGCCGGAGCGTCGCGCATGATGTCAGAAATGCGCACATAAACGCGCTGTTTGCGTATGCGGATTGTGTGGTTAAGACCCGCGAAGGGGTAAAAAGTTACGTGAATTTCCGGCGACTCCGCTCGCTTGGTGATTTGGCGGAACGCATCGGCAAAATGAATCCTTAGCGAAACCTCGCCTGGCGACATAAAGGTACACCTCTTTCCTTTTGGCCTCAGCGCCAAAACTTCTAATTTTTCTTCTAGACCGGCCTAAAACTCGGAACAGTTCAGGTGGTTATCGCATGCTAGAAAGTCGGCCATTTTCCGTCAAACGCGCCCGAATCATTTGTCCTGGATTGGGAACTTTATCGCGATCTTGACTTTTGCGCCCGTTTTGAGCCTATGTACCGTCAGGCTCGGCAATCGTGCTATGCTCTGGCCCATGCCTACGAGCGAACAAACATCAAGCCTCTTTCCAGAGATGGAAGAGGGATCCGTGAGGTCTCGCAAACCATTCTACAGCGATCCTCTGGCTGCGCCGCTGGCGACGGCGCCGCTCGCCGAGCGGATGCGCCCGCGCGCGCTCGATGAATTCGTGGGACAGGATCACCTGCTCGCCGAGGGAAGGATATTACGGCGATTGATCGAAGAGGACCGTTTGACCTCACTGGTCCTCTGGGGGCCGCCCGGCTCCGGCAAGACCACGCTCGCCAGAGTCATCGCCAACCGCACGGCGTCGGAGTTCGTCCCGTTCAGCGCGGTCACTTCGGGCATCAAGGAGATTCGCCAGGTGATGAAGGACGCGGCCGGGGTCCGCTCGAAGCTGGGCCGCCGCACGGTTCTCTTCATTGATGAAATCCATCGATTCAACCGCGCGCAGCAGGACGCATTCCTGCCTTACGTCGAAAACGGTACGATCATCCTGATCGGCGCGACGACCGAAAACCCCTCATTCGAGATCAACTCGGCTCTGCTTTCGCGCGTCAAGGTCTTCGTCCTGAACCAACTGACCGATGACGAGATCGTCAGGGTCCTCGCCGAAGCCGCGCGCGACTCGACACGGGGCTTGGGCGAGTTGAATGTGTCAATCAGCGAGGAGCAATTGCGCCGGCTCGCCGTTCACACGGGCGGCGACGCGCGGACGGCCTTGAATACGCTCGAACTCGCGGCCCTCTCGGCAAGGCCGGATGAAAGGGACGGTCAGAAGGGTCGCGCCATAACCGACGAAGACCTGGGCGAGGCTTTGCAGCGCGCCTCGGCGCTTTACGACAAATCGGGCGAGCAGCATTACAACCTGATCTCAGCTTTCATCAAATCGATCCGCAATTCCGACCCCGACGCGACGCTCTACTGGCTGGCCAGAATGATCGAAGCCGGTGAAGATCCGATGTACATCGCGCGCCGTATCGTTCATCATGCCGCCGAAGACGTCGGCTTGGCCGACCCGCAGGCGCTCGTTCTTGCCACCGCGGCCGCGCAGGCGACGCATCTGATCGGACTCCCCGAAGCTCGTCTGACACTGGCCGAAGCGGCCGTCTATCTCGCACGCGCTCCCAAATCGAACAAGGTCTGTGTGGCTTACGAGGCCGCGGCCGAAGACGCCCGCGCGACGCAAAGCGAACCAGTGCCGCTCCACCTGCGCAACGCGCCGACCAGATTGATGAAGGGTCTTGGCTATGGCAAAGATTACAAATACGCTCACGATTATGAAGAAGGCAGAGCGGACATGGTATGCCTTCCGGAGAAATTGAAGGATCGGAAATATTACAAATAGTGAGTAGTGGGCAGTGGGCAGTGGTTGAGACTACCCACTGCCCACTGCCCACTACCCACTACCCACTACCCACCACCCATATGGCAGCTCAATACGATTTACGAGGAAAAGTCGCCGTCGTCACCGGCGCGGGTTCCGGCATCGGGCGCGCGTCGGCCGTCGCGCTGGCGCGCAACGGCGCGGCGGTCGTCGTCAACTATTACAAAAATGAAAGGGGCGCGGCCGAAACCGTGGCCGACATTCAGTTGATGCGCCGCAACGCGCTGCTGGTCCGCGCCGACGTGACGAAGCGGCCCCAGGTCGCGCAGATGATCGTGGACGCGCTGGATAATTTCGGACGGATAGACATCATGGTCAACAACGCCGGAAGCATCGTCAAATTGATGCGCATCGAGGACTGCGACGAGGAGGTCTGGGACGCCGTGATGGACGTCAATTTGAAGAGCGTCTTCCTCTGTTCGCAAATGGCGGTCCCGTATATGAAAGAGCAGCGCGGCGGTCGGATCATCAACATCTCGTCGCTGGCGGCGCAGGTCGGCGGCCGCGGCGGATCGCTGCCTTACGCGGCCGCCAAAGCCGCTGTCAACACGCTCACCAAGGGGCTGGCCAACGAATTCGGCCAGTACAACGTCACGGTCAACGCCATCGCGCCGGGCATCATCCTGACCCCGTTTCACGACCAATTCTCGCGCCCCGACCGCTTGCAGGATGTCATTAACGCCACGCCGCTCGGGCGCGCAGGCTCGCCGGAAGAGGTGGCCGAGTTGGTGGCGTTCCTGGCTTCGGATGACGCGAGCTTCATCACCGGCGAGGTTTTCGGGATTGACGGTGGCAGATGAGGCGCCGCCAAGAACGAGGATCGAGGATTGAGGATTGAGGATCGAAGATCGAAGGTAGCGTCATCGCGCAAGGCGATCTTCCATCTTCGATCCTCGATCCTCAATCCTCGATCCTCGATCCTCGATCCTCGATCCTCGATCCTCGATCCTCGATCCTCGTTCTTGGCGTTCTTGGCGGTTGATTCACTCCAACTCTTTAATCCTCGGCACGACCAGTGTAACTCCGATCGCAAATAAGACTATGACCGCGCCTCCGGCGGCCAGCGCCCACTGCGCGCCATGATGTCCCCACCGCCATCCGATCAGGTCGGCCAGCGCGCCGATCAACAGACCTCCCACCGGCGGCAGCCCGATGAACGCCAGCGCGTACATGCTCATCACGCGCCCGCGCATCTCGTCCTGCACCAGGATTTGTAACAGCGTGTTGACCGTAGTCGTGATGCTGACCATGCCGGCGCCGACCAGCGCGAGGAAGAGGCATGAAAGCGCGAAGTTGCGCGACAACGCGAACGCCGCCACCGCCACCCCGAAAAAGACGTTTCCGGCGAGCAGCAATCGACCGCGATGGCGCGAATTGCTCAAGCTGTAAGCCATCGCCAGCGCGCTCAGAAGCGCTCCTACGCCCATGGCCGCCCACAGACGCGCCAGCCCTTGCGCCTCACGATTCAAAACGTCGCGGGCGAAGACCGGCAGGAAGATTAAGAATGGCAACCCGCAGAGGCTGATCACCGTGGCGACGCCGAGCAAAGCTTGCACGCGGGGCCGCCTGCGGACGTAGCGGACGCCGGCGACCAACTGCCGCCACATCTCGCGCCCGTTGAAACCGTCCGGCGCGCGCCACGGAGGCATCCGCAACAACCACAGCGCCGCGATCACCGCCAGAAAGCTGGCGCTGTTCATGAAATAACACCCCGCGATCCCGATGACGCCGAACAACAATCCGCCGATCGTGGGCCCGATGATGCGCGACAGGTTGAATTGCGCGGAATTGAGCGCGACCGCGCTCGGCAAATCCTCGCGCCTGACCAGGTCGAGCATTAGCGCCTGGAACGTCGGCGTGGCCAGCGTGGACGAAAGTCCGCTGACGAAAGTGATGGCGATCACATGCCAGAGCGACAATCCCACCCATAACTTCCAGTCGCGCAGCATGACCAGCGCGCCCAAGGCGGCGGCGTTGATCATGTGGACCGATTGCGTGCCGATCAGTAGTTTGCGGCGATTGAACAGGTCGGCGTAGACGCCGCCGAAGAGCGAGAAGGCGATCTGCGGGAATGAGCTGGCGAACGAGACGAATCCGATCAGCGCGGTTGAAGCCGTCAATTCGCGCACCAACCAACCTTGCGCGACCGTCTGCATCCACGTTCCGATGTTTGAAAAGAAAAAGCCTATCCAGATGAGGCGATAGTTTGGGTAGCGAAGCGCGCGGAAAGTCCCGCCGAAGACGGGTTCAGTCGCTTCTTCGACGGCTGCGGCGCCCCTTACATCATCCGACACTGTCTCCTGCTTCACGACTCTGATCTTGCCACAGCGAACAATTTCAATGATCGAAGATAGAAGACCTCAATCCTCAATCCTCGATCCTCGATCCTCGATCCTCGATCCCTTCGGCTTTCCTTCTCTCCCTGAAATGTTCGACGATCATCTCGGCCTGCTTCTGGCCGACGAACGGCCTCAACTCGGCGACCGTCGCCTCCGACACGCGCTTCAAGCTCCCGAAATTCCGCAGCAACCGCTCTTTCAATTTCTCGCCGACGCCGGGAATCGAGGTCAGCTCGGAGGTGAAGTCCCGCGTCGCGCGCCGCTGCCGGTGGAAGCTGACGGCGAAGCGGTGGGTCTCGTCGCGGATGATCCTGACCAGCCGCATCACGGGCGAAGTCTTTTCCAGAAAGACCGGCTCGTCTTCCCTGCCCTTGAGGAGCAGATGGCTGATCTCTTCATGACGACCACGCGGTTTGACGATGCCGGCTATCGGCAGGTCGGCCAGTCCCAATTCGTGCAGCGCGGCGGCGGCTGACGAGAGTTGCCCTTTGCCGCCGTCAATGAAGATCAGGTCAGGCAGTTGTTTCTCCTCTTTCAACAAACGCGAATAGCGCCGGTAGACGGCCTCGCGCATCGAGGCGAAATCGTCCGCGCCCTCGACCGTCTTGATGATGAACTTGCGGTAGTCCGACTTCTTCATCTCGCCGTCTTCGCAAACGACCATCCCGGCGACGTTCTCGGCGCCCTGGATGTTCGAGATGTCGAACGATTCGATCCGATGCGGGTACGACGGCAGCCCCAGCGTCTCCTGCAATTCGGCCAGGACCTTCGACCAATCGGGCTTGATTACGCGGAAGCGCTGATCGAAGCCGAGCTTGGCGTTCTTCTCGACCAGGTCGATCATCTCGCGCTTCTTGCCCCTCTGCGGGTCGAGTATCTGCACGCGCCGCCCGCGCTTTTCGCCGAGCACCTCTTCGAGCGCCTCGCGGCTCTCCCAATCGACCGGCACGTGAATCTCCAGCGGCACGTAATTGCCGATGGTGTAATACTGCTCGAGCACCGCCCCCAGGAATTCGGCCGGATTGAAGCCTTCGACCGGGATGTCCTCCCAATAAAATTCGCGCCGCCCGACGACGCGCCCCTCGCGCATCGTGAACAAGTGAAGCGACAACTGATGCCCCTCGCGGTAATAACCGAAAATATCGATGTCGAGATCGAGCATCCCCATCATCTTCTGATGCTCGCTGAGCGCGCGAACGGTCTTGAGCAAATCGCGGTATTTCGCCGCCTGCTCGAACCGCAATTCTTCAGAAGCTTTCAACATTCGCGCTTCGAGCTCGTCGGCCAGTTCTTTGTCCTTGCCTTCGAGCAGCAGTTTCACATCATCGACCGCTTCGCGGTACTGATCGGGCTTGCACAAATCCTTCTGACAAGGCCCCATGCAGCGTTTGATCTGATATTCCATGCATGGCCGCCCGGCGCGCTTGTAGATGTCATAAACCTCATCCGAACACGTGCGCAGTTGGAACTCGCGGTTGACGAGCGAGACGGTCTTGTCGGCCAGCGACGCGGGCAGGTACGGGCCGAAATAGGCCGCGCCGTCCTTCTCTACTCTGCGCGTCTTAAAAATGCGCGGGAACTCCTCATTGATCGTGAGCTTTAGATGCGGGTAGGCCTTGTCATCCTTGAGCATCACGTTATAGCGCGGCTTGTGACGCTTGATCAGGTTCGACTCGAGGATGAGCGCCTCGGCCTCGGTGTCGGTGACGATAAATTCGACATCGACTATGCGCGCCACCAGCTCAAGCGTCTTGGCGTCCATCGCGCGCGAGGTTTGGAAATACTGGCGGACCCGGCTGCGCAGGTTCTTCGCCTTGCCGACATATATGATCTCGCCCTTCGCGTTCTTGTGAAGGTAACAGCCGGGGACGGTTGGAAGATTCTGTAACTTATCGTCTAGCGTCATACGAAAAGTTTACGATTCGGATTCTGATGCGGCAATGGGCGATCTATTCTTTGGGACAGGTCCAAAAGCCTCATCAGGAACGAAGCGCGAGCATAAGCTTGCTCAGGTCGCGCTTCATCAGCGCCACGCACGCGCGCAGGTCGGCGAGCATAGCCGCGCGGTCGTTGAGCAGGTCTATCGTCAGCTGGCGTTGATCCGAGGCGCCGCTGGTCAATAATTCGATCTTATGTTGCGCCTTGCGCGTGTCGCCCGTTTCGAGACGCCCGGTATCCGTCCATTGTTTGATCAATCGCTCGCGCCGCGTTCCATCGCCCGGCTCGGCGGGCGGCGCGGAGTTCAGATACGTCCAGACCTCCTTCGGATAATCGCTATGAAATTCCGTCGGGCGGTCGAAGAGTTTGGCAAGCATATTGGGCGCGACTCCGAGCGGCAGCTTTCCGCCGCGCTGTTGACGCAGGCCGATGAACGACAACACCGTCGAGACCGCGCCGCCCGCGACGCCGATAACGTTACCCGCTTTTGAAGTCCCATCGCTGAATTGCATCGCCGTGCCTAGGACTCCGGTCGCGCCGCCAGCGACAATGGTGGCGAGATTGCCGATGGCCAGCGCCCGATCGCGGCGGTCTTCGAGTTGAGCGCGAACCACGCTGATCTGCGCTATCTCGCTGTCGATCTCGGTAATCAGGCCATCCACTTCAAGCCCCGCGCTGACGACGCTCTCGGTAATCTGTTGGCGCAGGCTCAGCGCTTCCATACTCATTGCGCCGCCTCCCACGCCGCGCTCGCGCTCTGGCAGGTCATAGAATCGTTCGATGAGCGGAACGACTCCGATCGCGCGCGCGATCTCTTCCGCCCCGGGCGAAAGCTTCGGTCGCTGCGCCGGCTGCGTTCCCGCCGAAACCGCAGCGCCGCGCGCCGTCTCGTCGGCTGTCAATGACTGCCCGCAAGCCGGCGGCGCAGTCATCAAGCAAATGAAAACGACAGAAAGCAATGAGTGAGTGAGCCGCATTTTCTTTTCTCCCCAAAATGGATTATCCGTGGTGTGGCGTCATCGGACGTCGTCTCTCCGGTTAATGTACTTCGACTTCCTCCCTGACCGGCTGCGGTCGCCGATGGTCGGGCGGCGCCTGCCGGCGGTCGTCGCGGTTAAATATCAGATAGAGCGCCGGAAGCACAAACAACGTCAGCAGCGTGGCCGAGATCAGCCCGCCGATGATCACCACGGCCAGCGGTTTTTGCGTCTCCGAGCCGATGCCGTGCGAGAGGGCCATCGGCAGCAGTCCAAGCATCGCCAGCAAGGCCGTCATCAACACCGTGCGCAACCGCACCAGCGACCCTTTGAGCACGGCGTGGTGACTCGTCTCTCCTTCATCGCGCAGTTGATTGAAACAACTGACCATCACCACGCCATTCAGCACCGCCTGCCCGAAAAGCGCGATAAAACCGATGGCCGCCGAAACGCTCAGATTGATGCCAGTGAAGAGCAGCGCGAAAACGCCGCCGATCAACGCGAACGGCACGTTGAGCAGGATCAGCAGCGCGCTTTTGGGCGAGCCGAATGCGTTGAATAGCAGCGCGAAGATCAGCAGCACGCTGACCGGCACGATCAGCGCCAGCCGCCTCATCGCCCGCTCCTGGTTCTCGAACTCGCCGCCCCAGGTGATGTAATACCCGGACGGCAATTGAACTTCCCGATTAACCTTCTCCTTCATCTCGGCCACCAGGCTGCCCATGTCCCGGTCGCGGATGAAGACGCCGATGGCCATCACGCGCGTGCCCATCTCTCGGCTGATGTTCATGCTGCCGGATTTGATCGAGATCGCCGCGAGTTGGTCGAGCGGGACGCGTTGGCCGTCCGGCGTGTCCACCAGAATGGCTTTGATGTTGTCCATCCGGCGTTGCTCTTCGGGCAGGCGCACGACGACCGCGAACTTCTTCTCTCCCTCCCAGATTTCGGTCGCCTGCTTGCCGCCGAGCGCCGTTTCGATCACGTCCTGAATGTCGGCGACTTTCAACCCGTAGCGGGCGGCCTTCGCGCGGTCGACTTCTATCTGCAACTGCGGGACCTGGCCGTAGCGGTCGATGAAGGCGCGCGCGACGCCTCGCACTGACGAGACAGCGTTGAGGGTTTTCAGCGCCTGTTCGCGCAAGGTGTCGCCGTCCGCGCCGAAGACCTTGACGATGATCTGGCCGTCGATCTGCGAGATGCTTTCGAGCACGTTGTCGCGGATCGGTTGTGAGAAGCTTGGTTCGACGCCGGGCAGCTCATCTAACTGTTTGTCGAGTTCCTCGGTCAGTTTTTCGCGCGTTAATCTCTTGGGCCACTCCTCGGGCGGTTTCAGGTCCACGAAAAATTCCGCCATATTGATCGGCTTCGGGTCGGTTCCGTCTTCAGGCCGCCCGGCCTTGGAGGTGACCGAGCGCACGACCTCGTGACTGCGCAGTATATCGCGCACACGCGCCGTGAGCCGCCTGGTCTCGCTGACTGAAATGCCCGGTGGAAAATTGATATTGACCCACATCGTGCCTTCGTTCAATTCCGGGAGGAATTCGCTGCCGAGCCGCGTCGCGGTGAACAGGCTGGCCGCGAGCAGGACGACGGAAACGGCGATGACCATCCGGCGATGTTCGAGCGCCCAATCGAGCGACGGGCGATAGAGGCGCTTGCAGGCGCGGACGACGAAGTTCTCTCTCTCCGACAGCCGCTTCCGTAGAAGAAAATAACAGAGCAGCGGGACGAGCGTGAGCGAGAAGATGAGCGAGCCGATGAGGGCCGAGGTCACCGTCACGGCCATCGGCGCGAAGATTCGCCCCTCATGGCGCTGCAAGGTGAAGATCGGGATGTGCGCCGTGATGATGATCAACATCGAGAAGAAAGTCGGTCGCCCGACCTCGCTCGTGGCCTCAAGGACGATTGATTTGATCGAACTGAGATCATGCCCGAATCCGCGCTGATGCGAGTGTTCCGAGAGTTTGCGGAAAATGTTCTCGACCACGATCACCGAGCCGTCCACGATGATCCCGAAATCCATCGCGCCCAGGCTGAGCAGGTTGGCCGGAATGCCGCGAAACGTCAGCCCCAGGAAAGTCGCCAGCAGCGAGAGCGGAATCGTGACGGCCACGATCAGCGCCGCGCGCAGGTTGCCCAGGAAGAGCAGCAACACCACCGTCACCAGCAACGCGCCTTCGGTCAAGTTTCGGAAGACGGTCCTGAGCGTCGTGCCGATCAACCACGTGCGGTCGTAGATCGGCGTGATCTGTACGCCCTTCGGCAGGACGCTTGTGTTGAGCGCGTTGATCTTCTCTTTCAGCGCCTTGAGGACTTCCGAGGGGTTCTCGCCCTTCCGCATCAGCACGATGCCGGTGACGACGTCATCCTCGTTATCCTGGCCCGTGATCCCCTGGCGCGGGACGGCGCCGACTTCGACGGCGGCGATGTCCTTAACGAGCAGTGGCGTGCCTCGCCGCTCCGCGACGACCAGGTTGGCGATGTCGTCCGGCGACTTGAGCAGGCCGAGGCCGCGAATCAAATACTGCTGCTCGCCCTTCTCGACGTAACTGCCGCCCGCGTTGGCGCTGCCGCGTTCGAGCGCTTCGAACAATTGCCGCAAGGTGATGTTGTAGGATTTCAGCTTCGCCAGGTCGGGCTGTACCTGGTACTGCTTGACGAAGCCGCCGTATGTGACGACGTCGGCCACGCCGGGCACGGTCTTGAGGCGCCGCTCGACCACCCAATCCTGCAAGGTGCGCAGTTCCATCGCGTCGGCGCTGTCGCTCTTCATCCGGTAACGGTATATCTCGCCGATCGGCGTCGCCAGCGGCCCCAGTTCCGATTCGACACCACGGGGTAAATCCACGTCGCGCAAGCGCTCGATAACTTGCTGGCGCGAGAAGTAGGCGTCCACGCCATCGTCGAAAGTGACTACGATGAATGAGAGGCCGAACTGCGTGTGCGAAAAGAGCCGCAGGGAATGCGGGATGCCGCTCAAGCCGATCTCGATGGGAATCGTGACCTGCTTTTCGACCTCCTCCGCCGCGCGCCCCGGAAAGAGTGTGATGATCTGTACTTGCGTGTCGGTCACGTCGGGGAAGGCTTCAACCGGCAGCGCCCGGAACGCCGCCATGCCGCCCGCGATAAAGAGCGCCGTCAACAGAATCAGAAAGAACGATTGATGCAAGGCGAAGGATGTGACGCGTTGAATCATGCCTCACCCCTTCCCGCCGTCGGATTCGATGATCTGGTTGATGAGCAGCACGCCTCGCGTGGCCACACGCTCGCCGGGCCTCACCCCTTCTTCAATGATCGTCGCGTCATTTATTGCGCGCCCGGGTTTGACTTGCCGCCGGCGGAAGCGTTTGGGCGACTCTTCCACGAACACGAACGAGTCAGCGCCCTTCGTGAAGATCGCGCCTGTCGGAACGGCCGCGGCCGGCTGCGGCGAGGCGGCCCCGATGTTGATGCGGGCGAACATGTCTGGCTTGAGCAACCCGCCCGGATTGGGAACCGAGCAGCGAACGTGAATCATGCGGGTTTCGTTGTCCACCGTCGGGTTAATGAACGAGATGCGCGCCGGGAAGCGACGCTCCGGGTAAGCGGGGACGGTGATCTCCACGGACTGCCCGACGCGAATTCTCGCCAGATAGCTTTCAAACACTTCGGCGATCACCCAGACCGTCGAAAGATCGCTAATCATAAACAACGGCTCGGGAGTGTCGGGTTTGACGTATTGTCCGTTGCCGACCTTGCGTTCGACGATTGTCCCGTTGATCGGGGCGCGTATCACGACGCGCCGGTCAGGCCCGTTCGAATCGCTGGCCTCGACCAGTTGGCCGGCGTTCTTGCCGAAGAGCGCCAGCCGGCTTTCGACGAACCTCACCGCCGCTTCGGCCCGGCGCAGTTCGTCTTTGGCGCGCGAGAGATCGGCTTCCGCCTGTTGCAGGTCTTTGGTCGCCAGTGCCTCGCGTTCGTTCAATCTCCGCGCCCGCTCGGCGACCTTCTGGGCCGTGTCGAGAGCGATGCGCGCCTTGTTCTCGTCGGAGCGCGCCGCGGACAGTTCGTTCTGCGCCGCGACCAGATCGGGCGATTCGATGGTAAGCAGCGGCTGCCCGGATTGCACGACCGCGCCCTTGCTCGCGCTCACTTCGAGGACTCGGCCCGCGTATGGCGTGAAGACCGGCGTCATTCGCTCTTCGTTGAAGGCGACTTTACCTGTCGTCTCGCGCTCCACGTCGAGCGTGCGTTCGGTGACCGGCTCGACGGCGATTTGACGCATCTGCTCATCAGTCGCGACGGCGACATCCGGCAGCATGACTTCGGACGCGGATGGCGCCTCGGCATGTGGCGCGACCGCATGCCGTCCTTCCTCCGCCCGGTAAATGACGGCGGCGGCCAAGCACAGCGTGAGCAGCGCCGCCGCAATGAAAATGACGCGCTTATTCCGGCGAAACGGCCCCGGCTCGTGAGAATGTTCGTTCCGCTCGCTAGCCTTGATTTCGTGATCTGTCGTTTTGGTTTGTTCAATCGTCTCCTGCATAACAAATCTCCTATTCTGTGTAGTCACTGGTACAGTACCGGTTTAACGCAGCGAGTGGCCGGTCGCCTGCTCCAATTGCCATAAACTCGATTGGTAATCGGCCCGCGCCTGGTTGTAGGAGGTGAGCGCCTGGTTGTAGTAGCGCTGCGCGTCCAGCAATTCGATAAGGCTCGACGCCCCTTCCCTGTAACTGTAAGTGGCGATCTGGCGCAGTTTCTCCACTTGGGCCAGGTTTTGTGAGTTGTAGAGATCGAGCTTGCGACGCGCCGTCAGATGCGACTGGTAGGCCTTCTCGACATCTGTCATCGCCTGCAATTTGGCTTGTTTCACGAGCGCTTCAGCGGCTCTGACATCCGCCTCCGCCTGCGCGATTCCGGCGCGCTGGTTGTTATAGGCGAACAACGGGATCTGCGCGACCACCCCCGCCGCGTGATCGCTGCCCACCCGCTGGTATTCGTAAGAGACGATCACGTCGCGGGTACGCTGCGCCCTTGCCAGTCGCAGCGCGCTCTCCGCCGCCTGGAGCGTGTAACGCGCCGCCCGCACGTCGGGGCGCTCGTTGAGCGCCATGTTTCGGAGTTCCTCGAGCCTTTGCAGGACGGGCCGGTCGTCGAATTTCCAAACCAGTTCAAGCGGCGCGGCCTGCAACGATTCGGGAAATCGTTCCTGATCGCTGTCTTGCGCCATATTCTCGTCGGGCGCTCCGTCAACAGAGGCTAAAAGCGAATCTGCAGGCCGCCGCTCGCTGTGTGGGGTTGAGGCAGACTCCTCGGCGCCCGGCGCCGACGGCGTGGCCGGGGCCAGATCTTCCGGTTGCGCGCCCAGCAAATTGAGCGTGTCGCGTGTCGCCTGCTCATAATCGGAGCGCGCCTGCAACACCACCTGCTGAAACTGCAGTCGTCCGGCGCGAACGCGATAAATTTCCATCCGGGCCTGATCGCCGAGTTCGACTTTCGCCTCCGTCAGCCGTTCGGTCTGTTCGTATTCCTGCCACGTGGTTTCGGCCAGGCGCAGGTTTTCACGCGCGAGCGTGGCGGCGGCGAAGGCCTGTCGTAGCTGGTAAATTTGCGTGCGAATGGCGTCGAGCATCTGCGCTTCAGAGGTCTTCAATTCCGCATCGGCTTGCTCGACGCGCAATTCGCGCTTGCCGCCGCGCTCCCAGACTTTATCCACGCTGAAGGTGTAGGTCGGTTGCGCCCCGGCGTCGGAGTTGGTAGTGAAGAAACGCGGGAAACTCCCCTTGAGCGGCGAGTAGACGGGAAATTGCTCGGCGCCGATCCTCAGCATCGGATTCGGTTTGTAGCCGGCAATCAAGCGCGCCGCGCGGCTGGAGTCTATCTTATATCGCGCGGCCAGAACTGCGAGGTTGCGCCTGACCAACACTTCTTCGGCTTGCGCCAGCGTCAGTTTGCGTGGGAGTTGGCCGGAAGGACTTTGCGCGCCGACCCACGAAGCGGAAAAGATCATCAGAACAGATAGAACGGACAGACCTGTAGAAATACGGGAGCAGGCTATTCGCGACATACTACTCTCTCCTTAAAGATTATGGTCGAGTCGCCAACACGCGCGCACGCCTGCGGCCAGACCGGCGCAGCAAATGAGGCGTAGCAGGGGACCGATAATTACTTGAAAGTGACAAAGCGCGAATGACTTGTCGCCACTCGCGACTTCTCACTCATAATTTTTGAAATGTTTAGGGCTTAGTTGAAGTTCTCTGGCTCATCAGTAACGTCGGGAGGCCGATAGACTACGCCAGACAGGAAGCGGAATGCCTGGAGAAGTGGTCACTGATGATTAAGCGAGAAATCAAATCAGGAAAGTTCAGCGGGAGGACCGCGTTTGGGATAGCGGGTAATGCAAGGAGAGAGTTCCGCCGCGCAATTGCGGCCGAACCCCGGAAGCGTAATGGAACGCGGCGCGACCGGAAGACGGCCGTCGCTCCGCGTCAGGATCGAATGTTCGCTCGTCTCGGTCGCCAGCAACTCATCGTCGGCAGACAATGCTAAGATACCACTCTGGCGGTCATCCGCGATTAGACGCTTGATATCGGCGCTGTAAGCGGACGTGTCGGTGACGCGCGCGAACACTCCGATCCCGCTGTTGAGCCAGAGCGCAGACTGTGTCGACTGCTGGTCCGAGACCCAGATCAGGTCATTGTCGCCGTCATGATCAATGTCTTCCGCATGAATGCTCCCCGGCTGTTGCGACTCAGTGGAAAAATGCAGGTTTGTTACCCGCGGGGAACTGAGTGTCAGGTGAATGTTCTTATAGGAGCCGTTCGAGGTCAGTTCCGCCCGATCAGGCAATCGGTCGCCATCGAAATCCGTGACGGATTGCAAGGGATTCAGGAATCGAACGGGCAATGACGCGGAATTCAACGAGAGGCGATCCTGTTGGGAATCCTGCGCAGGGCCTATCTTCGTGGTCGCAGCCACTACCCCCACGATGAGCAAAAGCGCCAGTTTCTTCCTGAGACTGCCTTTTGTTAGCATCCGTACTGCCTGACTTACGAGTTGATCAATGCCTGATCACCGAAGAACAATAAATCAAACCTGAATTGGGAGCCTGATTAAGATCGGTATTTATTTTCCGATTTGGAGAATACACCTTAATATTCCCGCTATATTCGAGTCAACAGAAAAGTGAGATCCATAAGGGTTCTCAATCAATCATGAGTGACATACGTTCGAAATCATCTTCATCATTGCTCATGTTCCGTACATCGCGGGCCCGCCCTTCAATAAACGCTGGCGTAGTGTCCGGTAAGACACGCCTTAAACCATTTCCGCGCACTGCTGATGGAGGCGTCTTGGCGACTCGCCGACGATCATTCATAATCCCCGCGCTATGAAATTCTCCTTCACACTCCCCGGCGACAGAGAGTTTGATGTCGTCGGATTCGGCCTCAACGCGGTCGACCATCTCGTGACTATCCCGCGCTTCCCTTCCTTCAACACCAAGGTCCGTTTGACCGATCACCGGCAGATGTCGGGCGGGCAGGTCTCGTCGGCGATGGTCGGGGCGCGGCGGTTGGGGCTGCGCGCCAGTTACATCGGCAAGGTCGGCTACGAGACTCAGGGCGCCGTGATCATCATCGAGCAGTTTTCGGGCGAAAGAACCATCCTCTGGTATCACGACGACGGCACGCGCGTCGCTCCCGAAGAGTTGAAGCGCGAAATGATCACGCGCGCGCGCGTTCTGCACATCGACGGCTTCGACACCGGGGCCGGGATGCGGGCCGCGGGATGGGCGCACGAAGCCGGAATGCCGGTGACGATCGATCTCGACACGGCCTATCCCGGAATTGACGAACTGCTGCCGATGGTCGATTGTTTGATCACTTCGCAGGGACTGGCGAATGAGTTGGCCGGGACAATGGACGAGCAGCAGGCGTTGAAGAAGTTAAACGAGCGCTACGGCTGCTATCTGGTGGCGATGACTCAAGGGGCGCGAGGCGCGCTGGCGTATGTCGAAGGTCAATTCATCGCGTCGCCGGCCTTTCGCCCGCCGGTCATCCGCGACACGACGGGCGCGGGCGACGCATTCCGCGCCGGATTCATTTACGGATTGTGTAAAGGGCTGAATATCGAAGAAACGATGCGGGCCGCGAACGCCGTGGCGGCGCTGCAATGCCG
>WNGF01005154.1_pt1 | contig 16823 bp, 18 predicted proteins | sample 5400641 | NCBI WGS metagenome assembly WNGF01 (sample SAMN13153371, study PRJNA577476) | soil metagenome | isolation source: 80 cm soil or saprolite under grassland replicate 2 | place: USA:California | collected 2016-06-15
GGATCCACAAGGACGACGCGCGCTACCGCGAGACGTACTGGTCGAAGTACGAGAACGTGTACTTCGCCGGCGACGGCGCGCGCATCGACGAAGACGGCGACTTCTGGCTGCTCGGCCGCGTTGACGATGTCATGAACGTCTCAGGGCACCGGATCTCGACGATCGAGGTCGAGAGCGCGCTCGTGGACCACAAGAGTGTGGCGGAGGCCGCGGTCTGTGGCCGCAAGGACGAACGCACCGGACAGGCGATCGTCGCGTACGTGACGCTCAAGGGCGGCGAGGAGGGCTCGCTCGAGATGCTCGAGGAGCTACGGAATCACGTCGGCAAGAAGATCGGGCCGATCGCGAAGCCGGCCAACATCGTCTTCACGCCCGAGCTGCCGAAGACGCGCAGCGGCAAGATCATGCGCCGCCTGCTTCGTGACGTCGCCGAGAATCGCACGCTCGGCGACACCACGACGCTCGCCGACCCGGCAGTCGTCGAGGAGATCAAGGAGCGTGCTGTGACGGAGACGCGCGAGGATTAGAGGTTCTCAATTACTCAGAGCTTGTCGGCGCAGTCGACGGCCGCCTTCGTGATGAGCTTCTTGATGCGGGGTGGAATCTTCCCGCCCGCGAGCCCGATCCGGGCGAAGTCCGCGGTCGAGACGTCGTTGGACAGCTTGTCGAGCGTGCAACCGCAGTAGGCCCTCTTCTTGGCGTCGCCCTTCGTGCAGCTCTGCATGTAGTTGCTGACGAGCGCGTCGGGGTAGTGGAACCTGCCATGCGTCGTGACGGAGGCCGTTCCGGTCGGATTCGTCGCCGTGACGATCTTCTCGACCGTCGTCGTCACAGCCGACTTTTTCCCTCCGCCGCCGCAGCCGGCGGCTGCGAGCACCAGAACGAGGAGAAGCGCCGGGAGGGCCAGCCTCAAGAGGCCAGCAGTCTCTCAAATCTCTCGGAGTCGTCGAAGGGGCCGATCACGGCGAGGTTCAGCCCGCGGCGCTCGATGAGATCGCGTGCGACCCGCTGCACGTCCTCGCCCGTGACCTTGTCCAGCTCGGCGAGCACCTCTTGCGGATCGGGCGTCCGGCTCTCGAGCACCTCCCGGCGCAACCCGAACATGATCAGTCCCTGGGAGGTCTCGAGCTGCAGGACGAACCGGCCTTTCGCAAAGCTCTTCCCCTTCTCCAGCTCGTCCTCCGGCACGGCGTCCTTTGCGATCGTGCGGAGCTGTGCCGCGATCGTCGAGATCGCGTCGTCGATACGGTTGATGTCCACGCCCGCCTGCGCATAGAGCGAGCCGGCGTCCGTGTAGCTGTGGTTGAGGCCGTACACGTAGTACGCCAGGCCGCGGCGCTCGCGGACCTCCGTGAAGAGGCGCGAGGACATTCCGCCGCCGAGGATCGTGGACAGGACCTGCAGGATGTAGCGGTCCGGATGCTCGAGCGGATAGCTGTGCACGCCGAGGACCACGTGCGCCTGGTCGGATGCCTTCGTGTGCACCTTGACCCGGGAGCCGCCGTCGAGGCTCAGGCGAACGGGCTCCGGCTCACCCGTCTCAGCCTCCGCCATGTCGCCGAGGAGCTCTTCGATCCGCTCGTGCAGACCGTCGCCGATCTTCCCCCCGACGCCCACGACCATCCGCGAAGGCTTGTACCAGCGGTCGACGTAGGACGCGAACGAGTCGTGGGTGGCGCTTCGGATGGTCTCCTTGCGGCCGATGATGTCCCAGCCGAGCGGCTGGTCGCCGTAGAGGAGCTCCTCGTAGACGCCGCCGATGAAGTCCCGCGGCGTGTCGTAGTACATGTTCATCTCCTCGATGATCACGCCCTTCTCGCGGTCGATCTCCTCGGGATCGAACTTGGAGTGGCGCAGCATGTCGACGAGGACGTCGAGCGCGACATCGCGCGACTCGGCGGCGCACTTGACGTAGTACCCGGTGTACTCCTTGCCGGTGAAGGCGTTGAACTCGCCGCCGATGGCGTCGATCTCCTTGGAGATGTCGCGTGCCGTCGGCCGGCGCTTCGTTCCCTTGAAGAACATGTGCTCGGCGAAGTGCGCGATGCCGTTGGTGTCAGACGTCTCGTAGCGCGAGCCGGCCGCGAGCATGATCGCGCACGTCACCGACTGAGCCGATTCCATCGGCGCCGTCAGGATGCGGAGACCGTTCGGGAGCGTGTCGAGCTGGAAGGTGCGCACGCGACGATGCTAGCTATGCCGATCGGCTCTGCGGTAGACGAAGCGAACGGCCTGCCACTCGTCGTCGATCGCGGCGCTCTTGTTGTCGACGAAGCCCGCATCGAGGCCGATCTTCTGCACTGCCCCGAAGTCCAGGTCGGTCTCGATCGTCGAGGCCTTCTTCGGCCATGCAATCCAGAGGCCGTCTGCGGGAGCCAGCGTCTTCTTGAGGGCGCCGAAGCGGCGTTTCAGCTCCATCTGACTCGTCGTGAAGAGAACGACGACCTCCGCGCCGGGCTTCGCACCGAGCTTCTTCGCGAGCGGCGTCGAGTAGTTCTTCTCAGGCAACCGGCGTCACAGCGCCCCGATCGCGGCAAGCAGGCCGTCGACCTCCTCGGCGGTGTTGTAGTGGACGATGCCGGCGCGCACGGCGCCTGCGTCCTCGAGGCCGAGCCGCTTCATCGCCTCGACGGCGTAGTAGTTGCCCTGCCAGACCGCGTAGCCCGCGTCGCCGAGTCGCGCTGCCGCGTCGCGAGTCGGTACGCCCTCGACGTTGAAGGCGAAGGTGGCGACACGGCCGTCCATCGTCGGTAGCCCGTAGAGCTCGACGTTGTCGGGAAGGCCTGCGAGGAAACGCTCCCCCAGCGCACGCTCGTGGCTCCGGATCGCCTCCCAGCCGATGGAGTCGATGTACTCGACCGCCGCGACGAAGCCGGCCAGCAGCTCGTGCGGAAGCGTCCCGGTCTCGAAGCGGTGTCCGAGCGGCTCGTTCGCCGCGGGGCGAACCTTGTACGGCCGCCAGCTCTCGAGTAGCTCCGCACGGCCGAAGGCGACGCCGAGATGCGGACCGAAGAACTTGTACGGAGAGCAGATGAGGACGTCCACGCCCCAGCTCGCAGCGTCGATCGGGCCGTGCGGGCCGTAGTGGACCGCATCGGCCCAGGCGAGCGCGCCGGCGTCGTGCGCGAGCTCCGCGACTCGTCGTACGTCGGTGAGCGTTCCCAGCGCGTTGGATGCAACGGGAAACGCGACGACGCGAGTGCGATCCGTGAGGAGCCGCGCGAGGTCGTCGAGATCGAGAGTCGTGTCGTCGTTGATGTCCACGAAGCGAACCTCAAGGCCCTCGTCGTGGGCGAGCTCAAGCCAGGGAGAGATGTTCGCGTCGTGATCGAGCTTCGTCACGAGGATCTGGTCGCGCTCGTTCCATTCGCGTCCAATGGTGCGTGAGAGCGCGAACGCGAGCGTTGTCATGTTCGCGCCGAAGATGGTCTCCTCCGGACTGCAGCGGAGGAACTCGGCCGCCGTCAGGCGCGCCTGGGTGAGGAGGGCCTCCGTTCGGCGGCTCGTCTCATACGGCCCGCTGACGTTCGCGTTCGATTCCCGGTAGTAACGGGAGACGGCATCGATGACCTCGTCGGGAACCTGCGTGCCGCCCGGGCCGTCGAAGAAGGCGAGCGGCTGACGCAGGGCAGAGAAACGCGCGCGCACGGATTCGACGTCGAAGGTGACGGTCGACATCCTCGGAGACGTTACTACGATTGATGCATGGCGCCTGCGACGAAAGAGCGCACCGACCGCGGCACGGGGACCGGTCTCGGCGCGCCGTGGAACGTCATCGTGTTGAACGACAACCACAACACGTTCCAGGGCGTGGCGGCTGCCCTCGCCTCGACGATCCCGGACGTCTCGTACGAGCGCGGCCTCCAAATGGCGGATCGCATCCACACCACGGGCCGAGCAATCGTCTGGTCGGGCCACCGGGAAGCAGCCGAGCTGTACTGGGATCAACTGCGTGGCCACGGCCTGACGATGGCGCCGCTCGAACGGACCTAATTTGTGGCTCAGAGCCACTAAGTGTTTCGGGGTTCACCTTCGTCACCAGTTTGGCGCAGAATGGCGGTGAGCCGTAAGCCATCGTTGGTCCGTGGTCGAGATCGCTCCCCGGTACGACGCTCGGATCCTCGTAGCTCTACGGGCACTCGACGACCGGACCGTGTCGATGGCCGAGGTCACGCGCCGGGTCGGCGTCGCGGCTGCTCAGATGGGGTTGCCCAAGCCGAGCTATGTCCATCTTCGCCGCTACATCGTCGCGATGCGCGAGGAAGAAGACGCTCAGCGCGCACGCCGCGAGGAAATCCGCCAGATCCTCGTCGATGCGTATTTCGACGCGATGCAAAGCCGCGTCGTCAACGCCTATGACATCGCGCAGCGGATCCGTGAGGCCGGTCGCTAAACGAACTTGTGGCTCTGAGCCACAAGCTGGAGAGGGAAGGAACCGTCCGGGGCGCGGCGTAATGTCCGGTCATGCGACGACTGCGGTCGCTCAGCGAGGCTGAGTGTTACGCCCGGTGCTACGGCGGCTGGGACGCCACCGTCCAGGTGCTGAGACTCGAGCCGCGTCATCCGCGCCACGCTGTGATTCTCGAGGGCGAGGCCGTGCGGCGCCGCTTCGAGGAGTTCCTCGACGCCCGTGACCCGGAGGAGCTCGCCGAGCCCGAAGCCGCCTAGCTCCGTCCCGGACGTCCTAGGCGCCGATCTACGGGTTGTCTTCTGCGGGATCAACCCCGGCAGGGTCTCTGCCGCCGCTGGAGCGCATTTCGCCAACCCGCGCAACGACTTCTGGCGGCTGCTCCATGCAGCCGACTTCACGTCGCGGCTGTACGAGCCTCACGAGCAGCACGAGCTTCTCGCGGCGGGAATCGGACTGACGAACGCGGCCTACCGAACGACGGCCGGCTCGGGCGATCTTCGCCGCAACGATTTCGCCGGCTCGGCCGAGCGGCTCGAGCAGCTTGCGCGCAACCTCCGCCCGCGCTGGCTCGCCTTCGTCGGCAAAGAGGCGTACCGCGGCGCGTTCGGCGAGCGGGCGGGGCTCGGCCGCCAATCGCGGCGGCTGGCCGAAACGAACCTCTTCGTCCTCCCGTCCACGTCTCCGGCGAACGCCACAGTTCCGTGGGCCGAGCGCCTCCGGTGGTTTCGCGAGCTCGCTCGGCTCAGCAAGTGATCGGAGCGGTCCGAATCACCGTGACCTGCCCCTCCGGCGACAACGACTTCGCCGACTGCCCGAATGCGGACACGGCCAGCATCCAGGCGGGCGTTGCGATGGCTGGGGCAGGCGACCTCGTCCTCGTCTGCGCAGGCACGTACGCAGAGTCGGTGACGATCGACGCCGCCCACAGCGACATCTCGGTGAAGGCGAAGGGGCCGCGAGGGAGCGTCATCCTTGCCGGTTCGGGAGCCGCGCAACCGTACGGCTTCGGGCTCGTGGGGTCACACGACGTGCTCGTGGACGGCTTCGTCGTGCAGAACTACCACGACGACATCGTTCTCTCGGGCGCGAGCGACAACGTCATCCGCGGAAACGAGACGACGTTGGCCGCCGAGCACGACGGGATCGAGCTCGTGGCGAGCTCGCATCGAAATCTCGTGGAGAACAACGTCGCGCACGACAACCTCCATTTCACGAGCTGTGGGATCTCGGCCGGCGGCGGTTCGAGCGACAACGTCATCCGCCACAACGAGGTCTTCCACAACGCCAACAACGGCATCCTGCTCGGAGGTGGTTTGCTCGGAGCGGCCGGCCCCGGCAACATCATCGAGCAGAACGACGTGTTCGACAACGGCAAACCCGTGGCAGGGGCAAACCGCGGCGTCGGGATCTTCGACGGCGTCACACCTAGATCCGTCATCGCGCACAACGACGTCACGAACAACAATGCGCAAGGCATTCTCGTCTCCGGTGCGGCGTCGACCGGGGTGATCGTCGAGCACAACTACACCGCCTCCAACGGCTCGACGAACGACGACGACGGGATCACGATTCAGGCGGGTGCGTCCGGCGCGGTTGTTCGCTACAACGATTCCCGGTTCAATCGGCACGATGGGGTTCACGTGCGCGGCGCTGCCAACGCAGTCGTCGAAGACAACGTCCTCGTCGAGAACGGAACGCCTGGAGCCGGGAACGGCTGCGGCATCGACATCGACTCGTTCACCCCGCCGGGGGGCGTGCTGACGCCCTCGACCGGCGCGATCGTGCGGAACAACTTCGCGCGTGGGCACACACGGTCGGGCATCCGCATTCGCAACTCGTCCGCAAACGTTGTTGCGAGCAACCACGTAAACGACAATCCCGGCGACGGGATCCTGCTCACGAACGGCGACGACAACACGATCGACCGGAGCGAGAGCAACCAGAACGGCACGGGCGCGGCGCACGCGGGGATCCACGCCGACAGCGCGTCGAGCGGCAACGTCCTAACGGACAACAACGCGTTCCAGAACGTGACGTTTGACGCGCGGGACGACAACCGGGCGGCGAACACCTGGAGCGGCAATCATTGCCGGACCGATTTCCCGGCCGGGACGATCTGCGAGAACGGCAAGTAGCTCGATGAGCGGGGGCGGCTCGCACGAGCCGCCCCCTCGTCCTAGCCGCGCCAGTGGTTGGTGATCGGCGTTCGTCGGTCCCGACCGAACGCCTTCGGTCGCAGCTTCACGCCCGGAGGGGCCTGGCGCCGCTTGTACTCCGCCCGGTCGATCATCGAGACGGCGCGCTCGACGATGTCGCGATCGAAGCCGTCCGCCGACAGCTCTTCCAGCGTGCGGTCGTGCTCGACGTACTGCTCGAGCACCTCGTCGAGCGCCGGGTAGGGCGGAAGAGAGTCCTCGTCGAGCTGGTTGTCCCGCAGCTCCGCGCTCGGCGCGCGGTCGATGATGGACTCCGGAATCAGCCCCCTGCCTGCTCGCTCGTTGAGGTAGCGCGCGAGCCGGAAGACGTCGGTCTTGTAGACGTCCTTCAGCAGCGCGAAGCCGCCGGCCATGTCTCCGTAGAGCGTCGCGTACCCGACCGAGAGCTCGGACTTGTTCCCCGTAGCGACGAGCATCCACCCGAACTTGTTCGACAGCGCCATGAGCAGAACCCCGCGGGCGCGCGCCTGGATGTTCTCCTCCGTGAGATCGGGCTCTTTCCCGGCGAAAGGCTCGGCGAGTGCCGCATCGAACGCGTCGACGATCGAGGCGATCGGGATCTCCACGAACGAGCAGCCGAGGCCCTCGGCAAGGCGGCGAGCGTCCGTGCGTGTTGCGTCCGACGAGTAGCGCGACGGCATCGAGACGCAATGGACGCGCTCGGCTCCGAGCGCCTCAGCCGCAAGCGCGGCCGTGACCGCCGAGTCGATGCCGCCGGAGACGCCGACCACCACGTCACGGAATCCGTTCTTGCTCACATAATCGTGCAGGCCCAGCTCAAGGGCGAGACGCATCTGCTCGAGCTCGTCTACGAAGGGGACGGCCTGGACGGTCACCTTGCTGCCGTTCTGCGAAGGGCCGCGCGTTCCGACGTGGATGATGTCCACGGGCGGGATCTCGTCCCGCTCGCGCGCGAGCGCGCGGCGGCGAACGTCGCGCAGACGCCGTCCGATCACTTCCTTCGGCTCGATGTCGGCCAGGAGCAGCGCCTCCTCGAAGCCCGGCGCCCGTGCGATCACCGTTCCCTCGTCGTCGAGGACGACCGAGTGTCCGTCGAAGATCAGCTCGTCCTGTCCCCCGACGGTGTTGCAGAACGCGACGAAGCACGAGTTGTCGCGTGCGCGGGTGATGAACATCTCCTCGCGCTCCCGGTCGCGGCCGACGTAGAACGGAGACGCGGAGATGTTCACGAGCAGCTCTGCGCCGGCGAGCGCGAGATCGGTGGCGGGTGGACCCGGCTGCCACATGTCCTCGCACACCGTCACGCCCACGAGCGTCTTGCCGTGCTCGAGGAGGATCAGGTCGCGTCCGGGTGCGAAGTAGCGGTCCTCGTCGAACACGCCGTAGTTGGGCAAGAAGCGTTTCCGGTAGACGGCCTTTACCTCGCCGCCGGAGCAGACGTAGCAGGCGTTGTAGAGATCGCGATCGAAGTGGGGCGCACCGACCAGGACCGTCGTGCCCCGCGCCTCCTGGGCGATCCGCTCCACCGATTCCTGCGCCGCGCGTACGAAACCGGGACGGAGCAGGAGGTCCTCGGGCGGATAGCCGGTCACCGCGAGCTCCGGAAAGATGACGACGTCGGCCGAGTTGGCCTTGGCCTCCGCGAGCCGGCCGAGGATCAGCTCGCGATTCCCGTCGAGATCGCCGACGACCGGGTTCATCTGGGCCAGAGCGAGCCGCATAGCCTGAGTTTAGCTGTTTGCGACTCTGAGGCGAAAACTAAACGGCGCCGCCGAGTCGGCGCCTTAACGACGGCGGCCGAACTGCATGACCCAGAGGGACACGCCGTCGCGGCCGAACATGTGCCCGCGCTCGAACGCGATCCCCAGGTCGCGCCACTGCCGGGCCAGCAGGTTCGCGCGGTGTGGTGGGGAGTTGAGCCACGTGCTGAGCGTGTTCAACGGCGAGCCCAGCTCGGCCTGCCCCCAGGCGAGGTTCTCTCCGAAGGCGCGTGCGGGGAGGTAACCCGCGCGCCGGAAGGTCAAGGAGAACGACATCCCGCAAGGCGTGTGCGAGAAGCCGCAGCGGCGAACCGCATCGGCCTTCCAGACCGAGGAGCGGTTCAGCGGACCGCTGCCGCGGACCGGTGCAAGCCGGTAGCTTCGCCGGACGATATTGATGCCGCAGTACATCGCCTCGAGCCTGGAGTGCGTGTCGCCCGCGGCGGTGGTCGCGCCGGCGCACGACGAAGCCACGGCCGCCAGCGCCGGGGAATCGGAGCGTTCCTGGAGAGTTCCGGCCGGTGCAGCGAAACCAATCACGAGCGCGGTGAGGGGGGCGACAACTCCCACTGCGTCGCCCAACAGATACCCAGATCCCGCAAAAACTCCCCCTTTCCTTTAGGAATCCTTACATTCAGGCTTACTTTTTATATGCCTATTTATTGAGAACCTGAATTACGCCTCTCGCCGCAGTCGGATTGCGTTCAGGTCGTGCTCGAGAATCTCCTCGATCCGCCGTTGCAGCTCTCCTGGTGGATCGTGCTCCGCATGGAGATACCGGCCGCTGAGCCGGTCGAACCGGCCGCTTGCGAGGGCTCGCACGAGCCGCGGCGCGCACTCCGGCGGCGTCCAGGGCGCATCGTCCGGGAAGCGACCGGTCATCTCTGTTCTGACGAGGCCGGGACTGATCGGGAAGACAGCAGATCGATTGGCCCAAGCTCTCGCTCGGAGCCCGCGACCATACCCTCGACATCGTCCTGACGAGAGACGTCCGCGACGAGGGCGAGCCCGCCGATCTCGTCAGCGACGCGCTCCACCTGCTCCTGGGTACGCGCCGAGACCGCGACCCGCATGCCCGCGGAGGCGAGCTCGCGCGCAATGTTCGCACCGATGCCACGTCCGCCGCCGGTGACGAGCGCGATCTGTCCGTCGAGCTCAGGCAACCGCGCGCGCGATCTCGTCCAGCGCATCCGGGTTTTCGAGCGCGGAGAGGTCGCCGGGATCCTTTCCGAGCACGCGTGCGCGGACGGCTCGGCGCACGATCTTGGCGCTGCGGGTCTTAGGGAGCGCCGAGACGAACACGATCCGCTCCGGCTTGAAGGCCTTCCCGAGCTCGTCTGTCACCGCGGTCGAGATCTCTTGCGCGCGTGCCGGCGTCGCATCGCCGTCGGGCTTCAGGACACAAAAGATCCAGGCGACCTCTCCCTTCACGTCGTGAGGGACGCCGATCGCCGCCGCTTCGGCGACGGCGGGGTGAGAGACCGCGGCGGACTCGAGCTCGGCGGGGCCGATTCGCTTGCCCGCGATGTTGAGCGTGTCGTCGGAACGGCCGTGGAGGAACCAGTAGCCGTCCTCGTCGACGGAGGCCCAGTCGCCGTGCGTCCAGACGCCCGGGAAGCGCTTCCAGTACGCATCCAGGAAGCGCTCCTCGTCGCGCCAGATGCCTCGGGTCATCCCGGGCCACGGTCGTTTGCACACCAGCTCACCCACCTCGCCGCGGACGGACTTCCCCTCGGGCCCGAAGACATCCATGTCCTGCCCGAGCGCAGGGAAGCCGAGCGCGACCGGCTTCACCGGCTCCGTGACACAGGTCGCGAGGAAGCACGCGCCGACCTCGGTCCCACCCGACTCGTTGACGATCGGAACGCGACGGCCGCCGACCTTCTCGAATAGCCAGAGGTACGGGTCCCGATTCCACGGCTCGCCTGTCGTGCAGATCGCCTTCAGGGACGACATGTCGGTCTCGGGATCGCCTTTCGGGATCAGGGAGCGAATCAACGTCGGCGAGACGCCGAGCATCGTCACGCGCTCCGACTCGACGAGCTTCCAGAGCCGGTCGGGCGGAAAGTCGGGAGCCCCCTCCGCGTAGATGACCGTGGCGCCGCATGCGCCGCCGCCCACGACCGTCCAGGGTCCCATGATCCAGCCCATGTCGGTGGCGAAATGGATCCGGTCACCCGGGTTGACGTTCGTCTGGTACGCGACTTCACGCGCGATCGACACGAGGAAGCCGCCCTGCACGTGCAGGGCTCCCTTCGGCTTGCCGGTCGTGCCGGAGGTGTACGCGAGCAGGTACGGGTGTTCCGCATCGACCTGCCTCGGCGGCAGACCCCCAGACGTGCCCGCAACGAGCTTGTCCCAGAAGCGGTCGCGCCCGATCGTCATCGGCACGTCGTCGAGGCCGAGCCTGCGCCAGACGACGGTGTGGGTCACGGTCGGCGCGTCCTCCAGCGCCTCGTCCGCAATCTCCTTCATCGGGACGAGCTGGCCCCGGCGCAGTGAGCCGTCGGCGGTGATGAGCGCCTTCGCCCTCGCGTCGGCGAGCCGCGCAGAGATCGCCGGCGGGGCGAAACCGGAGAAGATCGGCACCTGCACGGCACCGATGTGGGCGCAGGCATGCGACGCGATCGCCGCGTGGGGCGACATGGGGAGGAAGATCCCCACCGCATCGCCTTCGCCGATTCCGAGCGAGGCCAGTCCCTCGGCCAGCCGGAAGACCTCCTCCGAGAGCTCCCCCCACGACAGCGAAAGCCGCGTCCCGTCCTCACCCTGCCAGATCGCCGCCTCCTGCTCGGCGAGCTCGCCGGCGGCCCACTTGTGCACGCAGTTCCAGGCGAGGTTGAGCTTCCCGCGGACGAACCAGGTCGCCCACTCGTTCCCGCGAGACGTGTCGACCACGCGCTCCCACGGCTCGGAGAACTCGAGCCCGAGATCCTCGATCACCGCGGGCCAGAACCGCTCGGGCTCTTCGACGGAGAGGCGATGGAGGTCGCCGTATCGCTCGACCCCGAGGCGGTGCGCGAGCCTCGTCAAGTTCGCACTTTCCACTTGGTCGGCGCTCGGCGTCCAGACGAATTCGCTCACGGCGCGAAGAGTACGGTCAGCCGTACCACCTTGCCCTGGGAGGGATCACTAACCTGGTGACGGTGAAGGCACGTCTGTTCGCGCCCGAGAACCGTAAGTGGTGGACGCTCGCAGCAGTCGCGGTCGGCCTCTTCATGATCATGCTCGACAACACGGTCGTGAACGTCGCGCTGCCGTCGATCCAGAAGGACCTCGGCATGGGCCCTTCAGAGCTGGAGTGGGTGTTCAACGCGTACGCGCTGACCTTCGGCGTGCTCCTCCTGAGCGGGGGCAAGCTCGCCGATCTGTTCGGACGCCGGGCAATCTTCATCGCCGGACTCGTCATCTTCACCGGCGCGTCGCTGTGGTGTGGGCTCGCGGGCGGCGCGGCGTCGTTGATCGCCGCGCGGACTGTGCAGGGCGTCGGCGCCGCGCTGATGAACCCCGCGACGCTGTCGATCATCACCGCGACGTTCCCGCCGCGACAGCGCGGGATGGCGATCGGTATCTGGGCGGGAGTGTCGGCGCTCGCCCTCGCGATCGGTCCCCTCGTCGGGGGCGTGCTGACGCAGGACATCAGCTGGAGCTGGATCTTCTTCATCAACATCCCGGTGGGAGTTGCCGGAGTGCTCGCGGCTCGGATCTTCATCGACGAGACGAAGGACACCTCGCGCGAGCAGCGGCTAGACCTGCCGGGTCTCGTGAGCTCCGCCGTCGGGCTGTTCGCACTGACCTATGGGCTGATCGAGACGAACGATCACGCCTGGGGATCGGCACGGGTGTTGACGCTGTTCGCGATCGCAGTGGTGGCCCTCGCGACCTTCGTCCTCCTCGAGCTGCACCAGCGCATTCCGATGCTCGATCTCTCGCTGTTCCGCGATCCGGGATTCTCCGGCGCGAACACGGTGATGTTCCTCGTCGGGCTCGCGATGTTCGGGATCTTCTTCTACAACTCGCTCTTCCTCCAGCGAGTGCTCGACTACGGCGCGATCAAGACCGGAGCGACCTTCCTGCCGATGACGGTCCTGATCATCCTCGTCGCACCCGCCGCGGGGAAGCTCTCCGACCGCATCGGGCCACGCTGGCTGATGGGGGCGGGCATGACGTTGCTCACCGGCTCGCTTCTGCTCTTCGGGACACTCGATGCTCAATCGTCGTGGTGGGACATCGTTCCGGGCCTGCTCGTCGGCGGCGTCGGGATGGCGGTCACGATGGCGCCGACGACCGCGGCGGCGATGGCGTCGGTTCCGGTCGACAAGGCCGGCGTCGGCTCGGCGGTGATCAACAGCATGCGCCAGGTAGGCGGATCGCTGGGCATCGCCATCATGGGGGCGCTGGTCGCGACCAAAGTAAGCGTCCAGCCGTTCGATCCGCGCTACGCGGGCGAGTTCGTCCCCGGCTACCACCGTGCCCTCCACGTCGGCGCCGCGATCCTTCTCGCGGGCGCAGCGGTCGCCGTCGTGACGATCCGAAAAGTGCACCACGCCGAAGAACGCCAAGGCGCCCCCGAACCAGCCGTCGGCTCCTGAACCGCCCGACCTGCCGAACGACCAAAGCCGGACGCCAGGGCACGCGAAGCGGCCCTAGCGGGAGGCGAACTGACGCGGCGGGACGCTTCAGCGCCACCGCCCGCGGACGGGACCATTCGCCCGCCACCGCAGGAACGAGAGGCAAATCGCAACCAGCCGCCGCCGGAGCCGGGCTTTGCCCGGCGGGAGGCTCAGCTCACCTCAGCAGGGCCACCCTCGGCGCGAAAGCGAGAGCTTTCGCGCCGCCTAAAAGAGGAGACCCCCCGGCTGCGGCTCCGGGGGGTCGATCCTTAGGCGACTCCGCCTTCTGTGGCGGTCTCCCCGGGACTTGGCTCTGCGGCCCAGCCACGCCCCTTGTGGATTCCACCGGGTGAAGCGCCTCCTGCAGCCGACCCTGGCGTCAAGCCCGGTTGCAAGATGGCCTCACTGTACGAGTGTTCCGGGGGTCTGTCAAGTAGCTCGGTCAAGTGAATTGCGTTAGGCTTGCTTGACCCATTTTTGCCCGAAACATGACCTTTTCGGGGGATGTCCAAAAGGACGGGTTGAAGTTTGGTGAAGCATGTCGTCTACTACGCCGTACTTGTCTGACTCGACCGCCACCCGTCAGCAGCAGCGAGCCTTGGCAGCGCAGGCCGGGCTCCGTCTCGGCGAGCGCCTGCGGCAGCTACGTGTCGCCGCGGGCATGACCCAGACCGACCTGGCCGGAGACCGGTTCTCGAAGGAGTACGTCAGCCAGATCGAGCGAGGGAAGACCAGGCCCACGCGCGAGACGATCGGCTGGCTCGCGGAGCGGCTGGGCGTCGACCAAGGATTTCTCGCGAACGGCGTCTCCGCCGACGAGCGTGGCCGCGTCGATGCAGCTCTCGCCCGCGCCGGTGCCTTGCTCGAGGCCCGCCGAAACGACGAGGCGCTCGAAGAGTTCGAGACCATCCGCTCGGCCGTTCTCGCGACGGGCCTGGCGGAGCTCGAGTCGCGAGCCCTCTGCGGAGAGGCCACCGTGCGGATGCGACGCGGCCAGATCCGCGAGGCGATCGCGTTGCTCGAGCGGGCGCGCGGGCTCAGCGAGGGGAGTGCGTTCTCGGACGTTGAGCGCGCAGACGTCCTCTTCCGGCTCGGTGTCGCTCGGTACAAGCTCAACAGCATCCAGACCGCGATCGGCCTCTTTGACGAGGCGCTGAAGCTGGCGGAGCGGTCCGAGATCCCGTCTGACTACCTCCGCTCGAACGTTCTCGCCTATCGCTCGCGGTGCTATCGCCGCCGACGCGATCTCGAGGCCGCGCGTGAGGACGTCGAACGTGCGCTCGAGCTGGCAGAGAGCCTCAACGACAAGCGCACCGCGGCGGACATCTACTTCGAGGCCTCGATCATCGCCGATCGCGAGGGCCACTGGGTTCTCGCCCGCTCCTATGCCGAGCGTGCGAAGGCTGCATACGAGGAGCTCTCGGACCGGAACAACCTCGGCCGTCTGCTGAACAACCTCGGCGGGATCAACTTCCTGCTCGGGCATCCCGACAAGGCCGTCGGGCTCCTGAAGGACGCCGTCCGGATCGCGCTCGAGGTCGGGAACGATGCGGAGGCGGCACATGCGGTCAACGGCATCGCCCAGGTTCACCTCCGCGCGGGTGACGTGCAGCGCGCGGAGGAGCAGGCTCGTTACGCGCTGGAGCTCCTCGGCGACCGCATCGACGAGGTTGCAGAGATCGGCAACGCCCAGCTCGTGCTCGGACGCGCGCTGCTCGAGCAGGACCGCCTCGACGACGCCGAGGAGGCGTTCCGTGCAGGCGAGCGCGCGTACGACCAGCTCTCTTCAGCGAGTCATCGCGCTTCGGCGTGGGTCGCCCAGGGCGACCTCGCGGCTCGGCGTGGCGACGATCGAACGGCCGCCCGGCTCTACCGCCAGGCCGCCGATGCCCTGCAGGACGTCCGCTTCTAGCCCATGAAAGGGGGTGTGCACGTGTCCAAAGCCCGCCTGATCTATTTCGCGGTCTTCGCGATCATCATCGTGGCCGCTCTGCTGCCGGCTCTCAGTCTGTGGCCGGAAGGACAGCACGACGGCGCCGACTTCTAGAGTGAACGCGTGCGCGCTTCGCTCGCCATCCTTGCGCTGATTGCGCTCGTGGCAGGTTGCCCCTGACGGACGAGTCTTCGGAGCGAGGCGCGCGCAAGACGGGGGAATCACCGGTGCACCTCCATGCAGACGTTTCCGAGACCTGCAAGGCTTCGGGAGGATTGTGTCGTCCGTAGACGGAGAGTCCGGAAATCTCGTCAGCGTCCGTGAGGTCGCGGCGCAGCTCGGCGTGCATCCCGAGACGATTCGGCGACTCATCCACGACGGACGGCTCGACGCAGTACGCGTGGGTCGCGTCCTCCGCGTTCACCGCGAGGCCGTCGATCGCTTTCTCGCGCGCCAGCGCGTAAAGCCCACGCGTTTTCAAGCCTGACGTCGCGGACAAACCGGCCCGACTTGATCGCGCGCGTCCTGCACCCGGAGCTGGATCCGATCGGGCTGCTCGAGGCACACCCGGCGAGCTCTAGTGCCGGAGTTGTCCGGCGTGCGTGCGCTGTGAGATAATCCCGGCACTTCAAAAGGGAAAGTATTGGGGAGGGCAGATGGCTGGGAATGGCTACGCGAAGCCGGTGCTCGTCACGACCGACTGGGTTGCCGAGCACGTGAACGACTCGAGTCTCGTCGTCGCAGAAGTGGACGAGAATCCGGATCTCTACGAGGAAGGGCACATCCCCGGCGCGGTCAAGCTCCACTGGCGCGAGGATCTCCAGGATCCCGTCGAGCGCGATCTCGTCGAGAAGGACGAGTTCGAGCGGTTGATGGGCTCACTCGGGATCTCAAACGACACGACGCTCGTCGTGTACGGCGACAAGAACAACTGGTTCGCCGCGTACGCCTACTGGTATCTCAAGATCTACGGACACGAGGACGTGCGAATCCTCGACGGCGGCCGCCAGAAGTGGATCGACGAAAACCGCGAGCTCACGACCGATGTAGCGGACGTGAAGCAGGCTTCCTACAGCGCGCAGGACCGGGACGAATCGATTCGCATCTATCGAGACGCCGTGCGCGACGCCATCGGCGCCGAGGGCAAGGCGCTCGTTGACGTGCGCAGCCCGCAGGAGTACTCCGGCGATCTGATCGCTCCGCCCGGCTATGAACAGGAAGGTGCGCAGCGAGGTGGGCACATACCGACCGCGGCATCGATCCCCTGGGCTCAGGCGGTTCGCGACGACGGCACCTTCAAGAGTGCGGACGAGCTCCGTGAGCTTTACGGCGGCAGGGGCGTGACCGACGACAAGTCCGTGACCGCGTACTGCCGAATCGGCGAGCGCAGCGCGCATACGTGGTTCGTCCTGCGCGAGCTGCTCGGGTACGAGGACGTCCGCAACTACGACGGCTCCTGGACCGAGTGGGGAAACCTCGTCGATGTTCCAATTGAGAAAGGCGCTTAGCGCCCTTTCTCAATTGAGGGTTGGGTTCGCCCGCTTCGCGGGGAAACGTGCGCGGGCCGAGCCCGCGCACTCTTACGGAGTTTGACGTTGGCAACGGCTGTGGTCCGCGGGCGGAGGCGCTGCGCGTCCCCGCCCGCGTAAGTTCGGCCTCCAGTGTGGCTTCGCCTCCACTGGCCTCCGGCCTTTTGGGTTGAACGTTGTACGACGTCCACCCCGCGGAAGAGCCCTCCGTGGCGGGATTCGTGCTCCCTACACTTTGTGCCGCAATGCGGTCTCTTCGACTTGGATGTGATAAGGGCTCTGTCCTGACGTTTTGAGGACGATCGGGCCTCGGTGTCGACGAGAGAGGAGGTCCGTGATCGTGTACGCAGCGATCGACATCCACAAGCACGCCTTCCAGGTGGCCGTGCTCGACCCAGAG
>WNGF01008827.1_pt1 | contig 16823 bp, 14 predicted proteins | sample 5400641 | NCBI WGS metagenome assembly WNGF01 (sample SAMN13153371, study PRJNA577476) | soil metagenome | isolation source: 80 cm soil or saprolite under grassland replicate 2 | place: USA:California | collected 2016-06-15
CGCGCCTTCGTGTACGAATCTCCCAGGACTTCCTTGGTCTGATCGATTTTCTCTTCGACGAAGTCGCGGGCCCGATCGAACGGAGTCTCTTTCGCCATCCTTCACCTCCGGTTCCGAAAGCCGGATCATATACCCTAGGTTGGGGAGAGGCTTCGCAGGATGCGTGTCGCCCTTTTTCCCACGCCGGGTACCGCGTGAGACGTCCGGTCACTTCGGTCGTCCAGAAGGCCCGCGCCCGGAACCCCTGGATTCCGCCCGCTCTGCTGCGGGCGCTCGTGACCGCGCGGAATGTTCTCGCCGAAACGTACCACGGGTTCCGCGCGGACCGGGGCATCGATCTGGCCGCCTCGCTCTCCTTCACGACGCTGCTGACCGCCGTGCCTCTTCTGGCGACCTTCGCTCTCTTCCTGGCAACCTTCTTCAAGCAGAACGTCACGACGATCTTTGATCTCGTCAACCTGATTCTTCCCTACCATACGGCGCAGGTCACCGAGAACCTCAGGGATTTCATCGCGCAGTCCACGACGATCACGGGGATCGGGCTCGCCGTGCTGCTCGTGGCGTCGTTGCGGCTCCTCTTCATCGTGGAGGGGATCGTCAACACCGTCTGGGGAGCGCCGCACCGCCGGAAGCTGTTGCACCGGATCGCTCTCTACACCCTGGTCCTCTTCGTGTTCGGGCTGCTCGTCGGCTCGATCGCTCTGGGAGTGCGCTTCGTCAAGCGCTTCTCCATGGCCAACGAGATCCTTTCCGCGCCCGCGACCGATTTCTTCTTCCCCCTCGCGGTCGAGTTCGCGGCCCTGACCCTTCTCTACAAGTTCCTGCCCAACGCATACGTCCGCTGGACCTGCGCCGCTCCCGCGGGCGCGGCGGTGGCAGCGTCGCTCGAGCTGTTGCGTTTTCTCTTCGGCCTCTACGTCAAGGCGCTCTCCCGGGTGAACCTCATCACCGGCTCCCTGACGTTGATCCTGCTGACTCTCCTTTCGGTCTATTTCGTCTGGGTTCTCATCCTGCTCGGTGTTGAGCTGGCCCACGTTCTCCAGACGCACGCCGCGGGCCGCCGGACGATCGGCGGGCCGCGGGCCGGGCCGGCGGAGAACGCGGTCCGGATGCTGCTCCGCCTTTCGAAGGGCGGGACGCACGCTCTGCGCGAGCTGTACGCCGAACAGGAGGCCCCCTCGACCGAGGCGGAGAAGATCCTCGACTGTCTGAAGCAAAAGGGATTGATCGAAGGAGACGTGGCGCGCGGCTACGCGCTGGCGAAACCGGCGCGAAGAATCACCGTTGCCCAGGTCGTGGACGCCGTCTCGCCCGACCTCTACACGATTACGCCCGAGGAGGGGGACAAGGTCGTCCAAGTCCTGACTCCTCTCTTCGAACGGCTCCAGGCGGAACGCCGGGCGCTCCTCGGCACGACGATCGCCGACCTCAGGGATTGATGAGTTAGCCGGCTTCTCCCCGGAACCGCCGCGAGAGAGCGATCTCGCGCCGGTAGGCGGCGATTTCGGATTCCTGCCTCTGCTCGCTCCAGCCGAGATCCTCCCGCATCAGTGACGCTGCCCGATCCAGGGCTTCTTCTCCCTGCCGCGGCGCCTGCCAGAAGAGATGGGTTCTGCGAGCGAGGACATCCGAGAGGGAGCGGGCGTCTTCGCGGCGCGCGGCAAAGACGATTTCCGCTTCGATATCGGGCAGGCCCGCACACAGCGGCCGAGCCAGCGCGCAGTTCCCGGCGGCGAGCTCGAGGACTTCTTCGGCGCGCGATCCGTAGCGCCGCGCCAGGTGATCGGCGGTTCCGGCGTCGATCGGAGGGGCCGAAGAGGCCGCGATCCGGACGATCGAGAGGAGGGACTCCTCCAGGGATGTCGCGGGCGCGCCGGGAAACGGCCTCGACTCCCTCCGGCTGGCGGACACGGCGATCCCCTGAGTGGCCAACAGCCGTGCCGCCCGATCCATCGCTCGCACGGCCATGCGGCGGTGCGTCGTCAGCTTGCCGCCGGTCACCGTCAAGAGGCCATCCGGCGAAACGAGGATGGCGTCTTCGCGGCTGGTGTCCTCGACACGTTTCCCCGGCTCGCGCAACAGCGGGCGCAGGCTTGCGAAGGTCGCCACGACGTCGGACTCGGTCAGGTTTGCCGCCGGGAACGTCTCGTTCGCTTCTTTCAGGAGATATGCCACGTCCGGCGCCTCCGCCGCGACCTCGTCGAGAGAGCCGGCGTAGTCGGTGTCGGTCGTTCCGAGAAGTGTCACCGGCCCGTCGGGAACCGCGAACAGGAGGCGTCCGCCGGAGGCGGGAAAGGCGATCGGGCGGCTCACGGGAAGGCGCGCCGCCGGCAGAGTCACGTGAATCCCCTTAGCGAGGCGCAACAGCGGCGCAGAGCCCGGGTCGTCCAGCGATCGCATCAGATCGGCCCACGGCCCTGTCGCGCTGACGACGATACGCGCTCGGACCGGGAAGCCCCGGCCGGATTCTCGATCCAGGACTTCCGTTCCGCGCGCCGCGCCCGAAGCGTCGCGGATCAAGCCCTGAACCTCCACGCGCGACACCGCGACCGCTCCGAGCGAGACAGCGTCGAGCACATTCTCGAGTGTCAGGCGCGCGTCGTCAGTCTGCGCGTCGCTGTAAACCGCTCCGCCGGTGAGCGCCGGGTTCTCCAGAGCCGGCTCCAGACGGAGGAGCTCCTCCCGGGAAAGCCGCCGATGAAGACGCGGCGAATGTCCGAGCGCCAGCAGGTCGTAAGCGGTCAGTCCAAGCCCGACAATCCACGCCGGGAGGCCGCGGCGCCGGTAGGCCGGAAACAGGAACTCCACGGGGCGAACCAGATGAGGCGCAAGCCGCGTCAGCCGGCTGCGTTCGGAAAGAGACTCGAAGACCAGTCTCACGTTGCCGGTCTGGAGATACCGCAGCCCTCCGTGGATCAACTTGGTGGACCGCCACGACGTTCCGGAGGCCCAGTCCTCGCGCTCGACGAGCGCGGCTTTGAGTCCACGAGTCACGGCATCGCGTGCGATCGCCGCCCCCGTGATCCCGCCGCCCACGACGAGCACGTCGAAGAACGTCCGCTCGAGCGCGGCGAGACGCTCCTCCCGGAGAGGGAAACCGAAGCGGGGGTTCAAATGCCGGTCACGAGATGCGCGGTTTTTCGTTGGCGGAGCCGACGACGCCGAGGCAGCAAGCCTTCAGCAGAGGAGGCGCGAGAAACGTCGTCGCGAAAACGGCGAGCACGACCGCGACGAAGACACGCTCCGGCAACGCTCCCGTGGCCTTCCCGAGAGAGGCGAAGATCAGGCCGACCTCGCCGCGAGGCACCATCCCGGCGCCGATGAAGGCCCGCCGGACTCCGCCCCACGCGGTGAAGCCTGCCGCGAACTTGCCGAGGAACCCGATCACCGTCAGACCGAGAGCGAGGAGAAGCGCGGGATGATTCTGCCGCGCGAATGGGTTCAGGAGAGCGATGTCCACCTGAGCGCCCACGGCGACGAAGAAGAGAGGCGCGAAGATGTCCACGACCGGCTTCAAGGCGATGGTGATGTCGTTGCGCCGGTCCGTGCGCGCGAGCACGACCCCCGTCGCAAACGCCCCGATGATTTCGGCCGAGCCCGCTCTCTTCGCCGCCCGCGCCGCGAGCAGCGCGAAGGCGACCGACGCCGCCACGAGGACGCCGCGCACATTCGCGCGCCCGACGATCCCGATCAGGCGGTGGCCGAGGGGAATCCCGAGCGCGAGCGCCACGACTACAAATCCGACCGCGAGGCCGGTGGCCCGTAAGACCATCGCCGTCTCCACGGTTCCCGTCTCGGCAATCCGGGCGACCACCGCGAGAACCACGAGTCCCAGCACGTCGTCGGCGACCGCGGCGCCCAGGATGATCTGTCCCTCGCGCGACGACAGAACCTTCAACTCCGAGAGGACCCGGGCCGTGATGCCGATCGACGTCGCCGTCAGCGCGGCGCCGACGAAGATCGCGGTGAGATTCGAATGGCCGAGGAGGAGTGTCAGAAGGAAGCCGCCCAGGAACGGAAGCGCCATCCCCGCGAGCGCCACGACCAGCGCCGGCGCGCCGACGCGCGCCAGCTCACCGAGGTCCGTCTCCAGCCCGACCTCGAAGAGGAGCAGGATCACCCCGATCTCCGCCACCAGAAGGATCCCCGCCGTCAGAGGCACCAGACCTAGTACGGAAGGACCCAGCAGCACGCCCGCGAGTAATTCGCCCAGGACCGCCGGCTGCCCCAGCCTCTCCGCGATCTCCCCGAGGAGTTTCGCTCCCAGCAACGCCGAAGCGAAGGCGAGCAGAAACGAAGGAAGATCGATCCCGTGATCCATTTGCTCCGATGCTATCTCCGTCGCTCCGCGCGGAGCGTGCGACGTGGCTACGCCTCCGGCGGGCGGCTCGGCCAAAGGGCCTCGACCGCCCTCCTCGTCGCCCGTTCCGCGCTACGCTCCCGCGGCGCGAGGCTCGACTTCGGCGCAGGCGGTCGCTGCGCGACCGGCGCCGAGAGATTTCAGCTACGAGAGCCCCAGAGACTCCTCGCGCCGCGACCGGGGCTGAGCACGACCCGGGGAAGCCGGAGGATCGGCGTGCTATCCTGCGCCTCCTCGCGTGGGGCTGTAGCTCAGTTTGGGAGAGCGCCTGAATCGCACTCAGGAGGTCGCCGGTTCGATCCCGGTCAGCTCCACCACAAGAATTCCCGCTGAATTCCGCGACAACACTCCGAATCGCCGGGCGGCTGCCGGATCGAACCGGCGACCTCCGGGGGCTCGGGGGACGAAGCTCCCCGCCGGATCAGCACCGCGCCGGACGACGCCGAAGGCGGCGGCCGGTTCGATCCCGGTCAGCTCCACCAACTTTTCTCGAAGCGAAGGCCTTGCGCGACATCAACGGTCGCATGGCGATGGCGCAAGGGATCGAACTCGAATTCACCTCGATCATCGCCTCGGCGAGCGGAGCGAGAAGAGGCGATCCCGTTCAGCTCCACCATCCCCGTCCCCGGCGCTCTCATGAGCGCCCGTGCCAGCCAAACAGGCTCACATGTGTCTTTGAAAGGCTTTCATTTCCCGAACCGCTCGAACCGGTATGCCAGGTTCGGGCCGCCTTTTCCTTCGTATGCGAGCTGAGCGACGAGCAGCGCGAACGGCTCGGTGTAACGGGCGATCCGTAAGGGCCCAGCGTCCACAGGATCGAAACCTACGTCGCGGATCTCGAAACCTACGTCGCGGATCAGGTCAGCGGCAATCCCTTTGCTCCGCGACTCGTCTCCGCAGTACACGAGGCTGGGCCTCGCGGCTTTGCGGCGGGCCCCAAAGACGCCAACGAGCACTTCGCTCGGCACGGTGTTGAAGGCGGAAACGACCCGCGCCTTCGGAACCTTCTTTGCAAGCGCCTCCGCGCCTGAGGAGGTGTGCGCAATAACGAGTTCCGTGTTGGCAGCATTCATCGGAAGCGAGCAGCTCACGATGACCTTGCCCGCCAAGTCGCCTGCCTGTTTCAGCACGTCGTCGACTCGGGACCAGTGCACGGCCAGCAAGAGCACATCGGATTCGCGGGCGGCCTCAGTCGGTGTGCCCGCCCGCGCGTTTCCCTGCGCGTCGTGCGCGAGCCTCTTCAGCTTCTGCTCGCTGCGGGCGTAGCTGAACACCACTTCATGTCCAGCACGCACGAAGAGCGTCCCGAGCTTGCCGCCCATCAGCCCCGAACCCAGAATGCCAATTCGCATGCGGCTCCTCATTGCTGAAAGCTCAGCTTCCAAACACCATTAAGATCGAGCAGATTGTGGCTCGGGCTCGTGCAGAAAGTCTTGCGAACCGTCCGTCGACCTGGATAGCTCTTCATAGGCTCGCGTGTCGTGCAGCCGGGCCTCGATCGCCGGAATGATCGTCGCAAGGGCGTCGCTTCCCGCAACGAACAGCTTCGGTGGGTTCTCCATGCCAGCGATTTTGACCAGGACCTCGCCCAGCTTCGCCGGATCACCCATCTGCTTGCCGTGATAAGGCGACCACCTGTCTTGGGCGCTGCCCTCAGCCGCGTAGTCGTCGATGACATTGCTGGGCCACCTGACGTTCCGGGCATCCAGAAGGCCCGTGCGGAAGAAGCCGGGTTCGACAACCGTGATCTTGATACCGAACCTCTCGACTTCCGTCGCGACCGACAGCGAAAGGCCTTCGACGGCGAACTTCGCCGCACCATAAGCGGCGCAGTGCTTTAACCCGACCACGCCTGCAACGGAGCTGATGTTGATGATGTGACCCGACCGCTGCTTACGCATGACCGGCAGCGCGGCACGCATGACGTACATCACACCGTAGAAGTTCGTCGCGAACTGCCGTTCGATCTCGGCTGTAGTCATCTCCTCAAAATTACCAAGCAGGCTGTAGCCCGCATTGTTGACCAGGACATCGATGCGGCCGAACTGCTTCACCGCCTCCTCGACGGTCGCTTTGGCCTGTGCCTCTTCGGCAACGTCCAACTGGGCCAACGCGATATCATCGCTGGCAACACCGCGGTAGGCGTTGCGCATTTTTCCGAGGTTTCTCCCGGTCGCGACGACGCGGTCACCGGCTTTCAGGGCTGCCTTGGCGATTCCGCCTCCGATGCCGCTGCCAGCACCTGTGACAAACCAGACCTTCCTCATGGTGGTTCCCTCCTATTCGGCTTTTACTCCGGCCCGGTATTCTTCATCGCTGACCTTTTCCATCCAGTCGACGGTCTTGCCGTCGAGGCGCTCCAGAATGGCGATATGCGTCATGGCCGTGCTTGCCGTGGCGCCGTGCCAATGCTTCTCGCCCGGCGGGCACCAGATCACGTCGCCCGGCCGAATCTTTTCGATCGGGCCTCCCCAGCTTTGTACCAGCCCGCAGCCCGAAGTCACGATCAGGGTCTGGCCCAGCGGATGGGTGTGCCATGCCGTCCGAGCGCCGGGCTCGAATGTGACACTGACGCCGAGCGCGCGCGCCGGATCGGGCGCCTGGAACAGAGGGTCGATACGTACCGTGCCGGTAAAATACTCCTGCGGCCCTCTGCCGGAAGGCTGTGAGCCACTTCTCTTGAAGTCCATTTTTCGAATCCCTCCACTCTCTCGTCTTCGTTGATCATCCTATTTCCCCAACGACTCCAACCGCTCAGAGCTCCTGGCGCGTGGGCCGGAACAGGATCTGGTTTACGTCGACGTCCTCCGGCTGGCATGGCTCATCGCATCGGTAAGCGCAAAGCGCCTTACGGGCGCAGCAGCGCTTTGATCGCGCGACGCTCATCCATCGCGCGGTATCCCTCCGCTACCTGGTCGAGGGGCAGGGTCAGGTCGAAGACCTTGCCGGGGTTGATCTTCCCGTTCCACGCCAGGTCGATCAGCTCGGGCAGGAAGCGGCGCACCGGGGCGGGACCACCGTGGAGGTGGACGTGAGAGTAGAACAGCTCCTCGCCGCCGAGCTCGACCTCGTGCGGGACGCCGACATAGCCCACGAAGCCGCCGGGGCGGGTGGAACGGATCGCCTGCATCATCGACTCCTGGGTGCCGACGCACTCCAGCACCGAGTCAGCACCGATTCCATCGGTCAGTTCCTTGATGCGGGCAACGCCCTCGTCACCTCGCTCCGTTACGATGTCGGTCGCGCCGAACTCGCGGGCGAGTTTCTGCCGTGACTCGTGACGGCTCATTGCGATGATCCGCGCGGCGCCCATCTGCTTGGCGGAGACCACACCGAGCAGCCCGACCGCGCCATCACCGACGACCGCCACCGTCGAGCCCGGCTTCACGTTGGCCGCATCGGCGGCGAACCATCCGGTGCCCATGACGTCGGAGAGCGCCAGCAGGCTCGGGATCATGTCCCCCGAGGGAACATCCGGGGTAGCCACCAGGGTGCCATCGGCGAGTGGGACGCGCAGCAGCGGCGCCTGCGCAGTGCCGACTAACTCGGCGTGCTGGCAGGACGACTGATAGCCGGCCTGGCAGTTGGGACAGGTGTTGTCGGAGGCGAAGAACGATCCGATGACGAACTGACCAGGCTTGATGGAGGTGACTGCGCTGCCGACCTCCTCAACGATGCCGCAGTACTCGTGCCCCATCGGAGTCGGCTGGGTGACCGGGTTGATGCCGCGGTATGGCCACAGGTCAGACCCGCACACGCACGTGGCCGAGATCCTGATGATGGCATCCGTCGGCTCGATGATCGTTGGTGTGTCGCGCTCCTCGAAACGCAGATCGCGCGGACCGTAGAGCACAGCTCCTCGCATGGTCTATCTCCTCTCTTTCATGGTGCTCGCCAGTTGTCGGAACCCGTGTTGTTCACATCGTGTATCCAGGCTTCGAGTTCACCCAGACCGCCCCTCACCGTCCGGTCATTCGCTCCAGCCTTTCCGGATACCGAGCCCCTTCGACCCTGATGGTTGAGGAGGCACTTTCGATGGCACGGAGATCTTCAGGTGTAAGTTCGACTTCCGCTGCTCCGAGGTTTTCTTCAAGGCGATGCAGCTTGGTTGTGCCAGGGATCGGAACAATCCACGGCTTCTTTGTAAGCAGCCAAGCCAGCGCGATCTGAGCAGGTGTCGCCTTCTTCTGTTCCGCAAATCCGCTGAGCAGATCAACCATCGACTGATTCGCTTTTCGAGCCTCTGGGGCAAAGCGAGGGACGATGTTGCGGAAGTCGGAGCTGTCGAACGTCGTGTTGTCGTTGATCTTCCCCGTGAGGAAGCCCTTACCCAGAGGGCTGAATGGAACGAGTCCGATTCCCAGTTCCTCGAGTGTCGGTAACACTTCCGCTTCAGGGGTTCTCCACCACAGCGAGTATTCGCTCTGGAGCGCAGCGATCGGCTGGACGGCATGTGCGCGACGGATCGTTTGCACGCCTGCTTCGGAAAGGCCGAAGTGCTTGACCTTGCCTTCCCGAATCAGGTCCTTCACCGCCCCCGCCACCTCTTCGATCGGCACGTCCGGGTCAACACGATGCTGATAGAAGAGATCGATGGCATCGCTCTGGAGTCGCTTGAGCGAGGCCTCGGCGACGTTCTTGATGTGTTCTGGTCGACTATCCAGGCCCGCCTGCTCCCCCTTGGGACCAAACTTGAAACCGAACTTCGTGGCTATCACCACTTGACCGCGTAAGGGAGCAAGCGCTTCGCCCACGAGCTCTTCGTTCGTGAACGGGCCGTACGCTTCAGCCGTGTCGAAGAATGTGACGCCGCGCTGAACGGCCGACCGAATAAGAGAGATCATCTCCTGCTTGTCTGCGGCCGGGCCGTAGCCAAAGCTCATCCCCATGCAGCCCAGCCCGAGAGCCGAAACTTCCAGGCCGCCTTCGCCTTTTCCCAATTTGCGCTTTTTCATAGTCTCTCCCCTTTTTCTGCTTGAACACAACTCCAGGATTCTGCACGGGCGAGGGCGGCGAGTGGTATGACAATCGTGCGAAATTGTTGTACGATCCTGCAAGCTCGGTCATCGTTCGGGCGAGGGCGAGCAGCGGAGGGTCCACGGTGCAGTCGAACGTCCAGGCGAACGTGCAGTCAGAGCGTGGAGCGCAGGCGCGTAAGCTCGAGCGGGCGCGAGCGAGCAGGGACGAGCTCGCCGAGCGGATCGCGCGTCATGTTTCCGAGGACGGGAGCCTCGAGGCCGCTCCGGGCCTTTTCCTCTCCCGCTCGTCATTGCCGACCCCGGTCTACCGCGTCACCGAGCCCTCCTTCTGCGTTATCGCCCAAGGAAGCAAAGAGGTGCTCCTCGGCAAAAAGCGTTACCGCTATGACGCTTCCCACTACCTGCTCGTCTCGGCCGGACTACCGCTGGTGGGCCACACCATCGCCGCGTCGAAGGAGCGACCCTACCTCGGCGTCCGCCTCGTGCTCGACCCCGCCGTCGTGACTGCGGTCCTGATCGAGGCTGGCCTCCTCGCCTCGCGGACGGATGGCGCCGTCCGGGCTCTGGCCGTGAGCCGGCTCGACGCGAGCCTGCTCGATGCCGTGGTGCGGCTGGTCCGTCTCCTTGACGCGCCGAACGACTACGGGGTGCTCGCGCCGCTCGCCGCCCGCGAGATCGTGTACCGGCTTTCGCTCGGAGAGCAGGGAGGGCGGCTTCGCCAGATCGCCGTCATCGGCGGCCGCGCGCACCGGATCGCAAAGGCGATCGAGATCCTCCGCAGAAATTCCGACAAGCCGCTCCGCATTGCCGTCCTCGCCTCGCAGCTCGGGATGAGCATTTCGGGCTTCCATCACCACTTCAAGGCGGTCACCGCGATGAGCCCGTTGCAGTTCCAGAAGGAGCTTCGGCTACAGGAGGCCCGGCGGCTCCTCCTTGCCGGCGATGTTGACGCCGCGACCGCCGGACACCAGGTCGGTTACGACGATCCGTCGCACTTCAGCCGGGAGTACAAGAGGCTCTTCGGCGAGCCGCCCAGGCGCGACGTGGAGCGACTGCGAGGCGCGGCGGCGAGCCGGCTTGACCCCCTGGCCAGTGGGAGCCACTTCTCCTGATGTCCGTTTTCTGAATTCCTCCACTGGATTGTCTTCTTAGTCGATCATCCCATTTCCCCAACGATTCGAACTGGCTAACTCAGCCAGGGAAACCCTACCCCGGTTGGCAGAATTTCTGCAGCCGCGCAGCAGGAATGTGACCAAGGGGGGCCTTTTCGGGATCGCGTCTTTCATCTCGGTGGTCATAGGCGGGCCGCTCGAAGCGGAATGCCCCGCCGGAACATGGTGAGCCTGGCGCCGATGAGCGAGCCTCGACAGGAGATGGCGGTGGGCGAGTTGGGCGGAAGGATCTACGCCGTTGGAGGTCTCGCCGGCCGAGCCAACGCCAACACGATCTACGACCCGCCCGACAACAGCTGGGGCGTCGTGGCCGATCTGCCCGTTATGACGGACCACGCCTGGACCGTCTCCGTAGGTGGACGTCTCTACGTGGGAGGCGGCAGCAGCAACCGCGTTTTCGCCTACGACCCGGCGGCGGAGCGCTGGACGGAACTCACTCCCTCCGCCTACGTGCACGGCGGCACGCCCGTGGCAGCGGCGATCGCGGGTCAGATCTACGTCGCCGGAGGAACCGGCGGGACGATGGTCGGAAACGAGATCGAGGTCTACGACCCGGCAGCGAACCGATGGACGACGCGCACGCCCATGAGCTGCGCGCGCAACCACACCGCCGGAGGCGCGATCGGCGGCAAGCTCTACGTCGCGGGAGGAAGACCCGGAAGCCAGGACTGCCTGGAGGTCTACGACCCCGCCGTGGACGCGTGGATTCGGAAAGCCGCGATGCCCACCGGGCGATCCGGCTCGGCCGGGGCGGTCGTCGGAGATTGTCTCTACGTCTTCGGCGGAGAAGGCAACGCCAGCGATCCCAACGGCATCTTCCACCAGGTCGAGGCGTACGAGCCGGCGACCGACACCTGGCGGCAGCTTCTGCCGATGCAGACCGCGCGGCACGGGATCTATGCGGCGGTGCTGGAAAACGTCGTCTACCTGCCCGGAGGCGCGACGCACGAGGGAATTGGCGTAACCGACGTCAACGAGGCCTACGTGATCGACCTGCCGCCGTCTCTTCCTCCTCGCCAGAAAGTCATCCTTCCACCGCGACGCACACGGCCCCCGAAAAGCCCCTAGAGCGCAGGACTCGGCTGGGGGCCGCGGAAATGGCGCCGGGCGTAGGCACGCCAGTAGACGGCGAGGAACACGCCGAAGAGGAGGGTCGTCCAGAGGACGAGCTCGTTGGGCGGAAGCGTAAAGACGACCGTGATGAAGAGGACCCAGATCACCGCGACGACGTTGATGAACGTCGCCTTTCGTCCGAGGCTCCAGGGGGCGGTCTTGCGCGTCGCGAACTCCCCGTGCCGGAATAGCCGGTTGCGCAGGTTCAGAAAGATCGGGATCCCGTACGCGAGGTAGAGCGTGATCGTGCTCGCCGACGTCAGCGCCGTGAAGGCCGCCGCGTAGAGGGAGACGAGGAGGGCGAGAGCGCTCGTCGCGAGGATCGCGGCGACCGGCGCGCCGGTCCGCGGGTTGACCGTCGCGATCCAGCGCGAGCCGGGCATGCCGCCGTCGCGGGCGAAGGCGAACCACATCCGGGCCATCGACGAGACCGAGGACGAGCCGCAGAGCCACATTGCCCCGCCGATGATGATCGCGACGAGGTGCGCCGCCGGGCGCGCCAGGTTGCCGTCGGCGATCGCGAGCACGGGATAGGGATCCGAGGCCACCGCCGCGACGTCGCCCCGCGGGATGGTCCAGGTCAGGACCACGAGCAGCACGTAGCCGACAACCGCCGAGACCGCGACCGAGAGGAAGATTCCCCAGGCGGAGTTCAGGCGCGCCATTCGGGTCTCCTCGGCCATGTGGGCCGAAGCGTCGTAGCCGGTGTAGGTCCACTGCGCCTGAAGGAACGCCAGGACGAAGACGAGGCCCAAAGGCGCGGCGCGGTAGGCCTCCGCCAGGCCCGGCGCCAGGGCGAAGAGCGGAGACGGGATCTTGGCTTCGCCGAAGACCAGGGCCGGCGCGACCCGGCCGCCCAGGTCGGCCGAGGAGGCGTCGAGCGGGTTGACCGTGTTGACGAACCGGAAAAGAAAGGCGATGTCGTTGTGGTATCTGCCGAACAGCACAAGAAGGAGGACGATCACGGCGCCGCCGGCGATGTGCCAGTAGACGGAGAGGTCGTTCAAGCGTGCCGTCAGCTTGACGCCGAAGATGTTGACGACGGCCTGCGGGACCATGAGAAGGGCCATCACGAAGAGCTGGAAGCTCCAGCTCGTGAGCGATCCGAAGACCGGCACCCGCATGTCCGCCGGTACGCCGAAGACCCGCGTGGCCGCTCCGATCAGATAGATCGCGGCGGCGACGTTGATGCCCGCGGTGATCGTGACCTGGCCCACCATGTTCAGCCAGGCCGTCGTCCAGGCCCATCCCCTTCCCCCCAGGCGGAAGGCCCAGAAGTAGAGGCCTCCGGCCGTCGGATAGGCGGAAGCCAGCTCCGCCATCGAGGCCGCGATCGCCAGCGTGAACACGGAGACGACGGGCCATCCGACCGTGTTGACGATCGGGCCGGCGAGCTTCAAGCCGTATCCGTAAAGGAGGACGGCACCGGTCAAGACCGAGATGATCGAGAAGCTGACAGCGAAGTTGGAGAAGCCGCCCATCTCGCGGAAGAGTTGCTGCGCGTAACCCAGGCGCGCCAAGTCTTCGGCGTCGCGGCGCAAAACCTCGTCGTCGCGCATGCGTTTCAGATTTCAAGTTTCAAGTTTCAAGATTCCGGTCGTGCTTCCTGAAACCTGAAACGTGAAACCTGAATCTCATTCGGGGGTGGTGTAAGCGACGGTGATGCCGCCGTCCACGGTCAGGGCCGCGCCGTTGACGTAGGAGGACTCGTCGGAGGCGAGAAAGAGCGCGGCCTGCGCCACTTCGGAGGCGCGGGCCAGCCGCCCGAAGGGGATGTGAACCATGCGGCGTGCGCGGCGGGCGGGATCGCCCAGAAGCTCGGCCATGAGCGGCGTGTCCACGGGACCGGGACAGAGGGCGTTGACGCGGATGCCCCGTCGGGCGAATTCGACGGCGGCCTCGCGGGTCAACGAAAGGACCCCTCCCTTGCTGGCCGTGTATGCGATCTGAGGTGTGGCCGCCCCCATGAGCGCGACGAAGGAGGCCGTGTTGACCACGCTGCCGCCGCCGGCCCGGAGCAACGCGGGGATGCCGTACTTGCATCCGAGGAAGACCCCCTTGAGATTCACGCGCATCACCAGATCCCATGTCTCCTCGTCGGTCTCCAGGACTCCGCCGTCCGCGGCGGGAAAGATGCCGGCGTTGTTGAAGAGGACATTCAAGTATCCGTAGCTTTCTTCCGCCGCCTCGATCATCGCTCGAACCTCCTCCGCGCGCGAGACGTCGGCGTGGATGAAGCGAGCCTTGCCTCCTGCGGCCTCGATCTGCCCGACTGTTTCGCGTCCGCCGGCATCCGCCACGTCCACGATGACGACGCTCGCCCCTTCCCGGGCGAAGAGGAGCGCGGCCTCGCGCCCGATGCCGCTCCCCGCTCCCGTGATCAGCGCGACCTTGTCTCTCAATCTCATGTCTTCAACTCACAATTCACAACTCGCAATTCACAATTTCTTCTCATCCTCTCTCGAAGAAGCGCGCCTTCTCCCAGTCCGTCACGGCCTCGTCGAACTTCCTCTGCTCGGTGCGAAGGAAATGGACGTAGTGGTTCACGAACTCCTCGCCGAATGTCCCACGCGCAAAGGCGCTCGACGCGAACCGGTCGGTCGCGTCTCGCAGGCTTTGCGGAACCCGGGGGAGCGCCTTGGCTGCGTAGGCGTCCCCCTGAAAGATCGGCGGCGGCTCGGTGCGGCGCGAGATGCCGTCCAATCCCGCGGCGAGCGCGGCGGCATAGGCCAGATACGGGTTCGCGTCGGCGCCCGGGATGCGGCACTCGATCCGCAGCGAGGGACCCTCTCCTACCACCCGGAAGCCCGACGTGCGGTTGTCGTGGCTCCAGGCGATGGCCGTCGGAGCGAAGGACGCACTCTGGAAACGCTTGTAAGAGTTGACCGACGGCGCCGCGAGGGCCACCAGCTCTTCCGCGTGAGCCATCCAGCCTCCGAGAAACCAGCGGAAGAGATCGCTCCCGGCAATCGGGCCGAGCGGCGTCGTGCCGGCGAAGAGATTCTCCTTCCCGGCGGCGTCCCAGAGGGAGAGGTGTTGATGCATGGAGCTTCCCGCGAGTTTCTCGTTCCACTTCGCCATGAAGGTCACGGCGAGGCTCTGACGTTCGGCGATCTCCTTGGCCGCGTGCTTGGTCAGGACGTTCCTGTCGGCCTGCTCGAGGAGATCGCTGTACCGAACGTTCAACTCCTGCTGCCCGGGCCCCCACTCCCCCTTGGAGCCCTCCATCGGCACGCCGCTCGCGTCGAGGCCGCGCACGATCGCTCCGACGAGAGGCTCCTCCCTCGTTCCCTGCAGGATGTGGTAGTCCTCGATGTAGCTGCCGAACGTCTCGAGATTCTGGAAGTGTTTCCGGCGTGCGGAGTCGTACGTCTCACGGAAGACGTACATCTCCAACTCCGAGCCCGCCCGCACCTCGAACCCCATTTCCCGCGTACGGTCGACCTGGCGCGCGAGGAGTCGCCGCGGCGCGACCTCGATCGGCCGCCCGCCAGGCTCGCCGACGATGTTGCAGATCACGATTGCCGTCTTCTCGAGCCAGGCTGCACGTCGCAACGTCTTCCAGTCGGGAACGCACCGGAAGTCGCCGTAGCCCTCCTCCCAGCTCGCGAAGTCGTAGCCCGGGACCGGATCCATCTCCATGTCGCAGGCGAGCAGGTAATTGCACGCATGCAGGCCATGGGCCGCCACGTTCTCGACGAAGAAACGGCCCACGAAGCGCTTGCCCAGCAGACGCCCGTAGAAGTCCGCGAAGACTGCCAGAACGGTCTCGATCTCGCCCGCTTCGACAAGGCGCGTCAGCTCCTGCTGTCCGAGCTTGCCTGGAACGGATTCCGCTCCTGCCTTCATTTCCCCTCCGCGGCTCGCCGCTCCCCGGCCCGAGCGGGAGGCAAGTCTAACCGCTCAGAGGGCTGTCTCGGCGGCCGGGTAGGTTCCGAGCCGGCGCAGGTCCGTCGAGCAGCGCGCCAGCGCCTCGACGGCGCCATCCAGGTCGCTCTCGCGTCCCGGCGGGGCGACGGCGTCGAGATAGAAGAGGTACTCGAAGCGCGAGCCCCGCACGGGGCGGCTCTCGATCTTGGTCATGTTGATGCCGCGGAGCGCGAACGGGCGGAGTCCCTCGAAGAGGGCGGCGGGTCGGTTCTGCACTCGAAAGAGGAGAGAGGTCTTGAGCGGACGTGAACCGCGGTTCACGCCGGCCGGGCGCTCCTCCGGCCGGGTAATCAGGAGGAACCGGGTGAAGTTCATCGGATCGTCCTCGAGGTTTTCCGCGAGCACGACGCCCCCGTAGACCTCGGCGGCGCGGAGACTGGCGATGGCCGCCGTGTCGCTCCGGCCACCGCTGATCACTTCCTGTGCGGCGGCTGCCGTGTCGTGGACCGCCACCGCTTCGATCCCCGGGTTCTCCTGAAAAAACCGCTCGCATTGGAGCAGGGCCATTGGATGAGAGAGCACGCGGCGGATGTCCTGGAGCGGGACTTGCCCCGGCGCGATGAGCGCGTGGGAGATGCGGAGAACCGCTTCCGCCGCGACGGTGACCGTGTGCTTCGCCAGCAGGTCGTAGCAGGCATGAACGGATCCCGCGAGGGTGTTCTCGATCGGCACGGCGCCCCACCGGGCCCGACCCGAAGAGACGGCGTCGAAGAGATCTTCGAAACGGGGACAGGCGAGAGGCTCGGCGTCCTCGACGAAGTCCCGGGCGGCCTGTTCGCTGAAGGCCCCGGGAACCCCCTGGTAGGCGATCGTGTCCGGGCTCATTCGGTAATTGTATTTCCGGCCCCGGTCGCGGCGCGCGAAGCTCCCGAAGTAACCGAGGGAGGAGGCGCACGCCGCGGGAGCGGAGCGCTTGTGCGGGATCAGGCGAGCGATCGAGCAGGATCCGCCGCCGGTCCATCCGGTCGGCGAGCACTCCGCCGAAGAGGGAGAAGGCGAGAAACGGCGCGTCGCCCAGAAACGCGTCGAGTCCCAGGAGGAAGGCGGACCCGGTCATGGTCAGGATCAGCCAGTTCTGCGCGACCTCCTGCATCCAGGTCCCGACGCTCGAGGTGAAGGCGCCCGCCCAGAGGAGACGGTAGTCGCGGTAGGTGAAGGCGCGAAACGTGCGCAACAACGGGGAGGTTCGCGCGGGAGCCGAACCGATCTCGTCGGCGCCGGCAAGTCCGCCCGCGGCGGGATCGACTTCGGGCCGGCTCACTCCGGGGC
>WNGF01005159.1_pt1 | contig 16819 bp, 19 predicted proteins | sample 5400641 | NCBI WGS metagenome assembly WNGF01 (sample SAMN13153371, study PRJNA577476) | soil metagenome | isolation source: 80 cm soil or saprolite under grassland replicate 2 | place: USA:California | collected 2016-06-15
TCGCCCGCAAGATCGGCAAGCGCGCCTTCCACGCCCTGCGCGAGCTCGAGCTCACCGGAGCCTGACCAAGTCGAACAGCATTGACGCGCTCCCGTTTCCGCCTGAACCCGGCACACGCCGACTCCGTTTTGGAATGAGCCGTCACTCGCCGTCCCGACTCGACAACCTGCGCCGCAAAACCACGGGCGCCAAGATAGGCATGGGTCGCACCCCGCTCTTACTACCACCGAGATCTCCACCGCAGCTTGCCAATCCCACCATCCTTAGATAGGCGGAAACGCGACATAGACCGCGCGGATGGATGCGACGCATCAAACTGATGTCGGATGCGGGTCGGTGCACCGGACGAGCTGAGCGCTGTCCTGCTCGCCGACCGGTTGGGACGCGACCGCTGCCGCATCGGCAAGCAGAGCGACGACAGCTGGTACCTCGACTACAAGCGGCCGCCGACGCCCGGGCCGGCTGCTGAGCTCCTCGCCGAAGTCCGCCGCTGGCTCGCCGAAGAGCGGATCACCCAGACGATCGTTTGGATCGGTGAGCAGCCCTTTGCCGTATCGGGTTAACGTGGCTGCCGCAGCGCACGGCCCTGGCGCACAACATGCCGTGTGTACCGCCAACAAGCGGGTGACATCGTCGCCACGGTTGGTGCGTTCGCCGATACTCGCCGCGCGTGCACCACTGGTTGTCGCGGTTTGTTGGAACTGCGACACAAACTCCGCCCCGGCGCTGTGCGGCGGATGATCCGCCACGAGAGCGTCATCACCGCGCTGATCGGCGCGGCGCTCGGACTACCACTCGGCGTCCTCCTGGCCGCGATCCTCACCAGAGGACTGTCCAGCCAGGGCGTCTCCTTCCACCTTCCCCTGACCCAGCTGGTGATCTTCACCTTCGTCGCCGTGATCGCGGGCATCTCAGCGGCCGTGCTGCCCGCACGCCGCGCCTCGCGGCTGAACGTGCTCACAGCGCTGCAGTACGAGTGACCCAACCATGCGGAGAAGGCTCGACGACGAGCCTTCTCCGCATCCCACCCAATCGCCGGCTGCGGTGGCTGGAGCCGTCGCGCGACGCTGTACGGCGGCAACCAGACGCCGGGCCGTGACAACCAGTTGCTCGATCCGGCGGTCGACCCCGCGCGCGTGCGGGCGATGTACACCAATCCGGCCTATGCCCGCCGCGGCGTGGGCCGACTGATCCTGTCGCTCTGCGAGGCGGCTGCCGCGACCGAAGGGTTCACGCGACTCGAGCTGATGTCCACGCTCTCCGGCGAGCCGCTCTACACCGCGTACGGGTTCCGACCGCTCGAGCGGCTGGGAAGACGCTACCGGCGGAGCCGCCGTGCCCCTCGTCCGGATGGAGAAGCCGGTCGACCCGAGCCTGCTCGACTGACTCGACCCCGGCGCCCTCACCGCTTCCCTACCATGGGACACGGTCCGGCTGCGCCCCTGTCGCCTTTCCTACAAACGGCGACAGCTGCGCGCAGGGTCCGCGTGTCCCGCGATCACCCACCCGTGACGACTTGTCCGGTGAGCGGGAGGAAGTTCCGGAGTAGCGTCCCCGCTGGTGGTGTACGACCGGGTTGAGGTTGTCTTCCGCGGCCGTCGTGGAGCGCGAGCCGTAGGCGAGCGCGGAGCGACGGCCGCGGGTCCGGGTGATAGCTGACCACCGCGTCATCCTCGCGAAGTCCGATCAAAGACAAGCGCGAGGAGGAGCACGGTGGTCGAGCACACGATGGACGTCACGGGCTGGTTGCGCAAGCAGCTCGAGGAGGCGAGCCCGGATCTGTTGCGGGCGATGGTGAAGGAGATGGCGGAGGCGCTGATGAGCGCGGACGCTGATGCTGTCTGCGGTGCCGGCTATGGCGAGCGGAGCTCGGAGCGGGTCAACCGCCGCAACGGCTACCGCGAGCGCGACTGGGACACGCGGGTCGGTTCGATCGAGCTCGCGGTGCCGAGGCTGCGCGAAGGGAGCTACTTCCCGGACTGGCTGCTGCAGCCGCGCCGGCGGGCGGAGCAGGCGTTCGTGTCTGTGATCGCCGACGCGTATCTCGCCGGCGTCTCGACGCGGCGGGTGGAGAAGCTGGTGCAGCAGCTTGGCGTCGAGCGGATGTCGAAGAGTCAGGTCTCGCGGCTGGCGAAGAGTCTCGACGGGATCGTCGAGGACTTCCGCACCCGACCGCTCGACGGTGGTCCCTACCCGTACGTGACCTTCGATGCGCTGGTCGCGAAGTGCCGCGAGGGCGGCCGCACGGTCAACGTCTGCGTCGTGCATGCGGTCGGCGTCAACCGTGACGGCTTCCGCGAGTCGCTCGGCCTCGACGTCGTCACCGCCGAGGACGGCACCGCCTGGCTCGCGTTCCTGCGTTCGCTGGTGGCGCGCGGCCTCAGCGGCGTCCGGCTGGTGACCAGCGACGCGCATCCGGGCCTCGTCGACGCGATCGCCGCGACCCTTCCCGGCTCCGCCTGGCAGCGCTGCCGCACGCACGCGATGCGCAACCTGCTCACCCGCGTCCCGAAGAGCGCGCAGAGCTTCGTCGCGACGATGGTCCGCACGATCTTCGCGCAACCCGACGCCCCGACCGTGCATGAGCAGCACCGGCGGATCGTCGACCAGCTCGCCACGCGCTTCCCAGAAGCGGCGGCGCTGCTCGAAGAGGCGGCGCCCGACCTGCTCGCCTTCACCGCATTCCCGAAGGAGCACTGGCGGCAGCTCTGGAGCAACAACTCGCTCGAGCGGCTCAACAAGGAAATCCGGCGCCGCAGCGACGTCGTCGGCATCTTCCCCGACCGGCCCTCGGTGATCCGCCTGGTCGGCGCCGTCCTCGCCGAACAAAACGACGAGTGGGCCGTCGCAAGCCGCCGCTACATGAGCGTCGAGTCGATCGCGAAGGCGCTCACCGACCAGGCCGACGAACCCGAGGAGGTGATGGCGATCGAAGCGGCCGCGTAGACGTCAGGCGAGGATGACGCGCTCAGCCTCGTACACCACTTGACGGGACGTGGCCAGTTCCGGGCTTGGCTGTTGGGAATACATCCGACGCCCGGTGAGTATCGTCACGCGTATGGCGACCGTGTCCCGACCCGATGGAACGCGCGACTCCCTGAATCAGCCGCCACCACTCGAGGGATACAACCTCTTCCTCGAGAACCGGCCGCTCGTCGAGGCGCTCGACCGGGAGGGCGCGGGCTGGGCGTCCGATCGCGCGGTGGCGTTCGGTGCGCTTCTGACCGGCGAGCCCGTCGAGTGGGGGCGCTTGGCGAACGAGCACCCGCCGCGCCTCCGGACCCACGATCGTTTCGGCGATCGCGTCGACGAGGTCGAGTTCCATCCCGCTTGGCACGAGTTGATGCGGACGAGCATCGAGCATGGCTTGCATGCGCTGTCGTGGCGTGAGACGCAGCCGGGCGCTCACGTCGGCCGCGCGGCGCTTTTCTTCTTGATGGCGCAGATTGAGGCCGGGCACGGCTGCCCGATCTCGATGACGCACGCCGCAGTCGCCACTCTGCGCGCGGACCCAGAGCTCGCCACGGAGTGGGAGCCGCGGCTGCTTTCGCTTGTCTACGAGCCGGGGTTGCGGCCGCCGGTAGAGAAGCGCGGCGTGCTGTGCGGGATGGCGATGACGGAGAAGCAGGGCGGCTCCGACGTCCGTGCGAACACGACCGTTGCAAGAGCACTCGGCGGAGGCGAGTACGAGCTCGTCGGTCACAAGTGGTTCTGCTCCGCGCCCATGTGCGATGCCTTTCTGGTGCTCGCTCAGGCAGAGCGTGGACTCTCCTGTTTCCTGCTGCCGCGCGTGCTCGAGGATGGGACGCGCAACGGGTTCCGGATCCAGCGGCTCAAGGACAAGCTCGGTGACCGCTCGAACGCATCAAGCGAGATTGAGCTCGAGGCGGCGTGGGCACGGCTCGTCGGCGAGGAAGGACGCGGTGTGCAGACGATCATCGCCATGGTCAACCACACGCGGCTCGATTGCGTCCTTGGGACGGCGGCAGCGATGCGCGCGGCGGTGGAACAGGCGACGCATCACGCGGCGCACCGTTCCGCCTTCGGGAAACTGCTTGTCGAGCAGCCCCTGATGCAGAACGTGCTTGCCGATCTCTGCCTCGAGTCCGAGGCGGCCACGCTCACTGCGCTGCGGATCGCCGGTGCGTACGACCGCAGCGAGCGTGACTTCGCACGAATCGCCACGGCTGTCGCGAAGTACTGGATCTGCAAGCGCGGCCCCGGCCACGCCGCCGAAGCGCTCGAGTGCCTGGGTGGGAACGGCTACGTCGAGGAGTCCGGCATGCCGCGGCTCTACCGCCAGCAGCCGCTCCAGTCGATCTGGGAGGGATCGGGCAACGTCATCTGTCTCGACGTCGTGCGCGCGCTCCGACGGACACCCGAGACGCTGGACGTCTTCGTCGCCGAGTGTCGGGAGGCAGCAGGCGCTGACCGCCGGTTCGACGAGTGGCTGGCGGCGCTCGAACGCGAACTGGGCGGCGACATCGATCTCGAGAGACAAGCCCGACGGGTTGTGGAGCAGATGGCGCTCGCGCTCCAAGCGTCGCTGCTCGTACGGTACGGCGACGCGGCTGTCGCCGAGGCGTTCTGCGCCTCACGGCTCGGCGGTGACCGCAGCCTGGCGTACGGGACGCTGCCCGACGTCGCGCATGCCGCCGCGATCATCGACCGCCACCGCCCCCGGCTGTAGGCCTGGTCGACCGCGTTCCTTCTATTAGGTTCACGCGCGCGCGCCAATAGAAGGCGAGCCTCCTCGGCCTTGGAAGTATCAGTGGGCGTGGCCGTGCTAGAGGTTGTTCAGATACGCGCAGACTCGTCTGTCCTGGGGGAGGGGCGACAACGCGAGTTTGGCGACGATTAGTCGAGCGCCCGGGGTTTCCGGGAGCTCAAGTACTTCGCCGAGAGCTGGGGCGGCGCCGCTCCGCTGCAGGAGCAGATAGCCCTGGTAAGTCGGCAGGAAAAGAAGGTGGCCGAGATCTGGACGTTGCTGCTCCTGGTCAAGACCGCCCTCGCGCTGCTGCTCCGGCAGACTCGCCTGCGGGGCTGCGGCTGGCGGTGGCCCTGCCGGCGCAAGCTCCGGGGGCTGGGTAAGCGATAAGGGAGGCGGCTCTGGCTGCGTGGCGTCCGATTCCGGAACGCTGCTTCGGCCTGTGAGTCCGCGGAGCCCCGTCCCGAAGCCGTGTTCAGTCTTCAAGAAGCTTCCATGCTGCTCGGCGAGTGCATTGGCGACTGCCGCGACCGAAACGAGGCCGCGCGCGACCAAGATCTCGCCGAGGCGCCGGCCCGAGCGCTCTTGTTCGGCGAGCGCCTCCACCAGATCGTGCTCGCGGACCAGGCCAGCTTCCACCAACACCGCGCCGAGGCGACGCCAACCAGGATCTGCCGCATCCATACCTGTGCCTGTCAACCGCCCCGCAGGAGAACAAAAGCCTCATTCGCGAGCTCTGCCCAGCGCTCCTTCTTGTGCTGGCGAGCACGGGAATTGAGTTGGCCGCCCATAGTACGGGATGCCGTCCGAAGCGGATCCGCGGCGGCGCCGATATCTTCAAGGCGCTCGCCGACCAGGGTCGCGTCGGCCCGCGTCTCGCGCGCCCATCTGCTAGGACGGTAGCCGTGATCGTCGCGCTTCATGTGGCGACGGGCGCCGCGGCCGGTGCCGCCAGTGGGTCGCGGTTCGCGGCGCTCCTCCTGGGGCCGATCCTCCACCTCGCGGGCGACCGCCTGCCGCACCAGGACATCCGCTCGCGCCGCTTCGAGATCGGCAGCGGTCTCGCGGGCCTCGTCCTCCTCGCCGCGCGCCGCGGCCCGCTCGATCCGGCGACGCTCGGTGCCGCGGCGAGCTCCGCCCCCGACCTCGAGCACGTCCTCCCCTTCCTGCGCCCGGGCGGTAGCAAGCTCTTCCACGGCCGCCGCGGCTGGCACCGCTCCGGACACTTCCCGGCAGACCTGCAGCTCCTGCTCGCCGGCGCGATTCTCGGCGCGCTCGTCGCGCCACGGGGGAAGGGACAGCGCGACTCGCGTTCCATCGCTTAGCGACTCGCAGCTGCACATCGAGCTAGCCGTCCGGCCGTCAGCGACGATCAAGCTCTGAAGCTAGGAGGGGCGGCCCCGGCGGGCCGCCCCTCCTTTTCAACCTCTGAGGCGCCCATCCGTCTAACCCGCCGTGATCGAACCGAAGAGCCCGTGCGACTCGTCGTCCGGGCCCGCCGTGAAATACAGCGAGTTGGTGGGGCCGGAGGCGGCCCCATTTCCGAAGCCGAGCGCCCAGAGGCCGTCGATCGCGATCGGATTTCCCGTTGACGAGTCCCGCAGCTGGCCGGCTGGGATGTAGAGGCCGGTCGGCGACTGACTGAACGCGTTGATCGTCCCGTCGCCGAAGTTGCCGACGAGAAGATCCCCGCCGAAGCGACCGAAGTTGCCCGGCGCGAGCGCGAGCCCCCACGGCGCGTTCAACCTGCCACGCATAGCCACGCGTCTCACCAGGTTCCCCTCGGTGTCGAAGGCGTCGACGAAGCCGAGGCCCTGGCCGGCAACCTCGTCCTCCTGCTCCGCGTCCTGCTTGGCGAAGGTCACATAGATCAGACCGTTGATGGCCTGGATGCCGAACGGCGCATAGCCGTTGGGTAGCAGTGGATCGGTGAACTGGTTCACGAGATGCCACGAGCCGTCGAAGACATCGACGGCGTTGTTGTGGAAGTCGGCCGCGTAGAGCATCCCGGCTGCGATCGCCAGCCCCTTGTAGATCGCGCCGTCGGGGCCTATGGCAGCCGCGAGGGCGTGGGTCGAATCGACCATGGGACTCCAGCCGTAGATGACGCCGTCCTCGGCGTCGAAGATGAACCTGGCCGGGGCCGAGGATGTTCCGTTCGTCACCTCGAAGCCCGCGCCGCCGTTGAAGACAAGCCCGGTCGGACCGCTATCGGTGCCGACGCTCACCTCGAGCGCGAGCTTCTGGCCGCTGCCGGTGTAGAGCGTCGAAGCGCTGGTCTCGTTATCGGCGACCCACCACGGGCTCGTCGAGGAGGCTGCAAGCCCCCACGCGTTGACGAGGAGCGGATCGACAGTCGGCGCGACTCCCGGCTGATCTGAGACGAGCGGCGTAACGGTGTAGGCCTTGTTCTCCGCAGCCTGCAGTGGCGCGACGGCGAACAGCACAGCGATCGCAACCACAATCGCCACACCGAAGCGAGCGATACTTGCGCGGACCATGATGGTCCTCCCTTCTCGCTGGCGAGAGATCCTTGCTGCCCGTTAGGTACGGTGGAAAGACCGTGGTGGTTTCGCAGCCTCGACGTCAGCGGCGAGGTCGTTCAGCAGGAGGGCGAGTCGTGAGGCGGCAACTGCGACCCCCACTCATCTCTTTGAATCGGATCCTTCGGCTCAGCCGCCCTCGGAACTAGGGGCTGCTCCTTTTCTTTGTCTTCGGCCTGCTGGTTTGGCGGCGTAGTCGCCGAGGCCGTTCGCGAGTAGCGCGAGGGCGCGTTTGCCGAGGCTGCGGACATCGGCCGCGAGTCGACCGGGCTTGTCGTCGGCCAGGACACGCCGACGCACGTAGTCGATCAACGTGCGCTGGACGCCCATCAGCGCGTTCGCTGCCACTCGAGCTCTGACGTCGTCGGCCGGCGCGCCGGTCTCGGCGGCTAGCAGTTCGGCAAGCGAATCTGCGTAGCCGGCGAGTGCCCGCTGCTCGCGCGCCTGCAAGGCCGGGCTTGCGGCGATCATGCGGTGGACGGTCCGCAGCCGCTCGAGCGCTTCCGGGTCGCCGGCTTCGAGCTGGCCAAGCAGGCCCGCGGGCGTGAGCAGGTAGCGCCGAAAGGCGACGAGGGCCGGCTCTCCCGCAGGCCGGGTACTGATCGCTTCGACCAGCCGGGCGCCGAACGCCTCCAGCCGGAAGAAGAAGAGATCCTCCTTGGCTGGGAAGTAGTTGAAGACGGTCGCCTCGGCAACCTCCGCCTCGCGCGCGACCTCGGCGACCGTCACCCGGTCGAAGCCGCGCTCGGCGAACAACCGCCAGGCCGTCTCGGCAATCAGCTGCCGCGTCCGCTCTTTCTTCAGCTGGCGAAGGCCCACTTACAAGCAGCTTAGCGTGCCTCGAATCTTAGTGCTACACTATGTTTATGGTGGGATCAGCTCGGGATAGTTAGAACGACGGGTTCCATGACGGCTGTAGCGACCGAGACGAGTGACTCGACAAGCGCCGGAGGGCGTGACGACGGCCTGACTCGCGAGATTCTCGTTCTGGGTGGGGTCGTCGTCCTGGGGGCGATCATGACCGTCCTCGACCTGACGATCGTGAACGTCGCGATCCCGACGCTTGGACGGGATTTCCACACCTCGATCTCGACGATCCAGTGGGTAATCACGGGCTACATACTCGCCTTCGCGAGCGTGATCCCGCTGACGGGCTGGGCGACCGAGCGTTTCGGTGCCAAGCGCGTCTGGCTGGCCTCGCTGCTTCTGTTTTTGGTCGGCTCGGTGCTCTCGGGTGCTGCCTGGTCGATCGGCTCGCTGCTCGGCTTCCGGGTGCTGCAGGGGCTCGGCGCGGGGATGATCTTGCCCGTCGGGCAGACGATGCTGGCCCAGGCCGCGGGGCCGCAGCGGATGGGACGGGTGATGAGTGTGATCGGCGTCCCGATGCTGCTCGCGCCCGTGTTCGGGCCGGTGATCGGAGGCGCGATCGTTGGACAGGTCAGCTGGCGCTGGATCTTCTTCATCAATCTGCCCGTCGGCGTCGCCGCCGTGCTCGCTGCGCTGCGGCTGCTGCCGGCGGCGCAGCCGCGGCTCGGCCAGCGGCTCGACTTGCGCGGCTTGACCTTGCTCTCGCCGGGCATCGCGATCTTCCTCTACGGCATGTCCGAGGCCGGCAACCAGGGCGGCCTCCGCAACGCGCGCACGATCGCCGCGTCGTCGATCGGGCTGGCGCTCGTCGCGCTTTTCGTCTGGCACGCGATCCGGCGCGGCAAGAACGCTCTGATCGACCTCTCGCTCTTCCGCCGCCGCGGCTTCGCCACCGCCGCCGCGATGAGCCTCCTGCTCATCATCGCGCTCTTCGGCGCGCTGATCCTGCTGCCGCTCTACTACCAGGTCGTCCGCCACGAGAGCGCCCTGCAGACCGGGCTGCTGCTGATTCCGCAAGGCGTCGGCGCGGCGATCGCGATGCCGATCGCCGGCTGGCTGACCGACAAGATCGGCCCCCGCATCGTCGTCTCGAGCGGCATGGTCATAGCGACGCTCGGCGCCCTCGCCTACACGCAGGTAGGCGCGGACACCTCCTACCTCTACCTCGCCGCAGCGCTGCTCGTGCTCGGACTGGGCATCGGCAGCACGATCGTGCCCTCGATGGCCGCGGCCTTTCAAACACTCACCCATCAGGAGATACCGCGGGCGACCAGCGCGCTGAACGTCATCCAGCGGATCGCGGGCGCGATCGGGACCGCGCTACTCGCGATCATCCTGCAGCGCGCGATCGCGGCGAACCTCCCCAACGTGCACGGGGGCATCGAAGCGATCGCGGCGCTCTCGCGACAGCAGCAGGCCCACGCCACACCGGCGCTCGCAGATGCCTTCGGCAGCACCTTCTGGGTCGCTGTGGGGCTGATCGCCGTCTCGATCGTGCCGGCGTTGCTGCTCCCCAACGCCCCGCGCGAGCAAGTCGGAGCCGCCGAGCCGGCGGCCGAACACCGCCAGGCAGCCTGACAATGCTCCTCGCAGCGACCCTCTACGACTGGCTCATGTTCCTGCACATCCTCGCCGCGATGATCTGGGTCGGCGGCCTGCTCGCCGTCGGCCTGCTCGCCGCCCAGGTTCTTCGGAGCGGCGAGCGCGACGCGATCGCCCGCTTCGTCCGCAACCTCGGCGTCATCGGCCCCCTGGTCTTCGCTCCCGCGATGATCGCCGTCGTCGGCTTCGGGATCTGGATGGTCATCGACACCGACGCGTGGGACTTCGGCCAGACCTGGATCTGGCTTGCGCTGACCCTGTTCGGCGTCGCCTTCTTGATCGGTGCTGTGTCCCAAAGCCGGGCAGCGATCGGCGCGCGGCGAGCGGCCGAGGCGGGCGAGGATCGCGAAGCCGTCCGCCAACTCCGGCGCTGGTCGTGGGGCATGGGGTTGATCCTGGTTCTCCTGCTCGTCGCCACCTGGGACATGGTGTTCAAGCCGGGCCTCTAGCGTCGAGTTCTTGCCGGTGGCAGAGCTCTTCGACGGGCGCTCGCAGCTGCTCGTCTACCACTTCATGTTGGCCCGGAATACACGGCCGGCTGCCCGAGTTGCTCGTCGATCACGGACTGCTTCGACGGCTTCGTCGTCCATCTCAACCATCACGACGTGACGATGCTGCGGTCGGCTTATCTCGTGACGAGGTGCTCGCAGTGCTCGGGGTTCCAATCGGCGCCCTTAGGTTGGGCGCTGGTTCAGGCGCCGCGACGGGAGCTGCGAGCGTGAAGCGCCAACGGCGGCTCGAGTGGCCGCTAGTGCACCAGAAGCACGTCTCGGTCGGCCCGCCGCGCGACCGTCTGATCGACGCCGCGGCCGAGCAGCCGATCGAGAAAGCCGTGAGCGGGGCTGCCGACGACGATCAGGTCAGCGTCATGTTCCTCCGCCACCTGGAGCAGCCGCTCGGCTGCATCGCCTATCTCGACGATGTACTCGACTTCCAGGGACTGACTCGCCAGCGACATGCGTGCGCGCTCGAGCTCGCGCCGCGCAAGCTCTTCCGGCTCGGGCGGCGCCGGTTGCTCAGGCAGCGGCAGCGGTCCGCCGGTGACCACCGTGCCGGCAGCTGCCGGCCCGATGAGCTCCGGTCCGGCCGGCTCGAGCGCGGCGATGCGAACAGGGACATATGCCGATCCCGTCACGCTCACGACCAGCAGACGCGCCGAAAGGGCCTCGGCGAATTGCGCCGCGCGCGCAAGCGCGCGCTCCGCCGCCTCGGAGCTCTCGTAGCCGACGACGATCGTCTTCATGCGCGGCAACAGACGCTGATCAGCCGGTCTTGCGGATCGCCTTGATCAGGTCCCACTTCCCCATCTTGGAACGACCGGGAATGCTCCTCTTCTTGGCGATCTCGTAGAGCTGCTGACGATTGCGGTCCTCCAGCGCCTGACCTGCTTGGCCCCGGCGCTGACGGCCTCGCGCGGCCTGCTTGCCGAGCTCGCGGCGCGTGCTTCGCGGGAGCTTGGCGATCGTCCGTTTCCGCGTTGCCGCCTGTTGCGCCTTCTTGATGTTCCGCCTCGCGGCCTGTACTTGCCGCATGGAAGCCATGCTGCTCACCCCCATCATCGATTCGCTCTCGTGGTTCCTGTACCCGCAGGGCCAGGCGCTACTCATGCTGACGCGCGCGCGACTAGCGCTCGTACGTGCCGACGACCTCGGCGATCGTCAGAACGTGCCCCTCGATCGCCTCCTCCAAATCGGCCTTCGCCGCGCCGGCGCCGAGCTCGAGTCCGGTGTCAAGGGCGTAGAGCCGGAAGAGGTAGCGATGACGCCCATGCCCCGGTGGCGGGCAGGGGCCGCGATAACCGGATGTGCCGAAGTCGTTTCGCCCTTCGCTCGGTGCGGACTCGCCCTCGCCGAGGCCGCCCGCATCCGGATCGAGCCCCCAGGCGACCCAGTGCACGAAGACGCCGTTCGGGGCATCCGGATCGTCGACGACCAGCGCCAGCGAGCGGGTTCCGTCGGGAACGTTCGTCCAGCGAAGCGGCGGCGAAAGGTCCTCGCCTTCGCAGGTATGCCGGCTCGGAATCGCCTGCGCGTTCCGGAACGCAGTGCTTTCAAGTCCGAACTCGGACATCAACAGGTTAAGTGGAGTGCAGCCGCCGTGCGGCGCGGGTCGAGGTCGCGGTAGCGGCGCACAGCCTCGTCGGTCGGGAGGGCCTCGACTTCGACACCCCGCTCGCGCAGCTGCTCGAACAGTTCCGGGTCGGGGTGCATCTGCCCGTACGCGCCCATGCCCACGAGCAGGTGCGCGGGCAGCTCGTCGAGAACGTCCTCGAGGTCGGCGAGGGCGAGCCGGTGTCCCTCCGCACGCCACCAGCCGGTGACTACCCGGTCGGGAAGGACGATCACGTCGCGGGTCTGCTCTTCGCCGTCGACGACCACTTGACCGAAGCTGTATTCCTCGATCCTCGGCATCGATCACCTCCGCTGATTCGGTTGCGCGAGCGCCGGGCGCGGAGCGCGTACCGCGCGTTCGAGCCGGCACGCGCTCCGGGGCCTGGCAGAAAACGAGTCGTTAGCGGCCTTTGCGGTGGCCCTCTTCCTTGTGCTGCTTCATCACCGTGCGCGCGGCGACCTCCTTCGCGCGACCCGGGTAGCGGCCTGCCTTTCCGGCTTCCTCCTTGATGTGCTCGTATTGCCGCTGTTCCTTGTCGCTGACGCCTCGTAAGTGCTTCTTCTCGGGCATCGGTGTGCTCCTCTTCTCGATGAGGCTGACGCGCAGTCAGTCGTGCGCTGTCGAAGTGGGCTGCGAGATCTCCTCGAGCAGCTCACCCGCCTTCTTCTCCTTTGCTTCCAGCGCGACGTCGGCTTGCGCCAGCATCCCGACCAGCCGTCCGTCCTCTACCACGGGAAGCCTGCGGACGCGGTGGCGAGCCATTACCGCCAGTGCTTCGTCGAGATTCTCGTCTGGCGAAACCGAAACGACGTCGTGCGACGCAACTTCATCCACGGAGAGCGATTGCGGGTCCACGCGCTCCGCGACTGCGCGGACGACGATGTCGCGGTCGGTGACGATGCCGACGAGGCGGTCGGCCTCGACGACTGGCAGCGAGCCGACGTCGTTCTCCCTCATCATTTGGGCTGCATCGGCCACCGACTGCGTCGGCGCAGTCGACTGAACACCCTGCGTCATTGCATCACGAACCGTTTTGGCCATGGGTACCTCCTTCCACATAGACGTCTACCCAGGCTGGCCGTTCCGAATCGGCGTCAACGGGCGAATGTGCGACTGCTTACTTGATGGAAGCCATCAATATCTCGGCTCGATCGCAAGACGAGACGGATTGGCCAGATCGCAGGGGCCGCGCGGACGCGCAGCTAACGGCCAGGACAATTCATGGCGCGATTCGCCAGAGCTGGTCGTGCCTGCGGGCGATGCGTGCATCGCAGCAGGGACGTTGCGGAAGCAGCTGGCGAAGCGTCCCGGGCTGCTTGTGCCTGATCGATCCGAGCAAGCGGGAGAGCCGTTCCTGCGCGTCGCCGTCGGCGGCGGAGCCGTAGACGAGCGTGCCCGGCTCTAGCCTCTGCGCGAGCCGGCCCTCGTAGACGACGGCGATTCGCGTCTGTGGCTTCAGGTAGTGGCTCATCTCGAGCGGATTTGCCACACCGGTGCTGACGAGGTGGGGCGACCGTGTCCGGTCGAGCAGCCGCACGGCGGCGACGTTGTCAGCCGCAGCGCCGTCATCGTGCGTCCACCACACGGGCGCGTCGACGCTGCGGGCATAGGAGAGCACGGCGGCGATGGTGATGCAGCCAAGCGTTGCAGCGCCGGCGCCCAAAGCCACCCGCCTGTTCGAGTGGAGCAGTGTCGAGAGAAGGAACGCGACCGGGATTTCAATGGCGAGCAGGGTCGGAACGATGAAGCGTGGGACGACCGAACGTGTCCCCCCGAAAGCCAGATCAGCCGCAAGAAGCGGTGCGCTCGACAGGGCGAGCGCCGTTGCGAACAGGGCGGCCCGCCGGTCGCCACGCGACCAGAACGCGCCGAAAGCGACGGCGGCCAGAGCCAGTGCCAGGGCTGCCAGAGCGCCGGTCGCGAGCGAAAGCGGCCGCACCAGCGCCGGGTTGTCCACGAACGGCAGCCCCACTTCCACGACCCACCTTCTCAGAGACTCGCTGAACGGAATCGCGTCGCGCGTCCAGTTGGTGCCGCCCGAGAACGCGTCGCGATGCTTCACCATCACATACACCCACGGCGCGAAGACGAGTGCCGCAGCGGCCAGCGACAGCACGATCTGCCTGAAGTAGCGGATGCCGGCCCGACCGAACGCCGCCAGCACGAAGAGCAGATGGCTACCGACAACCAACACGGTCAACGGGTAGGTCAGCAGCGCCAAGGCAACGAGCAGCGCGTACAGCGCCCAATTGAGCGGGGAGGCAATGCGAAGGGCGCGCAGGAACGCGGCGCTCGAGGCTGCGACCAGCGCCGCCCAGAGGGAATACTCACGTGCCACCTGCGAGTACAGGAACTCGAAGGGAGAGATCGCCGTCAGCGCGGCCAGCGCGAGCGGGGTGAGGCGATCGTCGAACAACTCGCGCCCGAGCCAGTACATCGCGAGCACGCAGCCGACACCGAAGAGTGCCGCGAGAGCTCGGAGCGAGGAGATCGAGCTCCCGAAGACCCCGGCCCATACCCGAGCGGCGACAAAGAACAGCGGCGGGTGCTGCGGGTCGTTGTACGCGAGACTTCGAGCGGTGTCGACAACGCCGTGCTCGGAGTTCACGCGCTGAAAACGCAGAAACGAGTCTGGCTCGACCACCCGCCCGACGATGCCGTCCGTGACGTCACCGATCTGGAACCCTGACACCCGGAGCGACGTCGTCGCCTCATCGTGGTACCAGAACTTGCGGTCGAGATGAACAAACCTCACAGCAGCCCCCGCCAGCGCCAGCGCCACCAGCGCAACCACCCACGGCGGGTTCGTGCCACGGGAGAAACTCGACAGATGTTTGGCCAAGCTCTTGCCCACCTCAGCTGAGTGAGGACAATCTCACCGCACCTCAGACAGCGCAATCAGACGATTCGAGGCGTTGAAGAACCTGCCAAGCCACGCTCTAACTGAGCCGATGTCAGCGCGTCTTAGATCACCTCAGTTGAGCGGGCGCCTGACACGTGCCCGCACGCAGCGCGAGCCGATGCTCGGCTTCGCACAGCGGATCTGGCCGTCACGGTCCTCCGGCCTAGTCACCTTTCCCACGTCCGCCCCCTCGTGCGTCTAGCGGGGTCCGCCCCTTTGGATAGCGTCCGGGCGTCGGCCCACGAAGATGCTCTGTCTATGGAACAGGTGATCGACCTGGCCACGCGGAAGAGCGGTTCCATCGCCGTCGCGCTGATCTGGGACCGGCCTGAGCAGGCGTTGCGCGTCATCGCCTACGACGCGCTCACCGACGAGGAAATCGTCCTTCCGGTCAGCGGCGAAGAGGCGGCGGAGGTGTATCGACATCCGTTCGCCTACGCGAGTCGTGCGATCAGGCCCGCCGACAGTGGGCGTTCTCGGCCGCGGCGCTGACGGTCGGCCGGCCTCCGACGCACTGAGGGGATGCCTCCGCATCTCGGAACGAACGTTCGGCGTGCGACGGTCGACGAGTTAGCGCAAGACCTGACCGCCCTTCGTTTCACGAACCTGCGAAGATTTGCGGCGGACCAGCGGTGCTCGGGAAGAGGAGTGGCGTGTACGTCAGTCTCGCACGCGTTCAGACCTCGGATCAGCCGATCGAGAATGCGACGATCGTCGCCGAGGAGATGCTGAGGTGGCTTCGCGAAATCGAGGGGTTCGACGGGCTTCTGATGCTTTCGAGAGAAGGAACTACGCTCGGGCTCACGTTCTGGGAGAGCCGCGAGGCGGCCGAGCGGCACAGCGTTGTTCGAATGCAGTTCCTTGACCGCATAACGTCGGTTGCGGGCGTGCAGGTCGAGGAGATAGATGATTTCGAGGTTACTTTCGCCGACCTCGGACCACGGTTGACCGACTTCGCAGGCTGAGCCGCTATTAGCAGGGAGGGAGCAGAGAGTCGATGTCTATCCGGCCCTGACCTCTCGCGACGTCCGGGCTGCGCTGGAATGGCTCGAGACAGTCGCGACCACGCCGATAAGCCAGTCCTCTACCGCCGTGGTTACCGCTCGTACGTCGCTCCTGAGGCTGTGGTCGCCCGGTACCTGGACGACCGTGCGAGATCCCGTGGCGGGAGGAGTGCCGAACGGGTCTCGTGTGCCTTGTACGACGAGGGTCGGGACCTTCACCTCGTCGAGCTCGGAAAGACGGCTCGGTCTTGGCGCCGCCCCTGAGCGTTGGGGCGGCTGAAGCGGGAACGCTAGGCAAAGGACGGCGACCGCTCCGGTCACCTCCGCCGTACGGCAGGCGACGCGCGCGCCCATCGAGCGGCCGCCGGCGACGAGCGGCAGCCCTCGCAGCTCACCAGCGAACAGGCGGTCGGTGACCGCCGTCCAGGCGGCGTCGAGCTGGCGCGCAGGAGCAGGGGCGCGTCGCCCGGCGACGCGGTAAGGCTGCTCGACGAGTGCGACGCTGACGCCCTGCGACCGCGCGACAGCGCTCACCGCGACCAGATCTCGCGACGTCACTCCGCCTGCGGCGCCGTGACCCAAGACGAGCGCGGCTCGTGGCTGATCGGCGGGGTGAAGATGGACGTTCGCCCGACCGTGCGGAGTGTCTACTTCGAGCATCGTCACGCCGTCATCGCCATTCTTCGTGACGCTACTGAACGCGACAGGTGAATGAATGCAAGACTGATGCCGCTCCTGCAGGTTGCGCTCAACGGCTCGCGCACGACCAGCGAGCACCCGGCGATCCCGAGGACTCCGAAGCAGCTTGCCGCTGCGTCGCGGGCGGCAGTCGACGCGGGCGCCCAGGTACTGCACCTGCATGCGTTCGACGCGGCGGGCGTCGAGACTTTGGCCGCCGAGCCGTGCGCCGCCGCCCTACGCGCGGTCCGCGCATCGTGTCCCGCTGTGCCCATCTCGTTGACCACCTCCGCAGCGATCGAGCCTGATCCGCGCCGGCGCCTCGAATTCATTGCCGGGTGGACGGAGCTGCCCGAACTCGTTACCGCCAACCAGGGCGAGGACGGGATCCTCGAGCTGTGTG
>WNGF01005161.1_pt1 | contig 16817 bp, 16 predicted proteins | sample 5400641 | NCBI WGS metagenome assembly WNGF01 (sample SAMN13153371, study PRJNA577476) | soil metagenome | isolation source: 80 cm soil or saprolite under grassland replicate 2 | place: USA:California | collected 2016-06-15
GTCTTTCTCCTCTCGTCGAACGTGTGTTCGTAGGCTAGCCGCCCTCGCGGACGGTCTCGAGCTCGGGCTCTGGCTCTGGCTCCGCGCGCGTCTCTCCCTCGGGCTCGCGCCGCGGCGGCTTCGGCTTCGGAGGCTTCGGCCGCCGTACTGCCATATGACGAATGACGCCGTCGGTGATCTTCAGCACGCGGGAGATCTCGGCGAGCGTCTCCGGCCCGCTCTGGAACTGGAGCAAGTGGTATGCGCCGTCCGCCTTGTGATCGATCTCGTAGGCGAGCTTGCGCTGGCCCCAGGCATCGTGGCGCTCCCAGGTGCCGCCGCCGCGCTCGATCTCCTCGCGGATGCGCTGGACGATCTGCTCTTCCCGCTCGTCGGGCAGCTCGGGATCGAGCAGCAGCAGGACCTCGTATTCGATCACGTCCCCGATCACCATCCTTCCCTCGGTCTGGGCGGCTCCGCCGGCCTGTCGCCGCTCGGGGAACGGCGCGAGGCAGAGCAGGAAGCTTGAGCGGAGGAGTGTAGCATCGGCCTCATGCGCAACCCTCACGTTCCTGGGACGTCGCTCGCAAGGAAGGCAAGCGGGCGGGGCGCAGGACAGTACACCCGGTACGGACAAGCCCCGCCTGCGCAGCATTCTGCAGCGAGCGGCGTCAGGCGCCGGCGGAGCCCGGCTCCGCCGGGCGGGAGCAGGCGCGGGCCAGGGACGTGAGGAACCGCTTGCCCTGGCTGGCCGGTGCGATGGGCGTCGCGGCCGCGGCCGCCTATCGGATCGTCAGGCGCAAGCCGCGCCCGTCCCAGGATGAGACGGACCCGCGCGCCGAAGAGCTCCGCCGCCGCCTCGACGAGTCACGCTCGATGGTCGAGGAGCGGGAGGAGTTCGAAGCGGCCGAGACTCCGGTCGACCGCGTGGAGCCTGAGGCCGGCGTGGACGAGCGTCGCCGCGAGGTTCACGAGCAGGGGCGAAGCGCGATCGACGACATGCGCCCGCCCGAGAAGTGATGGCCGTTCCGGCGACGAAGATCCCCTTGTTCGACCCGCAGAGCGTGCTCGCGCCGCTTCGAGGCGAGCTCGAGGAGCGGATGCGCGAGGTGCTCGACAGCGGCCGCTACGTGCTCGGGCCGCAGGTGCAGGCGTTCGAGCAGGAGCTGGCCGAATACCTCGGCGTCCGTCATGTCGTGGGGGTCGGAAACGGCACGGACGCGATCTCGATCGCGCTGCGGGCGATGGGGGTCGGTCCCGGAGACGAGGTCGTCGTCCCCTCCTTCACCTTCTACGCGAGCGCGGAGGCCATTCCGCCCACGGGCGCATCCCCCGTCTTCTGCGACATCGACCTCGACACCTTCTGCATCACGGCCGAGACGGTCGAGCGCGCACTGACGCCGCGGACGAAGGCCGTTCTCGCCGTCGATCTGTTCGGCAACCCGGCTCCGTCCTTGGAGATCGAGGCGCTCGGCGTCCCGGTTCTCGAGGACGCGGCGCAGGCACTCGGCTCCACGCTGATGGGCCGCAAGGCGGGCTCACTCGGCCGCGCGGCAACCTTCAGCTTCTATCCCTCGAAGAACCTGGGCGCCTTCGGAGACGCGGGGGCGGTCGCAACCGACGACGACGGGATCGCAGACGAGGTGCGCTCCTTGCGCTCCCACGGCTCCCGCGACAAGGTCACCTTCGGCGCGCTCGGCTTCAACACACGGCTGGACGAGATCCAAGCCGGACTGCTGCGCGTGCTGCTTCCGCACCTGGACGAGTGGTGCGACGGGCGCCGGCGCGGAGCTCAGCTGTATGGCGAGGCCGGCGTCGGCGGGCTCGTCGATGAGCCGCACCCGGTCTCCGATGCCGACCCCGCCTGGCACCTCTACGTCGTTCGCAGCGAGCGGGCCGACGCGCTCGTCGAGACTCTGAACGAGGCAGGTGTCGAGAGCCGTGCCTACTACCGGACGCCGGTCCACCGGCAGGAACCGATGAGCGGGTTCGCGAAGGGCGTCGAGCTTCCCGCGACCGAGGAGGCCTCGCGCACCAACTTCGCGCTGCCGATCGGGCCCACGCTCGGCGAGGAGCAGGTCAGCCGGGTTGTAGAGGTTCTTCGAACAGCATCATCTTCCTGAACTCCTCGAAGCGAGCGCCGATCTCCTCCCGCGTGAGCCGCTGCAGTCGCTCCGTGCCGAAGTCCTCCACCGCGAACGAGGCCACAACCGACCCATACACCGCGGCGGCCCGAAGAGCTTCCTCGCCGACCGAGTCGAGGTAGCCGAAGAATCCGCCGGCGAACGCGTCGCCCGCACCCGTCGGGTCGATCACGGTCTCGAGCGGATAAGCGGGAATCGAGAAGAAGTCGTCCTTCGTGTACATGCACGCGCCGTACGGGCCCTGCTTGACCAGGACGACGCGCGGCCCGAGCTCGAGGATCGAGCGCGCGGCGCGGGAGAGGTTCGGCTCCTCGGTCAGCATCCGCACCTCGGCGTCGTTGAAGGCGATCACGTCCACGGCGCGCATCGCCTCGAGCAGTGGGTCGCGCGCCGACTCGATCCAGTAGTTCATCGAGTCGAGCCCGGCCAGGCGCGCGTCCGATTGCTCGCGCACCCGGCGCTGCAGCTCGGGCTGGATGTTGCCGAGGAAGAGGACGTCCGCCTTGCGCGAACCTTCCGAGAGCGTGGGCTCGAAGTCGGCGAACACGTTCAGCTGCGTGTCGAGCGTGTGGGCGACTGCCATGTCGTCCTCGTAGCGACCCGACCAGTGGAACGACTGCGCTCCCTCCACCCGCTCGAGGTCGTCGAGGTTGATCCCGCGGGCGCGGAAGACCGAGAGCTCCTCCTCGCCGAAGTCTTCGCCGACGACGCCGACGACGTTCACGTCCGTGAACAGGCTCGCCGCAAGCGAGAAGTGGGTGGCCGCGCCGCCGAGGATCCGCTCGCGCCTGCCGAAAGGAGTCTCGAGCGAGTCGAAGGCGACCGACCCGACGACGGTGACGGCCATGGTTGCGCGGATACTAGAAGCTGGCCGCCCAGCTCCTGCCGAGTAATCTTGCGAGGCACGCCATGACGCACCACCGCTTTCTCGCTGCCCTCTACGACCGAATGACCGGTCCCGCGGAGAAAGCCGGATTGCGCAAGATGCGGGCGGAATTGCTGGCGGAGGCCTCCGGCCGGACGCTCGAGCTGGGCGCGGGCACGGGGCTCAACCTGTCGCACTACTCACCGAAGGTCACGGAGCTCGTCCTCGCCGAGCCTGATCGGTTCATGGCCCAGCGGCTGCGCAAACGGGTCGCCTCGGAGCCGCCGCCGGCCGCGTCGGTGGAAGTGGTCGAGGCGAGGGCGGAGGATCTCCCCTTCGACGCCGAGAGTTTCGACACGGTGGTAGGGACGCTCGTGCTATGCACGGTCGAGCATCCCGGCTCCGCTCTGAACGAGGTCGCTCGCGTGTTGAAACCGGGCGGGCGCTACCTGTTCCTGGAGCACGTGCGAAGCGAGAGCCCGCGCCTTGCGCGCTGGCAGGACCGGCTCGAGCGGCCGTGGGGGTGGATGGGCGGCGGTTGCCACCCGAACCGCGCCACCGCCGAGACCTTGCATGGCTCGCAGCTGGAGGTCGAGCGCCTCGATACGGATCGGTTCCCGAAGGCCCCTCCGCTCGTCCGCCCACTTATTCGTGGCGCAGCGACGCGGCCTGCCTGACCGGCTGCGAGCGCAGGGCGGCCAAGGAGTCCAGAGGCGGAGCGGATACTAGAGCCGCGGCTGCACGACGCTACGCTTCGGCCGGAGCGGCATGGGCCCGGTGGCCCAGCCGGTCTTCAAAACCGGTGAGGTCGTGTAACCCACGGCTGGGTAGGTTCGACTCCTGCGCCGCTCCGTCAAGGGCCATACGGCTTGACCAGGCGCCTGTCGGGTACAAGCCGCACGGCCAATCCCGACAAACCGTAAGCCGCTAGACGCCGCTCAAGGCCGCCTCGGCCAGGCGCGCACTGGCGCGCAACTGGCGCGCGCTCAGTGAGTCGCCACCGAGTTGGGTTAGTGCGTCGATTCGATCGAGGGATCCGTCGAGATGAAGTTCTCAACCGCCCCGATCGTGTCCTCAACGGCTTGCTCGTTGCCGTCCCAACCCGACTCCGTCAAGAGATCCGCCAACACAAGCCGAACGATTAGCGCTGGCTCCGTTCGCTGAGCCCGACTTCGGAGTTCTCGCCAAGCGAGACCCTGGTTGGACGCTGTCGGATAAGCATCTGTTCCACGTCCACGTGGTCTCCGGCCGGGGAAATCCAAGTCCTTCCAGTGACGGGACCCGCGTTCGTCGGACGTGAAGTTGCCGAGGAAGACGAACCAGTCCAACCTGCGAAGGCGAGTGGGAAGGCCGTACGCGCGAGCATAGGCGCCGTCCCTAACCGCCACGGCGAGCCGATAGACCGGGACTACGGCCTCGAGCAGATCGACTCTGGGGCCGTCATCAGTTGAGCGAACACGCGTCAGTAGTTCGACCAGCCCGTTAGCCGCCACGCGCGCGCTTCGCACGGGACTCCAATGCGTCGGGTCATCGTCCTCGTCAGAAACCACGTAAGCGACAACCTCGCGCCTGGATTCAGTTGGCGGCGCTTCGAACCCGTTCGGAACCACACCATTGAGGAAGACCAGGCATCCCGTCGGTGAGACCCGGCGTGGACGCCAGAAGCGACGGCTTGGAGCGCAGGCAACCGTCACATAGAAGTGGCGTCGTCCCGCGCTTGCCTTCGTGTGGTCCCCGCTGTAAAGAGTGTTGTGATCGGCACGGGCGACCCGCACCAATCGCCCAATGCCGCGGAATACGGCGAGCACCAGAGCCTCGATGATCGTCGACACCCGAGAATGATGACGAGCAAAGGGGGCTCTCGGCCCCCGGCAACGTCGTCACCCCTCTCCGTCATGTCGGCATCTGGTCTACGAAACGTCCGAAAGTTCCGCCAAGTGCGCATGCTCCTCAAGGAGCTCCCAAGCCGGGCGCACGTTTGACACCCATGCCCACGGGGGGCGTGAGAGAAGGTGGTGATAACTGAGAAGCTTGAGCTCTCTGTCCTTGTTGAACTCGTACGCTGCGATTTGCCAGGAACCCCTATTGACCACGAGCCGCGCGCCCTCAGCGACGCTGGGGTCGAAGGTCCAGCCAATCATGTCGAAGTCGTCGTAACTCAAACACTCTTTGGCAATCACGGCCGTCGCAGCCTGCTTCGGGTCAGCCGCCCTAGCCGCAGGACGCGAAACGAGCCCTTCTCTTCGTCTGCGCGTTCCGGCCAGAAGACGCAAACCGTATAGGTGCGGGCGAAGAGCTTGAGGCGAAACCGCCCCAGCAGGTACGTCACAACCATTCCTAGCCGCCGGATAGACGCCATGCCCTTCGCGGGTGCCTCAGGTCCCCCGGGCCGAACGAGCCCTCAGCCGGTCGCTCATGGCGGTATCGTCGCACGGACCCTGAGGGCTGGGTCACTGCTGCGGAGCCTAGGAAAGGCTGACCTCCGGCTATCCGCATGGGCGGTCACGCTGCTGTGCTGTGAGACAGTGCGAGTATGAACAGGGAACACCAGATCCCGCAAGCAAAAGCCCCTGCGGCACCAGGGAGCACTGGAGAGACTCCGGTTGAGACGCTCGAGGCCTTGGGAGTTCGCGGAATCCTGTGGCAACTTGCCCGGGATGGCCAGATCATCGACCTGCGTTGCGAGATGCCTCAGTGCTACTGCTTCTGGGGCCGTAGGTACTTCGAGCCGAGATCGACGGGTTCCGATTGGTCGGCGACGGCCGACCACTATCCGAGACTAAAGGCGCATGGAGGTCACCTCACCCCCGATAACGTCCGGCTCGCGCATCGGCTCTGCAACCGACGCGACTACGGATGGCGGATGAAGATCAATGCGATGCTCGCGAAGCGGATGTCGTTGGAGGAGATCGCCGAAGAGCTGAACATGAAAGAGGTGCCGACGATTCATGGCACGAACAGATGGACAGCTGCATCTGTTCGGAAAGCATTCGTTTCCTAGCAGCCGCTTGCAGGCCGGGATCTTCGTTAACGCTGGCGCTCTCCAACGGAAGTTCCAAATCGGCGTCGACCGAATCCTCGTGCGTGCCGTCCCGCCAAAGAGCTAGAACACGCGAGCGTGTTTGGCAGCCTCATGGACGATGATCTCGCTCGCCTAAGCGAGGCCATGGCGATGGCTGACGGCATCCTCGAGCTCGTCGCGCAAAAGGCGCCGGCGGGTGTCACTAGCAGAGACCGAAACGACCAGTCCTTGTTCTGGCGTTCGGACGAGCCTTCAGATGCTTTCGGTCGATCCGCGATGTGGCCTGCGTTCACGCCGAGGCCGACGACGCGGCAGTGCTGACCCGAGCGCTCATGGCCATGACCCTCAGAGCGGTTTGGCTCGCCGTACCCGAGGATCCAGACGAGCGGCTGCGCAGAGCGCGCGCTCTCGAACTCGACTCAATTAGGCAGCTACGTACCCAGGCACGGAGCCTCGAACGCCTGTCGCTCGAACCGGAAATCCCGCCAACGGTCTTGGACGAGCGCATCGCAGAGCTCGAACGGCTCGGGGAAGCCGGCATCCCGCCAGATGAGGTCATCGCGTGCGGCTTGGGCGACGAGGCCATCTACGCTCGCATTTACCGGACACATCGAACGCAGCGCACTACTCACTCTTCACCGCGCTCCAAGGTTTCGATGCAGGCAGCATCGAAGGAGAGATCGAGTCTCTGAACGGACTCCGGATCCGGTTCCTTGATGGCGACCCCGCCAGAGCGGAGGAGGCGCTCGTCCTCGCGGCGCTCGTATACGTCGCTTTTCTCGAACACTCGGAAGTCGTCGTCCACCACGGCGTCTTCGACCGAGCGAGAGACCTGCTCGAGGCACATGTCCGTCGCTACCCGCGTCAGTGACGTCAACCAGCCTCTGTTGCCGCGATGCGAGGGTTTCGCAGCAACCGCTCAAGACTGCTGACTGGAGAGCGATGCGGGCTTGAAGCGGCCGACCTAGCGGCGTTGGCAAACGGACGGCCTGGCGAGCAAGGCATCGACCATGTGCCGATGTTCATCGGAGGTGAGCTTCGCGAAGTCGGCTCCCCGTTGGATCCGCCCGAGTTTCTTCTTCGACGCGATCTCGGACGTACGAGGGCCGTTCTCGATGAGCGGGACCCAGACGTCGACTCGGCAAGGGTAAACCCATGGCCAGCGAAGACCCCAAACCGGATCCTTCGTCCATTTCGGTCCGTCAAGAATTTCGGCTTCGGCGAAGAAACGCCCGTGAATCACGGCGTGAAACAGGACCCGATCGCCACGCCCCACGAACAATGCAAAATCCCAACCAGGAAGCAAAACCTGATACCACTAGCCGCATGAGCTCGGTCGAAGAGCTACCGATCGGAACCGTCACCTTCCTCTTCACCGACATTGAGGGCTCCACTCGCCTGCTGAAGCAGCTTCGCGACCGTTACGCCGAGGCCCTTGCGGAGCACCAGCGGATCCTCCGCGAGGCCTTCGCCGAGCATGGCGGCCACGAGATCGACACGCAGGGCGACTCGTTCTTCGTCGCGTTCCGGCGGGCCAAGGACGCAGTGGAGGCTGCGATCGTTTCCCAGCGCCGCCTTGCAGAATGCGCATGGCCCGAAGGCGCCGAGCTTCGTGTGCGCATGGGTATCCACACCGGCGAGCCGACAGTGGGAGGGGAGCGCTACGTCGGCCTCGGTGTGCACCGGGCCGCCCGCATCTGCGCGGCCGGGCACGGCGGCCAGGTGCTCGTCTCGCAGACCGCTCGTGAGCTGATCCGTGACGATCCGCTCCCGGACGTCTCGCTGCGGGACCTTGGCGAGCACCAGCTCAAGGATCTCGACGAGCCGGAGCGGCTCTATCAGCTCATCGCTCCAGGGCTTCAAGAAGACTTCCCGCCGCTGAAGGCAGCCGCCGCCCCGCCCTTCGAGGGGCGCGAGGGAGAGCTGGCCGAGGCGGCCGTCGAGGAATTGGCAAGACGCTGGCGCCGGCCAGGTCGCCGTGTCCTCGTCCTGGCTACGTTCGCCGCCGCGGTTGTAGGAGCGGCCCTCGGCGTGCTGCTGACGCAGGGCGGCGGGTCGACGGCGAACGCCTCCGTGAAGCCAAACGCTGTGGGCGTGATCGACTTTCGGAGTGGCAAGGTCGCCGCCCAGATCCCGGTGGGCTTGGGGCCGAGCGGTGTCGCGGTGGGTCGAGATGCGATCTGGGTCGCGAACGCGAGCGACAACTCTGTCTCGCGGATCGATCCTTCGACGAACGACGTGCGCCAAACGGTCCAGGTCGGCGACGGCCCAGCGGGCGTTGCCATAAGCCCGAATGCCGTTTGGGTGGCAAATGGTTTGGACGGCACCGTCTCGCGCATCGACCCTCAAACCAGCCAGGTCGTGCAGACGATCAGGGTCGGCAGCGGCCCGAGTGGCATTTCCTACGGCGAGAAGGCCGTCTGGGTCGCGAACTCGGCGGACGGAACCGTCTCGCGCATCGACGCGAACGGCGGGCGCGTGACGAAGACGCTGCCCGCGGCCGTCGGTGCCTCGGGCATATCCGTTGGGTTCCACCGCGTCTGGATCGTGTCTCCGCCGTCCGGAAACGTGGTCGTTCTGGACCCCCGCTCGGGTCAGGCTGTGCAGCGAATCGGCGTCGGTGTGGATCCAGACGCCGTCGCGGTTGGCACGGGCTCAGTATGGGTGACGAATCGCGCCGACGGCACAGTGTCCAAGATCGACCCGCATGGGGGTGCGGTTACGGACACGATTCGAGTCGGGCGGGGCCCGAGTGGGATCGCCGCGGGACCGGGTGAGATCTGGGTGGCCAACGGCGGCGGGACGCTTTCCCGAATCGACTCTTCGAGCGATCGCGTCACGAAGACCGTCCGCATCGTCAACCTGCCGCAGGGACTCGCCGTCGCCCCGAACGGCGTCTACGTCGCCGTGCGGTCGACGGGACGGGAGCACCGGGGCGGGGCGCTAGCGATCCTTGTCTCTTTTCCTCCGGACTCCATCGACCCCGCGCTGTCGTACTCACCGAGCGGCTGGGCGATCCTGAACACGACGTACGACGGACTTGTCGGTTTCCGGCGGGTGGGCGGCGTCGAGGGCACACAGCTCGTGCCGGACATCGCCGTCTCGCTGCCCACCCCGGCCGACGGTGGGAAGACCTACACCTTTGAGCTGCGGCCGGGAATCCGCTACTCGAGTGGGAAGCTCGTGCAGCCCGAGGATTTCCGGCGGGCGATCGAGCGTCTCTTTGAGCTCGGCTCGAATGGAGCCGGGTACTACGGCATCGTCGGCGCCGATCGCTGCGTGAAGGGCAAATCATGCGACCTCGCTCGCGGCATCGTCACCGACCGCGGCTCGCGGACGGTCATCTTCCGTCTGGCGGCACCCGATCCCGACTTCCTTACGAAGCTCGCCTTGACGTTCGCGTTTCCCGTTCCTGCGGGGACTCCTTCGCGCGATGTCGGAACACATCCCGTCCCGGCGACCGGGCCATACCGGATCGCGGCGTATCGGAAGAAGAGCGAAACGCTTCGGCTCGTCCGCAACCGGTTCTTCCACCAGTGGTCTGCAGACGCGCGACCCCAGGCGTATCCCGACGCGATTTCCTGGTCCTGGCGGTTCAAGCTCGACGCCTCCGCCGAAGTGCGCGCAGTCAGGCGTGGCACCGCCGGCGCTGCCTTGGGCCTGGCTCCCCCTCTGTCGAAGAGGCAGCTCGACGTCCTCGCCACGCGCTACCCGAGTCAGCTCCACATGAGCACGCAGTTCCAAACCAGCTTCTTCTTCCTCAACACCCGCGCGCCGCCTTTCGACGACATCCGGGTGCGGCGAGCCGTCAACGACGCCTTCGACCGCGAGGCCTTCACGCTGCTGCTCGGGCGCGCGTCCGCTCCAACTTGCCAGATCCTGCCCCCCAACTTCCCCGGATACAAACGTACTTGCCCCTATCTCGCGGATGGCGCGGGGCTCGACAGGGCACGGCGATTCGTGCGGAGCTCGGGCACTGCAGGCGCGGCGGTTAGGGTCTGGGTCCCGGCCCCGATTGCGGACCAAGGGCGGTTCATGGTCTCCGTGCTCGACTCGCTCGGGTACCGCGCGCACGGGAAGGTCATACCGGTCGGGCGTTCCGGCCTGGATCCCTACTTCGGCAAAGTAATGGACTCGAGGGTAGGCGCCCAGATCGGGTATTTGAGCTGGGGTGCCGACTTTCCGTCAGCCGTGGGCTTCATTCCGCCGATGCTTAGCTGCGCAAGCTTCTTGCGGGCTTCGCCGGAGCAAAGCTCTAACGCATCCGAGTTCTGCGACCGCTCGATCGACACGCAGATGGACCGCGCCATCGCCGTGCAAGCCCAGGATCCGGCGGCCGCAGCCTTGCTCTGGCAGCGGATCGAGCGCGAGATCCTCGCGCAGGCACCTCTCGTGCCGACTTCAAACGCGCGCAACGTCGACTTCGTCTCCAAGCGGGTGGGCAATTACCAATACAACCCGCAGTGGGGCGTTTTGCTCGACCAGCTCTGGGTCAAATAGCCAGTGCCGATTGGTGAGACCAATGCGCAGCGCTTGCTGCCAACGGTTTGTCCCCAATTCCTGTACCCATCCGAGCTGGCCTCAGCCGCTCTCGACTGACCTTGGCTGGCTCAGCGATCACGTTTTCAACCCCATCTGCCCTCGGCCGCAGACCTTCAAAACCGGTGAGTCGTGTAACCCACGGCTGGGTAGGTTCGACTCCTGCGCCGCTCCGTTTCCGGCGGCTGCGCGCCGAGCGCGACTCAGACGGCGCCGCGTGGCTCGCGAGCTGCGGTCAAGCGCTGGTAGAAGAAGCCGGCGACCAGAAGGACCGCTCCCACTGCCAGGAAGGAGAACGCTCGCGTGATCGAGCTGAGCTGAGCGAGGTCGTAGATGAAGAGCTTGGCGAGGCTGGTGCCGAAGAGGGCGAAGCCTCCGAGCTGAAGCGGCCGCGTCCGACGCCTGAGGCCGAGGGTGAGAAGGGCGAGTCCGAGCGCGCCCCAAACGGCGCTCACGGCCGTGTGGCCGCTTTCGAAGCTGCTCTCGAGGCTGCCGGGTCGCAGCAGCTCAAACAATTCCAGGATCGCGAGCGAGAGGGCATAGATCCCGAGCGCACTCGCGCCCCAAAGCGCTCCTGAGCGCAGCCAGCGCTGACCTCGTTCGAGCAGGCGATCGACCCGATCGAACGCTCCTGCGCCCCGGCGGCCGGCGACGAAGGCGAAGACGACAGCCGCAGCGGAGACGCAAAGCACGCTTGGAACGCCTAAGCCTGGATGTGCGCTCGCCTCGAAGAGATCGCTAGGCGGGGCAGAGCGGACGAGCATCGCCAGGAGCGCGGCGAGCAGGTAGAAGAGCGAGCCAAGTTGGAGGCGGCGCTCCTTGACCCCGACCGCAAGCCAGGCAAGCAATGCCGAGCTCGCCGCCCAGGTGCCGACCAGCCACTGGCCGCCGATGAGCAGCCCCTCCGCCGCTGCGCCGACGGCAAGCGCGATCGTCCAGAGCAGCGTGCTGTAGTCGCGACGCGACCGCAGAGCGAGAGCCGCGAAGCCGCCGTAGAGCGTCGCCACGCCGAGTAGGGCAACGCCGCGCAGGTCGGCGCCCCAGAGGCTGCCCTCGGCCAGAGTGATGACAGCCGGCACCGTGAGCCCGAGGCTGATCGAGACGGCGGCGAGCGTGACGAGGTCACGGCCACGGTTTCGGCTCGCGAGCCGCTGCAAGGCGAAGGCTGCGAGGAAGAGCGCGCCGGCAAGGGCGAGGAAGGAGGCAGAGCGGAGCGTCGAATCGAGCTCGCCGGTGTCGAAGAGGAGCACCTTGGCGAGGGCCGCGAGCAACCAGATGAGCGCTCCTTGCTCGAGCGGCTCGATCCGGAACCGGAGCGATCCTGCGAGTGCGGCGAGGCCGACCAATCCCCAGAGGCCACTGACAACGACATGCCCGTGATGGAAGCCGGAGAGACCGCCCTCCGTGAGCTGGAAAAGCTCGAGCACTCCGAGGGAGAGCGCGTAGACGGCGAGCACCCCTGATGCCCCGGTGGCGGCGATGCGAAGCGAGCGCTGATGCTCGCGCAAGCCGCGAAGGAGCGGCGCGAATGCGCGGAAGATCCCGCGCTCGCCGACGGCCGCATCCTCCCAGGCAGAGGCGCGCCAGGCCACAACTGCGCCCCCGGCGCCGAGCGCAACGACGCTTGCAATCGCCGAGGCCGGTGACGTGCTGTAGGCAAAGAGGTGCGAGGGAGCGGCCTCGAACAGGAGTGCGTGTAGGGCCGCGAGCCCCAGGTAGAGAAGAGCGGCGAGCTGGAAGCGAATCTCCCGCAGCCGGCGCGCGAGCCAGGCGAGTACCGCAGCCTCGGCCGCCCAGATCTCGGTCAGCGTCCCGGTCGAGACGAGATTGGCGACGCCGACGGCGGTGAGGACGAGCGAGAGGGCGAGCAGGAGGCTGCTGAGATCGCGCCATCTCCGGCGCCTGAACAGGACCGCACCGAGCAAGCAGTAGCCGAGCGCACAGAGAAGTAGCGCTGTCCCCTGCTCGAGCCCGCCCGCCCGATCGCCGAAGAGAAGCCAGCAGGCATAAAGGGCGAAGGCCGCGCTTGCGAGCAGGAAGGAGCTGGAGAGCCCGGAGAGCGCGGGAGAACGGAGGCGCAGTTCGTAGGCGACTCCGGTCGCGAGCAGGAGCGCCCAGAAGAGCGCTGCAAGCACGACCGTGCCCGGGTGGGGCGAGCGCTCGACGGCGATGTAGGCCACCAGTTGAGCTGAGCCCGCGACCCCGCCGAGTGAAAGGAGCGCCTTCCAGCGGCGTTCGATCCCGACGATTGCAACTGCGGCCAAGACCACGGCGACGAAGGAGGCGCCGATCCTGCTCAGCCCTCCGTCCAGCGCGAGCAAAGCCGGGATGCACAGGGCGCCGATCAGGCCGATACCGGCGACGAACTGCGACGACCACAGAAGCGAGAGCGCGAGCCCGAGCGCGGCGACCGCGGCGGCGAGCAAGAGCGCGACGGGATGGGAGACGAATCCGTACAGGGCGGAAGCTGCCAGCAAGGTCGCGTAAGAGCCGGCGATGCCGGTTCCGACGGCGGCGAGCGCCGCGTAGACATGGCCGAAGCGCCGGTGCAGATAGGCGCCGGCCAAGCCGGCGAGCAGCGATGCCGCTCCGCCGAAGGCAACCCGGGCCTCGGGTCCGATCCAGCCGCGGTCGACGGCGAGGATGAAGAAGAAGACGATCCCAAGGAGCGTGACGACGCCCCCTGCCCACGCAAGCGCCTTCGCTCCGAGCAGATCGGCAAGCTCGACCCGCGGCCGGCGGGGAGCGAGCTCGAATGGTCGCGGCGGCGGGAAGTCGATCGGCGCGGTGGGAGGCGGCTCCGGCTTCGGCGGCGCAGGCGCTGCGACCTCTGGGGTCTCAGGCCTTGTTTCTGCGGGATGAGCTGCTGGGGAGGCGAGGGCGCGCAGCTCGTCAAGCTCGGCCTCGAGCGTGCGCAGCCGCCGCTCGAACTCGTTCAATCGGGCTTCGGGGATCGTCGTCATCGCGCGCCCCCATTGGATGCGTCACGGGGACGCAGCTCGACCGACAGCTCGCAGTCGAGCGCATCGGCGATCTTGAGCAAGGTGTCGATGCGGGGGGGCCTGCCTCCGCTCTCCAGGCGGGCGATTGCCGACTGGGTCGTCCCGCAGAGCTCAGCCAGCTCTTGCTGTGAGAGCCCGAGCTGGGAACGACGCTCCGCGAGCCGGTCGGAGATGGCGGCGAAGAACCAGCCTCTGTCCTCGGCGTGAGCGAGCCGCTTCCGCAGCCGCTCGAGCAGCTCATGTTTGGCCTCTGCCGACTCTTGGCTATATCGCACGTTTGCGATAATAGCACAGTTGCTATAGATGTCAAGCTAGTGCTTGGGAATGCTTGGCGACGGCTCGACCAAGAGAGCCGACGTCGCCAACATCAGCGTCACCGGAAGCACCAAGATCCCGATCGAGGCGGCGAAGACACCGAACGCGAACAGGACGACGACGAGCGTCAGCGCTCCGTTTCTGCCCCACTTGCTCCCGGTTGCACAGACATGGTGCAGGAGGAGCCAGCCAAGGATTGCCACGACGGCGGGAAGTGCGAGCCAGACTACGGCGCCCGTGCCATTCTCGTCAATAAACGTTGAGCTAGTCGATGTGCAGTGCTCGAAGCCGAACTGGCCCCCTTCGCAGCTCTCGCCCCTGTAGGCGGGGAAAAAGAACGCGCTGGCAAGGAGGAGGAAGCTCCAGGCAACGGCAGCGGATGCGAGCCCGAAGGCAGTCCAGCCGCGCGCCGAGACCGAGCGCATGAGGTAAGTCTACGTCGGCGATGGGCGAGACAGCCTAGGATCGCCTTGAACGATGAGCGAGCTCGGCGACCTCCTCGAGCTAATGCACGACGCCCGAAACCGCTGGCGGACCGTGCGCGCGACAGTCCGCCGCTGGCGGCATCACAAGCTGTCCGAGCTCGCGTGGAAGCGGTACGAGGAGCGAGCCAGCCGGGCTGGATCGACCACAACCATCGCCCTGCAGTACGCGTTCGGCAGCGGCGACGCCGAGCCGGAGCCCGAGACGAGCGAGTCGATCACGCGCGTCTGGATCGACGGTGAGCGCGCGCGGGAGGAGCACGATGGGGATTGGGGGCCGCGGCTTGGGGTCCGGGTCGGAGACGTCTGGTGGTCGTACGACGAGCACTCGGGGGCGATCTCGAACCAGCAGACACCTGAAGTGAGGAGTGGCATCGGCGAGGAGCTCAGGCGCTTCCTCGATCCGACTCGGCTCATGGGCGCACTCGATTTCGAGCTCCTCGGTCGCATCACGCTGGCGGGACGGCCTGCGATCCGCATTCGCGCGCTCGCCCGCGATGCCGGAGCCGGCCCAGAGTGGGAGCCGATGATCGATTTGCCCTTAGGAGCAGACGTGTACGAGATCGTGCTGGACGAAGAGCGCGGCGTTCTGCTCAAGCTCGCAGCCCAGGTTGATGGGCAGGAATTCAACGTCATCGAGGTTGCGGAGATCGGCTTCGACGAGGAGTTTCCGCCCGAGACCTTCGTGTTCGAAGCGCCACCGGGAGAGACGATCCGCAACGCAGGCGAGCACTGGATCCCACGCGCACTCGCGATTGAGGAGGCACAGCGCGAAGCTCCCTTTACGGTCTGGATCCCGAGCAAGCTCGACGCAGGCTGGCAGATGAGGGTGCACTACCTGCCCCGAAGGGAGCGGCCACCCGTCCCGGCCAGCGTCTCGATCCACTACTACCGCCCAGGGGCTACGCATCAGTTCACGCTGCACGAGACGGCAGTCGGAGAGGGTGAGGACCCGTTTGGGGCCGACTGGCGGCCACTGGAACGGCACGGTGAGAAGCTACGCGTCTGGGAGCCCGAGGAGGGCCGTGGTCAGATGCCTTCCCAGGTGCAGGTCGAGCGTGACGGCACGCATGTGACCTTCCACTCTTCTGACCTCAGCCTCGATGCCATGCTCGAACTTGTTGACGTCCTCGTCGTCGCTCCGAGCGAGCCGCCGCCGCTGACGAGCGACGGCTGAGCGGCCCGCGGCCCTCAAGGGCCCAGGAAGTCGTTGACCGCTCGAGCGAACGAGCGGCGGTCCTGGAACAGGAACGCGTGAGCGCCCGGGAGGACCACCAGCTTGGATCGTGGGACCTGAACGGCGATCCGCCTGAGGTTCACGGGAGGCACTACCGGATCATCGGCGCCGGCCGCAGCCAGAGTGGGCGCGCGGATGCCGGCCAGCTGGCGATAGTTTCGATTGCTGCGGAGCCAGGGGTCTTCGGCCGCGACCTGGGCTCGGGTGGTGGCCCCGGGAACGTGGAAGTCGTCGGGGATCTCACCGCTTTGGCTGGCACGCTCGAGACGATGCAGGAACCGCCTGCCTTCTGCCTGGCGATTGGGCGGGTAGAGCTCGCCCAGGATGTCCCTTTCCGAAGGGTGGGGCTCGCTGTCGACCGCCTGAGCCTTCGCCGAGCCGAGCACGGTCTGGCTGCCTCCGGGATTGGTCCCCGCCAGGATCAAGTGGGATACCGCTCGCGGATGATCGACAGCCAGGCGTTGGGCGACGAAGCCGCCCATCGACCAGCCCAGGACATCTGCCTTGGGCACCCCGATTGCATTCATCAGCCCGACGGTGGTGTCGGCGAGTGAGTCGAAGGAGTCCCCGTGCCAGAGCCCGGACAGCCCAAGGCCGGGGTAGTCGAAGAGGATCAATCGGTGGTCTCGAGCGAGCAGCCGGAGCAGGGCGGGGTCCCACTCCGCCATCGTCGAGCCCGTGCCCGTCAGCAGCACAAGCGGCGCCCCGTGACCCCACTCGTACCAGGCGATGCTGGTGTTGGCGACCCGAGCAAAGTGGACGTGAGCTTCAAACGGGCGCGCAGAGCTGTGGCCACAGCCGGCGACGAGCGCTGCCAACCCCAGGCAGACGCCCACACGAGCTCTCACCGGATCAATGCTGCGCGCCCACGCTCGACCGGTAAGCGCGCTGGAGGCCGGCCGCCTTGAGAATCGAAGGCGGCACCTGACCGACACCGGGAACGTCGACGACGTTCACCGGATAGGGCGGGTAGGGGCAGGCGGAGATGAACAGCGTCGGGTATTGCCAGTAGTTCTGCTGGTACGTGAGGTCGCCGTACGGCCGGCAGCCGCCGCGATCGCTGCCGTAGGGGATCTGGAGCCAGCAGATGTCGAGCGAGTCGGGCAGCCAGCAGGGGCCGAAGTCGGTGACACCGGGCGGGTTGTCGAACGAGACGTTGTGCTCGAGCGTCACGTAGCGGCTGCCGCCGTCCGTGTAGAAGACGTTGCCGCCCGCGAGCCGGCGCTTGCCGG
>WNGF01005162.1_pt1 | contig 16816 bp, 16 predicted proteins | sample 5400641 | NCBI WGS metagenome assembly WNGF01 (sample SAMN13153371, study PRJNA577476) | soil metagenome | isolation source: 80 cm soil or saprolite under grassland replicate 2 | place: USA:California | collected 2016-06-15
GCCTGCGCCGCGGCCTTGTTGGCGCGGTCCTTGAACGTCAGGTACGACGGGATCGCGATTGCGAGCAGAATCCCGATGATGATGACCACGACGAGGAGCTCGATGAGCGTGAAGCCCGACTCCTCCCGTGCAAGACGCTTGCTGATAAGTGCCCTCACTAGTGTTCTCCTTCCGGAAGTTGGTTTTCAGCGATGGCGAACAAGTCATCGGCCGGTCGTGAGGGAGCTGGCACCCCCAAATGGGCGATCCGGAGCGAACGGAATAGGGAGCCTCAGGTACGTGTAAAGGTCGGCCGCCGTGCTGCCGATAGCTCGCACGAGGCATGCCGCAGCTCTCCATCTCAATCGACGAGCTCCTCGAGCAGTGCGCCGCGCTCGGCGCGTCCGACTTGCACATTACGGTCGGGTCGGCGCCGGTCGTCCGCGTACGGGGCAAGCTCCAGGCACTCGAGGGCGCCGAGGCGTTCGACGCTGAGACGACGCAGGGGCTTCTCTACCGCATCCTGAGCACTGAGCAGCAGAAGAAGCTCGAGATCGACAAGCAGATCGACCTCGCGCATGACGTACCCGGCGTCGCGCGCTTCCGTGTCAATGTCTACTTCCAGCGCGAGTCGCTCGGCGCCGCGTTCCGGCAGATTCCCGAGAACATCAAGTCGCTCGAGGAGCTGCGCCTGCCGACGACGCTGCACGAGCTGACGAAGAAGCCGCGTGGCCTCGTGCTCGTCACGGGCCCGACCGGCTCGGGAAAGTCGACGACGCTCGCGGCACTGATCGACGAGATCAACCGCTCGCGCTCCGAGCACATCCTCACGATCGAAGACCCTGTGGAGTTCGTGCACAAGCACAAGGGCTGCATCGTCAACCAGCGCGAGATCGGCGTCGACGCGCGCGGCTTCGGTGAGGCACTGCGCGCCGCCCTCCGCCAGGACCCCGACGTGATCCTCCTCGGCGAGATGCGCGACCTCGAGACGATCGCGACCGCGCTGACGGCCGCGGAGACCGGCCACCTCGTCTTCGGCACGCTGCACACGCAGAGCGCGCCCAGCACGATCGACCGCATCATCGACGTGTTCCCCGCGGAGCAGCAGGGTCAGGTGCGGACGCAGCTTGCGTCGACGCTCCAGGGAGTCGTCACGCAGTCTCTGTTGCCGACGGCGGACGGTGCCGGCCGGATCGCGGCGCTCGAGATCCTCTTTCCCGACGACGCCGTGCGCAACCTGATCCGCCAGGGGAAGGTCGAGCAGGTCTACTCCGTCATGCAGACCAACACGTCGCGCGGCATGCAGACGCTCGAGCAGTCGCTCGCGGACCTGGTCATGCGCCGTGTCATCACGAAAGACGTTGCGATGGGCGCGACGAGCCGGCCCGACCAGTTCGAGTCGCTGCTCGAGCGCGTCGGGTTCGAGCAGGAGACACCCGCGCTGCGGGTCGCAGGAGGGTCGGTCCAGTGAGCGAGAAGAAGTCCCTCTGGAAGAAGGAGCTCAGCTTCGCGCGCAAGCCGAAGCAGGCAAAGCAGCCGAAGGAGGCGAAGCCGAAGCGCGTCAAGGTGCGCGGCCTGAAGGACGCGGGTGGCGCGACGAAGCTCGTCGGTCTGAAGATCGGCGCGTCGCAGCTTGCCGCGGCAACCGTCAGCAACAACGGCTCGGCGGAGCTGCTGCAGGTCGCCCGCACGGACCTCGAGCCCGGCGTCGTCGTCGGCGGCGAGCTGCGCGACCCGGAGAAGCTGGCGGCGGCGCTGCGCGACTTCTTCCGCAAGCATGACCTACCGCGCCGGAACGTGCGGCTCGGCGTTGCGAACAACCGCATCGGCGTGCGCACGTTCGAGATCGCGGGCGTCGACGATCCGGAGCAGCTCGACAACGCTGTGCGCTTCCGCGCCCAGGACGAGCTGCCGATCCCGATCGACGACGCAGTCCTCGATTACCACGTCCTGAGCGAGACGAAGGACAGCGCGGGTCAAAGCCTGAAGCGCATCCTGCTCGTCGTCGCCTACCGCGACCTCGTCGACCGCTACGTCGGCGCCTGCCGCAAGGCGGGAATCGAGCTCACGGGCATCGATCTCGAAGCTTTTGCACTCCTCCGCGCAATGGCTGCTCCAGGCGACGCCACCGCCGGCGCGGCGCTCGTCGTCGTCGCCGTCGGGCACGACCGCTCAACCTTCGCCGTCTCGGACGGGCGCGCCTGCGAGTTCGCGCGCGTACTCGAGTGGGGCGGCAACTCGCTCAACGTCGCGCTCGCGCGCGCCCTCAACGTCACACCTTCGGAGACCGAGCAGTTGAAGCGCACGCTCGACCTCGCCGACGTCGCCGATACCGCGAACACGGCGGCGAGAGAGGCGATCCGGGTGCAGATCGAATCGTTCGCGCGCCAGCTCGTCAGCTCGCTCCAGTTCTACCAGAACCAGCCCGGCTCTCTGAGCATCGGCGAGGTCGTGCTCACCGGCGGCACCGCGCACATGCGCGGTCTGGCGGAAGAGCTGCAGCGGTTGATCGGCGTGACCGTCCGGGTCGGCGATCCGCTGATGCGCGTGCGCGTCGGCAAGAAGGCCGTCGCCGACACGGAGCGGCAGGTCGGTTCACTCGCGATCGCGATCGGACTGGGGATCGAGGACTGATGAAGGCCGTCAACCTTCTCCCCCGCGACGTCGCCAAGGACAAGAACCGCGAGATCAACCCACCGCTTCTCGTCGGTGTGATCTCGGCGGTCATCGTCACGGTTGTGCTCGCAGCGGGGTTCCTCCACGAGAGCGCACAGGTTGCGCACAAGCAGACAGAGCTCGACGCCGCGCGCGCCGAGCTCGCGCTCGTGCCGGCGCCCGCACCGCAGCAATCTGCAACCACGGCGCTCGCGAGTCAGCAGACCCAGCGCGTCGCCGCGCTGCAAAACGCGCTCAACGGTCGCGTTGCGTGGGATCGCGTCTTGCGCGAGATCTCGCTCGTCCTGCCGGGCGACGTCTGGCTGAGCGGCTTGACGCTTCAGGCGCCGGTCGCTGCCACGCCGGTCGTGGCCGGCGGCGGATCGACGCCCGCGACGCCGGCGCCGGCGCCTACGACCGAGGCGTCGACTGACTTCACGATGAACGGGCGGGCCTTCTCGCACCAGGGCGTTGCTCGCTTGCTGTCGAGGCTCGCGCTCGTCCCCGACCTCGAGAACGTGACGCTCGGCCACAGCACGCGCATCGACGTCGGCAAGCGGCGTGCAGTTGAGTTCAGCGTCTCCGCCGGTCTCCGCGCCCCGGGGTCAACGCCGTGAGCGCGAAGGCACGCAAGATCTCGCCGACGACTGCGAGCGTGCTCGTCGCGGCAGGAGCGCTTGTCGTCCTGCTCGCCGGAATGTTCGCGCTCGTGATGCCACAGCGTCACAAAGCTTCGAGCCTCACCGAGGACATCGCGTCGACGCAGACGCAGATCGTTACGGCCCGCGCGCTTGCCGCACAGAAGCCGGAGCAGCAAAGGATTCGCGTCGCTGACCTGTTCAAGGTCGTCAAGGCAATGCCCGATGACCCGGATATGACCGGCATCATGCTTCAGCTTCAGCAGACGGCTTCCGACGCCGGCGTCGAGTTCGCCTCGATCCAGCCGCAGCCGAGCGTGGCCGGCCTGGGTTACGCCGAGCAGCCGATCGACCTGGCTTTCGACGGGAACTATTTCTCGCTCACCGACTTCCTCTTCCGCCTGCGCAAGCTCGTCACGGTTCACCACGGCACGCTCGACGCGACCGGCCGGCTGTTCTCGGTCGGCAGGATCGACTTCGCGCCCGCCGAGAAGGGATTCCCGCAGATCGCGGCAACCGTGCGCGTCAGCGCCTTCGTCTACAGCCCCGCCGCAGCGACATCGGCTACCGACACGACGACGACTGAGACCACGGCGACGACGGCGTCGTCTGCGGTCGCGAGTGGAGTGACGCCCTGATGGCCAAGAAGCGCGTTGACCTGAAGGCGGCGAAGGCCGCACGCCAGAAGAAGATCCTGATCGGCGGCGCCGTGCTGCTCGTCGCGCTGCTTGCCTTCCAGGTGCCGCGGACGATGAAGATGCTCAAGGGGCCGGAGGCCAAGCACACGTCGACCTCCGCTTCAGCTTCGACGACTCCTACCGAGACGACACCGGCCACGACTGCGCCGGCCGTACCCGTCTCAGGGACGCCGACGGCCAGGCCCGTCCTGACCGCGCAGCTCTCGCCGGCGGCGCGCGAAGGTCAACTCGCCGTTCTGTCCAATTCGTTCAAGAGCAAGGATCCGTTCCGGCAACTGATCGACGAGGACGCGGTCACGAGCGAGAGCGAGACGTCCGCGTCGACGGAAAAGAAGCCGAAAAGGACCTTGAAGGTCGTTCCTTCGGCCAAGCCTGCGAAGCCGGCTGCAACACCGGCGCCGGTCACTCCGGCTGCGCCCACGCCCGCTGTGAAGAAGATCGTGCTGCCGTTGCTGTCCGCCACGATCGCTGTGAACGGCGAACGCATAGGCGTTGACTTGAAGGTCGACTTCCCGGCGGACGCACCGCTGTTCCACCTCATCTCGCTCACGAAGCGAACCGCCAAGATCTCAATCGTCGGAGGCTCCCTCACCGACCGCAAGACGACGCTCACGCTGCGCCGCGGTAAGCCGCTCACGCTCGTGAACACGGCCGACGGGACGCGCTACCGCCTGAAGCTCATCGCAACGTCGTCCAGCGCGGCGGTCCAGCCGGAGCCGACCGAGGCGACCAGTTCCTCGACGCCGACGCCGACGCCGACGGCGACTACGACCACGAGCACTACGCCGACGACGACGACACCGACGATCGGCGGCTAGCGCTCTTTCGCGCGAAATGCTTCGCATTTCGCGCGAGGGAAGACCGTCAGGCGCGCTTCGCGCGCGTGACCTTTTAGAGGTGTTTTGTGGGTTGCTGCTTCGGCTAGTCGGCGGCGTCGGCGCGGCGGAGCCGCGCCTTGGCGGATTCGGGTTATTCGTATGCGTGCGAGGCGCTTCGCGCGGACTTGACGAACGAGGCATCGTGGGCGCGCTCGTTCGCGGCGCGCAATTCGGCCTCGTCGAGCGCTCCCACGCGGAGCAGTAGCTCGAATTCGTCGCGCAGGTGCGTCTGCATCATCTCCGGACCGTCGGTGGCGATCGTGACCGCGACGCCGTGCTCGGAAAAGGTGCGGAACGTGTCGCGCACGGCATCCTCGTCGGGTAGCGCCTTTGTCAGGAGGTTCGAGGTGGGGCAGATCTCGAGCACGATCTCGCGCTCGCGCAGAGCGGTCATCAGGTCTGGATCGCCCGCGGCGAGGATGCCGTGGCCGATCCGGTCGGGCCGCAGCGTCTCGATCACGTCCCCGACCTCCTCGCGGCCCATGTCGCCGCCCTCCTCGCCGACGTGGATCGTGATCCCGAGCCCGCCTTGCCGCGCCTCCTCGACCATCGGCGCGACCTGGCGGTACTCGTAGCGCGCGCCGCCGGGCCGAGGGCCGGCGATGTCGATGCCGACGATCCCGCGCGCCGCCCAGTGCAGCGCCTTCTCCACGATCACCGCGTTCTGGTGCGCGCTGAAGGTGCGGTCCATCATCAGGATCAGACCGGCATTCACCTGCGGATACTCGAGCCGCGCGAGGTCGAGGCCGCGAATCGCGGCGAGAATGATGTGATCGAGGTCGCGCTCGCCGCCGCGGTTCCGCTTCATCGGATTGAAGCGCAGCTCGAGCGTCGTGATCCCCTGTGAGCGGTAGGCGCCGCCGATCGCGGCGTGGACGCTGCGCTCGACGGCAAGTGGGGAGGACTGGATCAGCTCCGTCCAGTGGTAGATCGCGTCGAGCGCGTCGAGATCCGCGACGCCGCGTGGATCGCTGACGGTAACGAGACGGTCGAACTCCCAGTAGTCCTTCACCGGCAGCGCGATCCCCTGCTCGTGGGCCAGGCTCCAGAGAATCTCGGAGGCGACCGAGCCGCCGAGGTGCGTGTGCAGCTCGGCGAGCCCTCCTTCGAACATGAAGGAAGTCTAGAGAGGGACTCGCGCGCCGACCGTGGCCAAGGCAAAGGCGGCCGCGTCGGCTTCGCTCATTGCCCTTCCGGCGGCCCACGCTGCCGCCAGCTCGGGCTCGCGGACCCGATCGCGTACCGGCGCGCTGCATTCATCGAAGGCCCGAATGGCATACGACTCGATCTGGCGACCGATCCGCTCGAGCAGTGCTTCCGCTGCGCCGAGCAGCTGAGCGGCCACGGCCAGTTCTTCGCGCGACGCTAGTGCGCAGCCCAGGCCGCTGATTGCCCAAGCAACGTTCACGTGCCATGCCCCTTCCCGAGCCGCCTCGAGGCCGTCCGCGAAGAGTTGTACGGCGTCGTCCAGGCGCTGCTCGTAAAGCGCAACGACGCCCAGGTCGCACAGTGCGTTGCAGACGGCGTCTCTTACACCCAGCTCTCTCGACCTCGCCAACTCCTCCTCGAGGCAGGTTCGAGCCAGGGCGTAGTCGCCTGCGTCGACCGCCCACAAGCCGTCGTTGTGTAGGAGGTTGAGCAACCTCGGCTCAGCATCGAGCTCGCGAAAAATTGCCTTCGCCTTTTCCGCGTAAGAACGCCCCGCCGCGACGTCTCGCTGTAGACCGGCAACGACCGAGAGCGACAGCAAGCTGTCTGCCTCGATGACCCGGTCGCCGATTTCACGAGCAAGCGCGAGGGCGCGCTCTGCCTGGTTAAGACCGTTAGCCAGCTCTCCACGCTGCCAAGACATAAACGAGGCAGAGACGAGCATGCATGCCTGCGCGGCCGGCGAGACGTCCGGTAGGAAACGGAGCGCCTCATGGTGCCAGCGTGCGCCTTCTTCGAGCGACCCGATGCGGCTGAACGGCACGAACGCCGCGAGGCGAACCGCCCGCTCGGCGTCGCCCTGCGCATGCAGCCACGCGAGGCCGCTGCGGAAGTTGCCCAACTCCCGCTCGTAGCCGGGCCAGTCGACGGTCGGCAACATGCGCTCTTCGTCCTCGATTCGCTCGGCCAACGCGAGAAAGCAATCCGCGTGGCGGTCGGCTATCCCGTCGGCATCCCCGCTCTCCTTGAGCCGCTCGATGGCATAGGCACGGATCGTCTCGAGCATCGTGAAGCGCGGCTCGCCGTCCGGCTGCTCCTCCTGCCGGAGCAGGTTGTTGTCGATCAGGGCCGAGAGACCGGTGAGGAGGCCCTCTGAGCCGCACACAGCCTCCGCGGCCTCCAACGTGCAGCCTCCGACGAAGACGGCGAGGCGCGCGAGTAACGCCTGTTCGTCGGGCCCAAGGAGTCCGTAGCTCCAGTCGATCGTCGCGCGCAACGTCTGCTGTCGCGCGGGCGAGTCGCGGGGACCTCCGGTGAGCAGTTCGAAGCGCCGTTCGAGCCGCGCGAGGAGCGCCTGCGGGGAGAGCACCTTCGCCCGCGCGGCGGCGAGCTCGATCGCGAGCGGTAGGCCGTCGAGCCGGACGCAGATCTCGGCGATCGCCGGGGCGTTCGCCGCCGTGACAGCGAAATCGGACTTGACGGCCTGCGCGCGCTCGAGGAAGAGGGCCACTGCCTCGTACTGCGAGAGGGCGTCGATCTCCGGCAGGTGCTCGGGATCCGGAAGGTCGAGCGGGGGCACCTGGAACTCTCGCTCGCCGGAGAGGTGCAACGGCGTGCGGCTCGTCACGAGCAGTTGCAGCTGCGGCGCACCGGCGAGCAGGTCGCTCAGCGGAGGCGTTGCCTCGACCAGGTGCTCCACGTTGTCGAGCACGAGCAGGAGCCGCTTCGAGGCGAGTGCGTCTTTCAGCGACTGCGGCTCCTTCACCCCCACCGTCTGGGCGATCGTGGTTAGGAGGAGATTGGGGTCGGTGATCGGCTCGAGCAGGACGAGGAACACGCCATGCGGGAACTCCTCCACGAGCTCTGCAGCTGCCTGGAGCGCGAGTCGGGTCTTCCCGGAGCCGCCCGGCCCGGTGAGCGTGAGCAGGCGGACGTCTTCGCGGCGGAGTAGTTCGGCCACCGTCGCAAGCTCGCGCTCTCGTCCGATCAACGGCGTCGGCTGGACGGGGAGGTTCGTCGGCCGGTTCTCGAGCGTGCGAAGCGATGGGAAGTCGTCCGGCAGCCCGCGGATCACCAGCTGCGAGAGCCGTTGCGGGCTCGTCAGATCCTTGAGCCGATGCTCGCCGAGATCGCGTACCGAGATGCCGTCGGGAAGCTCGTCCTCGACGAGTTCGCGCGTCGTTTGCGACAGCAGCACCTGGCGTCCATGTGCCGCAGCGCAGATGCGCGCAGCACGGGGCACGTCGAGTCCGACATAGCCCGTCGACGTCAGCGTCGGCTGGCCCGTGTGGATGCCGATGCGGACGCGGAGTTCCGCATCCTCGAGCTCGCGTTGCAGGTGCGCGGCGGTGGCGACGGCGGCGGTCGCGCTTGGAAACGCTGCGAAGAACGCGTCGCCTTGCGTATCGACCACGCGTCCGTCCTCATGCGTGGCCGCGGCGTCGACGAGCCGACCATGCTCGGCGAGCAACGCGGCGTAGGCATCGTTGCCGATCCTTCGCAGCAGCTCGGTCGATCCTTCGACGTCCGTGAAAAGGAAGGTGACGGTGCCGGTAGGCAGCTCGGCCATGAGCCGAGTGTGCCACCGCAAGCTGAGCCGGTCTAGCCGGTCTTCAGCAGCCCGAAAGTGTCAACCGTCTCGTCCGGCGGCGGCGGCTCGATCTCGACCGGCGTGCCGTAGTCGGAGAAGGTCATGGTGACTCTCCCGACTCGGCCGAAGTTCTCGTTGAAGCGACGCACGAGGCCGTCGTCGCCGACCCAGACGTCGACGTGCTTCGGCACGAAGTCGATGCCGTGCCGCCTTGCCGTGCTAGCCAGCTGCTGGAGCACTTTCCGCTGCTGCGGCGTCGCCCGCGCGAGCGCCTCGTCGAGGTCAACCTTCACCCGGTAGTGCGTCGCCCTCACGCCGTCGATGGTGTCGGTGCCGAGCTTCTTTGCGTTCTTCGAGCCGCGCAGCTGCCCGAGCGCGTCGGTCGGCGACTGGGTGCCGCCGGGCTGCGGCAGGTTCATGCCCACCTTCTGCAGAGCTCGCCTCAGGTCGACCTTGATCCAGCTCTTGCCGTTCGGCAGCGGAAACGTCGGGACGTGCATGTAGACCATTGGGTACAGCATTCGGAGCTCCATCGAGCTCGTCGGGGTGCCGATGCCGGGAACGTCCATCGTCATCTGCATCGCCTGATCGGGATTGCTGAACGTTCCGCCGCCCCTGATCGTCGTACGGCCGAGTTGCGGAATGTCGACTTTGACGGCCATCTCGAAGCGGCCGGTCTGCTTGTCGAGCGTCCGGTCGGCGGCGGACGCGACCGGATCGAGGGCAAGCCCCCCGCCGCTGCAGCCGGCGGCGATCAGGATGAAGAGCAGTGCACCCGCAAGACTCCAGCGCACGAAGCTGGAACGGCCACGCGAGGGGCTGGGATACGGTCCTCGCGTGAAGGTCGGCATCGTCGTACCTTATTCGTGGTCCTTCTGGGGCGGCGTGGTCGATCATGCGGAGCAGCAGTTGCTCGCGCTGCGCAAGCTCGGCGTCGACGCGTGGCTCGTGATGGGCAACGACCCGCCGGGCTCCTTCACGCATGTGCTGCACCCGGGCCTCGGCCGGCACACCGACCCGCCGCCGCACGTCCTGCCCGTCGGCCGCTCGGTGATCGTGCCGGCAAACGGATCGCTGCCGAACATCGTTCTCAGTCCGTCGACGCCACTCCGGATCAAGCGGATCTTCGAACGTGAGCGGTTCGACCTGATCCACGTGCACGAGCCGATGACGCCCGCGATCGGCGTCGCCGCGGTCGCGCTGTGGCGAGGGCCGACGGTCGCGACGTTCCACGCGAGCGGGGAGCTCGGTTGGCTGCGGTTCGGCAGGTACACGTGGGGCAACGTTCTCGCGGCGCGCATCGACCGGAGGATTGCCGTGTCGGAGCAAGCGCGCGCGTCGGCCGAGCGCTGGCTGCCGGGCGAATACGTCGTCGTGCCGAACGGCGTGCTCGTCCCGCCTCAGGCGGATGCCGCCGGCCGCGAGCATCGCGTCGTGTTCATCGGCCGGCACGAGCCGCGCAAGGGGATGCAGGTGCTGCTGCGGGCGTGGCCGGATATTCGCCGCCGCACCGGCGCTCGCCTGCGCCTGGTCGGCGCCGATCCGCTCGCCGTTCGGCTCGTGCTCACTCGCGAGCGCGTGTCGGAGGACGGCATCGACGTACTCGGTGTGCTCACCGACGAGGCGCTGACCAACGAGCTGCTGTCCGCGAAGGCGCTCGTGGCGCCGTCGCTCGGCGGCGAGAGCTTCGGCATGGTCTTGACGCGTGCCTTCGCCTGCGCCGTGCCTGCGGTTGCATCGGACATTCCGGGCTACCGCGCTGTCCTCACCCAGGAGACGGGCTTGCTCACGCCGCCCGGTGACCACCGCAAGCTGGCCGACGGGGTCGTCGAGCTGCTCGGTGACGAGGAGTTGCGGCAGCACCGCGGCAGTGCGGCGCGGTCGCTCGTCGAGGAGCGTTACGCCTGGGACGGCATCGCCCGGCGCTTGTTCGAGATCTATCAGGATGCGGCAGCGTGAGGGCTTCCGTTCTCCGTTCGCCGTGGCTGCGGATTGCGTTGATCCTCGTCGTCGCCGCAGCGGTCGCCGCGGCGATCTGGTGGCGCGGGCCCTCGTGGTCCGCCGTGTCGGACGCGTTCACCGTCGTCCGCTGGCGCTGGGTCTTCGCGGCGATCGGTCTCAACCTGCTGTCGGTTGTCGCACGCGCTTTCGCGTGGCGGACGGTGATCGAGCAAGCAGTGCCGCCGCCGCGGCCGGGCTACCGGCTCGTGTTCGCTGCGTTCTCCGTCGGGCTCTTCGCGAATGCCGTTCTCCCCGGCCGGATCGGCGAGCTCGCGCGCGTCGCGGTGCTCAATCGGCGGATGCGCGCCCGACGCGGTCTTTGGGCGACGCTCGTCGGGACGGTTTTCGCCCACCGTGTCTTCGATCTCGTGCCGGTGCTGGCGCTGATCGTGTACGTCCTCTTGACGGCGAAGATTCCGCAGTGGGCGGTGACGAGCCTTGCAGTCGTCGCCGTCGTCGGCGTCGCACTCCTCGTGTTCGCGTTCGCGAGCGCGAAGGACCCCAACCGCTCGCCGCTTGACGGGCTCGGCGCTGCGCGCAGGCTGGTGACGATGGCGCGGCACGGCCTCGGCGTGATGAAGACGCCGCTCGCGGCCGCCGAGGCGGTGCTCTTCCAGGTGGCCGGCTGGATGTGTCAGCTGCTCGCGGTGTGGGCGGCAATGCGTGCATTCCACATCCACCAGGGGCTTCCGGCGGCGGGGCTCGTGCTCGTCCTGATGAACGTCGCGACGATCTTCCCGCTGTGGCCCGGAAATGTCGGGCTGCTTCAGGCGGCCGTCGCGCTGCCGCTCTTCCAGTACGGCGTTTCGTATGCGCGCGGCTTCGCCTTCGGCATCGGGCTGCAGGCGATCGAGGCGTCGGTCGGGGTGGGTTTCGGCCTGCTGTTCCTGGCGCGCGAGGGCCTGTCGTTCGCGATGCTGAAGCGGATGCCCGACGCCGCGCAGGCGGAGGTGCCCGAGGAGGAAGACGATGCGAGCGATCGCAGCTCCGGCGAGCCTGAAAGAGGTCTTGTCGGCGGTCGCCGCCGCTGACGCGCTCGCGGCCGGGCTGCGCGCCGGCGGCGCGGAAGCGAACGCGGTTCCGGTCGCCGACGGCGGCGAGGGAACGCTCGACGTGCTCGAGCGCGCGCTCGGCGGTGAATGGCGGGAGGCCGATGTCTCCGCGCCGCTTGGGGGCAGGGTCAGAGCGCGATGGCTCCTCCTGCCAAGTGACAAAGTGTCACAAGGCCGGACGGCGGTGGTTGAATCGGCGCAGGCGCTCGGGTTTGAGACCGTCTCGCGGCTCGACCCGCTGCGCGCTTCGTCGCGCGGTCTCGGCGAGCTGATCCTCGCGGCCGCGTCTGCCTCGCGGTCGCTCCTCGTCTGCCTCGGCGGAACGGTCACCGTGGACGGCGGCGCCGGTATGCGGGAGGTGCTCGACGAGCTGCCGCTGCCGACGCGCGTCGCTTGCGACGTCCGCTCGCCGCTGCTCGACGCCGCGTACGTGTTCGCACGCCAGAAGGGCGCGGCGGACGATCAGCTCGAGCAGCTCGCGGAACGGTTGCGAGGGCTCCCCGACGTTCCCGGCTCCGGGGCTGCCGGAGGCCTGGGCGGCGCTTTCGCGGCGCTCGGCGCCGAGCTCGTACCCGGCGCGGCGCTCGTGCTGGACGAGATCGGCTTCGACCCACGTGGGTACGACCTGGTGGTCACGGGCGAGGGCGCCGTCGACAAGACGACGTGGGAAGGCAAGGCGCCCGGAGAGGTCGTGCGCCGGTGTCGCGAAGCCGGCGTGCGCTGCGAGCTCTTCTCGGCGCGTGACGATCTCTCGGGTGACCCCGCGCGGGCGGAGCAGGATCTGTTCGAGCTCGGCGAGCGCCTGGTCACCGCGTCCTGACGGAGCTGGCTTACGCCGGGCGGGCTGACTCGACGCGCTTCGCGAGCTCTTCGATCTTCCCCTGCGCCGCGTCGAGTTTGCCGACGCAGAGCTTGTACAGCTCCTCGCCGCGTTCCCACAACGCGATCGCCTCGTCGAGCGAGACCTTGCCCTGCTCGAGCCGCGCGACGATTTGCTCCAGCTCGCGTTCGAGTTCCTCGAAGGGCGGCTCCGTCTCAGTCAACGGTCGCTCCGAATGCGCCGTCGGCAAGCTCGACGTCGACGTGGGAGCCGGACGGAGGGGGCGCTAAGAGGACACCGTCCCCGTCGCGGACGATCGCGTAGCCGCGCGCGAGCGTCGAGCGGGGCGAGAGTGCGCGCAGCCGCCCGTACGCGTGCTCGAGCGACGCGCGCTTCCGCTCGAGCGCAAGCGCGGGCGCGCGGTCGAGCCGTGTGCGCACGTGCGCGAGCCGCTGCTGCTCGCGGTCGAGAGACCGGCGGGCCGAGCGTTGAAGGGACGAGCGCGAACGACCGAGCCGCTCGAGCAGCTGCTGCAGGTCAGGCACGACGAGTCGTCCGGCCGCCGTCGGCGTCGAGGCGCGCACGTCGGCGGCGAGATCGCAAAGCGGCGTGTCCTGCTCGTGGCCGACGGCGGACACGATCGGCACCGGAGACGCGGCGACTGCGCGCACGAGGCGCTCTTCGCTGAACGGCAGCAGATCCTCGAAGGAGCCACCGCCGCGCGCGAGCACGAGCACGTCCACCTCCGGCTCGTCGCACAGCCGGCGCAGCGCCTCGACGATCGCCGGCGCCGCCTTCGGCCCCTGGACGTACGTCTCGGCGACGACGACGCGCGCGGGCGGAAAGCGCGCGCCGATCGTCGAGAGCACGTCGCGCTTCGCCGCCGCGTCGTTACCTGTGACGAGCCCGATCCGGCGCGGCACGTGCGGCAGCGGCCGCTTCCGCTCCTCGGCAAAAAGCCCCTCCGCCGCAAGCTTCGTCTTCAGCCGTTCGATCGCAGCGAGGTGAGCGCCGACCCCGAACCGTTCGACCGACAGCGCGCGTAGACGAAATTCGCCGCGCGCTTCGTACAGCTCCGGACGTCCGAACACGTGCACGCGCTCTCCGTCCGCGAGGTCGAGTCGCAGCGCATCGAACCGTCCGCGTGGCATCGACGCCGGCAGGCATGCGCCGTCCTCGGGATCCTTGAGCGTGAAGAACACCGACGCCCAGCGCTCATGGCGCCGCAGCTCCGTCACCTCGCCTTCGACCCACACCGTCGGCAGCCGCGCGATCCAGGTCGCGACGCCCTTGTTGAACGACGCAACAGAGAACACGCGGCGGTCGCCGTACTCGAGCGCTTCGACCTTCATGCCGCGCATCGTATGCGCGGTCGGCCGGGCGGACTACAGGAGGATTTCGGCCGCGACTTCGGCCGTGCAGCCCGCTGTAACAAGGTCGACCGCGCGGTGGAGGTCCGCCTGGCTGCCTGCGAGCCGCTCCGCGAGCGGCAACGGATAACCCGCTTCGATCAAGACGTGGAGCCGCCAGCTCTCGACCTTCGACCGCTCCGTCTCGGTCGTGGGGGTGAGCTGGATGATCTCGGACATCGTGTCGGGCATGTGGCCGTCTCGTTCGCTTTCTCCTAGACGAACCCTTCTGTCTGGAAGTTGGCACGAAACCGGCACGGTGAAACTACGACTCGAGCGTCTGGGCATGCGCGAGCGCCGCATCGACCCGGCGCTGCAGCTCGAACAGCCGCGCTTCGAGGACGCCGCGTTCGGCCTCGCCGTCGGCTGCAAGCTCTTCGAGACGCTGGCGCAGCTCGCGCTCGGCGCCGGCGAGGCGCTGCTCGAGCGCCGCCACGACCTCGTCCCGCCGCGTGGCCAGCAACGCGTCGGCCTCGGCAAGCCGTCGGTCGAGCCGCTGCGTCGCCGCTTGCCCGACGTTCTCGAGCCGCTGGGTCATCAGTCCCTCGGCTCCGTGTGCGAACGATTCCACCGCGCGCTCGAGCTCGCGTGAAAGCCGCTGCGCCGAATCCTCCCGCGAGCGCTTGATCGCGTCGGCGAACTCTGCCGCAGCAGCATCGGCGTGCTGCCTGCTTGTACGCTCGACGACGCGCTCGAGCCGCTCGACCAGTCGCTGCTCGACGTCCTTGAACGCTCCCTGGATGGCCTGAAGCGCATCGCTCTGCTCCCGTTCGATCGCGCCGCGCAGCTCGCTCTCGCGCCGGCGAAGACGTTCCGTCAGTTCGTTCAGCGCGCGCCGTCGTTCGACGGTGTGCGTCTCGAGCTCTGCGCGCGCGGTCGTGATCGCCTGCTCGGCCGCGCGCTCGACCTCCTCGCGCAGCTTCATGAGGGCGGCGCGCTGCTGTTCGCTTTCCGCCTCGAGGCCTTCGGCACCAGCCGCCAACCGCTCCTCCGCCTCCTCGATCAGGCGCCGCTGCCGGCCGGCAAGGCGTTGCAGCTGCTCGAACAGGTTCGCCTGCGCACGCTCGAGATCCTCGCTCCACTCGGCGAGACGCTGCTCGACACGCCGCTGCGTCTCCGCAAGCGCGTCGCTCAACTCGCGTCCCGCAGCCTGCTCGCGCCCGGCGATCGCAGCGCGCCGGGAGTCGACGATGCGACGTTCCTCCTCCACGATGAGCGAGATCGACTCAGCGCGCGCGCGTGCGAGCACGCGTTCGAGCTCCGCGGCGCGGTCCTCGGCGTCTCGTGCGACTACCGCCACAAGCCGTTGCTCGGCCTGCCGGATCGCTGCGTCGATCCTCCGCCCGTGGAGTACGCCGCGACGAACGGCGATCGCGGTCACCGTCGCGAGCAACGAAACCGTCAGACCGGCGGCAGAGACCGCGAGCGCTCCACGCGGATCGAGCGCGAAGACGACCCAGGCCGCCGTGGCGGCCGCGCCGATGACGCTCGCGGCGCCCAAGATCCACCGCTGCGAGACACGCGCGAGGGCCGAGCGAGCGATCACGCCCGCCGCAAGAACGAGGGACGCGGCGAAGGCGATGCGGAAGACGTCGACCCTGTCCACGACGTTCATCGTAGGCGCTACAGATGCAAAAGGAGCAACGCCGCGCCGAGCGCCACGGCCGCGGCAGCGAGCGCGCGAAGCGCCGTCTCCAGCTCCGCACGAATCGTGCCGTCCTGCCGGCGCGCGATCCGCGCCGGTGTGGAGAGCTCGCGCTGAGCGTAGGACAGCAGGGCGGCATACAGCGCCGCCGCGACGGCCTCGGCGCGAAGCGTCTCCGCTTCGACGACGTACGCGGAGAGCGCCGGCAGCGCACCCCACGCAAGCGCAAACCAGAGGGTCGAATGGAACGCACCGCCGAACAGCTCGAGGTTGTACGCGATGACGATGAAGGCGCCGACGGCGACGAACGGCGTGAGCCACCAGGTCCATACTGCGCACGCGTAGAAGCCAAAGGCGGTCGCGGCCGCGATCGAGACGGCCGCGAGCGTCCAGAGGGTTCGTTCCGGGATGCGCGTTCGCAGCGGCCGTCCGTGCAACTCGTCGAGCGCGTGCGCGCCGATGCCCAGGGCGAGGGCGAACGCCCCGAGCGCGGCCGCGCAGCGCGTCCACGAGAACGGTGAGGCGAGTCCGGCGCCGACGGCGACGTACGACAGGTGCCAGAGCGTGTACGGCGGGTGCAGCAACGTGATGTAGTCACGCCAGCCTCCCGGTAACAGCGCGTAGAACGCGGGGCGGGAATCGGCGGTCACCCGCGCCGGCCCCAGACCACGATGCCGCCGCCGAGGCTGAGCCGGCGCGCGCGTACTTCCTCGATGCCTGCCGCGCGGAACAACTCGATCGCGTCGTGCCGTCTCCAGAACTCGCGGATGCTCGGGCCGAGAAAGCGGCCGACCTCGTGCCAGCCGGGCGAGATCAGCCGCCCAGCCGTAGGAAGGCCGGCGCGCACCCAGAGCTCCCACGGCGGCCGCCAGACGCCGTGCGGCAGCGCGAACTCGAGCATCGCAATCGTTCCTCCAGGTCGCACGACTCGGGCGAGCTCGCGCATCGTCGCCGCCGGGTCCTCGACGTACCGCAGCAGATACGTGAACGTGAGCGCGGCGAACTCGCCGTCGGTGAACGGCAGCGTCTCGGCACGGCCCTCGACGAGCCTGACGGGCAGGCCGCGCGTTCGTTCCGCGGCCACCGCGAGCATCTCGGGGCTCTGGTCGAGCCCGACGACCGCGCAGCCGAAGCGCCGCACGAGCTCGCGCGCGACGAGGCCCGTGCCCGTCGCGACGTCGAGCACCGTGTCGCTCGGCCCAACGTCGAGACGCGACACGAGAAACCGTCTCCAGCGCGGATCCTGTCCGAACGAGAGCAGCGCGCTGTACCGGTCGTAGGTCGGGCCGAGCGGCGCGAACA